>Ga0180434_10000400_pt1 | contig 63958 bp, 53 predicted proteins | sample SS_ome_7_FD_132453 | JGI IMG/M metagenome (GOLD analysis project Ga0180434, IMG submission 132453) | Hypersaline lake sediment archaeal communities from the Salton Sea, California, USA - SS_1_D_2 metaG | ecosystem: Environmental > Aquatic > Non-marine Saline and Alkaline > Hypersaline >...
AAAGGAAACTGAAACCGTTGGTTACTCCGGGAAGGTTACTCGGGGGGATTTTTGCTGCTTTACTGGTTATAGGAACCCTTTTAATTATCCGGTTTTTTTACGGGTCCGATGTGGTGTTTTTACTGGGTGCGCTGTATCCCGCCGGGGCAGCAGTCTGGAGTCTGGTCATTCTCATTCGAACCCGGAATGGCAATTACCTCATTTTGCTGCTGGCAATGCTTTTTTTCACTGCCGCCAACCTTATCCGGGTGTTTTACCGGGAATCGGTAGCGGAGTACTTTTTATTCGGATTTTTTGCCTTTTTCCTGTGGTTTTTGATAATCAGGGTAAAGGAAAAGTTGTACAATCCATACCGGAAGATCCTGGAACTGGCGGCCCGGCCGGTGGAGGATGCCCGGGATGGATTCACCGGTCGCCCCTATCCGGCGGGTTTCTTTCGGTATCGATTCGAAGAACTGAGAAAACTGGCGAGATATCTGGTGAAAAAACGGATTGCCCTTCCGTATTTTGAAAGGGACCGGGTGGTTTTCTTATTGGAGTATTCCTGCTGGCATTGGTTTGGTTTCACCCGGAATTATCAGGGATATACCCACGTCATCTTCACCAGGAGACAGGAAATTGTGGTCAATATATCGAGGGCCTCCTATCAAAGGTACCGGGATGAGCTGACCTTTGACAGATTATGCGCGTCCATGGGGGAAATATTCAGGATTTTTCTGGATTTTTCCAAAAGCAATCGGGAAAAGGAGATATTTAAAATGGTTCAGGGAACCCGGGAGCTGCCTTCTAAAGCGATAACCGGGAACCAGGCATGAGAATGGACTTTAAACAGGCGGCAAAACTGGGTGGCTTACTGTCCCGTGATTACGCCGAAGGATTCTTTCGCCTGATCGTGGTTTATCATTCAATATCGGCTTCGGAGGCGGCTTCCCGGCTGGGCCTGCATATCAAGACCGCCCAGGATTTCCTGGAGTCCCTGACGGAACTGGGGGTGCTTATTCGGGAGGAAGTTCATGAGAACAAACGGCCCTATTTCCGGTACCGGCTGGAAGATCCGGTGCTGGGATTCGAACTCAACCTGTCCCGTCTTTTCGGCGCGGGAAATGCCCGGGCCTGGTTATCCAGGCTGGTCAGGGAACGGAAGAATGCACCGGTTATTTTCAATATCGTCGATGGCCATCGCTATATCAGCAGTATCGTGGTCCATACCGGTCAGGGGCGAGAGCGGCGGGAAAGACGGGTCAATCTGACCCGGATGCAGGGGCGCTTTCTCTATCATCTCCCGTTCCCCACTGCCGCCCCCATGACCGTTGCGGATATCATGGAAGCCGCCGGCATCGGAGGGGAATTCAGGGGGGAGATCATCGATCTGGTCCAATTCCTGCAGGATCATGGGGTCATTGAGATGGTTTGAACGATCCGGGCCTACTCTGATGGAACCCGGCGGCAGAAGGGGTGGGACCGGTCTTTCTTGATGCCCGTGGGGGCGGTATGCCGGATATCGTAGAGCAGTTCCGTCACTCCCCTGACCTCGTCGATTCCGAACCCCTCTCCCTTGAGGGTTCTCTGGTAGACCACGGTGTGCAAATCGGTGAATCCACCGGAAAATTCCACTTCCTGTCCGTCTATTACGATAGAGCGGTAGGTCCGCTGGTTTTGCTTTGCTGCCTGGGGGGGCAGATCTTCCTGGTTGAGGGATAAGAACCAGCGGATTCTGGCCCGTTCCAGTTCCAGATATCCCGCCTTTCTTCTGTTTTCCGCGAGGTGGACCTCGGAGTGCCGGGCGGGTCCGAAAATCCACATCAGCATGTCAAAGAAATGGATCCCGATGTTGAACTCGATGCCCCCGGATTTATGGACGTCCCCTTTCCAGGAATAATCGTACCATCTGCCGCGGGTGGTGATATAGGTAAGGTCGATGTGGTGAGGGGATTTTTGGGCGGCCTGTCGAACCCGTTCCCGCAACTGCAGGATGGACGGATGGCAGCGCAACTGCAGAACGGTGAAAATTTTTCTGCGGTATTCATCCTCCAGCTGCCGCAGGGCATCCAGATTCCAGGGATTGAGGACCAGGGGTTTTTCGCAAATCGGTGTGGCGTTGATCCGCAGGGCGAACCGGATGTGGGCGTCATGCAGGTAATTGGGACTGCAGATGGACACGTAGTCGACTTTCTCTGGAACGGCTTTTCTTCCGAGCTTGTCCAGATGTCGGTCGAAACGTTCAAACTCGCGAAAATAGGCCACATCATAAAAATACTGGTCGAGTACGCCTACGCTGTCAAAGGGATCGGTGACGGCCAGCAGTTGGTTCCCGGTGGCTTTGATGGCCCTGAGATGGCGGGGGGCAATGTAACCGGCCACCCCGATCAGTACAAAATTCTTCATGGATAAAATCACCGGGCAGTAATCCATGTCTGCCGGACTGACTTCAAATTATCAAAACCCCTTCCATTTGTCAAATCAGGATCTTCTGAAACCTTTCAGGCCCTGAAATTCTGGCTGCAGTCCAAACAGATGTATTCTCTGGATTTCTGGGGATCGGCCGGTTTCTTTAAAAATCTGAGGTTGATGAATTTGGAGCTGATCAGAATCCCGGCGATTACGATCAGGGGAAAGGTCAGGTAGGAGATAATCATGAACAGGAAGTAACCACCGATCAGCAAAATTCCGGCGGCGATCCCGATCCAGACCGGGTGGTTGTGGGGTTCGATTCCATCATCCTCGAAGGGAAGGATATTGGTGGAACCGCATCGGGGACAGCGCAGGGTGACCATCTTTCAATCGTATGATTTCCGGGAGAGATCACCCGGACGTTCCAGTTTGTTTTCGATCCGGTAGGAATTTCGGATCTGTCCCAGCCAGGCATTCAACCGTCCCGAGATCTTCTCATTGCGAAGATAATTCTCGATGGTGTCGGCCATTTCCAGCAGCGGTTTGACCGGCAGGTTGGATTCTTGCTGGTAGGCGACATAGCTGTTTTCATAGAAGGTTTTAATTTCCTGGTAACCGATGGGGATACTGACCCGGAATTTTTCCAGGATTACCTTCTCGTAGAGTACTTTTTCCCGGATGTATTCCTTGAAATCATCCCAGTTCATCCCGAATTTTTCCAGAATTTGGGTTAAGTTGTCCAAAGAGCCGAATTTCTGAATGATCGGGATCTGAACCCTTTCATAATCCTCTTCGGTTAACTGGTAATCTTTCCCGTATTCCAGATAGATGACGCGGTAATCGATCAGGTCCTTTAAAATCCTTTGCCGGAACCGGCTGTCTGATTCCCGGGATTGGGGAAAATAGGGGAAAAAGAGGCGGGAGCGGTCGACATCTGATTTGGTGATAATGGTGTTGTTTACCACTGCCGCGATCGAATCGATGGGGATCAGGTCATCCGGCTGGGATGATGTTACCCAGGGTAGGGAAAGTAGAACCAGTGACAGAAAGCCGGTGAATAGACGGTACGATATTTTATAGGACATTGCCGATTCCGATAAAGAATATAAAGGGATTTTTCATCCCCCGGGCCAGGTTGTACCCCAGGGATACCCGGAAAGGCCCGAAGGGAGTCTGGTATTTCAATTCCAGTCCCAGGGCCTTGTCCAGGGCCGCGAGATCAAATTCTTCGGTAGTGGCAAATACATTGCCGAGGTCAAAAAACAGGGAATAATAGAGGTCCTTGATGGGAATGATGCTCATCGGGAAAGTAAAATCAAAGTTTACAAAGAGGAAGGAATTCCCCCCGACGGGTTCTCCTTCCGGGGTCAGGGGGCCCAATTCATTGCTGCTGATTCCCCGGAAGGTATAGATACCCCCCCCGAAAAAACGCTCGGTGATCGGCACCTTGTTGCTGACAAACCCGTTGCGCAAAGTAAAGGAAAACACTCCATCCTTGAGGAACCTCAGATTTTTCTGATAATTCCATTTCAATTTCAGGAAGGGCCGGTTTCCGGAAAAGACATCAAGCAATCCCACCCTGAGGTCGGCGAGAAAATAATGACCCTGTACCGGATTGAAGGGATTGTCCCGGTTTTCCCGGATGTAGGAGAAATTGACAGTGGCGGTGTTGAAAGGGGCGTTCAGCCGGTCAAGTTCCGACTCTGGAATGGAAAGTTCGGTCAGTTCGGTTCGGGTGAAATTCAGCGAGGCCAGGTAGTAGGAATCCGGGCCCCGCATTTTTATCAGGGATTCGGCAATCCCCACCCGCGTGAACTGAAAAGAAGGGTAGATTTCGTTTTCCATCCAGACTCTGAGTTGTGAGTTCAATTTGGTCCCGAAAAAATAAGGAGAATCAAACACCAGGATTCCCCGGGTCTCCTTGGGACCCACCTGGAGCAGAGAGGAAAAACCAAAGTAGGTATTGAACAAATTCTTTTTGCTGTATTCTACAGTGGAACGTATTCCCCAAACCTGCTTTTTCTCTACCCCCAGGCCGATTCCATAAAACTCGCTGTCGTCGGGGATCACGTTGAGGATGATATCCATGACCGGTCCCTTTCGCTTGATCGGGATCAACTGGACATCGTTAAAGATCGTGCTGTTTTCCAATTCTTCCCTAAGGTCCAGAAACCGTTGATAATCCAGCATGTCATTCAGGGGACCGCCCGCCAGTTTCCGGATCAGTTTTTCCTGGGCCAGGGAGGCGCCGAAAATGATGAAGTCTCCCATCCGGTAGAACGGCCCTTCGTCGATTTGAAAGATGATCTTCTTTTGGTTTCCCTCACTGATCTTCGGGGTCACCTGAATATCCCGGTATCCCCTTTGCAGGTAAAACCGGGTGATCCGTTGCCGGGCATCATCGATATTCTTTCTCAGGTATATCTGATTGGGGCGAAGCCCGCTGATTTGCAATAATTCCCTTGAATTGAAAGTTTGATTATTCTCAAATATCAGTGCCTGAATGGTATATTTCTGATTTTCCTGAATCACAAAAGTAATGTCTACTTTTTTTCGGCGGTAATCCAACCGGATGTCGATGTTCACCTGGTGGAATCCCTTGGTCAGGTAGTAGAAGATCTGCAGGATTTCCCGGTCAACCTCCAGGTCTGAAGGGTTGAGCCAAAGGAGCCTGTTGCTGGGGATATTATCGGTTTTAATAAGATTGAACAGTTGTTGTTCGGCAACCGCCCGGTTTCCTTCAAAAAAAATCCGGCCCAGCTTGTACCGTTCTCCACGGTCAACGGCAATTTCAATCAGTCGTTCTTTTTTCTCATTGCGGGCCGAGACTTCCACCCGGGCCTGCAGGTAGCCCCTTTTTTTGTAATGGTTCAGCAGACGGGTCTGGGTTTCCCGCAGGGCCCATTTTTCAAAAACCTTCTTGCGCCAGACCGGAAGGATAATATCCTCTTTACCAGGCACGCCTGAAAATACAAAGCGATGTTTTTTACCGGTTCGCAAAGTCACGGCGAGGGCCACCCGGGAACGGTTCGGATCGGCAAAGGTTTCCTGGACCTCCACTTCTCCGTAAAAATAATATTGATCTTTCAGCTCTTCAAGGGTCTGGTTGATGATTTCCTGGAATTGGGCGGGAATGTAGTATGGAGTGGTCAGCTGACGTTCCAGTTTTTTTTGATAGGCCGGGGAATTGCTCCGGATCACGATTCGTTCAATCCGGGTTTTGGTCCCCGGATTTATCTGGAAGGTGACTTTGGCCAGGGGTTTGCGTGGATGATGGTCGAGTTTGTAGGTAACCAACGGTGAAAAAAATCCCCGGGATTTAAGGAGAGCCTTGATCTCGGAGATGCTGCGTTCGATATCGCCTGCCTCCAGGTAGGTATGTTCCCTCAGGTAAATGGCTTCCTTTAATCTTGGTCGCCGGATGCCGGTTTCGGAGGGTAAGGCGAATCCGATCCGGTTGACAATATATTTCTCGGTACAGATGAAATATAGGTCGATCCGGCGGTCAGAGATGAACCGGCCCTTTACTTCGATGTTGGAAAAGGATTTAAGCCGGTAGAGGGCGGCCATGCTTTCCTCGATCCTGGCCAGACTGAAGGGATCGTTGGGTTGTAGGAGCAATAGTTTGCGATAATCCCGATGGAGGCTGTTCTCGGTTCCCTGGTAGTGGCTCTTGATGTAGATGTTGTTAATTATCGAATCCTGGATATTCTGCGCCCCGATCACCGAGGTCAGAAGGACCAGGCAGAGGAGGACTGCCCTACCGCCTCTTCCGGAACCTGATTTCAAGGCTGAAGTTTCCATCTTCGTTTCTCATCCCGATGAGGGAGAGGTTTTTGGACAGCAGGTACTTTGCATACCAGATTTCCTTGCGGGCGGCGGACATGTTGGTGGAATAAAGAATGACAAAATTGTCGGAAATGGACTTGCCGATGGTGAAATAGGATTTTCCTTCCAGGAGGGGAGAGGAGACATCGGGATTGAATTCCAGCAGATCGATACCCAGCAGTTCTTTGGCCCTTTTTTGCAATTCACTGGTCAGGGTAAGGGAAAGCATTCCGGCGGACCCGATCCGGGCTCCCATCTCCTCGGAACTGGGTCTTTCAAAGAGTTCTCCCATGGAGATCAGGGCCAGGATATCCTGAGAGGGAAGTGGGGGAGAAGACGCCAGTTCCGGTTTCAGGTTGTTGGCAGTGCCGTCAATGTTGATGTTGACCCGGTAATTTTTGATGAATCCCTCTGCCTTGATGTCCACTTTGGGATCGATCAGAAGTTTGTCGGTAAAGGTCAGTTTGCCGGTGATGAGGTTAAATTCCCGGTTGGAAAAAAAGATCTTTCCCTTGCGGCTTTCGATATAACCGCTTAACCTGGGAAAATCCACGTTGCCTTGCAAGGTCAGATTCAGTTTGCATTCGGCGGTTGCCAGAGAATTCTCCAGAAAGATATTCTTGTCACCCAGCAGATTGATATCGTACCGAAGCATTTTCAGAAACATGTCTTCACTGGAGGATAAAACCGGATCGGTGTTGAAAAAAATCGATTCGTCGATCTCCTTTCGCCAGTCTGCCGAAAGGAAATTGATGCTGCCCCTCAGAAAAAGCTGGTCCTCTTCCAGGCTCAGGCTCAGGCCGGTGTTGATCTTACAGCGGAACCGGTCCATGGGATACAGGTCCAATTCCCTGCCCCTGAGGTTGAGATTCAGATCACTGATTTTACCGGTTCTGATGAACAGGCTGCCGGTCATTTCCACATCTCCCCTGCCCATGGTTCCCTTCAGTTCGTTCAATCGAAAATTTCCCTCCTGAAAGGTGAGATATCCTTCGAAATCGTCGAGGGTATAGGGAAAACCGGGGAAATTGAGAATCTCCCCGTGGAAACGACCGATACCCGATGCGGTAATTCCGGTATTTTCGTCCTGGTATATCTCTCCTTCCAGGATGAATACTCCCCGGTTATCCTTCCAGGGGATCAGCAGATCGATCTCATTGAGCTGGAGATTGAATTTCCCCGAATAGCGGAGTGCTTCTTTTTCAAAATTGATCTGAAAGGGAGACTGGAAACCGTTGTTGATTGCATTTCCTGTCACTTGCAGGTGGAAATCGGTAAGATCGGTATGGAAAATCGCCTGTCCCTCGATCCCAAACACCCGGTCGGCATAAAAAGAAGCCGAATCCACCCGGTAGGTAACCTGAACCGGATCCCGGGGGTATTGCCCCCGGGTCTGAAATGCCAGGCTGCCCCGGCCCGACAGTCCAGGAGTGAAACGGGACAAGTCAATATTGTCTATGCGGCCTTCCAGATCGTAATCTTGGTTAATATGATGAAGATAGATGCGGGCTTGTCCTTCCCCCCCCTGGTAGCGAAAGCTCAGATTGTTCAGGCTCAACTGTTCGAAATCCGCATTCAAATCCAGGGAGATTTCCTCCAGGGGAAAGATCAGAAAGGTGAGTTGGTCGCTGTCCAGAGAGCAGTGGATGCGGGGTTGGGATTCGCCTGCGGGCAGCTGATAGGAAAAATTACCCAGAACCGGTCCGGTTAAATCCAGCCACCCCAGGTCCAGGATATGGAGAATCTTTTGGCTTCGGCCCTGAAAACGAGGGGAGGTGATCGTTAGGTTACCGCTGCTGCTGTCCAGCCGGGCCATACCGGAAAGAGACGGATCCGATACATTGAATTCTCCGGAGAAGCGGTCATCCTGCCCCTCGAGTTTGCCCTGGAATTCCCGGATGTCCTGGCCGTTAATCCCCAGATTCGACAGGCGGAAACTGATCTGCGTATTGATCCCGGAGGGATTCTCCCGGTACTCAACCGTGACCGGTCCCTGTCCCCGGGTTAAATGCCAGTAGGAGAGGTCCAGGTCGGCGAATGCCATGGTATATCGATTCAGGGTGGTCAGATCTTTGATGGTGGCCTTCACGCTGACTGTATTCCGGGGGCCATGGGGATCGAACCTGCCCTCCAGCCGGGAAAAGATGGCCGCCCGGGTTTCCAGTTGACGGCTCTGGATCTGGGTGATCTTGCCGGGGAAATCATGTGAGAAGGCAATGATTCCGGAGGAGTTGAATCCTCTCCCGGGGTCGGTTTCAAGGGCTTTTACCTCCCCGGATCCCCACAGACGTTCCGGGTTGATATGAAAGATGCTCTGTTCAACGATGCCCTGGGCGGGCACGATCCGGTAAATGTCCAGCATCTTGAGTATCTTATCCAACCGGGCTTTTTCTACCCTGACTTCCACCCGGTCTTCCAGTTCAGTCACGTTCAGGGTGGTTCTCAGGTCGGGAGTGGAAAAAAAACTGTTGATGACCCGGATTCTCCGGTCCCGGTTATTCCAGAAAACACGGGAAGACAACCGGGTGTATGCCTGCCCGGCGCTGGTTATGCTGGGGCTGTTCACCAGTCCGGACAGGGCGATCAGATCATCTTTTCTGGAAAGATCGATGTTGCCGTAAGTCAGTCCCCGGGGGGTGAATTCCCCGAGTATTGGATGAAGGAGGTCATGAAGGTCGCCCTGGGTATTGAGATTGACATCCCAGGTGCCGTCGGGTTGCAGCGAACCGTAGGCGGTAATGTGAATATCCCGGGTTCCCCAGTTGTAACTCTTGATTTTAAATACATTTTCCTGTTGCTCAAATTGGGCGTTTACCGGTCCGCGCAGGATGCGTTTCTGGTTTTGCACCGGGATTTGAATTTCCAGGTGGGGGGAGGTCAGTCTGTATTGTCGTTCTTTTCGACGCTGCTTGTATTTCAGGTTGAAAGCCAGGATGTTGGCGCTGAAATCAGGATGCTGCAGGGAAAGGTTGCCGTTGCTGATGTTGATGGTATTGATGGCAAAGGCCATTCCCTTTTTGATTCTGATCCGGGGAGAAAGCTCCTGCAGTGAGTGGATCACGATAGAGGGATTCTGGATAATCAGATCGACCGGTTTCACCTTCTTGAAAAGGGACCACAGGGAGATGCTGGCCGAGATCTTTTCAAGTTGTTCGATGGTGAAATTCTCGAATTCGATATTCTCAATTCCCTCCAGTTGCACCCTAAGGGGCAGGAAAGAGAGACCGATATCCGCGTAGGTAAGGTTTTTATTGAGCTGGCTCTGGATGGTGCGGAAAATGGCGTAACGGGTAACGAAATAGATGGCTAGGAAGAAAAATACGGCAAAAAAAAAACCAGAAGCAGCTTGGTTCTTTTCTTTAATCCCTTCGGGGCTTTCATGAAATTATTTTTTGACCTTCTTCCAGTCCTCGAGGAATTTATCCATTCCTTTGTCGGTGAGGGGGTGCCGGAGCAGTTTTTCCAGGGTGGAGAAGGGGATGGTGGCCACATCCGCGCCCAGCAACGCGGCCTGGACGAAATGGAGCGGATGGCGGATCGAGGCCACGATGACCTCGGTTTCAATCACGTAGTGGTTGAAAATCTCCACGATTTCTTCAACCAGGCCCATTCCATTACCGGATATATCGTCGATGCGACCGACAAAGGGGGAAACATAAGTAGCGCCTGCCTTGGCGGCCAGCAGGGCCTGGGATGCGGAGAAAACCAGGGTAACATTGGTCTTGATCCCGATGTCGGTCAGTGCCCGTACCACCTTCAGTCCTTCCAGGTTGATCGGTACTTTGATCACGGCATTGTCCGCCAGATCGGCATATTCTTTGGCCTGGGCAATCATTTCATCGGCCCGGGTGGCCGTCACTTCTACGGAAACCGGGCCGGGGACGTGTTTCAAGATCTTTTTGATATGGGGTAAAAATTCCTGTTTTTCCCTCGCGATCAGAGAAGGATTGGTGGTGACCCCGTCCAGGATGCCGTAATCGAGGGCCTGATTGATTTCCTGGATATTGGCAGTGTCTAAAAATATTTTCACCTTTGCCTCCGCAAATGACTGAGTGATTGCATTATACCAGATGTAATCAGACAAATAAAGGGGAGGTGGCTGAGACCTGTCAAAACCTGGACAATCCTTGCAGCATGGGGAAAACCCCAACGGTTCTTTCGAATAAATGGAGAAAACGGTAACGGTTCAATGGTAGAAAACGGAGACTGAAAAGTCAATGCAAAGAAGCTGCCCCCCGAACCCCTGCTGCCCAACCATCCGGATCATAATATGCAGGGCGATAATGTAAAGAAGTACAGCACCGTCCCCCTGAGTTACTCCCGGTACGGCTTGCCGGTTAATATCCGGACCCCGGCTATTATCTGGAGCAGGAGGGTGGGCCCCAGGGTGCCGCCCAGTACCACCAGCCACAGGGGCAAAGAGAGCGCGGCGGTATGGAGAACTGTCTGCATAAAGGGTGTATAGACCGCAAAAACCTGTAATCCGAGAGTGAGTAGAAATGCTCCCCAGAGGTAGGGGTTATGAAAGATGGTAATATCAAATCCGAATCCGCTCTTTCGTCTGGCGGTGAAGACATGAAAAAGCTGTACCAGGGCCAGGGTCATAAACGCGGCGGTTCTGCTTTCCAGCAGGGTGAACCCGTTATTCAGGGTGAGAAGATAGGCGAAAAGCGGCCCTGCGGTAAGGACAGCTCCCTGAAAACCGATTCGGATTTTATGGCGGGTGGTAATGATCGGTTTGCCCGGGCTCCGCGGCGGTCTGGCCATGGTACCGGATTCGGGCGTTTCCCAGGCCAGAGCCAGCGCCGGGAAAACGTCTGTCACCAGGTTCAGCCACAGGATCTGCAGGGCGATCAGCGGAGTCGGAATCCCAAGCAGGATTGAAACAAAGATGAGCATAATCTCGCTCAGGTTGCATGAAAACAGGTAGTGAATGAATTTCTGTATATTATCAAAGATCACCCTCCCCTGACGAACAGCTTCCACGATGGTTGAAAAGCGGTCGTCCAGGAGTACCATGTCAGATGCTTCCTTGGCCACGGTTGTTCCCCGCTGGCCCATTGATATCCCGATATCAGCCTTTTTCAGCGCCGGCGCGTCGTTTACTCCGTCTCCCGTCATCGCGGTAATTTCATTGTTTTTATTCAAGGCATCCACAATTTCCAGTTTGTTTTTGGGAGAGACCCGGGCGAATATCGGATTGTGCCCCAGAAGGTCAGCAAGCTCGTCAATGGTAAGGTCGTCCATCTCCGGGCCGGTAACCGCCATCTCCCGAACGCCCCGCATGCCGATGCTTCGGGCAATCGCCATTGCCGTGTCCCGCTGGTCCCCGGTTATCATGATTGTGCGGATTCCCGCGGTCTGCGCTTTTTCTATTGCCCGGGCGACATCCGGCCGCGGCGGGTCCAGGATGCCGGCGAATCCGAGAAAGACCAGGTCCCGCTCTATCTCTTTTTCAATTTCAGCCTCTTTGCTTACCCCTTTTTTGCAGGCAATCGCCAGTACCCGCAGGCCTTTTTTTGCCAGAAGACTGTTCTTCTCAAGATGCTTTTCTTTCCGCTTCTGAGTAAGGTCAGCTTCTGAACTGTTGATGGAGACTTTTTGGCACATGTCCAGAACCACATCCGGGGCGCCTTTGAGAAAAACCGCGGCTTTCGAATCGGGTAATTTATACAGGACAGCCATGAACTTTGCGTCGGAATCAAAGGGAAGTTCGTCAAGGCGCTCATAACCTGACTCTTCCATTCTCTTCCGGTCCAAACCCGCTTTTTTCGCCGCGGTAACCAGTGCCCCCTCTGTCGGGTCACCGATCATACCCCATCCCTTTTGTTCATCATGGGTTAGAACAGCATTTGAACACAGGGAACCCGCCACAAGAAGCAGGGAAAGCGCATCATCCTGTGATGGAGAAACCTCATATCCTTCCTCCCGGAATTTGCCTTCCGGCGCATAGCCGGTCCCTGATATGGATATCTCCCGTCCGGGCATGACGATATCCCGGACCGTCATCTGATTTTCGGTCAATGTTCCCGTTTTATCTGTACAGATGACAGTGGTTGAACCGAGGGTCTCCACCGCGGGAAGGCTTTTTACCAGGGCGCGCTTCTGGGCCATCCGCTTCATGCCGATCGCCAGGGTAATGGTCGCTACCGCGGGAAGGCCTTCAGGCACGGCGGCAATTGCCAGGGCGATGGCCGTTTTCAACATTTCGACAATCGGCCTTCCGGAAATAATCCCTGCCATCGCGACCGTAGCGGTAACGATGAAGGTAAGGATAATCAGAAAATGTCCCATCTTCTGCAGGCGTTCCTCCAGGGGGGTGGATTCATCTTCCGTTTCCTGCAGCATGGTAGAGATATGGCCTATCTGGGTATTTTGTCCGGTACCGGTCACAACCGCCTTTCCGTTTCCTCTGGTTACGGCTGTTCCCATGAATACCATGTTTTTTCGATCTGCCAATCCGATTTTCTTATCCGATGGTATGGGCCAGGTATGTTTGGTTACCGGTTCGGATTCCCCGGTAAGCATTGCTTCGTCCACCGCGAGATTGTCTGCTTCAAAGAGCCGGCCGTCGGCGCTTATTCTGTCTCCTTCCTCGAGTATAATTACATCACCCGGAACCAGATCTATTGCTTCAACCTGGGAATATTCCCCTCCCCGAAGCACTTTTGCGGTAGGGGTTATCATCTGCTGCAGGGCTTTGACGGATTTTTCCGCCCGGTATTCAGTAACAAAGCCGAAAAGCCCGTTCAGCAAAATCACGATGACCACGGCGATACCTTCTATCATATCCCCAATAGAGAAGGAAATTGCAGACGCCAGAAGGAGCAAGAGCACAATGATATTCCGAAACTGGCGAAAGAAAATATCCCATGGAGAGATACCGCCTTTTTGTTCTATTTTATTGGGGCCATACTTTTCGAAACGGTCGGCAGCAGTTTCCTGTGAGAGCCCTTTTTTGAAATCGGTAGAAAACTCCTTTTCCAATTCCGCTGCTGTTTTCGAATAGCAGGTAATTTCATCTGTCATGCATACCCTCTCTCATTTGGTATAATTATCTTATGATGGAATACCTTCCCGGTCAAGAAAAAGAATGAATAAGTCGGCGGTTTTGTTCCGGATTGGAGGGGGATCGAAGAGAAATCCGGCACTTTTAAAATAAAGGCAAGTAAGCTATAATGGCATCTTGTTGTTGAGCTGGAGGAAAACATGGCCCGGATTGAACCGTTCAGAGGATTGAGACCGCAAAAAGAACTGGTAGAGAAGGTGGCATCCCCTCCCTATGATGTGTTGAGTTCCCGGGAGGCCCGGGAAATCACGGGTGAAAACCCCCTATCATTTTTGAGGATCGTAAAACCTGAGGTGGATCTGCCCGAGGGCGTTGACCTTTATTCGGATGAGGTGTATGCCCAGGCAAAAAGAAATCTTGAAGAATTCCTGAACCGGGGAATTTTGTTTCAGGATGAACAGAGATGTTTTTATGTGTACAAACAGGTCTGGCAGGAGCATACCCAGGTAGGGCTGGTGGCCGGGGCTTCCGCCCGGGATTATCTGGAAGACAGAATCAAGAAACATGAGTTGACCAGGGAAGCCAAGGAGAAGGATCGGATCCGCCATATTGAAACCCTGGATGCCAACACCGGTCCGGTTTTTCTGACCTATCGCCGCCAGGAAGCTGTGGACCGGCTGGTTGAGCGGGCCATGGAGCGTCCGCCGGAATACGATTTCACCACCGGCGATGGGGTAACCCACATCTTTTATGTGGTGAAAGAGGAAACACTGGTGGATGAAATTAAAAACAATTTCAAAGAGATTCCGGTGCTTTACGTGGCCGACGGCCACCATCGGTCCGCTGCGGGAACGGCGGTCATGCAGAAAAGAAAAAAGCTCAATCCCGCTCATACCGGTCAGGAGGAGTACAATTTTTTTCTGTCCGTTATATTTCCCCACCATCAGATGAAAATATTGCCCTACAACCGGGTGGTCAAAGATATCCGGGGCATGTGCCGGGCGGAGTTTTTCAAAAAACTGGAAAGGCATTTTATCTATTCGGAAACCGATCAGAAAAGTCCTCGTAAACCGGGGGAATTTTCCCTGAACATCGATGGCAAGTGGTACCGGTTACAGGCCCGATCCGGCAGTTATGACCCTGGTGATCCGGTTAATTCCCTGGATGTGGCGATTCTGCAGAACAACCTGCTGGCCCCGGTCCTGGGCATCGAAAATCCCCGGACCGATGACCGGATTGATTTTGTGGGGGGGATCCGGGGGACCGCAGAGCTGGAGAGGCTGGTGAATGGCGGCCAATACCGGCTGGCCTTTTCTCTTTTTCCCACCAATATTGAACAGCTGTTCAAGGTGGCCGATGCCGGTTTGGTCATGCCTCCCAAATCGACCTGGTTTGAACCCAAGCTCAGGAGCGGTCTGGTCATACACCGGCTTTCGGACTGATGAACAAAACCGGCATCATTCCGGTCCCGAGCCCAGTATGCAGGGGCTGCCGGTATTACCGGGCCTGAAAACGAAATTTGGATGGCGTGGACAGCTTGAGAGGAAAGATCCTGCGGGAGATGTCAGATCCTTTAACCGGCGGTATTTTCCCCCTGAAACTCCCCTTGCCAACCGACCTTAAAAAAGGATGGCGCCCTACCCGTCTGTTTCAGGGATCCACTTCCATTCTCAACTACCTTTCCTGCCATGCCTCCAGCCTGATGCCCGGCAGGTGTCCCCATCCTCCCCACTGCCACGAGGACGAAGAGATCCTGATCATGCTGGCGGGGGAAGCCGACCTGACTCTTGGGGATAAATTTTCTTCAACCGGCAGCAAACGGCGTCCCCTGGGACCGGGTCAGATGGTGTTTTATCCCTCCGGGTTTTCCCATACCCTTGAGGCAAGGGGGGAAGAACCGGCGAATTATCTGATGTTCCGCTGGGAACGCCCCTTTGGGAAATCCCGCAAGTCGCTTCCTCTGACCTTTTTGACCTTTTCCCCTCCGGAAAGGTTTCAAACCGGGGAGAGACATTTTCACGCGGTCAAGTTGATCCAAGGAGAGACCCGATGTCTCCGTCGCCTGGAGGCACACCTGTCATTTCTGCCGCCGAAACATGGGTATGAGCCCCATGCCGACCATTATGATGTTGCGCTTCTGTTGTTGAAGGGAGAGCTGCAAACCCTCGATGCGCGGGTCAGGCCCCATGACCTGGTCTTTTATCCCGCCGGCAGCCCCCACGGCCTGTACAATCCGGGGACGGGCGAGGCCTGTTACCTGGTTTTTGAATTTCACGGCCCCCGGATCCCGGTGTCTGACTCCTGGCCGATCCGATCCTTGTTGCAGCTTGCCCGATGGTTGACACCCGTTTCTCTCCGGCGTCGGCTTCGCCGGTTCCTGGCTCGCTCCGGACCCGGTAGGGGTCAATCAGGATGAGGAAGCTGATTCGCCCCCGGGCCATTCGGATCGAAGGCTCAGGAAATTGTCAGCTTCGCTGCCCCGCCTGCCCCGCCCATTCGGATTCCACCGCTTCGATAATCGGAAGGGGGCATCTGAAGTTGAAGGATTTTGTCCGTCTTTTGGATCAGAACCCATATGTCAAGCAGGTTGAGTTATCCAATTACGGGGAATTGTTTCTGAACCCGGAGTTGACCGGTATTCTGCGAGCGGCCCGCAAACGCGGGGTACGGTTACTGGCGGATAATGGCACCAATCTGAACTCGGCGGAGGAAGAACAACTTGCGGCCCTGATCCGGTACCGTTTGTTCAGCCTTACCTGTTCGCTGGATGGGACTACCCAGGAAACCTACCGTCGGTACCGGGTCGGGGGGCAGTTTGAGCAGGTGATTCAGAATATCCGACTGATCAATCATTACAAGAGCCTGGCCCATTCCCCTTATCCCTTTCTTACCTGGCAGTTTATCGTATTTGGGCACAATGAACATGAAATCCCTCAGGCTCGGCGGATGGCCCGGGAATTGAATATGAGATTCAGATTGAAACTTTCCTGGAATGAGAAGTTATCACCGATTCAAAATCCGGACCGGATCCGTCGGATGCTGGGTTATGCTTCCCGCAGTGAGTACCACAGGACCACAGGGCTGGAATTGGGACATGGAATCTGTCGTATGTTGTGGGAAGAACCCCAGATCAACTGGGATGGCCGGGTCCTGGGATGTGCCCGTAATTTCTGGGGGGAATTTGGTGGAAATGTTTTTCGCGAGGGCCTGTTGGAGGCCGTCAACAGCGAGAGCATGCAGGCGGCAAGGGAGATGCTTTCCGGTCGAACTGTATCGGAGGCGGATATTCCCTGTGTTACCTGTTCCATCTATCGGGACCGGTTGATGACGGGTCAATTTGTGAAATACGGTCCCCTGACTAAGTCATTCCGGAGGGTGGTCCGCTGGGTCACCCCGATCCGTCGTTTCTTTCGGTTGGGGTAGGACGGCCAGGGAGGGGGTTGTTACCGGGTCTCCGGGCAGCGGGTTGAGATCTGGAGACTTCAGCAGCCGGATAAGATGCCTGACATACCCGGCGGATACCTTTTGCTGTTCAAATCTGGCGGCGGTGGCCAGGGCGCCCTGGCGCAGGTTTCTGCGTTCTGGAATGGAAAGTGAGTAGAAACGTTCCAAAACCCTTGCCAGATGGAATCGATCACCGGGATTAAAATAGAAACCGTTGATTCCTTCCTCCAGATATTCGGTAACACCGGCCATGCGGCTTCCCACCACCGGGACACCACAGGCCATGGCTTCCAGGGCCACGTTGCCGAAACTCTCCGCCTTGCGCAGGGTGGGGAAAACCAGGATATCCATCCGGTTGTAGACCTCCCGGAGGCGATGGGGAGGGTGCCAGCCGATGAATCGGACCTGTTTTTCCAAACCCAGCCGACTGCACAGTTTTGTCAGATTTCTTTTAAACGGTCCCTGACCGGCGATGATGAATTCACATTGGATGTTCAGCAGGGCCAGGGCCTGTAAGGTTAAGTCCACCCCCTTCAGCCGGTCCAGTCGTCCCACATACCCCAGGGTGGGAGAAGGGTGTGCCTGGACCGCGGGGTAAAAAATCTCCCGATTCACCCCTCCGGAGGGGTAAATATGGATAGCGGCCGGCCGGTGGCGTTTTATGAGTTCACCGGCGAAATACCGGGAAGGGACCACGACCAGATCTGCCCGGTTGATGGCCAGCCGGGTAAAGATGCGTGCGGCCCTTATCCAGCATTTTTCCTCCCTGCGGTCCTCTACCAGGTCCAGTCCATGCAGACGCACCGTCAGCAGGATTTTTTCCAGTCGCCTGAACATCAACGGTGCGTAGGAATGAGAGGGATATCCTACCTGCACCACGTCAAATTCTCTAAGTGGGATGGTCAGTATCCTCAGGTAAAAAAACAGATACTTTCCGAGTTTATGCAGCAGGTTCTTTCCCCGGCCGGCGATTGCGATGCGGGTCAACCGGACACCGTTTTTCACCAGCCCCTCTTCAATGTTTCTGATGAATATGCCGTAACCGGGATCCTTTTTGGACGGGTACATGTTGCTGATCAGCAGCAACCGCAGCCCCCGGACGGGCCTGTTCATTCTATCCCTTTCTGTTTTAATCTTAATGGCTGAATGTTTGGCCGGTAGTGCCGAGGAATTACAGTTCCCGCTCGATTTCCTTTTTTTCCTTGAGGCGCATTCTCTTACCGTTTTTCTCCACTTCATGGCGCAGCCACTCGGGAGGATATCCGACTTCCCGGGCCCGGCCGGGGCTTTCCTGTATGTACCCGTCATTGTACTTGGTGATGAGCAGGTCTCCCAGTTCTCTCCATTTTTCCACGCAGTATTCGGCATGGGCATTGCAGTGACGGGTCAGGAAATCGGGTACCAGTCTTGGATCTTCCTTCAACATCCGCAGGGCCGCCAGTTCCATAAAAGGCTGACTTTTGAATTCCAGGTCTTCTATTTCTTTCTGTACGGCCCGGATGTCCCGGATCATGTCCCGCCAGCGGATCCGGGCGTAATTGGCGACGAAGTTGATAATCCACCAGGCGGAATCGCGGGAGAAATACCGCAGGGTTCCGGTGGTGTAGGATTTGGGCAGCGCGGTAACAGAAGTGTAAAAGGGGACAAAGAAATTGGTATAGGGGTTGTCCAAGCCGTACCAGTTGATCCCTCCGATCTGATCCGGGATGTGGCCCCTGGACTGGGATACGGTCACAAAGCCCGCCTGGGGAGTGGAGATGGGTCTTTCCCAGGCATAGGTCTTTGAGTCGACTTCCCATTTCATGGGCCGGCACCGGTCGGGACAGCCGAAGGGCCCCGCGGTGATATCCCGGGTCATGTCAAACTCGGTACCTTCGTAGTGGTCCCGGTGCAGTGCGATTACTCCTTGGACTCCCAGGGGTTCTTCTGGTTTCACAAACAGGGGATAGGGAGTGGCCCCGGGCCGGCTGGCGCTGAAATCCGACGAAAGGTCCAGTGACGGCGCCACTCGTCTGAAAATGCTCCAGATCCGGCGGGCTGCGTACCGTAACTGTTCCTCGCTGGGCGGGTTGTAAGCCGCGGAGAAACTGAAGGGTTGACCGGATTTTGGGTCATAATATCCTTTCTTTGCCGCGAAGGTGACAACATTTTCAGAATACAGGCAATTGTCCCGATCCTCCAGGGGGAATTCTCGAATTCTGGACATATTGGCAGTGGCACAGATCATTCCGTCGGGGATTTTGCGGGCTACCCAGACTGCCCCTTCTCCCCCCGGTCCCGTGCCCACGATTTCCAGCAACCAGACCTCTTCTTTGTCGGCAATGGAGATGGACTCTCCCTCACTGGCGTAACCGTATTCCTCCACCAGTTCGGTCATGACCTGGATGGCCTGCCGTGCGGTTCTGGCGCGCTGTAATGCGATCAACATCAGGGGATAATAATGGAAAAGGCCATCCGGATTGACCAGTTCCGGCCGGCCGCCAAAGGTGGTTTCGCCCAGGGCCAGCTGGTGCTCGTTGATCAGGCCCACCACCTTGTAGGTGTGAGGGACCTGGGGGATTTTTCCCCGCACGCCGCGCCATCCCCTGATCTCCGCCATATCTCCGGGCGGATGGTCCGACGCGGGGATGATCTGAAGATGGGGATGAAATTCCCCGTCGCAGGAATAACTGATCATGGTGGAACCATCCACCGATGCTTTCTTGGTCACCAGAATGGAAGTACAACCGAAGACCTCCGGGGTGAAGCCGGTAACCAACAGAAGGATGCCGGACAGGATCGGGATCCATTTTTTGGTTTGCATTTGTCACTCCTTTTTTGCTTCCATCTGTCCATCCGGGGAAACGGATGGATCAGATGGATGGTCCTGAAATACAGAATATTGTAGGAGGAATTCCCAGGGAAGTCAATCCGGGGAAGGGATCCATGACGGTTCATTGGTCAGTGCCCTTTTTGACATCCCGAAGACATTGTGTTTCAATGGAGAAGGCAAGCGGAATCGGGCGACAGATATTGATGAAGAAAAAAGACCAAGAGTTGCGGGTGGCCCCTGACCCGATCCTGCTGACCGGCGCGACGGGATATATCGGTGGCTGTCTGCTACCGGTACTTAAACGGGAAGGCTTCCAGGTTCGGTGTCTGGCCCGCGATCCCGGAAAAATGCGGGCAGCAGGTCCCGGTACGCAGGTAACAAAGGGTGACCTGCTGGATCCTGATGGTTTGCCGGCGGCCTTCCAGGGTATCCGGACAGCGTATTACCTGGTTCATTCCATGGATGCCCGGGGCTCTTTCGAAGATCGGGATCGGCGGGCGGCGGCCAACTTTGCCCGGGCGGCCAGGATCGCCGGGGTGAAGAGGATTATATATCTTGGAGGGCTGGGAAAGGAAGACGAGTCTCTCTCTCCTCATCTGCGCAGCCGGCATGAGGTGGGAAGTGTGCTTCGGCAGGCCGGGGTGCCGGTGTTGGAATTTCGGGCGTCGATCATCATCGGAGCCGGCAGCCTGTCCTTTGAGATGATTCGCACGCTGGTGGAGAGGCTGCCCTTGATGGTGACTCCCCGATGGGTGTCCACTGCCGCCCAGCCGATTGCGGTCAAGGATGTGGTTGCTTATCTTACCGCTGGTCTTCGGATTCCCCTTTTCCGATCCCGAATCTTTGAAATCGGAGGGGCCGACCGGGTTTCTTATGGCGAAATCATGCGGATTTACGGCTGTTTAAGGGGTCTCAGGGTACGGATGATTCCCCTGCCGGTGCTGACTCCTGTTCTGTCCAGCCTCTGGCTGGGACTGGTGACGCCTCTCTATGCCCGCATTGGAAGGAGGTTGATCGAAGGTATTGCCAATTCTACGGTGATTCGGGATCAAAGTGCCGCGGATTTTTTTGCGATCCGGCCACTGGGGATAAAAGAAGCAATCCGGCAGGCAATCACCGACAAGGACCGGTGGCTGTCTTGCAGGTCGTGGGCCCGTTTGGTGGCGGACAGGGCCAACGAAACCGCCGGGACCCGAATGAACACCGGTCATCTTCATTTCGATACCCGCAGCGTGGTTGTGGAACGGTCATCGGAATCTGCATTCATCCCCCTGCGCAGAATCGGGGGGGAAACCGGGTGGTATGCCCTTAACTGGATGTGGCGGGTACGGGGGGGCATTGACCGTTTGACGGGGGGGATGGGTATGCGGCGGGGGCGCCTTCACCCGGATCGTTTGAATGTCGGGGATCCGGTGGATTTCTGGCGGGTGGAGGAGATTGAAATGAACCGCCGGCTGCGGCTGGCCGCGGATATGAAACTGCCGGGGCGTGCCTGGCTGGAGTTTGAAATACTGGAGAAGGAGCCGGGGGCGGCCATTTTTCAGACGCTGGTTTTTGATCCGGTCGGGTGGCGGGGACGCATATACTGGTATGCGCTGCTTCCGATTCGCCGGATTGTCCTGGGGCGGATGCTGCGGGGCATTGCCAGGGAGAGTCGGTGTTTTTGACATCCCGGACGGAATATGTTCCAATAAAAAAAAAGGCCCCTGCAAGATCCTGACCCGTAATGCCATGATTGAATAAGGGAGCGAGTCTACTTGACGGGGGGACCGGTATCAAAATCGAGGAGGAATAAAATGCCAGAATTTGGGAATCCTTTTTCCGGATTGGCCCACCAGAGGAAACTGACCGATGCGGAGTTGATCCGGGCCATCCGGTTCATGATTGCCGCAGAATATGAAGCCATCCAGTTGTACATGCAGCTGGCTGAATCCACCGATAATCAACTGGCCATAAGGGTGTTGAAGGATATCGCGGATGAGGAACGGGTACATGCCGGAGAGTTTCTCCGACTGCTGCATGAACTGGCGCCGGATGAAGAGAAGTTTTATTCAGAGGGGGAAGAAGAGGTCGAAGAAGAGATCGAGAAATTGAAGAAATGAGATTCATCCCCAATCCGTTGATCCCGGGGTATCTTTGGCAACCGGGCCTCATTGGACAGGTGTTGAATGCCCCGACCGGTCAAGGAAGGGAGGTGTTCGGCGGGAGAATTTCATGAATGGAGGGATTGAATATGATGAGCAGGAAGCGCCTTTTTTTGGGGATGTTTTTTTTGATAATGGCAGCCGGCTTTTCTGGGTCAGCGGCGGATGAAGAAACGGTTCTTATTCACCATTCCCTGGACAGCCTGGAGGGGATTGTCAGCCAGCCGGGACTCCGGATCGATCGGGGGATGTCTGCGGAAGGCGGCGGATCCCTGCGGGTGACCGCGGAAAAACCGGTGGTAATCCAACTGATCGTGACCGGCGATATCAAAGCCGAGAAGGCTCGTTTGATCTATCGGGCCAAGCTTCGAACCCGGAAAATCACGGGCCGGGTCTACCTGGAGATGTGGTGCCGTTTTCCCGGGAAGGGAGAATTTTTTTCCCGGGGATTGCACTCCCCCCTCTCCGGATCCACCGAGTGGGTTTCCCGGGAGATATGTTTTATATTGAAGCAGGGTGAGGATCCCGATCGGATCAGGTTGAACCTGGTGATCGACGGTACAGGGATGGTGTGGATCGATGACCTTTACCTGTTGAGAAGCCCGCTGGTAGAAGAAGCGGTTAATACAGAAGAAAAGGAGTGACCTCTTCCTCAAAGCGACGGATATCCCGGGCGATGTTTTGGGATATCTCCCCCCACGGGCGGTTTTGAACCAGTGATTTCCGAATCAGGGAAGATCCGCAGATCAAGTCGATCGCAGGGCGGTCGTACTGAAATTCATAAGGTTCTGTGGAGAAGGCGAATTGATCCGGATATTCTGTGCAAACGGTCCTTAACACTTCATAGAAAAGGTGAAAACTGCGCAGTTTCACCGGATCGGTGATATGTAACAGAAGCCCGCGACAGATCTCCCGGTTGTACTTGGAAAATTCCGGCTGGAAAAAAACCGGGATAAATTCCGCCCCGGGATAATTCTGCCGGTTCAGATCGCGACAGAGCCGGTCATTGTCCAGGTAGGGGGCTCCGAATATTTCAAAAGGGCGGGTGGTTCCCCGTCCCTCGGAAAGGTTGGTGCCTTCCAGCATCACCGCCCCGGGGTAAAGGAGGGCGGTCCGCCAGCGGGGCATATTGGGCGAAGGATAGGTCCAGATCCCCTGAAAGGCATCTTTCCTTTTCCACCCGTATGCCTGGATGACCTCCAGGGGAAGGTCGATTTCATGAGTGGCGGCTGCATACCGGATGTATTCCCCGGCACTCAGTCCATGACGCATCGGCACGTCGGCCATCCCCACCAGGCTGAAAAATTCGCTGGAGGCGCAATTTCCCTCGCGAATCATTCCACCCAGAGGGTTGGGACGATCCGCGATCACGACCCGGATCCCTGTGCCCGATAGGGCCTGCAGGATTTTTACCACATGGTTCAGAAAGGTGTAGACCCGGCATCCGACATCGAAAATATCCACGATCAGCAGATCCAGGTCACGGGTATCATCGGGATCCGGTACCAGGTTCTGGCCGTAATAACTCTTGATCGGAATCTGCAATCGGTCATCGAAAAAGGAATCGGACAGGATCATGTTATCCTGCTTATCCACGTAAAAACCATGCTGCAGTGACCAGATCTCCCGGAAACCGCGGGGGAACCTTTCCTGTAGGGACAAAAATACCGGCCGGTTTTGGGCGTGCACCACATTGCTGGCACTGATCAGGGCAAAATGATGGCGGCCCAGGCCGAGGGGATCACCGGGAGCTAGGAGGGTATCAATCCCGGGAAGGGGGACTTTATTCATTTTTCACCGCATCCACCACATTGATTCCGGCCGCTTTTCTGGAAGGGATCAGGGTGGCCAGAAAGCAGATGGTGACGGATACCAGGATGATGATGACCAGTTCCAGGGGATCGGTGGAAAAGGGGACATAGCTCATCTGATAGATCTCGGCGGGGATAGAGATCAATTCGAATTTATTGGCCAGGTAACAGATCAGCAGGCCCAGGATCGTGCCGGCGGCGGTGCCGATGATGCCGATGATGCCACCCTGGAGAAAAAAAATCCGTCTGATGGTGCTGGAACTGGCGCCGGCCGACCGGAGAATACCGATGTCTTTAATTTTTTGAATAACCAGGAGGATCAGGCCGGCGATGATATTCAGGGAAGCCACCACGATGATCAGGGTCAAAGTGAAAAACAGAACCGTCTTTTCCAGTTTCAGGGCGGTGTAGAGGGAAGCATTCAATTCCTGCCAGGTGATGGGTGAAACATCCAGAGGAAGCCGGGGGATCATTTCCCGGACCACTTTTTCCGCTTCCATGGGATTGTGCAGGTAGACCTGGATGTAATTGATACGGTCGCCCAGCCCGAAAATCATCTGGGCACCAGGCAGGTTGGTGATGACCGTGGTGGAATCAATCTCGTAAAGTCCCGATTTGAAAATGCCCTTGACCTGGAATTTCTTATACTTCGGCAGCAGCCCCCCGGGAGACAGTGTCCCCCGGGGAATAATGACCAGGCAGGAATCTCCCTTCGTGAGCATCAGCTTCTCAGCCACTTTTGCGCCGACGATCAGTTCATTTTGCCCGGTGGGAAGCTGAGAAGGCGGAATTGCCTGCAACCATTCCTCGGTGCGTTCACGGGTGAAATTGAGTCCCTTGAATATGACTCCCGAGGCGTCACGCGCCCGGCCTTTCAGCAGCACGGTTCCATAGATGACACCGGTGACGGCTTTGACCCGGCGGGGGAAATCTCTCTGGAGGGTTTCCATGATCTCGCGGTACCCGCTGATCCCTTCGGAGGTCAGACTGTTCAGCAGGATGTGGGAGGTAGAGTTTAAAAGTTTGTTTTTAATATCTCCCTGGTAGCCGTTGATCAGCGACATGGCCACGATCAGGGCGGCCACCCCGATGGCGATCCCAATGGTGGAAACAATGGATATGATGGAAATAAAGGAAGTTTTTCTTCCCTTCAGGAGGTATCGCCGGACCATGAACAATTCAAATTTCATTGGATGACTTGGGCTTGAGTAGAGGAAAAGGAATGACTTCTTTAATGGATTCCGCCCCGGTATAAAGCATGATCAGGCGGTCAATCCCGATCCCTTCGCCGGCGGCCGGCGGCATTCCGTGTTCCAGGGCGCGCAGGAAATCCAGGTCCATGTGCTGGGCTTCCTCATCTCCTTTGTCACGGTCTTTCAACTGGTTATCAAACCGGATTTTCTGCTCCAGGGGATCGTTGAGCTCCGAGAAGCCGTTGGCCAGTTCCATGCCGGCGATATACAATTCAAATCTCTCCGTTTCCCGGGGATTGACCGGGGATTGCTTGGTCAGGGGGGAGATGAGAGTGGGGTAGTGGGTGACAAAGGTGGGTTCGATCAGTTGGGCTTCCACATATTGGTCGAACAGGAATTCGAGCATTTTTCCATGGGTGGGAGGAAGATCCAGGTCCGGGAACTGCTTCTTCAGGTAAGCGGTCAGTCGGGTTTCATCCTGCAATTCTTCCGGCTCTATCGAACTGTGATCCAGAATGGCCTGGAGGTATTTAATTTTTTTGAAAGGGGGAGTCAGGCGGATCCGTTGTTCTTTGAATTCAATCCGGTCATCGGATAAAAATTGCCGGTTCAAGGTGGCGATCAGTTCTTCGGTAAGATCCATGTAGTAATGAAAATCCCGGTAAAGTTCATAAAATTCGATCATGGTGAATTCAGGGTTGTGCATAAGGGAGATTCCCTCGTTGCGAAAATTGCGGTTGATCTCGAAAATTTTCTCCATCCCTCCGACCAGCAACCGTTTGAGATATAGTTCCGGGGCCACCCGCAGGTAGAGATCAATATCCAGCGCGTTGTGGTGGGTTTTGAAAGGTCGGGCGCTGGCGCCACCGGGGATGGGCTGCATCATGGGGGTTTCCACCTCCTGGTAATGGCGCTGGTAGAAAAACATCCGGATGGCCTGAACGATTTCAGACCGTTTTTTTAAAATATCCCGGGATTGCTGGTTCATGATCAGGTCCAGGTACCGTTGTCGGAAGCGCAATTCTTTATCCTGCAATCCATGCCATTTCTCCGGAAGGGGGTGATAGGATTTGCTGAGAAAGGTCAGACGCCGGACCAGAATGCTCAATTCTCCCGTGCGGGTCTTGAAGACCTGCCCCTTAACCCCGATGATGTCGCCGATATCGCATAGTTTGAATACCTCCAGCCCCGGGTCTTCCACCGTCCCCTTGCGGATATAGATCTGCAATCGGGAATCCCCGTCAAAAAGGTGGGCGAAGGCGCTTTTCCCCATCCTGCGGATGGCCATCAGGCGGCCGGCGACCGAGACCTCGGGTGCAGATTCCAGTTTCTGTTCCGACTGATCCTGATACCGTTCGGTAATTTCCCGAAGGGTGGCGGTCTTGTCAAAGGTGGTGGGATAGGGATTCACTCCCAGTGCCTTTATTTTTTCCAGCTTTTCCAGTCGGATCCTGAATTGTTCGCTCATGATGTACCTCAGTTTATCAGTTTATTGATCTTTTGAATAACCTTGACCTTGAATCTTTTAATCCGGGTGAAATCGGTATCCCGGCTGAGGACCAGGTAATTTTCTGTGAAGTTCTGATATTGGGGATCGTAGAAAATCGACATGTTGGTGTCGATATAAATCTCCACCCAGAGGTGAGCCTGGGGGATCAGGATATCTTTCCGGGTAGAACGGTCAAGATAGAATCCTTCTACGATTCGGCTGGTGATTCCGATGGCCTTGAGCATTACCTGGCAGAGATTGGCATATCCCACGCAACTGGCTCTCCTGTTGCGGACCACCGAAGCGGCATCCTGGGGGAAATCACCGGTAGAGTAGGTGATCTGTTCGCCCAGGAAGGTGGACATTTTCGCCAGGTAGTCGTGGATATACTGGGTATCTTTCAACAGTTCATCGATCAACGCCCGGATTTCACCGGGCTGACCATCGAGATACTGAATGTCGGGACGCATTCGGAAGTTGACCATGACATCCAGGGTATCCATGCTCCGGATGTAAACCCGGTAATCCTGGCCGTGGTATTCGATTTTCTGGGAGAAATTACGGTTCTGATAGCTGTTTAAAAACAATTGCTGGTGATTGGGAATGGAGAGGGTCAGATGGGTTTCGTGTTTGACCGGCGCCAGCAGCATCATTAAAATCACAAAAATCTTCATATTTGAACCTTGTCCAGAATGGCGTTGATGATTTTGAAGGAATCTTTTTCACTGTATTTCTTGGATATACGGATAATGTCGTCGATGATGATCGCTTTTTCCTCATTTTCCTTCATTTCCGCGATCCCCATTCGCAGCAGGTTCCGGTCGATGGGGGTAAGGCGCCCCAGTTGCCAACCGATCAGGTGTTTCTTAATCGTCTGATCGATCTCTTTCATCTCGGCAAAAACCCGCCGGATAATCCGGGCGATGAATTCTTCTTCCTCCGGCTTCAGGGATTGCCAGAATCCCCGGTATTTTTTTAATCTTGTCTTGCAGTCTGTAATGATTTCCTGTTGCACATCAGCGCTGTACAACAGTTTCAGTATTATTTCCCGGCAGTACTTGATGCGAAACATTAAATGCCGGCGGAATGGAAGAGATTTAAAAGTTCGATGGCTGTTCTGGCAGCCTCAAATCCCTTATTGCCGGATTTGGTTCCCGCCCGTTCAATGGCCTGATCGGTGTTATCGGCAGTGATGACCCCGAAGGCAAGGGGGGTTTTGGTTTCCAGACTCACCGAGGCAATCCCTTTGGCTACTTCCGAGGCGACATAGTCAAAGTGAGGGGTTTCCCCCCGGATCACAGCTCCCAGACAGACCACCGCATCATATTTCCCCTGGTTTGAGGTCAGAATCCGTTTGGCCACCAGGGGCAGCTCAAAACTTCCGGGGGTTCGGTAGACATCAATCTCTTCCTCAGTGGCGCCGCTTCGAAGCAGGGCATCCTTGGCCCCGTCCAGCAGTTTTTCGGTAATGAACGAATTAAATCTTGACACCAAAACGGCATATTTAAATTGCTTGGAAACCAGTTCACCCTTGAACTCTTTCATAATGCTCTCCTGCGCTGGCTCCAAAATACCCTAAATCGTCTGATATGTCAAGTGATCCGGGCCCGGGGCATCGGGGATCCGGGGAATTCCTCGCGATCCTTCCGACAGGGGAAACAGCAATGATAAGGAGGCATGAAATGAAAAAAAACAATGGTTCAATGATCGTGATCGGCCTGGTGCTGCTGGCGGGGATGCTGGCGGCCCTGGTTTTGAAAGGAAGGGTGGTAAATGAGAACCGGATCCCCGTGGCCGGGGCACTGGTCACCGCCACCCGCCAGGGCAGCCCGGTCATCTGCCGGGCCAAGACCGCGAATAGCGGGACTTTTCTGCTTAAGGATCTGGCCCCGGGCACCTATGATCTTACCGTCCAGGCAGCGGGGTATGAAACCCTGGTGAAAAAAGAAGTGGTGGTGACGGCCGATGGACGGATCGGAGAAGATTTGGTTTTGAAATCCGCTCTTCCGGTTCGGGTCAAAAACCGGGAACAAACCTGGAAACAGTTGCCGGTTCCCATGGCCGAGGAACGCAGAATGGGGGGGATCACCGCTTCCCTGGCTGCCCGTGACGAAGCGTATCCCCCGGATTCTTACAATACTGAAGAATACCAGAGGATTTACGAAGATCGGTTTCAAAGTCCCCTGAAATTTCCTCTTTCCACCTTTTCAATCGATGTGGATACCGCTTCATATGCCAATATCCGGCGGTTTGTCAATCAGCATCAGATGCCCTACCGGGATGCGGTCCGGATCGAAGAGATGATCAATTACTTCGACTATCATTACCCGCTCCCCCGGGACTCCGAACCCTTCGCCATATATTCGGAGCTGTCCGGCTGCCCCTGGGAACCGCAGCATCGGCTTTTGCATATCGGTTTGAAGGGTCGGGAACTGAAGGACCGCGCGGTGGTCCCCAGCAATCTGGTTTTTCTGATCGATGTATCCGGATCGATGAACACTCCGGCAAAACTTCCCCTTTTGAAAAGATCTTTCAAAATTCTGGTGGAACGGTTGTCCGACGGAGACCGGGTGGCGGTAGTGGTGTATGCCGGCGCGGCCGGCCTGGTTCTGGCCTCTACCCCCGGCACCCGAAAGGATGAAATCCTGGCGGTTCTGGACCGGTTGGAAGCGGGCGGATCCACCGCCGGCGGTGCGGGGATCCGGCTGGCCTACCAGGTGGCCATGGAAAACAGGATCCCGGAGGGGAACAACCGGATCATTCTGGCCACCGACGGTGACTTCAACGTGGGGATTTCTTCCACCTCCGAAATGGTCCGCCTGATCGAGGAAAAGAAAGATCAGGGCATATTCTTGACAGTCCTGGGATTCGGCACGGGAAATACCAAAGATTATCGCATGGAACAGCTGGCGGATCGGGGTGACGGGAATTATTTTTATATCGACAACATCCTGGAGGGGAAAAAGGTGTTTTCCAACGAGATGACCAGCACCTTGTTCACGATTGCCAAAGATGTGAAGATCCAGGTGGAATTCAACCCGGTGAAGGTGGCTTCCTACCGTCTGATCGGCTATGAAAACCGCAAGTTAAACCGGGAGGATTTCCAGGATGATACCAAGGATGCCGGGGACCTGGGAGCCGGACACACAGTGACGGCCCTTTATGAGATTGTACCCTGCTCCGCTTCCGATCCCCTGTATCCTGACGAGAGCCTCCGGTACCAGAATCAGTCGGCCAATTCATATTCCCGCAAAACCCGGGAGCTTGCCACCGTAAAATTGCGTTACAAAGAGCCCGGGCAATCGAAAAGCCGACTGTTGACCCACGGGGTTTTGGATCGCTGTGTTCCGTTGTCGAAGGCCTCGGAAAATTTCAAATTCTCCGCGGCGGTGGCCCAGTGGGGCTTGCTGTTGCGGGATTCAAAATTCAAGGGAAGTGCAGGGTACGATTCCGTCCTTTCGCTGGCCCGTGATTCCCGGGGAGCGGATCTCTTCGGCTACCGGGGAGATTTTATCCGGCTGGTAGAAAAGGCCCGGTTGCTTTCGGATCAAAAAAAATAGGGAAGGCAGGCATGATTGCCTGCCCCCCTGATTGTTGCAGCCGACCGGAGCAGCCTTGACTCGGGGCCCGGGTCTTCTATATAATCAATATCGGTGAAGAAGAATACCTATTTCATATCCGATATACACCTGGGGATGAACGAAACAGGACCGGAACAGAAAAAACGCCGGATACTGACCCGGTTTCTGTCCAGTATCCGAAAGGATGCCCAGGCTTTGTACATCCTGGGGGACCTGTTTGATTTCTGGTTTGAATGGTACCATGTGGTCCCCAAATACTATTTCCCCGTTTTCCATGCACTGAGAAGCCTGGTGGATTCGGGAACCCGGGTGTACCTGTTGGCGGGGAACCATGATTTCTATTTCCAGGACTATATTCACCAACAGGTGGGGCTCCTTACTTCTCTGTCCGACATGACCCCGACCCTCGGAAACAAGCGGTTTTACCTGGCCCACGGGGACGGCCTGGGAAAGAAAGATACCGGGTACAAAGTGTTGAAGAAGTTGATTCGAAACCGGATCTCGATATTTGTTTACAAGACTTTCCTGCCCGCTGACCTGGGGATGTGGATCGCAAAAGTCATATCCGGGGGCAGCCGTCGGCTCAAAAATATCGATCGTTCCAGGTGGATGCGGGAGTATTACCTGGATTTCGCCCGAAAAAAATGGAACGAAGGATTTGATTATGTGATTCTCGGCCATATTCATTATCCGGGAAGTGTTCTGCAGGGCGGCCACACCTTGGCCTGCCCCGGGGATTTTATCACCCATTTTTCCTATCTGATGTTCAATGGGATCGACCTGGTTTTGAAAAACACCGGGTGATTTCCCAAACAGCGGTCAATTTTACCAAAACCTGCCGGTGGTGATACAATATGGGGAAGAGCGGGGTTCCGGAAATTCAAGAGGGATTCAGGTGCCCGGGAGAAGCGGAGCAGGGAATACCGATGAAAGATTTACCGATCGATAAATACCGCGGCGAAATCATGTCCACCGTGGAGCGTAACCCGGTGACCATTATTACCGCCGAAACCGGGGCCGGCAAATCGACCCGGGTTCCCCTGTGGTTTTATCGCCGGGGGCGAAAGGTGACGGTGACCCAGCCGCGCCGGATCGCTGCCCGGTCTCTGGCCGATTACCTGGCCCGGGAAGAGGAAGTGGAACTGGGGAGTTTTATCGGTTATCAGACCGGTCTGGATAAAAAATTCTCGCCCCGTTCTTCTCTGCTATATGTGACCGATGGTGTCCAGATCCTGAAGGAAATTACCCGGCCCCTGGATTATGATCTTCTGGTGCTGGATGAAATCCATGAATGGAATCTCAACCAGGAAGTGTTGTGCGGGGTGGTGAAGGGGCAATTGGAGAAGGGGCACTACCGTAACAGCCAAAAGCGGGTGGTGATCATGAGCGCCACCCTGGATGCCTCTCAGCTGGCCGCTTTTTTTAACCGTTCGCCGGTGATTTCGGTCCGGGGCCGGGGATACCCGGTTTCCTATGTCCGGCACGGAGAGGGTTTCTTACTTTCCGATGCGGTTTCCATGGTAAAGGAGGAGATGAATACGCTGGTTTTTCTTCCCGGCAAAAAGGAGATCAGCGACTTCATCGAAATGCTTCAAAATACCCTGAGAGAGGATAAGCTCAAGGCGCGTATCTTTCCTCTCCATTCCGAGCTGTCACTGAAAGAACAGGCCCGGGTATTCAAGCGCTATGACCAGCCGAAGGTGGTGGTGGCCACCGATGTGGCCCAGACCAGTCTGACCATCGATGACATCGATGCCGTGCTGGATTCGGGGTTGAAAAAGGAACTTCGCTATCAACGGGGGGTGGAAGGACTCTACCCGGTGGAAATTTCCCAGGCGGAGTGCCACCAGCGGGCCGGCCGGGGAGGGCGCACCAAGCGGGGATATTATATTTTGTGTTCCGAAAGGGGAATCGATGACCGGGAGCGATTCTCTCAACCGGAAATTCAGCGGATCAACCCGGCATCGATCGTGCTTCGGCTGAAGAAATGGGGTTTTGATGCCCTGGATTTTGTTTTTTTTCATACCCCGGACCGGGGGCTGATCAAAAGGGCAGAGGAAAAATTGCGGATTTTCGGGGCGCTGGATCCAGCGGGTAACATCACCCCGGATGGGCATAAGATGGCCAACCTGCCGGTATCGGTTCGCAGCGCCCGGGCCATTCTCGAAGCCCGCCGGGCATCTTCCCGGACCCTATTGAATGTTCTAAGACTGATTTCCATACTGGAGGTAAGGGGCATCGTAAATCGCGATTATCCCGGACAGAAACTATACCCGGAAAGCTTCAATTCCGATCTTTACAACCAGTTGATGATCTGGAACCATGAGAAAAACCACAAAAAGATTATAAATTATAAAAAATTGACCCTGGCCAAACAGATTTTCTCTGAATTGAAAAGAAGATTGCGCAGGTATATTCAGGATGGGTCCGGTCGCGATGATCCCAACCTGATGCTGCGGGTCATCCTTTCCCTGGGGGCTGACTTTACCTTTAAAAAGTTCGGCCGTTCTTACTTTATGGACGACATCGAACGGGTTTTGGACCACAGTTCCATACTGTCGGAGAACCAGCCGGAGATGATCACCGGGATTCCCTTTGATCTGATGATCCGCAAACCTTCCTATTTCAAAGAGGAAGAGGAGGAGAATCTGGTCATGCTGGTGACCTTTGCCACCGAAATCAACACCGCCCTTCTGGACAAGATCAAACCCTTCAGCTACCGGAGGGTTCGGGATGGAGAACTGGAAAAAAACAAGATCTTGATCCGCGAGGAGGTATTTTTCGGCGGTCGCCTGATCGAGGGGAACCGAAGGCCACCGGATTTTTCCCATCCCGAAGAATCGGCCATTGCCCATGACCTGGCTTTCCAATGGTTCTGGCAACGGCAAAAAAGCCTGAAGATCCGGCCCTCTTTAGACAGCCTTCGCGGGCATATGGTTGAACTGAAAAGAAAAAACCTCCTGTGCGGCCCTCCCCGACCTTTTTCCCGTTACCTGAAGAGGATGATCCGCCAAAAGATCCAATCAGAACTCAAACAAAATGATCTTTCCCTCTTCTTTGAATTCTCCTCAGGATTTCAGAAGCTTTCCCTGGCGGATCTTCTCGGGCCTGCGGAGTTGAGGCGGATTAAAAAAGCCGGCTGGCCCTCCACAATCCGTATTGCGGACCGGCGGGTAGCGGTCATCTATCAGGATCATCGGCCGTTTGTGAGATTCTCCCTCGAGGAGTTTGGACCCATCGAGGAGGACGATCTGATTCTCCCCACCGGGGACCGGGCCGGAGTAATTCTGGCGGGTAAAAAATGCCTTCGATGGAAGGAAGCGGTTTCCAGGTACAACCGTTTTTACCGGAAGAAGACCTTCGAGCAGCATCTGCAGGGGGTGGAGAAAGAAGCCAGCATCGGGGATTTGAAAAAGTTATCCTTCCCCATCGAGGTACAGAAGGGCAGCGATAAGGAAAACCGCCCCTTTACCTTTTATGTGGCTCCCCGGATCGTGAAAAACCAGGTGGTGCTGGCCCATTTTTTCACCCGGCGGGAAGCAGAGCAGTACTTGGAAAGAATCAGCAGTCAGTGGCACCGTTTCATTGCCCGGGATAATGCCCGGGAACTGCAGGATGCCTTCAAGAAATCGGACTGGCGGTAGAATCAGACGGGGCTGATTTCCCCCCGGCCCACCAGGTGATCAGCACGAAGCTGAGGGCGGAAAGGCCGATTCCATAGATATTGGGATCCAGACCCCAGGGGAGGGGGACGGACAGAATGGTCAGCGTCAGGGTAGTCCCACCCCCCAGCAGCATGGAAACAAAGGCCGCCAGCGGACTCTTGCGACGGGAGAAAAAGGCCCCGAGGGTGGGAACGAACAGCCCGGATACCATGAAGGCGTAGGAGTAAAGCATCAATTCCAGCACATTCTCCAGCTGGGCGGCGAGGAGAATGGCCAGACTGCCGATAGCCAGGGTAAGCGCCTGGGAAAGCCTGAGGTTGTTTTTATGGCTGCTTTTGATACCGAGGATGTCGGTCAGGACGTTTCCGGAGGCGGCCATCAGGCAACTGTCGGCGGTGGACATAATGGCGGAAAAATAGGCGGCCATCATGATTCCCATCAGCCCCACGGGCAGCACGGTTCGCAGCAGCATAGGCAATCCCATTTCCGCATCCAGGCTGCTGCCGGCCGGGTATCCCAGGTAGGCGAACATCCCGCGGTTGAAGGCCACCCGGGCGAACAAACCCAATAATACGCCCATGAAGGCCATCAGGGGATATTCGAATACCCCGGCAATCAGCCAGGCCTTGCGGGCTTCCCTCTTGCTTCGGGAGGCGTAAATACGCTGGTAGAGGGTCATGCCGACAAACCAGATGGGAATGATTGTCACCCCCCAGTTGACCAACTGCTGCCAGCTGACGTTGGTGAAGGAGAAGAAGGATGAATCCAGAACCCGCCTGACTTCCGGCATCCCTCCCACGGAAATAAAAGAAACCGGGATTCCCACCAGAATCAACCCCCCCATCAACAGCATCCATTGCACGGTATCGGTGTAAATCACCGCTTTTAATCCCCCCATCACGGTGTAAATTACGGCGATGGCGCCCATCAGTATCAGGGCGGTTTTAAGATTGAGGGATGGAAAGGTGGCACTGGCCAGTTTGGCTCCGGCCAGCATTTGAGAACTGGTGAATCCCAGGTAACCGATGGCGGAGATGATCCCGGCCAGAAGGGCGACTTTCCGGTTGAAAAAATGCCGGAAAATCTGGGGGAAAGTCAGCAGCTTCAACCTCCGGGAGAGAGGAAAGGCCCGGGGGATCAGTATCACGGCGCTAAGCCACGCGCCCAGAAGCCCGGTGAAGAGCATCCAGGATCCGGCAATTCCCATCAAGAATCCCAATCCCCCCAGCCCGATGGAGAAACCGCCTCCCACGTCAGTGGCCACCACCGAAAGACCGATGTGCACGCTGCCCATGGACCGTCCTCCAACGTAATAATCCTCGGAACCCCGGTTTCGCTTTAAAAAGTACATGCCGATGCCCAGCATTCCCAGCATGTACAGGATGAATATGCTCAGGTCAATCCAGGACACCGGTCAGTCTCCCTCCACGATGGTCTTGGAGATGTATTTGGAGCACATGACATTCAGGGTGCCCATATAATTCATCTTGAATTCGATCAGATCTCCTACCTTGTATTTCTGGTTGTTTTCGCCGAGATCGATGACCATCATATCGGAACTGGCCCCGGCAAATTCGATCGAGCGGTCCACCGGCTGGATCTGTTTGTCATCCACGTCCAAAAGCCCCATATCCAGAATGGCCCGGAAGCTGGTTTTTCCATAATCCTCATCGTCGAATTCATATTCCTCCCCTTCTACATTGGTGCCCAATTCTCCGGTGGGGATGGAGCGTTTCTCCGATAATTCAATAATCTGGGCGTAAAGTTTGAATACGCTCCCGCTCATTTCTTCAAAGGGCTTGTCCTCGTATACATTGGTACCCAGAAAAAGGGTTTCACCCACCCGGAAGTGATTGATTCCCTTGGGCAGCAGCTGTTTATAGATCAGGGGGATGGTGACCGAGGATCCTCCGGATACAAAGGGGATGTTCTTGTTGAATTTGGCTTCAATCAACTGCTCGTAGAGACAGAGCTGGATCAGTTTGTCCTCGCTGGGCAGCACCCCGTACAGGCAGCTCAGGTTGGTGCCGATCCCTACGATTTCAATGTTGGGGAGTTCGAAGACCTTGGAATAGAAATCGATGAAATCATCCCACATGACCCCCTCCCGGAGTTCACCCATTTCGATCATGATCATGATCTTGTGAATTTTTTTCTGACGTACCGCCTCCCTGGACAGAGCCTGTATGGTCAGAAACTCGGTGTTGAAACTGATATCGGCGTACCGGATCACTTCCCGGATATTGCGTTTGGCTGGCGGTTTGATATAAATGGTTTCCAGATCCGGTTTGATCTCCTTGATGACCACAAGGTTCTCGATGCGGGAATCACAGATCTGGTTGATGCCCAGGTTGATTACCTCGGTTAGAAATTCCCGGTGGCCGCAGAGAATTTTGGTCACCGGCGCCCATTTGATATTTCTTGCCTTAAACATTTTGTTCAGATAAACGAAGTTTTCTTTTAATTTTTTTCTATTCAATTCCACATAAGGCATTTTATACCACCTTCCTTTTGATTTCGGCCGGGATCCGGGTCAGGGATTCATAGTTCAGCATGTTGCTCATCTCGGCAAAAGACGAGACCGAGATTTCCAAATCCCCGGACCGGCCGATCAGGATGACCTCGTCTCCCCGGTTGACCTCGGGCAGCAGGGTCACGTCGATGGTCAGCATATTCATGTTGACCAGTCCGATCACGTTGGCCCGTTGGCCGTGGATGAGCACGATTCCGTAATTGCTCAAACTCCTCCGGTACCCCATGGCGTATCCCACCGGGACTACGGCGATTACCTTGTCTTCCTGGGCCAGATAGGAGTTCCCATAGCTGATGTATTCTCCGACCGGGACCTTCTTCACACTCATCACCTGGCTCTTCCAGGTGATGACCCGTTGCAGGGGATCTTCCTTCAATTCGCGACGGTGCAGGTAACGGATACGGGTTTCCGCTCCCGGCCAGTAACCGTATTGCATGATCCCGATTCTTACCAGGTCCAGCTGGGTACGGGGGTAGTTCAGGGTAGCCGCTGAACAGGCGGTGTGAAGGTATTCGGCTTCAATCCCCCGGTCCCTGAAGCGCTGTACGATCCGGTTGAATTTTTTGAATTGGTGGTTGACCCGGACATGATTGGCGATACTTTCCGATCCGGCGAAATGGGTGCAGATCCCCTTGACCTGGATATGCCGGGAGTATTGACGAATGATTTGCATGACAACGGGAAGATGTTCCAAATCAAACCCGGTCCGGTAGAGTCCGGTTTCCACTTCCACATGGATTTTGATCGGCTGTCCCAGTTTTCGGGCTTCTTCCAGAGCCCGGCGTAAAAAGGTAAGGTCAAAGACGAAAAATTCAATTCCGTTCTGGATCACCCATTTCAGATCCCGGCTGGCGACCCACCCCATGATCATGATATCGGATTTTCGATGGGCCGCCTGGCGAACCTCGCGGGCTTCGTATACCGAAAAAACGGAAAAATGGTCGATCCCCGCTTCTTCCGCCAGCGGAACGATCTGTTTGATCCCGTGACCGTAGGCGTTGGCTTTGACCACCGAGGAGATCCGGGATTTTTTTTTGAGCCGGCTTTTGATGAATTCGACGTTGTCCAGATAGGCTTTCCGGCTGATTTCAATCCGGGAAGTGCTCAGGGAGTTCAGGGTTTCACCCCCAGGAGTTGTCGAAGAATCTGGGCGTAAACCGATATTCCCTGGGGAATGATCTCGTCGGGGAAATCGTAATCCGGGTTGTGAACTTTGGGTTGTCTCTCCCCGGCGCCGATCCCGAAAAGGCAGCCGGGGTATCGGAGCAGGAACTGGGAAAAATCCTCTGACCAGGGAAAGGGAGCGGAAATATTCCGGGTTTCCAGGCCGGCCCCTTGGGCGGCTTTGCGAACCGTATGCAGGCAGTCGGGGTGATTCACCGCCGCCGGGAAGTATTCGACCATTTTGACCTTTACAGTCAGCTTCTCCCGGTCGGCGCAGTTCTGAACGGTTTTTCGGGCGCCGGCGATCAGTTTCTCCATGTCGCGGTTCTGATAGGCCCTGAGGGTGGCGCGGATTTCAGCGTCGCCGGCAGAAGTGCCGTAGGCGATTTCCCCGAGCCGGACATGGACAATCGTGATAAAGGCCAGATCCTGGAATTCTTCCCTGCTGCCTGTCCGGTCAAAGGCACGGATGATATCTGAAACCGCCCGGGCGGGATTGATGCCCCTGCTCGGTTCGGCGGCATGGGAGGTCTTGCCCAGGAGTTTGATCTCCATGCCCACCGAAGCGGCGCAAAAAACATCTTTCCCGAGGATGACCGATCCCCGGGGGAATCCCGGGAGATTGTGGAGGGCAAACACCCGATCAGGCTGCAGAGCATTAAATTTCGAATCCTGCAGAACCTTCAGGGCTCCTTCTCCCCGTTCTTCCGCCGGCTGGAACAACAGCACCACCCGGCCGGAGGGAATATCGGCCCGGCTCAGCAATTCGGCCAATCCCATCATGATGACCATGTGTCCGTCATGGCCGCACTTGTGGGAGACATTCTCAATTTTCGAGCGGTAGATGAAGTCATTGGTTTCCTGAATGGGCAGGGCATCCATGTCGCACCGGAGCAGCACGGTCTTCCCCGGTTGTTTTCCGGTGAATACCGCGGCGATTCCGTGTCCTCCCAGGTCCCGGATCAGCTGGTCCGGGACCAGGGGGGCCAAAAACCCTTCGATGATGGCGGCGGTGTTGATTTCCTGATGGGAGAGTTCCGGGTACTGATGCAGCTGGTGACGCAGCTTAACCAGGTGATCCATATCAAAGGACATCGGTTATTCGGGCAGGTATCTCATCTCCAGGTATTTGCTGGTGAATCCCATTTTTTCATAAAGGAAACGGGCGGGATTGTCCGGTTCCACGTGCAGTTTAATGCCCCCTTCCACGACATCGATCGTCTGTTTCATCAATTCTTTCCCGATTCCCTGTCCCCGGTGATCCCGATGGGTGGCAATGTATACCAGAATGTTTTCGGGGATGAACCCGTCCATGCCGGTTTTGTTGATCACCACCGCTCCCACGATCTGCTCATCTTCCCGGGCGATAATCAGCAGCCCCCCCAGCGGGGTCTGGGATTTGAGTTCCCCGGGCTCTTTCATGGCGAAATCAATGGATTTCAGAATATCGGCTTTCGAATCACCGTACTGGTCCAGATGCTTGTGTAAAAAATCTGCCAGCTCCAGCCGGGTCTCCGGGTCAAGCTGTCCCGAATTTTTTATGATCTGATAGTTCATGGCTTTCAGATTCCTCCTTATCGTTTTTTTTGATTACATTTTTAATGGCAAAAGCGGATCATTCAAAAGGGTGAACGTATAAAATATGGAAGCGTATTCGCTGTATGTTTTTCCATGATCATTATCAATTATCGCATTTTTATCAGAGAATGGCAAACGGAAACCGTCGCTGCTTCTGAATGGTTATTTGAAAATAGCGGGCAAACCCACTATAATCAGGGATTACCGTTTAAGGATGGTTCATGAATCTGTTTATATCCCTTTGCATACTGATGGCCCTGTTGCTGGCGGGTAAACTATTGCGGGTAACGGTCAAACTTTTTCAAACCCTTTTTATTCCCTCCTCTATTATCGGGGGATTTTTGGGGCTGCTTTTCAGCCGATATATCCTGGACCTGACCCCGGAGTGGATCAGCAGTGTCTGGGCGGATATCCCGGGGATTCTGATCAATGTGGTATTTGCCGCGCTTTTTCTGGGAATGGTGATTCCCGGCGGTCGCGAGATCTGGCAGCGGGGAGGATCCCAGCTTTGTTTCGGGGTCATTATGGGAGTGGGCCAGTATCTGATCGCACTGACCCTGACCCTGCTGGTGCTCAAGCCTTTTTTCGGGGTGCCGGATTTTTTCGGATGTATCCTGGAAATCGGGTTTTCCGGAGGTCATGGGACGGCCGCCGGTATGACCCCGGTTTTCCGGGAGCTGGGATTTGAAGCGGGGGGAGCACTGGCGCAGATGTCGGCCACCGTCGGAATACTGACCGCTATCATCGGTGGCGTGTTCTTCATCAATCTGGCGGTCAGGAGGGGGCATACCGCTATCCTGACCCGCAAGAAGGGCCTCTCGCGAGAGGTTCAAAGGGGCTTGATCGAGAAGGACAAGACCCCCTCTATTTCCCGGGCCACGGTGGCCTCTGAATCCATCGAACCACTGGCCTTTCATTTTGCTTTTATCGCCCTGGCCATTCTGATCGGGTGGGGTCTGCAGAGCTGGATTCGCAATTTCCACGAAATGCTGGACGGATTTCCGCTCTTTCCCCTGGCCATGATCGGTGGGATACTGATCCAGCTGGGAGCGACCAGGACCGGGGTGGCCCGGTATTTTGACCGGGCCACCTTCGAGCGGATTCTGGGATTGTCTCTGGATATTCTGGTAGTGGCGGCCATCGCCACGGTCAAGCTGGATCTGTTTATCCAGAACTTCTGGCCTTTTTTCCTGCTGATGGTTGGGGGGATCCTCTGGCTCTTTTTCTGTATGTTTGTCTTTGCCCCCCGGATGCTTCCCCGTAACTGGGTGGAGAGGGGGGTTACCGAGTTTGGCATGCAGTCCGGGGTTACCGCCATGGGACTGCTGCTGCTGCGGTTGGTGGATCCTGAATACAAGACCGACACCGCCTCCGCTTTCGGGTTCAAGCAGATTATTTATGAGCCTTTCCTGGGCGGGGGATTTATCACCGCTCTATCGCCTTTCCTGATCATCCGGCTGGGGGTGGTAAAGGCCGTCTTTGTGGCCCTGGCCATCATGGCGGTTTTTGTGATCATCAGCGGGTTTAACGGATGGTTCCGCCTCAAACCCTATTATCGTCGGAAAGGATAGATTGTCCGGTGCGGTCTGGCTAAAGCAGATCTTTCTTTTCTCCCTTCGGTTTAATTGAACTGGTTGCCTGATGCCCCTCCCGGGAGCGGGTAGGGGAGGATCAGGTGCCGGCGGGTGATTGCTTCGGATCGTTTTCCCGGATGGGAAGGCGGTGGTGAATGGGGATTTCCAGAGAGATTAAGGTTTCGGTCGACTGGATTTCGGGGACTTCCTGAACCCTTTCGATCAGAAAATTATACAATCCGCGGGTACTGCGGGCCAGGATTTTGATAAAGATATTGTACTTGCCGGTGGTAAAATGAGCTTCCACCACTTCTGTCATCTCTCTGAGCTTGGTGATTACCTTGGAATAATCCCGGGCATTGTGCAGGTTGATGCCGACAAAAGCGCAGATGTCAAATCCCAGTTTCTCGCGGTCCAGGATCAGGGTGGTTCCCTTGATGATGCCGGCTTTTTTCAGGTTGTTGTACCGTACGTGGATGGTGCCCCCGGAAACGATCAGTTCCCGGGCTATTTCCTGAAAGGATTGGCGGGCGTTTTCCTGCAGCTTTTCCAGTATCTGCCGGTCCAGGCTGTCAAGCTTGTATTCCATTGTCAGATCTCCTGAAGATGAATTTGGTTCTATTTAAAATTACAAGACAGGAAAGAATATATTATTGGATGTTAAAAAAAATGTCAATAATTTTTAAAGATTAAAAACCAAGGTATCACTGGCTGCTCCAGAACCCTGTCTTGTCAAGCCGGGACAAAGATGTTAAAATAAACCATTCCCGGAAAAGTGCGTGATGAAGAAAACCGTTGTGGATGAAATTATACCAATTGGGGACTCTATTGTAAAAAAGATCGATGCCCAGCCCAGTATCGAAAAGATCCTCCGCAAAAAAGTGGACCGCCGCTTTCCCCTTGATATCACCCAACTCTCGGACAATGAACTGGATTATGAGATTTACCGCCGGATGACCGATTTGAATGAGAATTTTTTTTATGTCAAACTCAGGTACCATCAGCACTTTTCAAAAAATCGGGTTTTGTCCCTGCCTCTCTTCAACAACAAGCTGGTGAAGTTTCTTTTTTTCCCCCTGTACCTTCTGTTTTTCATTCCTGGCCACCTCGGAGTGTTCGTGGAAAATTCCATTCTGATCAACCAGATGCTCCCGCACCGGCATACCCGTTATCGCAAGAGAATCCAGGAGTTGGAAAGTCAGGTGGGCAACATCAAATCCCAATGTGACGAAACCGATGGAAGTGCTTAACCCGATTCCCCCCGCTCGCCTGCATCCGGTCTTGAAAAAAATTCTGGAAAGAAGCGACCCTGCAGACCGCCCCCGTAGAATCAAAGGATGGATCAGACGGCTGGAAAAGAGGAATCCCGTCGCGGCTCTCCAACAGCTGAAACTGGTGGAACTGCATCAGAAGAGCCGCAAACCGCGGCTGGCGATTTATGATCATGCCTTCCATTTTATCGGGGGCGCTCAGAAATACGGGTTGACCATTGCCCAGGCCCTGAAGGACGATTTTGATATTACCCTCATCTCCAATAAACCGGTGAATCTGGCGGATTTCAGGGAATGGTACGACATGGACCTTTCCTTCTGTACCCTTAAGACTGTCTCCCTGGACTTTTTTGACCGGATGGATCCCGTATATATCGATCCGGCCAAGGTCAACCCCAAGGCGGGAAACCCATTCCTGGCGGTCAGCAAAGTAAGTGCCCGTTACGATATATTCCTGAACAACAGCATGCTGGAGATGGTATACCCCCTTTCCTGTTACTCGGTAATGGTCTGTCATTTTCCCGAACGACGACCGGTCAGTTATTTTTACGCGGACCACTATCACCAGGTCATTTTCAACAGCCGGTACACCCGTGGCTGGATAGAAAAACGTTGGGGATTTACGCCCCATACCCATGTGTATCCTCCGGTAGACATGGAGGCGGACCCGGCGGGTATTTCCAAAGAGAACCTGATCATTTCCGTGGCCCGGTTTGATCCCGGTGGAAACAAAAAACAACTGGCGCTGGTCCGGGCTTTTTCCCGTTTGAACAACGCGTATCCGGAAGTGGCCAGAAAATGGCAACTGGTTCTGATCGGGGGGTCTACCCTGAACAATCCGTATCTTTCCCGAATTGAAACCTACATCCGGGAGAAAAGGTTATCCAATTGCCAGGTGCGGGTCAACCTTCCGGAAGCCGAATTGAAAAAATACTATGCCCGGGCACGGATTTTCTGGCACCTGTGCGGTCTGGGCCAGGATGACCCGGCCAAGGTGGAACATTTCGGGATGACCATTGCGGAAGCCATGCAGAACCGGGTGATTCCCCTGGTCTACGACGGCGGGGGGCAAAGGGAAATCGTGGAAAACGATGTCAACGGGTACCGCGTGACTTCTTCCTTCGAATTGATACAGCATACGGTCCGGCTGATGAAAAATCCCAGGAAAATGAGGGAATTGGGACAAAATGCGTGGCAGAAAAGCCGGTCCTTCTCAAGGGACCGCTTCTGCATACAGATCCGGAAGATTTTTTTGGAAATCCTGCAGGGATTCTGGGGATAGGCCGCCGGGGCGGTATTCAAAAACCCTCAATATCCCGGCTGGTTCATCAGGCTGTCGACGGCTTTTTTCAGGTCTTTCCCATGAACATCAAAATAACGCAGGGTGCCTCTGTGATCCACCAGCCAGATGGAGGGAATGGAGGATACGTTGTAGATCTGTGCGGTAGGGTCATTCCACCCCTCTCCGGAAAAACTGTTTCTCCAGGGGATTTGCTGTTCCTTCAGAAAAGTCTTGAATTGTTTTTCATCCTGATCGAGGCTGATTCCGATGATTTGCAGGCCCTGATCGTGGTATTGCCGGTATATCTCTCGAATGAGGGGGATCTCTTCCACGCAATCCGGGCACCAGCTGGCCCAGAACAGGGCCATTACCACCGCTCCTTTTTCCGCGGACAGGGAGAAGCGCTCACCGTTCAACAAGGGGACCGTAAAATTCCGGGCAGGTTCTCCGATCCCGATATTTTCCCGAATGATATCCAGCAGTGACAGGAATTCTTCGTTACCCTGGAAAACCCCGTAAGTTTCACCTCTGAGATGGTTGATATTGATGAATTTTCTCTCTTTCACTGCCTGGGTGAGGTATTGCAGGGCCTTTTGGGGATGTTCGAGTTTCAAGTGGGCCTCTGCGATCCGGATTGAATCCCAGGGGGATTTTTCCCGGGCGATCTCATCTCTCTGCAACGCGCTTTCCAGGGCCTCCTCGTATCGTTCCGATTTCATCAACAAAACGTATTTGCGCCCCAGGTTGTCCCGGTTTTCTCCCTCGATGGCAATGACCTCATCCACCAGGCGAATCGCTTCTTCGATTTTGCCCTCGTCAACCCGTTGTGAAACCATTTTCTTCAGATTCTGTGTTTTGGTATTCGGGTCCTTCTTCTGCTGGTTGCAGCCCATAAAGACGGTGACCAGGCATATGAACGGTATGATTGTTTTTTTCATCGCTGCCTCCTTTGGTTTTGGCTCCCGCCGGTTTGTCAGGCCGGACGACGGAGCCGCGTGATTATCATATCACAGTTGGGGAAGGCTCATCAAGGCGTGAGGAAATCGGGCCGGGCGCCGTGATGATTGTCAAAGACAAATTCTTCCAGGGGTTTACGGGAGACCGGCCGTGGGGGGTGGTCGGGGAAGCCAAGGGGCACCATTTCCACTACCGTCCGCTCCGGCGGCAGATTTAAAATCTGGCCGGCCTTTTCAAAGTCAAAGTACGCCACATGTACCGTCCCCAGACCTTCCGCTGCCGCTGCCAGGACCAGGTGCTCGGTGGCGATTCCCAGATCGAACATCATCCAGTCTCCCCGCCGGGTGACGGGTTCTCCCCCGTACCAGCCCGACCGGTGGGGTATGCCGATGATACAGAACAGGACTGGAGCCTGGACAATGGCCTTGGTGGCGGGGTTTCCCGCAGACAGGGTGCCCTGCAGTTTTTTTTTGACCGATGCGTCCCGGACCAGAATCAGTTCCCATGGCTGGGTATTTGCCCAGGATGGAGCGGCCCGGAAAGCTTCGCAGAGCCGGAGCAAAACCGGTGGGGGAACGGTTCTGTCCCGGTACCTTCGAATGGATCGCCGGGTGTTGACCACTTGGTAGAAATCCATGATGCCTCCTTGGGAATTGCCGGATGCTCTTATTGTATCATATTCAGGTTTCTTTTTCGGGATGGATGGGGACTGACTGAAGCCGACGATTATAAATTTTGACCTGGAAAATGAAAATTCGCAGATAAATCATTTTTATTTCGCTTCATGAAAAAAAATTTTACAAAATGGTTGAAATTTTTTAAAAAAATGGTACATTGTTGTTGGAGAAAAGATAAAATTAATATAAGATAGTGATAGAAAGTACGCATCTCCTTCTCCTTTTAATTTTTTCCTGTGGCAGGCCGCTCCGGCCTGCCACCTTTTTATTGCCTTGAAAAACCATCGTTTGGGGCATTGATTTCTGATAGAATAGGGACAGCATGGAAACGGACAATCGGATTTCTCTGGTCAATCTGGGTTGTTTTAAAAACAATGTAGATTCAGAAGTTCTGGCCGGGCTTTTGGAAGAACAGGGGTTTGAAGTCGTATCCTCAGTCGAAGAAAGCCGATGGCAGATCATCAATACCTGTGGATTTATCCAGCCCGCAAAGGAGGAGAGTATTGAAGCGATTCTTCAGGCCCTGGAAAAAAAGGAATCCGGTCAAATCCGGTACCTGGTGGTTTTCGGGTGCCTGATTCAACGCTATTACTCGGAATTCAGAGAAAATTTCCCCAATATCGATATTCTCTGGGGAGTCGATGACCTGCCGGCTCTGGCCCGGGCGATAAAGAAGAAACGTTTTCACTCTGGATACGGGCAGAGAGATCTTTTCCTGTACGATCACCGGTACCGTCGCCCTCCGCTTTTTTCCGACCGGTTCAATTTTATCAAGATCTCAGAAGGATGCAGTATGACCTGCTCATTTTGCGCCATTCCCCGGATCCGCGGTCCCTACCGTTCCCGTGCCCTTGATTCGGTGGTTGAGGAGGCCCGGCATTACGCTGCTCTGGGGATACAGGAATTAAATCTTATCTCCCAGAACTCCACCGGTTTTGGACGTGACTCCGGTTCCGGATCATCACTGGCCTCCCTGTTGCGGGAAGTCGCCCGGGTAAGGATTCCCTGGATAAGGGTGTTGTATCTGATGCCTGAAAAGGTCGATGAAGGATTGCTGGAGGCCTTTGATCATCCCCGGATTCTGCCCTATTTTGACCTCCCCTTTCAACATGCTTCCTCCCGGATCCTGCGTTCCATGAACCGTTCCGCTGATATCCGAGCCAGTTATTCACTGATCGATCGAATTCGAAAGCGATACAGCGACGCGGTGATCCGTACTTCTTTTATTGTGGGATTCCCGGGAGAAACCCGGGAGGATTTCGAAATCCTCTTATCTTTTGCCAGGGAGACCGGGATTGAACGGATCGGGGTATTCCCTTATTCAGACGAGGAGGGAACCCCGGCCTTCCTTTTTCCGGACAAGGTTCCTCCCGGTGAAATTGAAGAACGCCGACTCAGATTGATGGATATCTCCGACCGGAACGTACAGCGGTACAACCGCTCGCTGATCGGCCGAATCATCGAATTCCTGCCCCTGGAGCCCTCCCCCTGGAATTCCCGCCATACCCTGGGACGGTCAGCCTCCCAGGCGCCCGAGGTAGACGGGTTTACCGAAGTTTCCGGGAAAATAGACGGGGAAGGAAAACTCCGGCGCATCAAAATCACGGCCACTGAGAATGAAATTATTTATGGGAAACCGGTTCGCCGGTCTTCAGAATAGATGCCGGGGGAAGAGAATTTCCATGGCAAACGAGATGGCGTAATTATCACTCATCCCGGCGATAAAATCGATGGCCCGGACGGGCAGGGGATCTTCCGGGGGATAGGGAGGAAGCAGTTTCTGGTTGTGGGACAGCAGATCCCGGTATATGGCGCGAATGACGGTGTTGATCTTTTCCCGGTCTTCCCGGGCTTTCTCCCGCCGGTAAATGCGGTCAAAAAGGAAATCCCTCAGGCGGTTCAGTTCACCGAAAACCCGGGGACTGATATGGATGCAGTCATAATCCGATTGAAGGGTGGAATGGATGACATCCTTGACCAGGGTATCGATCCGCTTGGAAAAGGTTCTCCCCAGTATTTGCACCGAGGGTTCCGGAAGTTCTCTGGTTTGTAAAAGCCCGGCCCGGATGGCGTCATCGATATCATGGTTGATATAGGCGATCAGATCGGCGATCCGGACCACCTGGCCTTCCAGGGTCAAGGGCAGGTGATCTCTTTCCCGGGGCAGAATGGGTCCCTCTCCTTTGGAATGCTTTAGGATCCCGTCCCTCACCTCGTTGGTCAAATTGAGTCCCTTCCCCTCGTATTCCAATTTATCGATTACTCTGAGACTTTGGATGTAATGGCGGAATCCTCCCGGTGCGAGTTCGTCCAGTATCTCCTCACCCATATGTCCGAAGGGGGTGTGCCCCAGATCGTGTCCCAGGGCGATGGCTTCGGTGAGGTCTTCGTTCAGGTTGAGAGATTTGGCAATCGTGCGGGCAATCTGACTGACCTCGAGGGTGTGGGTAAGACGGGTGCGATAGTGGTCCCCCTGCGGTGAGATGAAAACCTGGGTTTTACGTTTCAGCCGCCGGAAGGATTTGGAGTGAATGATTCGATCCCGGTCCCGCTGGAAAGCGGTGCGGATCAGGGGTGGTTTTTCTTTTTTCTGGCGCGTACTGCGGTTGCTTCTGGCGGCCCGGGGATGTAAGAACCTTTCTTCTCTCAACTCCAGGTTCTTGCGGATGGACTCGGTCATGCTAATGAAATTATAGGTGGATTCTGGTGAAAGTCAAATACCGGATTTCGGGTGCCGGAATGCCGGCCAGGCGGCGCTCCGGGGGACACTTGATATTTATTTATAAATATAATAGAATCAAAAAATAAAAAGTGATGAAAATCTATGGGCTTGGAATTGTTATTGACACCAAATATCATATTCAAACCAGATTGATTTTATCTCCAACTCACGCTCGGAGGACGGCAGGATGTTAAAAAGATTGAGAGAAGATTTCAGGAAATATTCCTGGACGCTTTGGCTGGTGATCATATTCTTCCTGGGTGGATTTGTTCTGCCCGATTTGTTTACCCCCGGAACCGCCGGCAAGAATGATGTGCTGGTGGTGGGGAAAAAAAAGATCCGGGGCGATGATTTTCAAAAGCAACTGTCCATGATGCTGCGACGGTACAACCAGCAGATGAACGACAAACTGAACCGGAATTTCATTGAACAGCTGGGTATTCCCAATCAGGCGTTAAATACCCTGATCAACTCCACCATTATTCAGATGGTCGCTGATCAATACCGTATCAAAGTGTCAGCGGAAGAGGTGGCCCGGGCCATCCAGAATTCCTTTTCCCAGGATGGAAGGTTCATCGGCAAGGAGCAATACGAAGAGATCATTCGCCGGAATCAGATGACCGTGTCGGATTTCGAAGAGGACTTTAAAAAGGACCTGAGAACCAACAAACTGAAAGAAATTCTGACCAGCGGTCTTACCATCGGGCAGGAAGAACTGTATGATCTCTATCAGAAAGATAAGGAAGAGGCCCAGCTGGAGTATATCTCCGTTTCACCGGAGTACATCAAAACCGATCCTCCGGTAACCGAGGCCGAAATCCGGAAATATTACGAGGAACACCTGGAGGAGTACCGGTCTCCTCAGAAAAGGAAAGGGGATATCGTTCTTTTCAAGTACGATGATTTCAAGGATCAGGTCGCGATCAGCGATCAGGAGATTGCCGATTACTACCTGGCCCAGAAGGCTCAATTCCGGGAGGAAGGGATGATCAAAGTTTCCCGGATATTTTTGCCTTTCGATGAAGACAACCGGGAAGAGGTGGGAAAAGAGGCCGACCGGGTCAAGGCGGAACTGGGAAAAGTGGAGGATATCAAGGGGCGGATCGAGGCATTTGCCGAACGGGCTCGGAAGATCTCCGGGGATGACCGGGCCTCGGAGGGAGGGGATTGGGGAACCATGGACTGGAAAAGCTTCACCGAACAGGAAGTCACCACCGTTAACAAACTATCCATGGGAGAGGTATCCAATGTGGTGGGGACTGACACCGGTTTTTCCATCCTGATGGTGACCGAGAAGGTCCCGGCCCGGACCAAACCCCTCAACGAGGTGAGAGAGGTTATCATCGATACCCTCTCTTCGGAAAGGGTGGAGAACCTTGTGCTCAACCGGGCCAGAGAAGTCCATGAGCGGGCAGAGAACGAGGGAGACCTGAAGAAAACCGCCGAGGAAATGGGATACCCGGTGATTACCAGCGATTTTGTGGAAAACCGGGGAGGAATCGCCGATGTCGATATGACCGGGCGGATTGCCTCGGTTTTTTTCAACCTGGATCCGGCTGAAATATCCTCCCCGGTTTCCTTTTATCTGGGGGTGGCCCTGGCCCAGCTCAGGGAAATCAAGGAACCGGAACAACTTCAGCTGCAGGCGGTGGAACCCGAGGTCAAGAACCGTTTGATAAATGAGAAAAAAATTAAGAAACTTGACGGGGAGATCGGGGACCTGTACCGGCAGATTGCCCGGCGGGAGGATTCTGACCGTTTACCGGCTTATCTCGAGGGGGAGGGCCTGAACCTGAGCACCCAGACCTATAAGCCCGGAGGGCGGTTTGGTTCCTACACGCCATTTCCCGGACTGGACCGACTGATTTTTAATATCGATACTCCATTGGATGACTTTCTGGATCCCATCCGGTTGGACGATGATTTTGTTTTTATTCGGATCAAATCCCGGGAGATGGTAGACCGGGAGGATTTCCGGCTTGATCGGGAGCTGTTTTATGAGGAAAAACTGAATGAGTTGAAAGACGATTACTTTGCCTCCCTGATCATCCAGAAAAGGGATGAATACAAGATCACTTTCAACAAACAACTATATGACGAAATCGTGGAGTACGAACTGCAAAGGTTTAAATAATGTCTCTTAGAGATGAGAAAGTGCGCCAGGTCCCGCAAATCCTGGAGGAACTGGGGATCGACCTGTGGATGGTGGTGGAGAAAGAATCAGGTGTTTTGGCGGATCCCGTATCCGATTATCTGATCGGGACCGGGGCCACCTGGCTTTCTTTCTTTGTTTTTACCCGCCGCGGCCGAAAAGTGGCCCTGGTCGGAAACCTGGATAAGGAGAAGTTTGACCGCCTGGCCATTTTTGATACCCTTCTAACCTATCAGAACAGCCCCAAAGAACAGCTGTTGGGGTTGCTTTCCGAGGAAGACCCCGAGCAGATCGCTCTGGATTACTCGGTCAATTCTCCGGCAGCCGATGGCTTGAGTCATGGCCGGTTTCTGCAGTTGCAGCACCTGCTGAAGGATGGCCCGTACGCCGGGCGATTTGTTTCTGCAGAGGATATCATTGCCAAGATCCGGGGCCGGAAAAGCGCCCGGGAAATCGAGTATATCAGGGAAGCCATCGAGGTTACCCAGCAGATTTTTGAAACCATCACCGCCCGGGTCCGGCCCGGATGGACAGAGAAAGAAGTAGCGGCCCTCTTTCACCAGGAGAGGGATAAGTTGGGACTGGAGCCTTCATGGGAGGCAGACCATAATCCTTCGGTATTTGCCGGTCCTCAGACCATTGGCGCCCACTCCGGTCCCACCGATAAAACCCTGGAACCGGGAGAAGTTTTCAACATGGATGCCGGTGTGAAGATCAACGGGTACTGCTCTGATCTTCAGCGGACCTGGTATATTCTGAAGCCCGGGGAATACCGTCCGCCAGCCACGGTGATGAAGGGTTTTGAAACCATCAGACAAGCCATTCGGAAAGCATTTGAGGCCCTGAAACCGGGTGTGACGGGAATCGAAATCGACCGTATCGCCCGGCAGTATATTGCCGGACAGGGTTTTGGAGAATTCCCCCATGCCCTGGGCCATCAGGTGGGCAGGGAGGCCCATGACGGCGGGGCCCTGCTGGGGCCGGAATGGGAGAGATATGGGAACCTGCCCTTTATTCCCCTGGAAGAAAACCAGGTTTTCACCATCGAACCCCGGCTCTATCTCCCGGAACAGGGAGTGGTCACCATGGAGGAAATGGTCCGGATTACCGCGGACGGGGCGGAATGGCTCTCAGATCCCCAGGAGGATATTTTCCTAATATCATGAGATCAGGAAAACCCCCCTGGTTGAAAACCCGGATTCCTTCCGGAGAGCGTTATTTCAGGTTACGGTCAAACCTGGAAAAACGTCATCTTGCCACAATATGCCAGGCTGCCCGCTGTCCCAATATCGCGGAATGCTGGCAGAACAACCATGCCACCTTTCTGGTAATGGGGGAAGTCTGCACCCGGAATTGCGGATTTTGCGCCGTACCTCACGGGATTCCCCGGTCGATTAACCCCCGGGAGATCGAGCAGGTGAAGGAAATGATTGGGTTTCTGGAACTGAAATATGCGGTCATTACCTCGGTTACGCGGGATGATTTGCCGGACGGCGGCAGTAGGTATCTTGGCCGGATGATCCGGGAGCTGAAGGCCCTTTTCCCCGGTTTAAAACTGGAGATACTGATACCGGATTTTGCCGGCGACCGGTCGGCCCTGCAACGGGTTTTGGCGGCCGGTCCCCAGGTGCTTAATCATAATCTGGAAACGGTACGATCCCTCTATCCCCGGGTGAATCGTCCCGCCGCAAATTACCAGCGATCCCTGGATGTTCTGGAGTGGGCCAAGGAGGATGGGCGGATCACCAAATCAGGCATCATGGTGGGGCTGGGGGAAAGCGGGGAAGAGTTGCGGTCTCTCTTCAGGGATCTGCGGAAACGGGATGTGGATTTGCTGACCATCGGGCAGTATCTGCAACCCACCCGGAATCATCTGCCGGTGAAGAAGTACTACCCCCCGGAGGATTTTACCCGGTTGAAAAGAGAAGCGTTGACCCTGGGGTTTTCAGCCGTGGAAAGCGGTCCATTCGTCCGCAGTTCCTATCACGCCCGGGAGATGTATGAAAAGAGGGAAAAGGTGAGCTGTTGAAATACCTGGTTTTCAGCGATATTCACGGCAATCTGGAAGCCTTCAATACGTTTTTAAACAGCAAGATTCCCAAAAAGGCGGATAAGCTGGTTTTTTTGGGGGACCTGGTCGGTTACGGTCCCAACCCCAATGAGGTGGTCGACATCTTTTCCGGGTTGAAAAATGTATACGGAATCCGCGGGAATCATGACAAGGTGGTGGCCGAACTGGAGTCCGCCGCTCTGTTTAATCCCGTGGCATCCGAATCGGCGCGCTGGGCCCAGAAGATCATCTCGCCCGGGAACAAGGAGTACCTGAAGAATCTTCCCCAGGGTCCTCTGATACTGGATAATTTTATTACAATCTGTCACGGATCCCCCTTTGATGAAGACTATTACATTTTTTCCAAGTTTGAAGCCATGGAGGCCATCCGTTTCATCAAAACCTCCATCGCCTTTTTCGGCCATACTCATTTTCCCGTCCTTTACATATACCGGAATGCCCGACTGGACATCGTGGAGATGAGAGAGAACCGCAGGATCAAGCTGGATAAGAATACCAAGTATCTGATTAATCCCGGTTCCATCGGTCAGCCCCGCGACCGCTGCAACAAGTCGAGTTTCATCCTGTTTGATTCAGATAAGATGACGGTCTCTTTCAACCGGTTGAAATACGATTACCAGAAAACCCAGCAAAAGATATACGATGCAAAACTCCCGGACATACTGGGTGAACGTCTGGAAACGGGGGTTTGACAAGGAGGTCCCACGTGAGTGATGAGAAAATAAGGGAATTTGTCGATTCACTTCTTTCTGAACGGGCCAACCAGATCGCCGATCAAATTTCATCCACTGAAAATACCATATTTGCCGAGCTCGAGAAGATTAAAAAACTCAACAGCCGGATGGACTATCGCCTGCCTGCCGGTATGACATCCTCAGGGGATTCGGCGGGCCTCGCCGGCGGCCTTTCCCTGATCCATAAATATACCATGGAAATCTCGGCCGCCACCACTCAGTTGAAACTGATCGGCCTGATCCTGGAAGGAGTGGCCAATTTTTGTTCCCGGGCTGCCATTTTCCTGATTCGGGATGACAAGCTGGTGGGTTTTGAAGGGAAGGGTTTCGATCGAACGGAGAGTGAAATTTCAGACCGTGAGGTCAAGAAAATTTTTGTTTCTCTTTCGGCCAACACCACCTTCAAGTATGTGATCAAACATGATGAGGCATACCGGGGAGACCGCTATGGACACCAGGACAACAGTTTGATCTTTGATCGCTTCGGCAAACCCATGCCCCGGGAAATCCTCGTGATTCCCTTCTTTGTGAAAGGGAAACCCCAGGCGGTTATTTACACGGATCATGTGCCGGACCATGGCCGGTTTATGGCCGATGCCATCGAAATCATTACCAAGGTGGGGGAGATGAGCCTGGACCTTTTACCCCTGAAACAGAAGATGAAGACCCGGGTGAAAACCCAGAAACTGCTGGAAGACGAGCACACGGTTGAAGATACCCAGCCGGATTCGGGAATTACCAAGGAAACCCGCCAGGAGGAGATGGATGACCTCACCTCCAAACAGAAAAAGGCCCGGCGGTTTGCCCGGGTAACCATCAGTGATATTATTCTTTACAACAAGGACAAGGTAGAGAAGGCCCGGAAGGAAAAAAATATTTATGCAGCCCTGAAGGATACCATTCTTCAGGCCAGGGAGAGTTATCTGTCGAAATTCAACGAACTGGAATTTTTTGAAAGGGAACTCTTAAATACCCTGGCGGAGGGGGATGAAGAGGCGTTGAAGGGATACAAGTTTGAAAGTATTTAAAACCCCCGCACTCAAATACCTGTTTTTTCTGGAACTGATCCTGTTGCTCTCAATTATTGTTTCTGTGCTCATATTTCTAATCTACCACTTCTTCCCCGGAGACGCCCCCCCGGGGATTGATTTCCCTCACTCCGCCGTTCGCGGGGTGACCGGTTATCGTTATCCGGTCTTCAAACAACTGCTGGCTATTACGCCGGTCCCCGCGGAGGATGAACCGGTGGCGGATTCGGGTTTTATCCGGGCCTGGGAGCAACTGGATGAGATCCAGCGGCTGATGGTCAACCAGGGGGGAATCAATGTTTATCAGTTGATTACCCGGATCCCCCGGGATTTTGCCCTGATTCGTCAGAAGCGCGAGTATCTGTATTACCGGTGGCTGTACCAGAACCGCCGCTACGATGAATTTGTCCGGGGATTTGAGCAGGTGGAAATCCATAAAGAAGAAATGGGTATTCTGGCCCTCAACTGCCTGCTGAAAACCAACCAGCCGGCTCAGGCGGTCACCCGGTTCAAAGATACCATTCTTACCACCGGGATCCCCGACCTGATCCGGTTGACCACCCCCGCTGACCTGGGATATCTGCTGGGTCATCTGGATGAGAAATACTGGGCCCGGAACCTGCATGGGTTTTTGGATCATACCCGGTTCGGGGATTTCACCCGGATCCGGAAACTGCTCGGGGATCGGGAGCTGGGATTCCTCATGCAGGCTTTCTATCGTTACCGCCAGGGGGATTACCGGAAGACCCGGGTGAATCTGGAGATGGTGCAAAAGACATCCTATCTGTCCTATAAGCATGCGTTGCTGGCCAAGATGGCAATCCGGGAGGACATCGACGCGGGAATATCCGATCACATCAAAGTCGTCTCAGGTAACAAGCCGGCCTATCAGCGCCTGCTTCTGAACCTGGGGAAACTCTATTTTCTACATGGCCGACCCGGTCGTTCAATGGTCTGTCTCGAGGATTTGATGGAGCAGATCAGGGACGATCGGTCCCCGGGTGACCCCTTTTATCACGAACTGGTATGGATGAATATCGGCAATCATTTCCGACAGGGGGTGGACCGGGATCGGTCCGCGATGCTTTCCCTGCTGTCGGTGGGGAAAGAAGCCCCCCAGTTGTCTATCCGCTCTGCCTGTGAATACTGGTACGACCGTATCAGCGGCCGGAAAACCGCGATTCTGTCCTATCCATACAACTACTATTCCCTTATCTCCGGCCGCCCCTGGAGGGATTTGTACTTCAGCGGGGTCATGGCATTTCTGGATCAGATCCGGGATATGCGGGATGATGATTTCCTCGGCCGTTTGGTGGAGGAAACCCGGATTCTGCTCGAAAGGGGACGGATTGATGAGATGGTCAACCTGCTGGAGGGGGAAATCCGGTATTCGGAGGTGCTGGGGCTGGCGGAGAAACGATTTTTGCGGCTGGTACTGGCCGTGGCCCTGACCCGTACGGAAAATTTCGGACTGGCCTTTAAAAAATACGTAAGCGGTGTGGAGGACCTGCAGCGGCTGGTTCCTCCCCGGTTTTTGAAGGATTTCTTCTTTCCCCTGAAGTACCGGAACCTGATCCGGGAATACGCCAACCGGTACCGGGTGGATCCGGCGATCGTCTGCTCCATCATCCGGGAAGAAAGTTTTTACAATCCCGGGGCCCGGTCCTATGCCGGAGCCCTGGGTCTGATGCAGCTGATGGAGGGTACCGCCCGTCGGATGCTGGAACCGGGGGAAGGAAAAATATCGCCGCGGGATCTGTATCGTCCGGAGTTGAACATAAAACTGGGTTGCCGTTACCTGCGTTTCCTGTTGGACCGTTACCGGGGGAACCTCGTACTGACACTGGCTGCGTACAATGCCGGGACCACTTATGTGGACCAGTGGCTGTCTTTTTTCGAAGATCACCCCCGGGATGAATTTATCGAGGCCATTCCCATCGAGGCTACCCGCGCCTATGTGAAAAAGATCTTCCGGGATTACTTTTTCTATCGTTTTTACTATAATGACCAGCGAGGATGAATGCATGAAACGGGTGGGTGTGATTTTCGGCGGCCGGTCTGCAGAGCATGAAGTGTCCATCTCTTCTGCCCAGGCGGTTCTGAATAACCTGGATCGGGACCTTTTTCAGCCGGTACTGATTTATATCACCCGCGGGGGAACCTGGTCGGTGGTGGAAGAATCCTTTTTTACTGATCAGCGGGCGGGGGCTTCCCATTCATTCATCCCCTGGGACAACCGGTTTGACCGTCCACTGAAACTGGACATCCTGTTTCCCCTCCTGCACGGGCCCAACGGAGAAGACGGAAAGATCCAGGGGATATTTGAGATGGCCCGGGTTCCATTCGTGGGGGCCGCCAGTTTCCCTTCCGCCCTGGCCATGAACAAACATCTTTCCAAGAGACTTTTCATGCAGGCCGGTCTTCAAACCCCCAAGCACCTTTTTTTCCAGTCCCGGGATCCGGATGCCATCGTTCAACAGATCCGGGAGGCGCTGTCCCTGCCGGTATTTGTCAAACCCAACAACCTGGGGTCTTCGGTGGGCATCACCAAGGTTTCCCGCCCGGACCAGCTTGCCGACGCGATCCGGACTGCCTTTGAGTGCGACTCCAGTATCGTGGTCGAAGAGGGGATTGAATGCCGGGAAATTGAGATCTGTGTGATGGGCAACCGGGAGCTGGAAGTGTCTCCTCCCGGCGAAGTGATTCCCTACAACGAATTTTATGATTATGAAGACAAATACAAACTGGGGAAAACCCGGTTTGGCATTCCCGCCCGGCTGGATGCGGTGACCGTCGACCGGGTCAAGTCCCAGGCGCTGACGGGATTTCGGAGCCTGTTTTTAAATGGATGGGCCCGGGTGGACTTTTTAATCGACCGCCGGGACGGTGAGATATACATCAACGAGATCAATACCATTCCCGGATTCACTTCTATCAGCATGTTTCCCAAACTCTGGGGAGTGGTGGGAATTTCCTTCGGAGACCTGATCACCCGCCTGATTGACCTGGGTTTCGAATATTATGCCCAGACCGGGGGGTAGGCTGTTTTGGGAAGCATGAAAATCATGGCGGTGGATTTCGGAACCAGAAGAATCGGTCTAGCCCTGGCGGATACCCGATTGCAAACGGTGGTTCCCCTGGAAGGTTTTTCCCATCGCAGCCTTGACCGGAACATCCGGATTCTGGGGGAGCGGGCGGTTGCCCACGACGTGGATCGCATCGTGGTGGGGTATCCACTGAATATGGATGGTTCGGAGAGTGAGATGTCCCGGCGGGTGGTCAATTTTTCCCGGAAACTGGAAAAAACCCTGGAAATCCGGGTGGACCTTGCAGATGAACGGTTGACTACCTTTGAAGCCCGGGAAAAGCTGAACCAGGTGCCCGGGGGATGTCGCAAAATGAAAGAAAAAATTGATTCCGCCGCTGCGGTTCTCATCCTGGAGGATTACCTGGAGACGTTGAAATGAAGAAAACCCTGCTCATCGTGACCGGCTTACTGCTGATCGGCGGACTGGCGGCCGGACTGCTCTTCCAGCGGGCGGCCCGGAGGCCTTACCGGGGATATTCGTCTCCCAGTATCCGGGTGGAAGTCAGACCGGGCATGGGAGTGGGAGCCATTGCTTCCCTGCTCGACCGCAAAGGGGTGATCCGGGATCAGTTCCTTTACAAGGTTTACCTGCGGGTCACCTTCCCGGGGGTTACTTTCAAGGCGGGGGAGTACCGGTTTGACCGCCCCCTGAATTTTCGGGGAGTGACCGAAAAATTGCGCCGGGGCCGGGTCATTCTTTACAAGGTAACGGTTCGGGAAGGCTTGACCATTCAACAGACCGCCCGGGTAGTGGCGGAACAGCATTCCATAAAAGCCCAGGACTTCATTACGGCCTGCCGGGATGCCGGCCGGATCCGGGATATCGATCCCGGGGCTGGAGACCTGGAAGGGTACCTGTTCCCCGACACCTATCTGGTTCGCAAGGGGATCAGCGCCGGGGAAATGGTGGGCCTGATGGTGAACCGTTTCAAAAGAAATTTCACTCCACTTATGAGATGGCAGGCCGGGGAACTGGGATTCAGCCTGCGGGAGGTGGTGATTCTGGCCTCCCTGATTGAGAAGGAGACCGCTCTCAGGGAAGAACGGTTCTTAATCTCTTCCGTCTTCCATAACAGATTGCGGATCGGTATGCCGCTGGGTTGTGATCCCACCATCATCTATGCCCTGATGCGGGAAGACCGGTATGATGGAAAACTGAGCTGGGAAGACCTGAAAATCGACAGCCCCTACAATACCCGCATCTACAAGGGGTTGCCTCCCGGCCCCATCTGTTCTCCGGGAATTGCCGCGATTGAGGGGGCCCTGTACCCCAAGAAGACCCGTTACCTTTATTTTGTGGCCAAAGATGACCGGAGTCATTATTTTTCCAAAACACTCCGGGAACACAATCGGGCCGTACGCAGGTACATCATCAACCGCTGAGCCGCTGGTCCACTTCGATCCGGAGGGATTTGAACCGGGGGTACTCATCCAGGAAAATGTCCACGAGCTGGGGATCAAAATGTCGACCGCTGTGCTGCCGAAAGTAGCGGATGATCTGTTGGTCCCCCCAGGATCGTTTGTAAGAGCGGGGAGATGAGAGGGCATCGTACACGTCGGCGAGTGCGACGATACGGGCGCTGAGGGGGATGTCGGTTCCCCGCTTGCCCGCCCAATGTCGGAGGGGGGCCTCCGGGACCGAGAGAATGTTACCCGGATAACCCGATCCGTCCCATTTCTCATGGTGATTGAGGCAGATATCCCGGGCCATCTGGCCCCACAGGGTCGGTGAATTTCGGAAGAGACTGGCGCCGAAGAGGGTGTGGTATTTGATCAGGTTGTATTCTTCCTTTTTCAGGCGGCGGCTGGTTTTCAGGATCATGCTGCTGATGGCGGTCTTTCCGATATCATGAAACAGGGCGGCGGTTTTCAACGCGGTGGCGGTTGTCCGGATCTCCCTTTCCGGAAGTTCCCGGCGGAGGGCCCATTCCCGGTACAACCGGGCGGAACAGGCAGCCACCCGCTGGACATGCTGACCGGTTTCCATGGGATCATGGGCTTCGGTCAACCGGATCATCTCCCGGATAAGAAGGTCCTGTTCGGGATCTCCTCCCGGATTGGCGCCGCTGTTCAGGGATACCCGGGAGAGGATATGGCGGAACTGATTGAAAGGGCATTCTAATTCAGCCGGCATGCGTTATTATAACCGATATTCATATAAAGTGCCAAGAATTTCCGGCTTTGGTCCCCATTTTGGGCTCCTTTCTGGTATCATGGGGAATCTGCTTTCCGTGGGATAAATCAGAACCATGCCTGTTGGAGAAATTGCCGCTGTCATGACGGCCCTGTGCTGGTCGGTGAATTCCGTTCTGTTCAGCGATGCCGGGAGGCGGATCGGTTCCCGGTCGGTCAATCACCTGCGATTGTGGATGGCCCTGGGGTTTCTGGCTCTTCTGCAATGGGTTTTCTTTCATCGCCTTTTTCCTCCCCTTACCGGGTCCGCCTGGGGCTACCTGGCCATTTCGGGCATCATCGGTTTTTCCGCCGGCGATGCGATGCTTTTTGAAGCCTACGTGTTGATCGGTCCCCGGATGGGGATGCTGATGATGACGGCGGTGCCGATATTCAGTGTATTCCTGGGCTGGGTTTTCCTGGGGGAGAAACTGGGTCTCTGGCAGCTGATGGCCATTGGATTGACTACTTTTTCCATCGCCATGGTGGTCAGGGAAGGGCGCAACAGCCATCCCGACCCCGGGGTGCTGGCCCGGGGAATTCTGTTTGGCCTGGGGGGAGCGCTGGGTCAGGCGACGGGATTGCTTTTTTCCAAGAAGGGGATGCTCGAGGGGGTTCACCCGGTGTCGGCCAATCTGGTACGGGTGCTGGCGGGGGTTGCGGTCATGTCTCTTTTGCTTCTTCCCCGGGGGAAATTTGTCCCGGATTTCAAAAAACTCCTGCGGCCCGGCATCGCCCTGCGCATTACCGGCGGGGCCCTGTTCGGGCCGGTGATCGGGGTGGTCCTGTCGCTGGTGGCGATTCTCAACGCCCATATGGGGGTTGCCTCCACCCTGATGTCCTTGTCGCCGGTGATCCTGATCCCGGTGTCCCGGGTGCTGTACCGGGAACGGATCAGTATACAAGCGGTATGGTGGACCGGTGTGGCACTGGGAGGCGCCGCGTGGCTCTTTTTCCTGTGAATAGCGGGTTTGGGGCCGCCGGTTGACGAAGGCGGGTTTTTCAATTACTATTTTAATGGAATCCCCCGTACCGGAACCGGTGGAGTCCGGGCAATTGAATGTTATGAATAAACCGATTCTGCTGTTTGCCCTCCTGGTGGCCACCCTGACATTGATCCCCGGGTTGCCGGCCGGCGCGCAACCCCCGTCGGCCGGGGGTGAGCAGACGGTTGAGGAGTTGAATGACCAGGCGGATCAGGCCACCCGCAAGGATCCCCGACAGGCCATGGAACTGGCCCGCCGGGCCCTGGAAATGGCCCGGAAGGAAAATGACCGCCGATCCGAAGCCCGGGCCCAGCTCATCCTGGGACAGATCTACTGGCACCTGAACATCTATGACAAGGCCCTGGACTGCGGTTTGAAATCCATGTCCATCAGTGAAACCATCGGGGAGGATCGGATTACCGCCGACGGCCTCAACCTGATTGGCCTGGTGTACGACAGCCTCGGAGATCCCGATAAATCCTTCCAGTATCACCGGCAGGCCCTGCAACTGCGCCGGGATATCGGAGACCGGGAGGGAGAGGCCAAGTCCCTGAATAACCTCGGTCTGGTTTATGACCGCCGGGGAAATGATTCCCAGGCCCTGGAATTTCACCAGAAAGCGCTGGATATCTTCCGGGAAATTCACCACCAGCTGGGGATCTCTTTCTCCCTGGCCAACATGGGGACGGTGTACGAACACCGGGAAGAATACCGGCGGGCCCTGGACTTCTATTTTGAGTCCCTGAAGATCCGGCGTTCCACCGGGGAGAACTGGGCCACTGCCTATACCCTGGACAAAATCGCCTCCCTTTACATGAAGCTGAAGCAGAATCAGCGGGCGCTGCCCTACATCCGGGAAGGCTTCGCCCTGGCCCGTAAGATCGACGCTCCGGACCTGTTGAAAAACTGTTATTTCAACCTGGCGCAATATTACCGGTCCCGGGGGGATTTTCGAAATGCCCTGGACCATTACCAGCGGTATGTGATCCAGAAAGACAAGCTGTTTAATACCCTCAACCAGAAGAAAATCACCGAGATGCAGGTGAAGCACGAAATCGAAACCAAAGAGAAGGAAATCGAACTGCTTAAAAAAAACCGGCTGATCCAGGACCTGGAAAACAAACGGCGCACGATCCTGGCCTATCTTTTACTGCTGATCATCCTGCTCATCCTGACCCTGATGGGCGTGCTGATGAAAAAATACCGCCACCTGCTGTTTTTCTGGAAGAAGAAAAACTTCATCGGCCCCTACAAGCTGGTGGACCGGATTGCCACCGGCGGCATGGCCACGATCTACCGGGCCCAGAACGTACTGGAGAAGTCCCGGGGATTTTTTGCCCTCAAGGTGATCAAGGATGAGCTTTCCCGGGACGAAAAGCTGAAAAAACGATTCAAGCATGAGGCCTCGATGATCGATCAGCTGGACCATCCCGGGATCGTGAAAATCTACGAGCGCGGCGAGCATGAGGGACAGATTTACATGGTGATGGAATTGCTTGCCGGGGAGACCCTTTCCGCCTTTCTGAAAGAAAATCAGAAAATCCCCTATCCGACGGTAATCAATATCATGGCCCAGCTCTGCGAGGTCCTGGAAAAGATCCATCAGAAGGACATCGTCCATCGGGATCTGAAACCGGAAAACATCATGATCATTCCCACTTCTCAAAATCCTTTCACGGTGAAGCTGCTGGATTTCGGGCTGGCCCGGTCCCAGGCCATGTCCCGCCTGACCCGTTCGGACCGGGTCCTGGGAACGCCCCTATATGCCTCACCGGAGCAAATTTCCGGCCTGAAAATCACCCCCAAAAGCGACGTTTTTTCCCTGGGAATCATCCTGTATGAGATGCTGGCCGGGGAAAACCCCTTCGGGGGAAGGGAATCCGTTCTTCAAACCCTCAAGGGGATTTTAATGGACGAGGTGGATTCTCTGATTCCCCGCCATCCCCGGGTTCCCCCGCAGCTGAACTCCCTGGTCATCCGGATGCTGAACAAGGAACCCGATCAACGGCCGGATATGGTAGAGGTATCGGCTTTTATCGGTAAAGAGGCCGCCCGGATGTCCGCCGCCCGGGCCGCTGAGGGGCCTTAATTCAGGTATTTTTCCAAAAAGTCCTGGATACTGCCGACAAATATCAGAGATCCGATGAAGATGGCCAGAAACTGGGCCATGATATTAAAAATCCAGGTAAGAAAGGCCTTGCCGAGAGTGGTGTCAAAAACGGCCTTGATCAGGAAAATGGAGATGATCAGGGCGATGACGAACCCCAGCAGGGTTCCGAGAACGGGCAGGATGGAGAACAGTCCGGAAATCACCCAGGTCACCAGGGAGACCACGATGGCGGCCCCGATGGCCCGACCGAAGCTGGATTTGGCGACCCCGGCCAGTTTGGCCCCGATCCACATGAAAAACCCGGCGATGACGATAGACAGCACAAAAATCCCCAGAATACCCCCGACGGTTTCAACCATAGGCATCCTCCTCGTCGATCGAATTACCTCTATTATAGATAATTTGCCCGGGATTCACAACCGGTAGTTTGAAGGTAAAAAATCCGAAGACCGGTTCGGGTTCTATTACCGGATGCGCTCACAGACCGGTTCTCCCCGGGGGCCGGTCCGTACCCGGAAGAGCAGGTCATAGGGTTTTTTGATCCAGAGCCGGCGGCTGTCCCGGCTGAGCACCGTTTTTCCCCGGTGCAGGTATTTGATGATCGGATCGCCATCGGTTTGAAACCGGACTTTTCGAAGTGGGGGATCCCATATCCGGGGAATGATCCGGGATTTTTTCAACAGAACATAGAGGGGGCGCAGGCATTTTTGAAGGCACCTTTGGATCTGCAGCCGGGTGTGGATGAATCGGGCTTTGTTCCGGCCGCGTGGCCCGTTGGCCACCGTATGCCGGTTCCCCTTCCGTTCCAATCCGGTTACCCGGCCGATCAGCCGGGAATAAGCGAGATCGGTGGAGTCTTCCTGTAAATTCCAGTCCCCCCGGGTCCGGATTCGACCTTTGGCAATCAAGACCACCCGGTGCACCACCATCTCCTCGGGATCGTCCTTTCCGCGATACACCACCACGTCCCCGGGCCGCAGGTCCCCCGGTTTCACTGGTTCCAGCTCGAGAAGATCCCCGTTCCGAAAGGTCCCCCGCATGCTCCGGCCATTGTAGAAAAGGTTTGTCTTTTCAGCATTCATTTTCATTTAGACCAGAAAAATAAATTTTCATTCCGATCATCTACCCAAACCTGATACATCCTGATGCCCTATACCAGTAGCGAGAGGATCTTATCTCTGTCAATTCCTTGGCGAGGAAAGTATAGACGATACACTGGGGCAGAGTAACAGTAATCCGCCAAAAGTTGAAATGCTCTCTTTCGGAGTTCTATGGGTAAAAACATCCAAATCATTTTATGCTCGTTCCACAAAAATTCGATCAAAACGGTCGGTGAAACAGGTTCAATGCGGAAATTCTTGCTTTTCTCTAGCATTAAGATAGCACCGAGTCTACAGGGCCCGGTTTTTCCCCCCATTGTACCGAAAGGAGTACCATAAATTCTAAAATCGTCGTCCTCTTCCCGAATAGCCACCTGGTCGTCACTTAATATGCAAGAACTTTCGAAATTCAAAGCGAAGGTGGTCTTGCCTCCCTCATCAGGGGCATGAAACACAATTGATTGTTGGTCATGGGTTACGGCCCCTCCATGCAGCAAAAGACCATAGAAGAGGACGAAAAAAGGAGCAATCAGGTTTCGGTACATGGCCCTGAAGTCCATATCCACAAAGATCTTTTCCTGACCTTGAGGATAAAGATAATAGATTTGTTTGTTTTGAAAATCCCGGACAACTACTCGGTTGAAGGCCAGCATCACCTGAGTCCAACCGGGTCGATCTAGAGCGCCAGTCAATTTATTTACCAATTGTCGTGAGTGAAGAATCCGGTTCTTTTCCCAGCGAGGAGACCATGAAATTGTTTTGCGTAAGCTGGCGATTTTACCCGGAGACAGGAAAGAGAACGGGTAAATATCCTGTTTTTTTTCAATCTCCTCAAAGAAAAGGCCAAAATCTGGCCGATTATTTTTAATTTGGAATTTTTGATAGAGGGGAGATTTGAATACTTTAGGTACTGCAGGTAAGGTTACTTTAAAATCAACCGTTGCGATCCGGTAGAAATAACGTGTCAATAACCTGTTTTATTGTTGCCCGTTTCCGGACAAACACCCAGTAAGAGCACTCCCTCCATTATTGCAACTGGGAAAAGTGTGGGCGCCACCTGTCAAGCATTCAGAACCATCGGGGGTACTTCCCCCCGCACAGGAATCCTGAAAACTGGGACCATTGACACAGGAGTAGTATGGGTAATTTCCTGAAGCGCATTCTCCGGTGGGATGGACCTGTTGACCGGACACACTGAAATTGCTCAATGATACAACCTGCGGTGCTGAATATTTCCTCTTTTGCATCCAATCCTCCATGGATTTAATTCACTCTTTTTCTGGACTCCGGGAACAGCCCCAGGCGGTCGGCTTCTTCACAGAAGTAGTAGGATCTGCTCACACTCCCGGTCCGAAAATACGTATTTGCCACACAGGAACCCAGACATAAGTT
>Ga0180434_10000403_pt1 | contig 63799 bp, 43 predicted proteins | sample SS_ome_7_FD_132453 | JGI IMG/M metagenome (GOLD analysis project Ga0180434, IMG submission 132453) | Hypersaline lake sediment archaeal communities from the Salton Sea, California, USA - SS_1_D_2 metaG | ecosystem: Environmental > Aquatic > Non-marine Saline and Alkaline > Hypersaline >...
TCGCTTTAATGTGCTCTCTTTGAGCGGCTATTTCCCTGTCCAGGATATTCCTGTCGCTTTCCTCAAAATGCACTTCCCTGAAGCTTTCCATGGCCGCGACCGCCGCGCTCCTTGAGCCTGAGGTCTCGTAGAGTTCGTAGAGTATTCTGGCGGCCCTGAGCCTGTTGGCCAGGGAAACGGCCTCGTCGTCCTCCCGCCTTGACGCCAGCTCGCTGGCCTGAAGCAGGATTCCGTAATCTATTTCTTCGCAAAGGGACGCTATCCCGGCTTTCAGGTCCGTGTCTTTGCCGACTCCCTGGAGCGATGAATAAGCCTCGCCCCTCCACCTCATAAGCGTCGCAAGAAGAGCTTCTCCCTCTACCGCCGGCGAGAGGCTGAATTTTTCCCTTGTCTCGTCTTCATCAAGGCCTTTTTCAAATTCTTTATGCAGCCCTACGGCCTTATTGAGAAGTCCGAGCATGTATGAGCCCCAGGCGATATTTATTATCGGTCCGATCTGCGAGGTCATGGAGGTCAGGTCCATGGATGTCGCGGCGGAGAATGCTCCCGTCAGGAGCGCCATCATGCTGGCGGCCCTCATGAACCTTACAGTCTTCTTGTAGGAGGGCGATATTCCGGCTCCGGCAGCTTCTCCGGATATCATGAACTGTCCGTACTGCCAGTCCTCCGCGAAGAGCTTGTCAATTCCCTTCCAGGCCGGACCTATGAAAGCGAGATCTTTTGAAGGCCCCTTCACGAACGACCACCAGAGCCCTATGCCTGAGTTGAGCCTTGCCAGGGAGTACATGGCCCCTCTTGCCGCGAAATCAGCCGCGAACAGCGGCAGGAATATCGGCTGGTCCACGGGGTAGGGGACAAGATGCCCCAGAGACAGCAGGTAATAAACGGGGGCTTTCCATCTTTCCCTCTCTGCCAGAGGCCAGAAGTACCATGTGGAGGCCAGCATAGCCTCAAAGACTTCCTTGTCGGTGAAGAAGACGGGCTGGTTTCCCCTTATCCTTCCGTCTATTATGTCTTTCATGACGAGCTTCAGCTTGACGTCCCAGAAAAGCTGCATCGCCGTGTTGTACCTTTTCCAGTCCTGGGTCTCCAGGGCTCCGTACTCCGTTTCCTGCTGAGCTATTGCCAGGTCTTCGTTGGTGTAGGCGAGGGAGCCTCCGAGCAGCAGCCTCACGGCCGACCCTAGCTGTTCGTCTTCGGACACTCCGGAGCGCCATCCCATTGACCTGATATAAGGCACCAGCTTTCTGAAATAAGGATGATGAAGCAGGGTCTCGGTGCCGCCGAGCGATCCGTCGCTTCTTTCCATCATTTCGGCCGCCTGTGTCAGCGTCCTTCTCCATGCAGCGTAAGGCGTTCCGTTCTCAATGGTCGAGGATGACATTATCGTATTGCTGTCCCAGTCGTAGTACTTGCCAGGCTGCAGACCCGGGTAGTAGTTGAACCAGTCGCGCATGGTTTTGAGGTTTACCCCGCTGAAGCTGAAGCCGAGGGTCCTCTTCATCCAGCCAGACGGGCCGTTCCATCCCATGGGGGTCTCCGTGAAATTTCCGCTTCCGGGAGCGTAGAACAAAATGTCTCTCAAAGTGGCTGCAGCGGCCGCCAGGTTGGAGCTGTTGCAGAAGAGTGTTTGCCTTCCTACTATCTGCGGGTGCATTCCGCGCAGTAGATCGGGAGTTCTGCCGAGCTGCGGCATTCTGGCGATCTCCCTCCCGAGAGCGGGATTAACGCTTATGTTTATTATTCTTCTTGGTCCGTGTACGCTCATTGGTAAACCCTCTCAAGATTTTTTATCTGGTCGGTCAGCGACAGCGGAATCCACTTGGTTCCTTCTTCTCCGGGGGTTTCAACCCTGACCGCTGAAGTCGGGACCGCGTACTGTACTGTGGTGATGGTCTGAATGTCGTCCGGCACCGTTTCCACGGCGTTCCTGCCGAGCGGGATCGTATTTCGCCTGACCGGCGTGACCACAAGATATATCTTGCCCCGCCTTGTCTCGATCCTCGGGCGGAACCTCCCTGTGTTCCTGGGATATGCCGTGCTGCCGAGCCTTCCGCTCCTCTGATAAATGTTCTCAACGGACGACAGGCCGTATTTCGGGTTGGAGAGAAGCGGCATCCCTTCGTTGTCAATGAAATCTCCGGCTTCAAGGACCTGTTCAATTTCTCCCCGGTTCCGAGGATTGTGCGGGTTCGTGTAATATACCCTGACCCTTCCTCCCTCCTCTATCTTCACGTCGGTTATCCATAAAACGTCCGGCACCCTGAGCCGCAGATGATCCCTGAGCCTGTACAGGTAGTCCGGCGTGTCGGTGTTGAGATTCTCGGCCCTCACGGCGTGGATCAATGTCAGCTCTCCGGTCTCCGGCGAGAACTCGCCGTCTATTACCGACCTGGCGCCGGCAGGGGTTGAAAGCGCTCCGCGCGCGTTCACTGGAACGATCGTCTGCTCGGTTGCTCCGGCCGAGTTCTGATATTCAATTAGAGCTACGGCTCCGCTGTGTTCTCTTGCCGTTCCTGAATCGGTTTCCCAGACAAACGCGTCGGCCCTCGGCGCCCATGTCCACCTGTTCGTTCCTGTAATTCTCGCGATGAAGACCCTGCCGCTTCCGTCAACGTCTCTCACCGAAGGGATCACCCTGCTTCTCAGGTCCGTTGTCAGCCATCCCCGCGGAACAGGGTATGTCTTGCAGCCTAAGGGGTAGAAGTTCTCCACATGAAGCGTCCTCCCGTCCCTGGAAAGACCTATCCCGCCTTCCGGAATTAGGTTGGGCCAGAACTGGAATGGGGTCTTGCCGAGTCTGGCGAACCTCTGCGTTTCATGTATGGGCCCTTCTCCGGGATATTCTGCTATCAGATAGGGCGTGTTTCCCACCCTGAGAGGCCTTACGAAGACGTTTACGTCTATGTCTCCTATTATGTCTTTCGGTTCGGGCAGATGCCTCGGATAGACAGGCGAGAAAGTAATTGGTGTTTCCGGATCCAGCTCGTTGAAAAGCGCCAGCCTGTTGTTTCCGGCTTCGTCAACGTAAGCCCTGGCCCTGTTGACCTGTCTCCACGGGTCGACGCCTAGTCCGAGATCCTTGTAGTCGGTCTCCCCGCCGTTAAACTTTACTTTTCCGGGCAGGGTAGCCCTGTTCCACTGGAGAGGTATGGTGAACTGTCCCGAATCCGTGTTGAAGCTGAGCTCCATGAAAGAATCGGCCACGCCGAGCCTTTCCGGCACCAGGCCCGGAACCGGGTTCGGCAGCCTGTGGGATGTCCTGTCGTAGTACGTAAGCCTGAGAAGAAGGTTGTTCTCCGCGTCGGCAAGAAGATGCGTCGTGTGGGATGTGGGCGAGAGGTATCCCATGTGCTCCTCGTCGTTCATCAAATAGGTAACTTCCGGAATTCCCGTCTCTCCCAGTATCGAAAGATATGAAGGAGAATCCTCCCACCACAGGGCGCTGTCATTGCCTTCGCGCTGCCTCGTAAAGTTGAGCCAGCCGTTGTACGCTCCTCCAAGAGCCGCTCCGGCCCACCTCCTGAAAGTTTCCTCAAAGCCCTCCGGCATCTTCTGGCCGCACGCCCACACCAGCTCTCTTTCCACCATTTCCCGCTCGCTGTCTCCGCGGAAGACGAATCCCCTGAACGGAAGCGGAGCGTCGTCGCGCGCGGGATACGCTTCAACTGTTCTTCCGTTTATTGTTACTTCAATGAGGTCTTTTTTATCCGGCGTGTTGTCAAGATACTCTATCTCGTTTGACGCGGCGCCAGAGTATCTCAGCTCCTCGCTGAAGTGCCTCCTGTCGACCCAGTAATAGGCGGGCGTCCCGGATTTGAAATCGTATCCGGGGTTGTTGATCCTTATATACAGGCTGGGGATGTACTCGACCCTGAAGGCAGGCGTCGAGTAATTGTCGTTCAGCCTCCAGACCTTGTACAGCGTGTCCCCCCAGTGCGTGAAGACAAAAGCGACGTTATTGGTCTTCTGGTTTGTCTGATCGTCCTGAAAGACCTCTCTCCTGACGATTATGTTGAAGGGCATCGTGAACCTGCGCATATGGTAGATGTATTCGGCCCTGAGCTCCTCCGGGCTCTTTGATTCCGGGAACTCTTCGATCCTCTGCCTCAGGCGCCTCGCGTATTTCAGTATTCTGTTGCCCTCATGCTTGAGCGTCATGAACAGCGCCTGCTCGAACTGGGGCAGGTACTCGTCATCGAAGATCCGGTCATTTTTATCTTTCGCCATGCTGGCCAGTCTGCTCCTGTCGGCATTAATGTGCTCCCTGATGACCCTGGCGAAGCGGTCCGGCCTGGCCCCGCTTTCGACGTTCTGGGTGAGCCTCTCTCCCAGGTCCTCCAGAACTTCTATGAAACGCGCGTACTCGGCGCCGATGTTGCCGGACATGCTTGCGTACCTGCTGTGGAAGGCGCCGGCGATCTCTGTCTGAATGCCCGCGAGTATCTGATGAATAAGTATCCTGGTCGCCCTGAGAGTTCTTACCGAATCGAGGTTCTCGAGGGGCTTCTGCTCTATGCACAGCTCATGCTCCACACTGCCGAGCTGATTTACGAATATCTTGAACATGTGAGAAACGTTCACCTCGATGGGCTTAATGTACGGATTTATGACGTTCATTCCGATGTCGGTTCTTCTGTTCACCTCTTCGAACTGCTGGTCGCTCACGGTTCTTCCCGCGGGAGCGTATCCCGATATCTTCTCGTTAACTCCCAGTCCTCCCGCGTGAACACTGGAGTGAACGTCCGCTGCCATGGCCCTGAAGGCCACGTAATTTGCCGCGATGAAGAAGGTCAGGTTCGGGTCGATCAAAAGAGTGGAAAGCCATGCCCCTCTTATAGCCCATTTTGACCTCAGGAACCTGATGACCGGGTTGTTGCTCCTGTTGGCATTTCCGAGCCCCGTCAGCCTGAGGGTGAGGTGAGTTCCGACCAGCCCCGCGAGGCCGATCGACGCGGCTATGAGTGAGGGCGACTGCGATATCATGTTTGCCCCTCGGACGAACATCGCTCCGAACATAGCACCCCTGAATACCAGGTAGGCTGATATCAAGGGCAGAGCCAGGTCCGGAAGCACCTGGGAAAGAACGGCTCCCTTTCTTGTGATGGGGTCTTCCGCCGACATCCTTGACCTGAACGCCGACCTTATGTCTTTCACGACCTTGTACCCGAGAAGCGCCGCGGGCAGGGTCTTCAGGAAAGCATTAACTTTGCTTCCCCAGGGAAGGAATATGTCGATGAAGTTGGAGTCGACGGATGTCGAGAGAAAGGTCAAATAGGATATGTCGGCGATGCCTATGAAGACCCTCGCTCTGTTCATCATGCTCCAGAACTTTGAGCTTATGGAGTGGGGGTTCCCTTCCTTCTTGAAGTCGCCCGACTTGATTCCGAGCGCTGTCAGTATTGAGAGGATCGTCACTGTGGCGAGCTCTTTGTTCCTCCAGGTGAACAGGTTAACCGCGATCTGCTTGGCCCCGATGGCCGCGTCCACCAGAAAGTTGGCAATGAATGACGCCTGCTCAACACCGGCGCCGCCTTCGCATCCGGACATACAAACGATTATGGATGAGAGAGCGGCGAAAAGCGCGCACCTTGTGGCGAAGCCGCCGTTCCCGTCCCCAGGGAAAAGCTTTGAAAAGAAGGCACCGGCCTTTGCCCTGAACCTTGAGTAAATTCCCTCTTCGGTCACGTTAGCGGGGTCTTCCGTGAAAGCCTCCAGCCTTGCCGACACGTAATCGGCGTGAAGGATGCTTGAGAAGAAACCGGTGATTTTTTCCGAGGCGGACGTGATGGACCCAAGCTCGACGCCGCAGATATTCCTTATCGGGTCAATTATCTTGCCGGAGATGTCAGAAATCTGCCTTGCGCGGGCGTTCAGGTTCCTTAAGGGGGCCGTTGCGGCCTGAAACCGGCTTCCCCGGAAGAGATTGATATTGAGTTTAGGGCCTGTTGTCCAGCCTCTCATCATGACCACTTCCGTTCTAGAAAAGGGCCCATTACCCCTCTCATATATATATCGAAAAAAATTGCCTTAAATTTCAGAAAAACGGCCGCGAAAACGAGGAAAAAGACGTATTCTTATCGTGCGGATTAGGGGAAAATTTCAGTTAATATCCGGAGAAGCCCAGTCCGAACATGTTCGTGGTGTCGCTGTAGTTTTCGTCGCTTGAGGACTGGGAATACCTGTAATAGAGGTAAGGGCTGGCTCCGAATATATTTACGGTGTTGAAACCGAGTTTTGCCTCTCCCACCCAGTACTCTCCATCGCCGACTTCTCCGCGGCTTCGGTCGTTGTTGTAAATGCCGGTCAGTGTCAGCTGTGTGCCCCTGTACATCAGGTCCTGCCTGATCATTAAGTTGGTCGAAAGCCTCTCCGCCTGCATGGCGTCATTGAGAGGCCACCATCCGTTCATTGAGTTGCCTATGATGTTCGTTCCGTAGCCCAGCTTTGCCTGCATTACCGTTTCTCCCCCCATTATTCTCCAGGGAGCGGTCAGCCTCAGGCCGGGCTGGATCTGATAGTCGGTGATAGTGTCGTTCTCCAGCATCTCCTCTATGCGGTTTATCTCCCTTCCCCTTCCCGCGATGTCAGGGTTTGAATTAAGGTAATCGAGGTAGTTCAGGTTAAGGGCCTCGAAGCCGTTGGACTCGCTTCTCGTCATCATGGCGCAGTAAAGGTCAAGGCTCGGTTCAATTCTCCATCCGTTCCACTCGTCGTGCCACGTGAGGTTGCCCCTGAGGGAGACCGTTGAGCTGGTGAAGGTCCTTTCCTCCTGGTTAAGGTCGTAATTGCTGAAATCTCCCTGATAGTTGCTCCACGTGGGATTGTTCACCGTGTAGTCTATAGCCGTATGTTCCAGCCCAGCGGTCGCCCACGTGCTCAATCTTCCGAAATCTCTGGAGTAAGTCAGGTTAACTCCCATCCTCTGGATTGACTCAGTCTCCATAAGGCCGATGTCCGCGGTCTCGGCCGGGTCCTCAAAAGGGTCCCCGAACTCGTCAAAGTCGAACCTCTCGTATGTCGCTGTGACGGGATCGGTCTCAAAGCTTCCGGTCTCAAAGAATCCGCCTATCGTCACCCTGCTGTTGTTTGACGTGTAAATGGGCGCGCGGCCCTCGATCCTGTATATTTCCCTCTTCTGGTGGGTGTCGATCCTCTCTCCCGAAGTCGCGTCATCTATGGTCTGTTCTCCCTCGACGACGGTATGGCTCACGTCGAGCATCAGAGGCGAGTAGGCGTCTCTCCTTGCCGCGGAGTCGATGTCATTCCTCAGTCCGCCCGGCCTGTTTTCCCTCGGTATGGCCCTGTAGGCTTCATCCGCCCTTCTCCTGTACTCGCGTGAAAGCGTAAAGTTCCTGTCGTGCCCCTCGAACCTCATGTTGTGCAGCCCGGCAAGGCCCGCGCATACCTCCGCTTCAAGAACGTTTATCCTCTCGTGACGGGGAGATGCGGCCTTGAGCTTGTTCAGGATGCTTTCAGCCTCGCTGTACGCCGAGAACGCGGCGGGGAGATCTTCGCGAACTATGTGAGCCTTGCCCAGGCCCACTAGCGCGAGGACCGCGACGGCCATTGTGTCCGGATTTGTCGAGTGTCCGGTAAGTTCTATCGCTCTTGTGTAGTACTCAACGCTCTCCTCGATGTTCTGAACCCCGTCGCCGTATCTGAGCATTTCGGCTAGTCCGAAGTATGCCTTTGCCAGGTAAACCCGGGCCCCGCTGTCGTCTGCTATGCCCTCAAGGATCCTGATGGCGTTCCTGTAGTGCTCGACGGCGAGCTCATGGTTCTCTCCGGCTCCGTAACGGAACCCCTCTGCCGCCTCGAACTCAATTGCGCCGTCGATAAGGGTGGAGGTCAGGTTTATGTCTTCCCTTGCCCACGGCTCAGTGTCTTCGGCCCTGGCCTTTGCCTCGGCGACGAGCCTTTGCGCCTCCAGCAGGTCAGTCCTGGCAAGGCTGATCTTTGCCAGCATCAGGTAAGCTCTTGCTTCAAGCCCCCTGTCGCCGGACGAATCTATGACGAACCGGAGGTCGGGGATGACGCTGGAAAAATCCCACTCGGAGTAGGGCTTCATCATCTCAAGCCTGAGGAGCGTTTCTCCTCTCAGGAGGCGCGCCTCCGCGACGTCCTCAGGGTCGAAAGCTGGCATGTTTGCCGTTATGTAGCTTGCGGCCCTCTCGAGCTTTGCCCTGTCCTCTCCGGCGGTTATGACGAATATTCTCGCTGTCCAGAGCCTGGCTCCGGGGCTGTACTCGCCCGCCGGAATAAAGTACATTCTGTTGATCCGCTCAAGCTCCCTGTTCCTCTCCGGACCGTCGGGCCTTTCAAGCGCCCTTACAGCGTGGATCTCGCCGATCCTCATGAGGCAGTTGGCCTTCTTTTCGTCGTCGAGGGTCCCGGATCTTAGCGCCAGCTCGTACTGCTCCAGGGCGGCTGTCCTGTTAAGGTCAACGAAATCAAATATCTCTCCCAGGCCGAGATGAATTTCTCCGACGTTGATATAGGGCATTGCCCCGTACTGTTCTATGTCGGAAACGGCGCTTGTGTAGTGGCTCCTTGCACCGTCGGGGTCGTCCAGCTTGTACTGAATGATCCAGCCCATGTTGTAGTTGATCTGCTGTCTGCGCTGCCTTATGTCGTAGGGGTTGTCGAGAACGTCGAGCGATTGTCCGAACAGCCTGACAGCTTCCCTGTAGCACTCCTCGGCCCTTTCCGCGCTGCCCAGCGTCTCGTGCGCGTCGGCCATCTGGACGTAGAGAGTGGCGTACTCCGAATAGAGTTCGGCGTCGAGGTTCGTTTCTACCAGGGACTTTATGCCCCGAATGCGAAGATCCCTGAACGCGTCTTCGGTTTTTTTGAAATACTCGAGCGCCACTTCGCTTCTGGCCAGAAGTTCCTCTGGCTTGTCCTTATATAAGCCGTTCGTCCAGGATATGCACTCGGCGTAGTGAAGGTAAGCTTCGGTGAGGAAGACCTTGTTCCAGATGAGGTCCTCGTGTTTACCCATGACGAGCTGGAACCTGTAAAGGGCGATCTCGAGGTCTCCGGGATTCCCCTTTTTCTTGGCTCTTATGGCCTCTTCCAGTATCCTTCTGGCGGCCCTTCTTCGCTGGTACGTGGATCCGGTTTCCAGCCTGCTGGCGTCGGAGCTTGTGACGCTGTCTGAAGTGACAGGCGTAACAGATATAGATGATACGGGGCTTGTCATTTACCTCACCCTCTCATATATATATCGAAAAAAACCGGCTCCGATATCACTTAAATCAAAACAGCAGCATGCTCGCAAGAAGCACCACCGACTGTTTGTAATAGTCGTTCGCGTCGTTCTGGCTGAAGCCAAAATAGTCTTCATGGAAGGAGCTCCTGACTGAACCCCTGAAGCTCTGAAGAGTGTTGCGGGGGTCTCCCGCTCCTCTTACGGCCACTCCGTAGCAGGACCAGGCGATCTCGTTGGACCAGCCGCCTACCTTGACGCTGTTGTTGTCCCTTACATTCGCCTCATTCACAAATCTCCTCAGGAAATCGACCGCTCTCCTGTCGCCGTTGAGTATCGCGTCGCGGCCTATCTCTATCGGGACCCTTATGGCGTCGTATTCATTGTCGGGGGTGATTCTGTTGTAGCTTTCAACCCTGAAGTTTCCTCCCGAGGCGGAAACAAGCACCCAGTCGGGGATGGGGTTCTGTCCCTTCGGATCGAGACTTGAACTGTTCTCCATTATGACGTTCATCAGGTCATATCCGTCCTGAATGACCTTGTTCCAGTTGTGCGCCGGGTTGGAATCGTGCGAGGCGAAAAACCTTAACATTGCCGGCGCGAAGTAGGAAGGGTTGTAAGCGACCCTTCCGTCGCCCCAGACGGGCCAGTCATGGTCGGAAGGTTTAATGATCAGCCTTCCTCCCCTTTCAATTATGTCGTTCTCCCAGATCGCGTTCATTATTTGCTGCGCCCTCTGCAGGTATGACGCTCCCTGCGGAGCGGTCCACCTGCCCCTCACCACCAGATTGTGCGCCTGAATGAGGGATGAGGCGATATAGATGTCGGCGTCGGCGGCGGAAGCGTCGGGGTTTCTTATGGCGTCTGATCTCGCGGGCATGTTGCCCTCTGAAGTCACGTAGGCGTAAAAGAGGTTGTTTGGCTTTGAGAAATAGCTCAGTCCGTTAAGCAGGCTGTTGAATGTGCCCTGGTCCCCGGTCTGCAGGGCTATGTACATGCCGTAGCCCATTCCCTCCGAAGGGGCCCTGTTGTTCCTTCCGTCGAAGGCAATGGATCCGTTTGGAAGCTCCCTTACGAACCTTGACCTCCATCCTCCCCAGGCCCCGTTTACCTCCCTTGGCTGCGACGAGGCTGTGCCCGCCGTTTCTCCGGTGCTCGATGCCTGTGCCAGATAGATTGACTCATCTCTCAAGCGCGGTGACGCTATCGTTGCCGTTGTTTCCATTTCTTCCTCCTAAAAAATATTCTTGCTGTCTTGCTCTTGTTTATATTTCGGAAATTTTCATCAGGAATTTCACTGTTTTTATCTTGCCAGCGACCCGAGCGCGAGCATGAAATTAGCGAGACGCGGCCTGCTCAGCATTTTATCGACGGCTCTTTCCTTCGCGTCCCTTATCCCGTTCCTGAGGTCTGAAAAACAGTGCTTCAGGCCGTAGAATTTGTGAAGTCCGTAAGAAACGCCGACGGAATTCAGAAGAGCCCAGCCGGCCGGATGCAGCCAGTAGCCCTCTCCGGAAATTGAATGGTTGTAGAGCGTTGCTATGAACGCGGTCAAATTCAGCCCGATGGTTCCCAGAAGCGGGAGCAGGAACTTCAGCGGCATGCTCGATTCGCCGTGCTCTCCTCCGTACTTTGGCGTTCTTAAAAACTCGGCTCTTTTGCCTCTTATCAGGTTCAGCACGGCGCTTATTATGCCGTGGGCATAAACCGGAAAGTGTATTCCGAACAGAAGTCCGGCAAGGATATGATCAAAGCGTTTTGCGCCCTGCGTCCTTATCAGGTTCTTCGCGGTAATCGAATTGCTGTACAGGTCAGCCAGGAAGAAGGGCAGAAAAGCTGACATGGCCATGGGAGGAAAGTCGGCACCCAGCGCTGCAAGCGTCGGAGCCATCATGAAAAACGCGAATGAAAGCCCGGAGAGAGACTGCGTCCCGTGGAATAAAAGATCCCTTCCCTTCGGACTTAAGATGAACCGGGGATTCCTGAACATATACGGAAGAAGCTTCTCAAGCGTCGCTTCAGTGGTTCCCTCAACGTATCTCCAGTAGGTCGAGAAATGGTCAGGAAGGTTCTCTATCGGCTTTCCCTCCGCGAGCGGCCTTGAAATGAACCGGGTTTCCCACCCCTCGCGAATCAAAAGCAGGGTGGTGTACAGGTCTTCCGTGATGTTTTTTGTCGGGATGTACTCTGTTTTGCCGGGTTCCGGCGCCCGCTTTATCGTTTCAAGGGCGGACATCCGGATAGTTGTGTTCGTCCCTCCCCAGAATATCGAGCTGTTCCACGCGTTCCCGCGCTTGATCAGCTGCCAGTAGGCGCTTATTGTGTGGGCTGAAATCCTTTCGATATCGGAATTTCCCTGTGGTATCAGGTTCTGAGGAGTCTGGACCAGCGCTACGTCGTCGTTTTCCTCAAGAATTGCGACTGTTTCGGTAGCGAATTCCGGCTTGAGCTTGTAGTCGGCGTCGATCACGACCACGTATTCCGGCCTGGAGAAGGAAAGAGTTTCCATCTTCTGTAAGATCTTCCCGGGAAAAGACCCTTGGTTTTCAGAAGTTGAAAGATATATTCCTGAATCGACGCACAGTGTGTTGTCCTGGAATTCAAAGGTATCATTTCCCATCGCGTAGGCGAAGAAGGCGTTAAGGTTGTCGGCCTTATTGCGCTCTTTGTTCGCGATGTTCTCGTACTTCTTTCGCTCGAATATTTTTACGCATGGAGGTCTTCCCTCACTTTTCAGCTGTCTGTTTACCGTTCTGGGCAGGCCCCGCGCCGCGTATACCCTGGTGAAGGGGTCATCCAGGAGCAGAACGACTTCCTTGTTCTCATAGTTCTGGCGCCCGGCGGCGAGCAGCGTTTCGTACAATAAACCTATTGGCTCTGACAGGGCGGGCACCAGGATCGTGATCTTGGGCCCATCCCCGGATGACACTCTTTCCCTGGTGCTTTCGGATGCTTCCGCGTCCTTATACTTGCTTCCGGCAATTACATGCGATTGGTTTTTGAACGCAAGCAGGGCGTTGTGGCCGATCCCCAGGGTCAGCAAGACTGATAAAGCATAATCCATGGGAGTGCCGTTCATAAGCCCGAAAGCGGCCAGCCTGTACGCCATGTAAGTTGCCGTCGCGGTTATTGAGAAATACGCCAGAGGTTTTAACTGATGGAGCAGGTTGTGATTTTTTACCAAATCAAGCAGCTGTGAAGCCTCGGCCTCGTTTACTATGGGGGTCGCTTTGCCGGCCTGGTCCGTTTGCCCGGTCCTGCTTAAGCTTATCAGGTCGCGCGGCGTCAGTCCCTTCTCAAGCTTCAGCTCTGTGATGCCGTGCTCGAGGAGTGACTGGGCGAAGAAGCGGGAATTGTCGACTTTCTGACCGTCAAGATAAGCATGGCCGTCATTGAACGTGAGCGCGTGGGTTCCATCAAGCCGCCTGCAGATGTCGCGGGAGACCCTTGTTCTTCCGGGCGTGTAGGACGGCGAAAAACACCTGATGAGGTTCCCCGCGGTGTTCAGCACGGGGTTGATGAAGCTATTTAATCTTGCTGATGCTACGGGCATTTTTAATGCTCTCCAGTACCTACCGTATATATATCGGCCGAAAACGGCCCGGATTGCAGATAAATTCAAGTTGCAAATGAAGCTCCGCTATTGTATAGTCGACTAATTGAAACTTTCCTCGTATTTTTTCGATAAAAACAAGTGGATCTTATGAGAGAAAAAGTTTTTACTCTTTGGCGGAGAATTAAAAAGCACAGGTTCGCCTACTACTTTATCCTGCCGACGGCGATAGCCATGCTTCTTTTGCACCTTACGCCCATTGTCCAGGCGTTCTGGATGTCCGCCCTAAAGCTCAATCAGTTCACCATAGGCCAGTATCTAATGGCGCCTTTTGTGGGCTTCAAGAATTACTATGATGTCCTCATAAATCCCGACAGCCCCATAAGGATAGGGCTCTTTGAGGCGGTCCGGAACACCGTCATTTACACCGTATGCGTGACCCTGGGCACCCTGTGGGTGGGGCTTCTGGTGGCGCTCATGCTCAACAGAAAGTTCAGGGGCCGCGCGATGATAAGGACGCTTTTCCTCTTTCCGTGGATAGTCCCGACCTACGTTGTCGGACTCTTGTGGATGTTCATGTGGCAGAGAGGTATAGGCATCATCAACGTCATTCTCGTGGACTTTCTTCACCTGCTTCCCTCAAAGCCTTTCTGGCTGATTGGCCCGAACACCATCTGGGCCATAATCATACCCACAATCTGGAGATACTGGCCCCTTAACATGCTCATGCTGCTTGCCGGGCTCCAGCAGATACCGGAGGAGCTCTACGAGGCGGCCGACATAGACGGCGCGTCGCGCTGGAGGAAGTTCTGGATGATAACCTGGCCTCTTCTTAAGCCCGTATGGTCCATCCTTATACTGTTCGGACTCATATATAATGTATATTCCTTCAATATCGTTATCATGATGTTCGGCTTCGGCGCCGGGTTCCCCGGCGAGTGGGGCGACCTGATGATGACGAACATATTCAGGAATTCCTTCCAGAGATGGGACTTCGGCAGGGGCGCGGCCACTTCGGTCATACTGCTCCTCACCATGATCGTAGTCGTCAACATCTGGTTCAGGTACTACAGGGCCAGCGAGGAGAAGGTTAAGTGATGCTTGAGAGAATCCGGAATTTCAAAATGTCCTATTACATGAAGCAGAGGCTTCTGCACTACCTGGTCCATGTTATCATGCTCGCCTTCCTCGTTGTCTCCCTCTTTCCCATCGGCTGGATGTTCTTCAACTCCCTCAAGGACAACAACGAAATACTGTCCGGAAGAATTCCCCTGAACAGGGCCTCAAACGACTGCGCGGTCCTTTCGGTGGACGGGGGCAGTCTTCTGGCTTTCAGCGCGAACGGGGGCGTTACCAGGTTCAGCAGGGAGAATCTTAAGAAAGAAGGCCACTTCTCGGTAAAGGCGCACGCCGTTTCCTTCAGGCCCGACGGCAGGCACATCTGGATCTCGACAGCCGAGAAAGGTCTGATAAAAGTTGACCCTGAAAAACTCAAGGTTGTCGAGAGCTACAGGTATCCCCTGCACGGGGTTGACCTTAGCAAGATCGCTTCGACGGTCACTTATGCGGACGCGGACAGCGTGTGGACGGCGATAGAGTACAAGGGCGTGCAGAAGATACTTGAGTTCAACAAGAGCACTGGCAACTTCAAGCGTCTCATTGATTTTGAGACCAGGCTTTCCCCTTTTGTGGTCAGGGAGATGATCAGGGCGGGGGACGACATGTGGCTGGCCGGGAACAAGGGCCTCATCGAAATATCGCTAAAGGAAGGGGCCGTGAAGGACGTTTTCACCTTCAGGACCAACGGCAGCTTCGCCCAGCTCACGTCAATGGCAAGGGCCGCGGATTCGCTGTATCTGGGCAGCTCATCCGGCGCGTTCATCTTTTCACTCGGCGAAAAGAGGATGACCGGTTCAATAAGAGGGCTGCTCTCGGATCAGATCAACAGCGTTTCGGTAAACGGCGATCTTGTCTTCTTCGGCACCAACTCCGGGCTTTCCATCCTCAACAGGAGGACCGGCAGGCTCGGCTCGGCAGAGAAACTTTTCGCCTCTCTCGATAACGGCGCGCCGGACCGCGAAAAGCTTACGGCCGGGGAGGTCTTTTCCATAGCGTACGCTCCCGGCGAGGTCTACGTGGGCACCACCAGGGGGAGGATCAGCGTTCTGGACATACGGAGGAATTCAGTCGTGTCGTCGGGCGAGCTCGACGAAGGACACGTCATAGTGCGGTGGCGCAATTACATTGACATGTGGAAGAACATAGATTTCGGGCTTTACATGAGGAACTCCCTGATAATCTGCGGGATCGCCACTTTCCTGGCCATGATACTGGCGACTCTCGCGGCTTACTCTCTTTCCAGGTTCCGCTTTCCCGGCTCGAAGCAGTTCAGCCTGGGCATACTTGCAACCCAGATGATCCCGGCGATAATGTACCTGATCCCCATTTACATTACTTTTGTCAAGATAACCGAGTTCACCGGCATCCAGCTCAAAGGCACCTTCGGCGGCATAATATTCGTTTACGCCGCCTTTTTCGTTCCGTTCAGCGTGTGGATACTCCGAGGCTTCTTTGCCGCCATTCCCGTTGCTCTTGAGGAGGCGGCCCGCATCGACGGCTGCAGCCCGTTCCAGGTTTTCTGGTACGTGGTCCTGCCGCTGGCGGTCCCCGGAATAATCGCGACAGGAGTGTACATATTCCTGACCGCGTGGGACGAACTGATGTTTGCCTGGGTGCTTACCAACGCGGACACCATGACTATACCCGTCGGGATCCGAAACTTCGTGGGCAACTACCAGAACCGCTTCGACCTGATGATGGCCGCGGCGTCTGTAGCCACGTTCCCCGTTCTCATACTGTTCTTCATGCTTCAGAAATACATAGTCAAGGGGTTGACGGCGGGCGCTGTTAAAGGATAGTCTTGTAAATCATGAAAGGGGTTGGATAAATTGATAAAACGCAATTTAATTCTGGTTATCGCGGTCGTGGCGGGATCCCTCATCCTGGGATCCGTCTGGGCCATGGGAGCCAAGGTGGAATCCTCGGAGCTGGACGGCTGCTTCATCGGGGTCTTCAGGGAGGGAGCGCCGGCCAACATGGGCTACATCAACAAGTTCAAGGGAGAGACGGGCAAGAAACCTGCCATGATAATGTGGTATCAGGACTGGTCCTGCGACTTCCCGCGGGAGGCCGCCGATAACGCCTGGAAATACGGGGCCGTTCCGCACATAGTGTGGGAGCCCTGGTACTGGGGAGACATGGACACGATCAAGCTGGACAACATTAACAAGGGCCAGTTTGACGACTACATCAAGAGCTGGGCAAAGGAAATAAAAAAATGGGGGAAGCCGGTTTTCCTGCGCGTTGCCCATGAGTTCAACATAGACGGTTATCCCTGGGGGATAGTGAATAACGGCAAGGACCCGAACAGGTACATCAGGGCTTACAGGAGAATAGTCGACATTTTCAAGAAAGAGGGCGTCAAGAACGTGAAGTGGGTATGGTGCTTCATGAACTATTCCTACCCTGACGAGCCGTGGAACGACTACGAGAAAGCCTATCCCGGGGACGATTACGTGGACTGGATAGGGATTGACGGCTACAACTGGGGAAAGACCCAGAGCTGGAGCGACTGGCAGTCCTTCACCGTTCTTTTCAGGGACCAGATGAGAAGGATGAAGAAGCTCCACCCGGACAAGCCGATAATGGTGGCGGAGTTCGGCTGCGCCGAGAAGGGCGGGGACAAGGCGGCATGGATAAAGGAGCTCCCCGGACTTTTGAAGAGCAGCATGAAGGACATAGATGCCATAGTGCTCTTTGATATCAGGAAAGAAACCGACTGGAGGGTGAATTCATCCCAGAAATCCCTGAGCGCTTTCAAGTCAATAATGAAGGACCCGTACTTCCTGTCCTCCGGGGCGGCGCTGGCCGAACTTACCGTAAGCCGGGGCGATGCCGGGAAGAAGGTGGCCGAGGCGAAGAAGGCCAAAAAGAAAGTTGTTTTAAACGGCGATCTCTCGGACTTCACGGACGCTTCCCCGATTTTCCTCAACCTTAAGAAGGACTTCAAGGAAGGGGTGGCGTGGTGGGGGACCAAGGACCTGAGCGGCAAGATTTTCATAAAGTGGGACGAGGACAATCTCTATATAGGAGCGAAGGTCAATGACAATGTTCCTCTGGTCAATCAGAAGATAAGGGGAGACATATGGAACGGGGACGGGATAGAATTCGTCATTTCCACGAAGCCCGGGGACAATCCCAAGAGGGAATCCTTCTCTTCTACTGACTTCCAGATCGGACTGGGCGCGGGCGACGGCAAGCTCAACAAGCCTTCCATCTGGATCTGGCAGAAGTACTCATCCCCCAAGGGAAGCAGGATCGTGACGAAGAAGACGTCGACAGGATACAATCTGGAGGCGATGATACCCTGGAAATCCTTCACCAAGTACACTCCGCGCTCCGGAGACAAGGTGGGCTTCGACATAGCCCTTGATGACGCGGACACGGCCACGAGAAAATGCCAGCTTATATGGAACGGCGACTTCGCCTTTTACCGCGACCCTGGCGTGTGGGGAGAGCTTAAGTTTGTTGATTAGTTTCTTCAGGGAACCTGCGAATGAACTTCGCGGTTCCCTGAAACTGGTTCTTGTTAATCTTTTTATTTTAGCGTTCCTGTGCTCCGGCTGCGGAGAAGGAATAACGCGATCCGCTCCGTCCCCCTCCCGCCCTGGCAAGATCCCGGGAAACTTCACCGGCTGCGCCACAGGCGCTTTCCTCGGGAGCATGGAAAGCTTCTCTTCGCTGATCTCCTCTTTCGAATCAGGTTCCGGCAAAGAACTCGCTGTTGTCATGTGGTTCGTCAGCTGGAGTGAATCGTTCCCGGGAGGCCTGTGCGATCTGGTGAGAGCCGAAGGCGCCGTCCCGATGATCACATGGGAGCCCTGGCACGCTACGGTCGAGTCGATAGCAACTGGAGAGTTTGATTCCTACATCAACGACTTCGCCCTCGCCGCGAGGAACTGGGGAGGAAGGCTTTTTCTGAGGCCGATGCACGAGATGAACGGGAACTGGTATCCGTGGTCAGGCTTTTACAGCGGCACCGGCGAGGTGGTCGCGGCCTGGAAAAGGATCTACGGGATATTCTCGGGAGTCGGTGCGACCAACGTCACTTTTGTCTGGTCCATAAACCACAGGAGCGTGCCGTCTCCCGAAGGGTGGAACAGGATCGAAAACTATTATCCGGGCGATGCCTACGTCGATTGGATAGGGGTAGATGGTTACAATTGGATAGGCGACTCTGGCGAACCGACCTATGAATCCTTCAGCCAGCTCTTCAGCTCTGTCTACGCCACACTTGAGGCGCTCGCTTCCTCAAAACCTTTGATGATATCGGAGTTCGCGTGCGCGGAGGGTCCGGACAAGGACGCGTGGATAACAAACGCCTTCAACAGCCTGAAGGGTTCTTCATTCAGCAAGTTCAAGGCGTTTGTCTGGTTCAATATAATCAAGGAGCGCGACTGGAGGGTCGATTCAAGCCCCGCGGCGCTGAGCGCCTTCAGCAGTTCGATGCTGGATGATTATTTTATCGAGAGCCTGCCCTAGACGCCAGCTCAATAATTTTAACGGGGTCTGATATCCCGGCGGCAACTTTGTCTGCCTTCTCAAGGTCCAGCTCAAAATCCCTCAATGAATGATATTTATGCGCCGGATCGCTCATCATGATCCTGGCCTGCTCGGCGGCCCTGATCATTATTGCCACTCCGAGGTTCTTGCTGAACACTTCGCCGTTCCTGTCGCCGTGCATGAACTCGCAGTTTATCGTGAATCCCGAACCGCTCTTTGAGTGCCTTATCAGCACCGCCGCGTTCATCTCGGTGTTGTACAGGTATATGCCCGTATCGAGCGGGACCACCTTGTAGGCCGGGTTCTTGCTGAAATGCTCCTCGGCTATCCGGTTTGCGGCTTCAGCTATAACGACCTTTGCCATGCCGTGCGAGGTCTTAAGCTGCGGCTTGAAGTTGACCGGGTTCGTGTGCGGCATGCCGAAGTTTTCCCGAATGAACGCCAGCTGATCAAGAGCGTTCCTTCCATTCCACATGTATTTGTGAAGGGCGAGCATCCATATGCCGAAAAGTCCGGCGTTGTCTCCGCCCTGAACGCCATGATAGTGTTTCGGTGCGCCGAGAAGCGGATGCGTGTACGGTCGTATCATCGTATGCGACGTGTCTTCCACTCCGATGACCGCATCGTTTGCTCCTATCTGGTAGTGGAAAGAGTCGTATCCTGGCGACGACGGAATGATTTCTACAGGGAAACCCGCACGGTTAAGGCCTTCTCCCAGCTTATTTACCGCAATGAACGCGCGCATGTCCGCGACCACGCCGGGCCTCATCCCCAGCAGATTGTAGGTTGCGAGGTTATGCGCGGCAAGGGCTGCGAGCATGGTGCCGTTGACATTATGGGCCCTTCCCTTTGAATCCACGATGATAAGGGATACCCTGTCTCCGTCGGGATCCTTTACGAGGCCGATCACGTTGCCGCCCTGTTTCTGCACCCAGTCTATGAGGTACAGGATGTCAGCTTTATCGCTCTCATAGGGGTCGAATACAAGCCTGCCCTCTGTAGGCAGTTCTATGAGATTGGCGCCGAGATTTCTTATTACGTTGGCCGTGATCTGCATGATCACATTGTTCTCAAGCGGGACCGCCACGCTCACTCCCTCGAGCAGTTTATCCGAGGGAACGCTTTCCGCGACATTTGTCCTGGCTCTGATCACGTTTGCGGCGACGCCTGTTCTGAAGGGTATCGTGTCGCCGATAGTCACCACCATGCCCTCAGGATTTTCAATGTTCTTCAGGGGCAGGAATTTCCCTTCCACGATGACGTCAAATATTCTCTCCATGAGCCTGTCAGTGCACATGACCTCGCCTTCCATCCCCATCTTGAACCCGCTGAGCGTATCCTCGGTTTTATGGCTTACCGTGCCGTATCCCCAGTTGCCTCCTTCGCCGTTCTGAGCTCTCTCAAGCATCGGCATGCTCTTCATCGATCCGCCGTCAGAGAGACCCCAGTAGATGATCCCGCCGCCGTTGTCGCAAATTCCGCACTTGAGAAGGGTAGCGGCGATGATCGAATTGTTGAAGTAATGCCTCTCGTACCTGTCGGACCCCAGGTGAATGATATGCCCGTCTCTCTTTCCCGTTCTCTCGACCAGTGACTTTGCGTAGGCCCTGGCCACAAGGACCCAGAATGCGGGGTCGGCGTTTTCTATTCGTATGTCGTAGCCCGCAAGAGCAGCCTGGATCCCCAGGCGAAGGCTTTCATCTGTCTGTATCCTGGACAGAAAATCCTTTACCCTGGAGCTGACCTCGAGTCCGCTTCTGCTGAACAAATCAGAGCTCATCCGGGGGGAAAGGTCAAGCCTTCTTCCCAGTGCGTCAGTCTGATTTGGCCCCACAGGGATCCCTTTCGGAAAACCTCCCGCCAGCCTGTGCACTATCCTTACCATTCTGGTCTGAGCCGTCGTCATTCCTGTTGCCATAACCCGCACTTCCTTTCGCCAGTATATCGGGACCAGATTTCCAGAATTTCACTTTTCCCTACTGAAATCCGGCCATAAAATTTCCGATATATACATGCGAAGAAGGTTCGTTGACAGTATCTGTTTCGCTGTGCTACGATTTGAAAAATTCTGAGAGGAGATGTTCACATCATGAAGAAGGCCATAGTCCCGATTCTGCTTCTCTCTTTTCTCCTGTGCGGCTTCGGCGGCCCAGCCCCGGATTCGCCGTCATCGAGCGCTCCCGAAGGGGCGTATCTCATCGATGACTTTGAGAACGGCAACTATACCTCTCCCGAATGGTGGAAGTTCGACAATGTCACTCTCACGGCCGATAACAACTCCGGCCTGACCGGCGGAGAGGACCTGGATGCGGGAACCTATTCTTTAAATATCAAGGGCAAGGCTTCCAACTGGTACGCGGGCGGATGCGGGACCTACATAGCCAGGGAAAAAGTGAACTATCCGGCATTCGAGGCTTTTCAGATTGACATTTACGGAAACGGCCCCGGCTCCGGGACTCTCCAGATAGAGATATACGACGACGACAACGGCAACTGGCAGATGGAGCAGGACCCGAACAAGGATTACAAGCCCATCTACGACGACAAGCTCCAGTATCAGGTGAGGGTGGACTGGAAAGGCTGGAGAAGGCTGGTTCTTCCGATAGTTGATTTCACCGACGTGAATCCTGAGGTCGGCGACGACGTCTGGAACCCCGATCAGAACGGCGGATCCGGCGGATTCCTTCAAATTCAGCTTATAGCGCTCGGTCCCAAAAAGACAGGGGACATCAACTTCAACATCGATAACCTGATGCTGGTTGAGTGATCTGACCCGACGGGAGACTTCCATGGCAGGCAGGACAAGCAGAACACTCCTGATGATCCTGTTTCTCACCTTGCTCTCTACAGCTGCGCACAGTTTCACCTTTCTTCAGCCCTGGGGCTACGTGTGGCTGAACGGGGCTCATTACAAGACGAACCTGGAAAGCGAGAAGTTCGACTCCGACCTGACGAGAATTGAGGCCAAGCTGGGCGTGGATCTTTTTCCGCTGTGGGCCGGGGCCAAACTGCAGCCCTATTTCGCCTACTACGGGGTCTCTTCAGCCGACAGGCATTCCTGGAACAACAATGAGGTCTCGGGCTTCGGTGTTCAGGTGATGCCACTTCTCGGGATGAACGAGATGGGCTGGCTTCAGGACCTCAAGATATTCTACGAATCTCTCACGATCAACTGGACAAGCCAGGATGAGGACACGCCCTGGGACAAGCCCGAGGACAACCATGAGACTGACACAAGGTTCGGGATGGAGATCTGGCACGAGTGGAACCAGCCCGGACAGTATACAGTTGAGAACAGGAGAATGCTCTGGGGAGAGCTTTGGACCAACCTCTCGCACAGGACCACGAATTTCGGGAGTGTCTGGGAGGACGATTTTGACACGTATCTTTTCTATTTCCAGCCCAGGGTCGGCGTTTATCTATTCAAGCTGTTCAACAGCATAAGCCTGGAGCCGTACTTTAAGATGGACGCCGTTGCCTCCGGCAAGGACGTGACATACTATAATAATGTGGCCTACGGCATCGGACTCAGAGTAAGGCCCTTCATGGCCGGGTACTTTTTCGGGCTTGACCTCAGAGTATTGAGAAAACTCAAGCTGTTCATCGAGACACTCTCGGTCTCTTACCTCCGCGAGAGGGGAGAGATCGATCACGACCTCAGGTTCGGAGTAGACTTCAATATCGGCAGATAGCTGTCGCGTTCCCTCCTTCATGTGCTAGAATAATGCCATGTTTCTAATAGTCGGGCTCGGAAACCCGGGCAAAAAATACAGGAACACCAGGCACAACGTCGGATTCATGGCCCTTGAGGAAATAGCCGGCCGCCTGGGAGTGGGCGAGCTCAAGCTTAAGGCCAGGCACAGGTCGCTTACGGCGGAGGCCGTGATCGAAGGGAAAAAGGCCGTTCTTGCCGAGCCGCAGACCTTCATGAACCTGAGCGGCGAGGCGGTCGCGTCGCTGATGAGATGGTACAAGGTTCCTGCGTCCCGCCTGATAGTACTCCACGATGACGTCGATATCGAGCTCGGCACGGTCAAAAAAAAGGTCGGAGGGGGCTCGGCCGGACACCACGGCATCGAATCAATCGTTTCATCGATAAACAACAGGGACTTCGCCCGCGTGAGGATAGGAATAGGCAGGGACAGGGCCTCGGGCGATGTTTCCGGTTACGTTCTTGACAAGATCCCTCCGTCGCAGGCCGGAAAGATCGACGAGGCTCTTGAGAAGGCCGCGGACATGGCCATCTCGTTGATGAAGGGCTAGGTGCCCGATGCGCCTCATAGATGTCTTTGCGACTCATCCCAAGATAATCCGCATAGCAAAATCCATGAATGCCGGCGAACGGCCGGTGCTGTGCGGAGCTTTCGGATCCGCCGGCAGCGCGGCGATCGCGGCCGCCGTCAGGCCCTTAAAGGGATGCTGTCTTATAATAACTCCCGGCGCGGATGAGGCCGACAGGATACTTCGTGAGCTCAGAATTCTGATGCCCGAAAAGTCGGATCGCATCCGGCTTTTCCCGGCCCCCGACACCATTCCTACCGAGGCCATGCCCCCCAGTCCCGACCTTGTCTCGGACAGGCTTAACGTGATCTCGGGCTTCACGCGCAGGGAAACGATGATCGCGGTGGCTCCCGTGAAAGCCGTCATTTCGAGAACTCTCGGCAGGAGGGCGCTCGACGAGATGACCCTTATCCTTGAAAAAGGAATGAGAGTCAGCATAGATGATGTCGCCAGAAGGCTTGTTTCCATGGAGTATACGAGAACCGGAATAGTCGGGGCCAGGGGCGAATTTTCCATAAGGGGCGGAATAATGGATATTTTTCCGTCAACGGCGGACAGCCCGGTCAGGGCGGATTTTCTGGGAGACGAGCTGGAAACCCTGAGAGTTTTCGATGTCCGGTCCCAAAGGTCCATGAGAGAAACCGGCAAGGCCTCTATAATGCCTTCCAGGGAGGATATCTCGCGGGAAGCGCGGGCGCATACCGTGCTCGGATACCTGCCTTCCGGTTCAGCCGTAATAGTTGAGGACATGATCCAGGTTGAGCTGACCGTCAGGAATCTTTTTGAAGAAGCCGAGAGGACCGCCCTGGACGAGAAAAAGCTGAACGGCGCCCGCCCCGCCCTCAAGGGGCCTCCGTATCTTTCCATGAAAAAACTGCTCGGACAAATAAAAAAGAGAAAAGGCTTCGAGCTCTCCTTGCTGTCGCATCCCGAAGAGAAGAATGTCGTTAACCTCCACACGTCAGTTTCGCCGAGCTACGTTTCTGACCACAGGAAGCTGGTCAATGATCTCATGTCCGGCGGAGAGAAGGCCTTTATCGCGAGCAAGCAGGCCGGGCGCGCCGCTGAGCTTCTTGGGGAGGCGGCGGGAAAGGCCGAGATTATTTTGGGGGAGCTCTCTGAGGGGTTTGTCTGGCCCGACGCGGGGATCAGGGTGCTGACCGACAGGGAGATATTCGGGGAAAGGCTGCTTAAGGGAACCTTCAGGGCTATTCCCGCGGAAGGAATTGACCGCTCACTGCTTGTTGAGCTTGTGCCGGGCGATTTTGTCGTTCACGAAAACCACGGCATAGGGATTTACGGCGGGCTCAAAAGAATGAAAATATCCGGTGCCGAGCAGGAGTACATGCTCATCCAGTATGACGGGGACGACAGGCTTTACGTTCCGCTTTCTCAGATGGGGCTGGTTCAGAAGTATTCGTCATCCGGAGAATATGTTCCAAGGATAAACCGGCTTGGCGGAACTAGGTGGGCGCGCACGAAGAAGAGGGCCGTCGAGTCGCTCAAGGACCTGACCGCGGAGCTTCTTGATCTTTACGCCGTAAGGGAGAAGGCCCGCGGGCTCACCTGTCCTCCGGATTCTCCGTGGCAGGTGGAGCTCGAGGCGGGCTTTCCCTATCAGGAGACGCCAGATCAGGACATGGCGATTAAAGCGGTGAAGGCCGACATGGAATCGCCCAGGCCCATGGACAGGCTGATCTGCGGCGACGTTGGATACGGCAAGACCGAGGTCGCGCTCAGGGCCGCCTTCAAGGCCGCCGCCGCAGGCCGGCAGGTCGCGATGCTGGTTCCGACGACCATACTCGCCGAGCAGCATTACAACAACTTCAAGGAGAGATTCGCGCCTTTCCCCGTTGTGGTCGAGATGCTGTCCCGCTTCAGGTCAAAGTCTGATCAGAAAGAGATCATCCAAAGCCTGACGCGGGGCGGAGTCGACGTCATAATAGGCACGCACAGGCTTCTTCAAAGGGACATTGAGTTCAAGGACCTGGGTCTGGTGATAATTGACGAGGAGCAGAGGTTCGGCGTGGCCCACAAAGAGCGCCTGAAGAAGCTGAGAAAAACCGTTGATGTCCTGACGCTGACTGCCACTCCCATACCCAGGACGCTCTACATGTCGCTTTCCGGGGCCAGGGACATGAGCATGATCGGCACGCCTCCCCTCGACCGATCGCCGACCAAGACATACGTGACCCAGTGGAGCAGGCACATAGTCAGGGAAGCGATTCTCAGGGAGCTCGAGAGGAAGGGGCAGGTGTTCTACGTTTATAATTTTGTGGAGGACATAGAGGATGTGGCAGGCAAAGTCAGGAGGCTTGTTCCATCCGCCAGGATAGCGGTGGCTCACGGGCAGATGGGGGAGGGGGAGCTTGAGAGGACAATGCTCGACTTCATGTCGGGGAAGCAGGATGTCCTTCTGTGCACGACGATAATTGAGTCCGGCATAGACATACCGAACGTCAACACCATAATAATTGACGGCGCCGGCGGCTTCGGGCTCGCCCAGCTTTATCAGCTGAGGGGAAGGGTGGGGAGGTCCGCCTCGCGGGCCTGGGCGTATCTTCTTTACCATAAAGACGATCTGATGAAGGGAAATTCGGTAGAGAGGCTGAAGGCCATAATGGAGTTCACGTCGCTGGGCTCCGGATACCGCCTTGCTCTCAGGGACCTTGAGATCAGGGGTGCGGGAAACCTTCTCGGCAGGGAGCAGCACGGGCACATGCTGGCGCTGGGATTCGATCTTTACTGCGATCTCATGGAGAGGGCCATAGCAAGGGCAAAGGGAGAGGAGATCAGCGCCTCCTTCCAGACCTTTGTTGATCTCAAGGTTGATGCCGGGATACCCGGCGAGTATATCCCGGACGAGAGGCAGAGAATAGCATATTACAGAAGAATGAACCTTTTGACGGAGTCCTCCGAGGTTGACGACATGAGAGCGGAGATGAAGGACAGGTTCGGAGACATCCCCGGACCCGCGGAGAGCCTTTTCAGGCTCATGAAGCTCAAGATCGCCGCCGGAAAGGCCGGAATAAAAAGGATCGAGGAAAAGAACGGTTCGCTTTTTGTGGCTTTTGCCGACGCGTCCAGAAAGCGCCAAATCTTCGGGTTGAAGGAGGGCCGGGACAAAATAGATTCCGCGTTCCGTACGCTTGCCTCGGCCAGGGCTATAAGATAGAATACCATCCGTCATGGCCAGAATACTGCTGATCATATTTATTATCGCTTCCTGGTGCGCCGCGTGCCGCGCGGAAATATCTTTTGCCACAATGGAGGGCGTGGCGGCCAACGTGGGCGGCACAAAGATAACAATGTCACGGTTCTTCAAGGCGGTTGAGCTGTCCGGCGAGGAGCTTGTGAAGAAGCTGTCCGCGCCTTCCGTTTCTGACGAGGCCGGAACCAGGGAAGCGGCGGAGAGGGAGGACAATCGCACTCTTGTGAGGAGTACGGTGCTTCAGCAGCTCATCGACTGGGTCCTGATAGAGAACGGCGCCAGGCGCGAAGGCATAAAAGTGGCCGACAGCGAAATCAGGGCGGAAATAGAGGTTCTGAAGGACAAGTTCCCGTCGTCGGCCGAGTTTCACAGGTCAATAGCCGAGCAGGGCATGACGGTGGACGACCTTAAGAAGAACATAAGAAGGCAGCTTGTCGTTGAGGGCCTTCAGAAGCTCCTCAGGGACAGGCTGGTCGTTTCCGATGAAGAGATAGAGGATTTCTACGAAAAAAACCTTGAGATATTCGTTCACCCCAGAAAGGTGGCCGTGAACAGGATCGTGGTGGAGGACAGGGAGCTTGCCGGCAAGATCCGAAGGGAGATTGACGAAGGCAAGGAGCAGAACTGGGAGGACCTGGGCTACGTTGAGCGGGGCGACCTTGCGCCGCCCGTTGAGGACTTCGCTTTCTGCGTAAGGCCCGGCAGCGTCAGCGAAGTGATCGGCGTTGAGAATGAGTGTCACATAATCAGGGTTGTTGACTGGGAAACCGACAAGGAAACTACTCTCAGGCAGGCCAAGGCGAACATACGCGACTTTCTCCTCAAGGAGAAGGGCGTTGCCGCTTTCACCAAATGGCTCGATGACCAGAGGTTCCTGACCGACATAGTGATCAACTCCGAGCTTAGGGAGCTTGTTGAGCAGGGCCACTCCTCAAACCGGCGTAATTTTTCCATTGAACTGACGCTCTCCTGAAATTTAAGCCTCCTCCCGACGATATGCAATGGGGGAGGAGCGCCTCATTGAAGATCAATTCACACAGGATATTGCTTTCTCCGGCCGGGCAGTCCGGCGGGGGCGGGTTCAAGGTCAGCTTCAGCGAGTCCGATTTCGCCCGTCTCAGGAGCCTGCTTTCGGGTAAGATGGGATTAAGGGAAAAATACCTGAACTCAAGACGTGAAGCGGTGTCCGAGTACATCACGGAGCGCTGTACGGAACTTCGCATGGAGCCCCGCAGATACATTGAAAGGCTCAGACTTGATGTCTGCGACCCGGAGCTTCAGGGGCTTCTCGTTCGCGTTCTCAACGGCGAGACAAGCTTTTTCCGCAACGCCGATCAGCTCCAGTCAATGTGCGATTCAATTGTCAGCACGGACAGGGATTTTCCGCTGAGCATATGGTGCGCCGGCTGTTCAACCGGTCAGGAACCGTACTCCATCGCCATGATGTTGAGATCGGACCCCAGGCTGGCGGACCGCCCCTTTTCAATTCTGGCCACCGACGTATCCGGCCGCTCAATACAATTTGCCCGGGAGGGGCTGTACCCGGCACTGTCCCTGAAAAGGATCGGTGAAGATCGCCACAGGCGCCTCTTCGGGATATTCACGGAGAAATCCGGAGACAAGTACAGGATAAAAAATGAGATCCGCCGGTTCGTCACATTCATGTCACACAACCTGAACAATGACCCTTTTGGCGCTTTCAGCGTCATCCTGTGCAGGAACGTCTTTATTTACCTTGAGGAGGCCTCTCAGAGGCGGATAATCGATAAATTCTATCAGTCTCTTCCTCCCGGCGGATATCTCTTTCTGGGATATGCCGAATCGCTGGTGGGACTGGATGCCAGGTTCATTGCGCTGGCCGGCAGCAGCCCTCTGCACTACCGCAAACCCTTTCCCGATATGGAGATGGAAGTAAAAAGAGCGAGGGTTCGCCAGCCCGGAGAGGCCCAGCCCAAAAAGGTGCCGGATAAGGGAGCAGACAGGCGCATAGAACTTTTTGCCAGGGCCGAGAAGCTGTTCGAGCAAAAGAAGTACGACGGTGTAATGCGGCTGTGCCAAAGGATACTGAGCGAAGACGGGAATTCCGCGAGGGCGCGCTACCTTATGGGCAGAGTCCACGCGCAAAGGGCGGCTTACGGGAGCGCCCTGGATGAATTCAGGACATCCACGGCCCTGGACGAGCTGTTTGCCGACGCTCACTTCTGGAAAGGCTTCATTCATTTTACCGTGGGGGACTTTGTCGATGCCGTGAAGTCGTTTGATAACGCCCTTCTTCTTGAAAGCGACCTTGTTATGGCCCGCTTTTTCAAGGCCATGACCCTCCACGCGGCGGGGGAGCTCGCGAGAGCCCTTCAGGAATTCCGCGTGACGCACGACGCCATGAAATCTCACACAGGTCCCCTGATGAAATTCGACGAGGGATTCCCCAGAAAGCACTATATGGACATGACCGAGAGGTACATTGCGGACATCAAAGAGGCGATGAATACCGAGGAGTGAGCAGGATCAGGCCTTCTTGAGGGTCACGTGGGTCCCGTTGGTCTTTCTTATCATTATGATGGCGTCGCGGACCAGGTTCTTGGAGTCGTTCTTCTGCATGTCCCCGAGGAACTCGATCAGCCCGTTCTTGATGTCTCCAAAGGCGTATGATCCGTCCTTGTTGGGCTGTATGTAGGGGATGCCTTCCTTGGCCTGCCTCTCCGAAAGGGCCTTCCCGAGGTAATTGGTGATCCTGTTTATCATGCTGTTGATTAGAGCCTTGCTCCTGATCTCGGCTATGGTCTTTCCGCTCTCGTCCCTTATCCTTATCCTGTCTGACGTGATAATCACTCTTCCTCTTGCTATGTCTTCCATTGAGATCTTCGACAGGTATTCCTTCACCAGAAGCCTGGCTATCTCTGAATTGAGCTTGCCTCCCACGAAGACCCTGGGCTCTATCCTGAGCTCGGCGTGCTTCGCTTTTATGACGGGCGCCTTGCTGTTCTCCCGCCAGAATTTCTTCAGGAGGTCTTCAGCTTTTTCAAGCGCGGTTTTATTTGAGCTCATGAGTGTACTCCCACCGCTCTCTGCTCGGCGGCTATTGGATCGAGAAGCGGCCTGATCTCCGGTATCGCAAGCCCCGCAAGCGCCATGTCGTCGAATACGGCTATCGGTTCAACGTGCTCCGCCGTCCTGTCAAATGCGCGGTTAATGTTCTCAAGAGGGTTTGCCTTAGCTCTCGGAGCGCCGGATGCGGCATTCCCAACGTGAGGCGAATCCGGTATTAGAGCCCTGAGTCCCGCCTCGGTCCTTAGTCCCGACATGCTGACCCGTCTTCCGTCCACCGGGACAACTTTCTCAAGGAGGGTCTGCTGTACTCTTTTCGGGAGGTTCCTGTTTAAATCGGAGACAAGTTCCGGAGCCTCTATCTCAATGGCCCAGGCGATCAGCCTGGCAGCCCTGTCGACGGGCGGAAGGTTCTGCTGCAGCTGCGGCAGCTCTCTGCTGTGGGTTTGCATCGTCTTTTTCACTAACTGCGGAAGCGCGCATGCCGGATTCCGTGGATCGACGTCCCATATGGCGTTGTTTCCCATCTGGGCCAGAAGCCTGGCGATATCCATTGAGAGCTTCTCCGGAGCCGTGTTAATGACCCTTTTTGCGGCGACCGGTCTCGCTGCTCTTACAGGATTGGAATGCGGGGAGTTCATTTCATTGCCCATTAATATCTTCTCCCGAAAAAAATCTCTCAAGGGGTGGCGCACGAGGCACCGGGTAAGGGTTCCCCGAATGCACGCACCCCTTTGATTCCTTAAGACTTCCACTATATATATCGTGTCTTCAGGCTAAAAACTTGCATGCATTTATAGTATAATGCTCGGGTTATGCGAAAATCGACGGGTAAAAAGTTCGAGCAACTGGTCGGCATAGTCGAAAAGCTGCGCTCCCCGAAGGGCTGCCCCTGGGACAGGGAGCAGACCCACGAGACGCTCAAGCCTTACATGGTCGAAGAGGTATACGAGGCGCTTGAGGCCATTGACGAAGGTGATGACAGGCAGCTCAGCGAGGAGCTCGGCGACATGCTGCTTCACATAGTGATGCACGCCAACATGTCGGAGAAGTTCGACATCAAGGACGTCATCAGCTCGATCACGGCCAAGATGATCGCGAGGCATCCGCACGTGTTCGGCAAGAAGAAGGCAAAGTCCGTTGCCGAGGTCTGGAAGAGGTGGGAGGAGGCAAAGAAAAAGGAGATCGTCAGGAAAGGCGAAAAGAACAGGGGAGTGCTCTCCAGCATTCCTCAGTCTCTCCCGGCGCTCTACCGCGCCGACAAGGTCCAGAGGAGAGCGGCCAGGGTCGGCTTTGACTGGGATTCTGTCGCGGGAGCCTGGGAGAAGGTGCATGAGGAGGAAGAGGAAATTTACAGCCTGATCAGGAAGGGCGGGAAGGGCAAGAGGCTCAAAGAGGAGATAGGGGACCTTATTTTCGCGGTCGTAAATGTCGCGAGGAAGATGAACATAGACGCTGAAGAAGCGCTTCAAACATCCACATCAAAATTTATCGGAAGGTTCAGAAAAATCGAGGCTCACGCCAGAAGAAAAAAGAAGAAGCTCACAAGCATGAGCCTGAAGGAAATGGACGAGATATGGAACAGGATCAAGAAGGGGGAGCGTTGACGCCTCATTTTCAATCCTGTATAATCGCGAGGTTTACTCGGAGGAGACAATGAAATCCAACTGGCGCGGCATACTATTATACCTGGCCCTTATACTGATAGCGGTATCGCTTCTTTCGCCGCTTTTCGCGCCTCAAAAAAAGTCGGCTGAGATCAGCTACAGCGATTTTCTCAACAAGGTCGAAGTGGGAGCGGTAAAGCAGGTCACTATCGCCGGCGAGAACGTTTCGGGCCTGTTCGCCGACGGGACCTCATTCAAGACCCGCGCACTGAACGCTCCGTCTCTTCTCTCCAACCTCAGGGAGAAGGGAATAGAGATCAAGGTGGAGCCGCCGGCCGAGTCCGGGTGGTTCTGGAACCTGGCCATACAGCTTGTCCTTCCGCTTCTTTTCTTCGCGCTTCTCTGGTACTTCCTGATAAGGCAGGCGCAGTCCTCTAATGCCCAGGCGATGACGTTCGGCAGGTCGAGGGCCAAGCCGCTCTCGGGAAAGGTCGACGTGACCTTTGCCGACGTGGCCGGGGTGGATGAGGCCAAGGAGGAGCTCAGGGAGATCGTGGATTTCCTGAAAGTCCCGGAGAAGTTCCAGGCGCTGGGAGCCAAGATACCAAAAGGGCTGCTTCTGATGGGCCCTCCGGGCACCGGCAAGACCCTTCTTGCCAGGGCGATCGCCGGAGAAGCCGGCGTTCCTTTCTTCTCGCTTTCAGGCTCCGACTTCGTTGAGATGTTCGTCGGCGTGGGAGCCTCAAGGGTCCGCGACCTTTTTACCCAGGCAAAGAAGCGCACTCCCTGCATAATTTTCATGGACGAGATCGACGCGGTCGGGCGGCACAGGGGAGCGGGGCTTGGAGGAGGGCACGACGAAAGGGAGCAGACCTTGAACCAGCTTCTCGTGGAGATGGACGGATTCGACCCCAAGACGAACATAATAGTTATTGCGGCCACGAACAGGCCTGACATACTTGACCCGGCGCTTCTCAGGCCCGGCAGGTTCGACAGGCAGGTAGTGCTCGACAAGCCTGACCTTAACGGACGCAGGGACATAATCAGGATACACATGAAGGGCAAGCCCCTGGCGAAAAAGGTGGACATAGACATCCTCGCGAGGCGCACGCCCGGCTTCACCGGAGCCGATATCGAGAACATGCTTAACGAAGCGGCCATCCTCGCGGCGCGCGCCGACAAAAAAGAGATCACCATGAAAGAGCTTGAGGAGGCCGTGGACAGGGTCATAGCGGGGCCCGAGAAGAAGAGCAGGGTAATAAGCGAAAAGGAAAAATCCATAGTTGCCTACCACGAGGTGGGGCACGCGCTTCTCTCCAGGATACTTCCCAACACCGATCCCGTCCACAAGATATCGGTCCTTCCCAGGGGCATGGCGCTCGGGTACACCCTTCAGCTTCCTCTCGAGGACAAGTACCTTATAACCAAGAGCGAGGTCCTTGATCAGCTGACCGTGATGCTGGGAGGAAGGGTGGCGGAGGAGATGGTGTTCGGAGAGCTGACCTCCGGGGCGCACAACGACCTTGAAAGGGCGACGGAGCTCGCCAAGAAAATGGTCTGCGAGTACGGCATGAGCAGGCTCGGGCCTAGGACCTTCGGGAAGAAGGACAGGCAGATATTCCTCGGCCGCGACATAGCCGAGATGAAGGACTACGGCGAGGAGACCGCCGACCTGATCGACAAGGAGGTCATCTCAATAGTCGATTCGTGCCACGACAAGGCCAGGAAAACGCTAAAGAAGAACAGAAGCAAAATGGAAAAAATTGCGAAAATTCTCATCCAAAAGGAAACCCTTGAGGGAAAACAACTCGAATCGACCTTCAAGGAGCTGGGGCTTTAAGGCTCTCCCGGGAGTGGTATCCCATTCGAAGGATCATTGAATGTATTCCTAACGTCAGTGAGGGGCGCAGCGCGAGGGTCATCGGTGAGCTGGCCAGGGCTATCTCAGAGACGCATCTGGTGCGGCTTCTGGACGTCTCTTCCGACAGGGACCACAACCGGACGGTGTTCACTTTCATCGGGCCGCCCTCCGCGGTGAGGCAGGCGGCCTACAAAATGACCGAGCGCGCCGTCGGGCTGATAGACATCGAGAAGCACTCCGGGGTCCATCCCTTTATCGGCGCGGTTGACGTGATACCTTTCGTTCCCCTTGTCGGGGTGTCCAGGAAGGAAGCCGTGGAGCTCAGCAGGGGGCTGGGGGACGAGATCGCGCACAACCTCAAGGTCCCGGTCTTTTTTTACGGGTACTCGGCCCTTCGCCACGACAGGAGAGAGCTTCCGGCGGTCAGAAAGGGCGGATACGTTAAGCTCAAGGAGGAGATCGCCACCTCCGAGAGGCATCCGGATTACGGTAAAGAAGAGCTTCATCCGGGGGCGGGCGCGGTGGCCATAGGGGTAAGGGAATTCCTGATCGCGTTCAACGTGAACCTGGACACCAGCAATCTTGAGGCTGCCCGCGAGATCGCGAGGTCCTGCCGCGAAAGCCACGGCGGCCCTGCGGGGCTCAGGGCGATAGGGGTTCCTCTCGCGAGCCGGGGAATAGTGCAGATCGCGATGAACGTAACCGACCACAGGGAGACGACGCTCAAGGACGTTATGGATTTTGTTTCAAACCGCGCGCTTGAGCGCGGCATAAGGGTGAGGGAAGGGGAGATAGTCGGCATGGTGCCCAGAGACGCCATCTTCCCAAACATGAAGCAGTATCTTAAGCTTCAGAACTTCGACGGAAGGATGATCCTGAACAATTATCTATGACGCAAGAGATCGAAAAAGTATATGACCCTCTGAAGGCCGAAAAAGGCAGATATTCGTTCTGGGAGAAGAGCGGGTTCTTCTCTCCGACGGGATCCGGCGATGCTTTTACCATAGTGATCCCGCCTCCCAACGTAACCGGTTCGCTTCACATGGGGCACGCGCTGGACAACTCGCTCCAGGACATTCTGGTCAGGTTCAACAGGATGAAGGGGGCAAGATCGCTCTGGGTTCCCGGCACCGACCACGCCGGAATCGCCACGCAGAACGTAGTTGAAAAAGACCTCAAAAAAGAGGGCAAAACAAAGGACGACCTGGGCCGAGAGAAATTTCTTGAGAGGACCTGGGAGTGGAAGAAGCTATACGGCGGCAGGATAACTTCTCAGCTGAGGAGGCTCGGAGCATCCCTCGACTGGTCCAGGGAGCGCTTCACGATGGACGAGGGCCTCTCAAAAGCGGTGAGAAAAGCCTTTGTCGCTCTCTACATGGAAGGGCTCATTTACCGCGGAAAGAGGATAATCAACTGGTGCCCCAGGTGCATGACGGCGCTCTCGGACATCGAATCTGAACACAAGGTGGGCAAGGGGAGCCTGTGGCACATAAAATACCCTATAGACGGGACTTCGGAACATGTCACGGTCGCCACCACGAGGCCGGAGACAATGCTTGGCGACACGGCCGTCGCCGTCAACCCAAGGGACAAAAGGTACAAAAGCCTCATCGGCAAAATGCTCGTTCTGCCTCTTGTCGGGCGGAAGATCCCGGTCATCAAGGACGATTTTGTGGACCCTGAGTTCGGCACGGGAGCCGTCAAGGTTACTCCGGCGCACGACCCCAACGACTTCGACATGGGAGAGCGCCACAACCTTCCGAGGGTCAACATGCTTTATCCGGACGGGAAGGTCGCGGTCAAGCACTTTGATCCTTCGGAGCTAGGGAACATAAAGGGTTATGAAGGCAAGGACAGGTCCAAGGTGAGGGAGGAAATAGTCGAAGACCTGAAATCCGAGGGACTGCTTGAGAAGATCGAGGATTACGATTCTTCGATCGGCCACTGCTACAGGTGTAAGACCGCCGTTGAGCCTTACCTTTCGGACCAGTGGTTCGTAAAAGTGGCCCCGCTCGCCGCGCCCGCGATAAAGGCGGTCGAGGACGGAAAGATAAAGTTCTATCCCGAGCGATGGACCAAGGTCTACATCGACTGGATGGTCAACCTGAAGGACTGGTGCATATCGCGGCAGATATGGTGGGGACACCGGATCCCCGTCTGGTACTGCTCCTGCGGAGAGATAATAGTCGCCGAGAATGATCCGGAGAGATGCCCCGAGTGCGGGAACAGGGACTTAAAGCAGGACACCGATGTCCTTGACACGTGGTTCTCGTCATCGCTGTGGCCGTTCTCCACCCTTGGATGGCCCGGGACAACGGAAGACCTGAAGAACTTCTATCCCACCTCGGTCCTGATCACCGGCTACGACATAATAACGTTCTGGGTCTCAAGGATGATAATGATGGGCCTCAAGTTCATGAAAGAGGTTCCGTTCAGGACGGTTTACATACACGGCCTGGTGAGGGACGTGCACGGCAAGAAAATGAGCAAGTCGCTGGGGAACGTCATTGATCCCATAAACGTTATCGACAGGGTGGGGGCCGATGCCCTGCGGTTCGCGCTTGTTTCGCTGGTCACCGGACAGGGCCAGGACATCAAGCTGACCGAGCAGAAGATAAACGAATGCCGCAACTTCTCCAATAAAATATGGAACGCCTCAAGGTTCGTGTTGATGAACCCGGCAAAGAGCCTCAAGCTGGGCGGGAACCTGGAGTTTGCAGACAGGTGGATACTGAGCAGGTTCTACAGGGAAGTGAATAATATCGCGGAGCTTCTTGAGCAGTACGATTTCGGCACGGCTGCCAGGCGGATCTATGATTTTGTGTGGGGAGACTTCTGCGACTGGTACATCGAGATGGCGAAGGAGAATATCGGGTTGAAAATGCCCGTTCTTCTCCATGTCCTCGAGGGCACCATGCGGCTTCTGCACCCGTTCATGCCGTTCCTTACCGAGGAGATATGGCAGATGGTCAAGATGCGGGCGCCGGAGCTCTGCCCGGCCGATTCAATAATGCTGGCTGACTTTCCCGAACCGGACGACAAATATATCGACAAGACAGTGGAATCCGACATGGAATTCCTGAAGCCCGTCATAACCGCGATCCGGAACATCAGGGCCCAGTACAAGGTGAAGACCGCGACGGAGATTGCCGTTGTCATAGTTTCGCCGGACCGCGCGTGGCGCGAGACGCTTGAAAGATCGATCGCCCACATATCAAGGCTGACAAGGGCCGGGGATGTCAGGATCGTAAAAAAGCAGGAGGGCTCTCAGAAGGGCTCCGCTATCGCTGCGGTGGGAAGCAATGAGATACAGGTCCCTCTTAAGGGTCTCATAGACGTTGACAAGGAAGCGGATAGACTCAGGAAGGAGCTTCAGAAGGTCTCGGGCGAGCTGAAAAAAGTTGACTCAAAGCTGTCAAACAGGGGATTTGTCGAAAACGCCAAACCCGAGTTGATAGAAGCCGAGAACCGGAAGAAGCTGAAGCTTGAAGAGAGCAGAAAGATCATAGAAAAGAGCCTCTCTAGTCTTTCGTAGGCTCCTCCGGGATCAATTTGTATATCCTCTCAACGGACCCGGCCCTGCCTGTAGCCGCGTCCACCTTGACGGCAACGGCGTTCAGGATGCCTTCCCCTTTTACCACCGGCTCGAACCTGTGAGGCATCTGGGTCAGGAAGCGGGCTATAATGGCCTCCTTGCCCATGCCGATGACTGAGTCGCTGGCTCCCGTCATGCCGGCGTCCGATAAGTACGCCGTTCCGCCCGCGAGTATCTGTTCGTCCGCGGTCATTACGTGGGTGTGAGTGCCTATTACGGCGGACACTTTTCCGTCCAGATGGTATCCGAGAGCGCGCTTCTCGGAAGTCGCCTCCGCGTGAAAATCCACTATTACCGCGTCGGCTTCCTTACGCAGCTTTTCCGCCAGGGCCTCTCCTATCCTGAACGGGCAGTCGACGGCCGGCATGAACACCCTGCCGAGAAGGTTGATCACGGCTATGCTGATGCCGCCCCTGGTCTTTTTGATCAAGTGATCTCTCCCGGGAACGCTCGGGGGATAATTGGCCGGCCTTACGATATCAGAACATGAGTCTATGACCTTGGGGAAATCCTTCTTGTCGAACATGTGATTGCCCATGGTTATGACGTCTATGCCGGATTCGATGAGCTCTTTGTAAACGCTCTCGGTGATGCCGTAGCCGGCGGCAGAGTTCTCGCCGTTAGCTATGATCAAGTCCGGCGAGAACTTTTTCTTGAGGGCGGGAAGCTCTTTCTTCACCACGGCCCTGCCGAGCCTTCCGACTATGTCCCCTATGAATAATATACTTACTTCTTTTTTGCCGCTCACTTTGCCGTGTCGCTCGCTCTTGTTTCTCTGATTACTGTTACCCTGACCTCGCCGGGATACTCAAGCTCAGATTCTATCTTCTTGGCTATGTCGTGCGCGAGCTTCCTGGCCATGACGTCGTCCACCCTGTCAGGCTTAACAATAACCCTCACTTCCCTGCCGGCCTGTATGGCGTAGCACTTCTCGACCCCGTCGAACGATTTTGCCGCGGACTCAAGCCTCTCCAGCCTCTTGACGTATGCCTCAAGCGTGTCCCGCCTGGCTCCGGGCCTGGACGCGGATATGGCGTCGGAAACGGCAACCAGCACCGCCTCTATGGTCTTGGCTTCAGTGTCGCCGTGATGCGCCTCTATCGTGTGGAGCACCTCTTCGGACTCGCCGGCCTTCTGGGCGAACATCACGCCCAGCTTGGTGTGGGTGCCCTCAACCTCCTGATCGATCGCCTTGCCGATGTCATGGAGAAGCCCGCCTCTCTTTGCAAGCTTGACGTTTACGCCCAGCTCTGCCGCGAGCATCCCTGCCAGATGCGAGCACTCGATGGAGTGCTGAAGGACGTTTTGCCCGTAGCTCTTCCTGTACCTCAGCCTTCCCAGCAGCTGTATTAGCACGGGAGGCAGACCGTGAACATCAGCCTCTATTGCCGCGCGCTCGCCGTACTCCCACATGGCCGCCTTAAGCTCGCCCTTTGATTTCTCGTACATCTCCTCCACGCGGGCGGGATGTATTCTTCCATCGGCAATCAGTTTCTGGAGCGTCAGCCTCGCGACCTCTCTCCTTAGAGGATCGAAACTGGAGAGGATGACGGCCTCCGGAGTGTCATCGACTATCAGGTCGACGCCCGTGAGGGTCTCGAAGACCCTGATGTTCCTTCCTTCCCTTCCTATTATCCTTCCCTTCATGTCGTCCGAGGGCAGCTCAACGGTGGTCGTCGTGGTCTCAACCACATGGTCAACGGCGCACCTCTGGATGGCCGTGGTCAGTATTTCCTTGGCTTTTTTCTCGGCGTCCTTGCGGGCCTGTTCCTCGGTTTTCTTGATGTACACGGCGATGTCGCGGTCTATGTCCTTCTGAATGTTGACCAGAAGAAGCCTCTTGGCCTCGTCCCTGGAGAGGCCGGACACTCTCTCAAGCTCCTTCACGTGCTCTTTTCTGATATTTTCCAGGTTCTCCTTGGCCTTTACCAGCTCCGACTCCCTCGTCTTCAGCTTATTCTCCTGCTCCTCGCTGGTCTTGATTTTCGCGTCAATTTTCTCCTCCCTCTGCAGAAGCCTCTTTTCCAGGTTAAGGAGCTCGGCCTTCCTCTCCCTGGTCTCCCGCTCGAACTCGGTGCGGAGCTTTATGGATTCGTCCTTCGCTTCGAGCTGGGCCTCCCTCCTCTTCGTTTCCGCCTCCCTTTTTGAGTCCTCAAGGATCCGCCTGGCCTTTTCCTCCGCTATCCTGACCTTCTGCTCCGCCATCCTTCTCCTTATGAAAAGGTGGACGATCGATAGCGCGAATATTATTACTATCGCAAGAGTAACGTATAGAAATCCCGTCAAATTCATTTTCAGTTCACTCCTTGTCTATTTTTTCTTCTTTTTTGTGTCCGCCGCTGACGCCTTTTCCTCTTTTTTTTCTTCCTCCCGTGATTCCGAAGCCTGATCGGTTATCGTTTTCTTGATCGATTCCTCTATCTTGCTGGCCGTCTCCGGGTTCTCCTGCAGATACCTGATCGCGTTCGCCCATCCCTGTCCTATCCTTGAGCCCTGATACACGTACCAGGTGCCGCTCTTGGCTATAAGCTCGAGCTTGGTGGCCAGGTCAAGCATGTCGCCTAGCCTCTCCACCCCGACACCGTACCTGATAACGACCACGGTCTCCCTGAACGGAGGCGCGACCTTGTTCTTCACCACCCTGATCCTGGTCCTCGTCCCCACAACGTGGTCTCCCTCCTTCAGCTTTTCCAGTGACCTTACGTCGAGCCTCACGGACGAATAGAACTTGAGCGCCCTTCCTCCCGGAGTGACCTCCGGGTTCCCGAACATGACGCCCACCTTCATCCTGAGCTGGTTGACGAAAATGACAACGGTCTTCGACTTGCTGATTATGGCCGTGAGCTTCCTCAGCGCCTGAGACATCAGCCGCGCCTGACGCCCCACCTGCGCCTCGCCCATGTCCCCCTCTATCTCCGCCTTCGGAACTAGCGCCGCGACCGAGTCGACCACTATTATGTCGACAGCGCCGGACCTGACCAGGGTTTCAACTATCTCGAGGGCCTGCTCACCGTAATCCGGCTGGGATATCAGAAGATTGTCCACGTCGACCCCGAGCCTTCTGGCGTAAAGGGGGTCCAGGGCGTGTTCCGCGTCGATGAAAGCCGCTATCCCGCCGTTCTTCTGCGCCTCGGCGACCGCGTGCAGAGAGACCGTTGTCTTTCCGCCGGCCTCCGGGCCGTAGATCTCTACTATCCTTCCCCTCGGGAAACCTCCAACGCCGAGAGCCATGTCCAGTGACAGCGATCCCGTAGGGATTGCTTCCACCTTCATCCTGGTGGCCTCGCCCATCTTCATGATGGATCCCTTGCCGTACTCCTTTTCAATTTGAGATATCGCGTTTCCAAGTGCCTTGCTCTTTTCTCCCGCCATGTCTTTCCCTCCTTTTTCCTACTTTGCCTTCAGATAAAACTCCCTGACCGTTTCGTAGGTCGGGCCCTTCCTTGACAGGGTGCTTTTCATCAGGCTGACCCGGTCTACCGTCATTTCTCCGAAGCTTTTTTCCCTGGCCTCCTCCAGCGCCCTGAGAAGGCTTCCCGCCTCTTTCGGGTCCTTGACCCTGCCTATGGTCACGTGAGGCGTGAACTCTCTTTTTTCCTCGTCAAATCCTGCCGCGGCCATGGCGCTGTCTACCAGCCGTGCCAGGCCGGCCTGTTTTTCGGAGCCTTTTCTCGCTCCGACCCAGAATACCCTGGGTCTCTTCCCTCCCGGGAAAGAACCCGCTCCCCTGAAGGAAGTCCTGAAAGGCTCGCTGTTCCCGAGAGCTTCGGAGGCCGCGCCTATTATTTTTTCGATTTTCTCATCGGGCACATGCCCCAGAAACTTGAGAGTCACATGAAGGTTCCGCGGTTCTACCCATTTGACCCCGGAGCCTTTCTTCCTCATTGCTTCTATCAGTCCGCTGATCTCGGCCCTGATATCTTCAGTCAGCTCAATGGAAATGAACAGCCTCACATCTTCTCTCCCAGCTTGTTCATGACTTCCTCTCCTCCGAGATGAAGCCACAGCAGGCCGAGAGCCGCCTGGGTCACTTTTTTCCTTATCTCGGTCCTTCCGCCCTGAAGGTGGAGTTCCTTCCACTCGACACCTTTTTCCGAAGCCACGGCTATGTAAGTTCTACCCACCGGCGCCGGCGGGAGAGGCTTCGGCCCCGCCGCTCCGGTGGCGGCAAGCCCGATGTCCGTTCTCATCCTCTTTCTTATTCCCTCCGCCATGGCCGTCGCCACCTCTTTGCTGACGGCACCGTGCTTGCTTATAAGGGCCGGAGGCACGGCCACATCCATCACCTTCACCCTGTTGTGGTAGCATACGCTTCCGCCGATGAAGAACTCGGACGATCCGGCAATGCTCGTCAGCCGCGCCGAGATCAGGCCTCCCGTCAGCGACTCGGCTACCGCGATAGTCCTCTTGTTCCTCTTCAGGAGCTCGGCTATCTGATCGTCGGTCGCTTTTCCTATGGCCGAGAGGACCTTTGTGAAAAAATCCTCAAGCTTGACCTCTACAGGATTAATGTTCACGACCCGAACACCTCGCCCCACGCCTTGTATATGTAAGCCGCTCCCGACAATATGGTTAACGCCGCGGCCGCCCAGAGAAGAACCTCCCCGTAAGGCCATCCCAGTATCAGGAAGAACACGGCCGCCATCTGCGTGACGGTCTTGGTCTTTCCGAGCAGGTTTGCCGCTATCACTTTCCCTTTTTCGACGGCCGCCAGCCTGAACGCCGTGACCGCGAACTCTCTCGCCGCTATGATCGCCACCGGCACCGAAGAGACTTTTCCCAGCTCAACAAGCGCGATCAGCGCCGTAATAACCAGTATCTTGTCGGCCAGAGGGTCGACATACTTCCCGAAGGTGGTTACCGCGTTCAACCGCCTGGCCAGATATCCGTCGACCGCGTCCGTGAGGACAAGAACAGCGAATATTCCGGCCGCGATATACGCGCAGCGGGCTTCTTGAGTCAACAGGAAGTACGCGAAGAGGGGAATTGCCGCAATGCGAAGGAGAGAGAGCGCGTTCGGTATGGTCAAGTAACGAGTTTCCCGAAGAGGTCATAGGCGGAAGATTTCGTGATCCTCGCCTTTACTACCTCCCCCGGGAAAACTTTTATCTTGCTGCCCGCGGGCAGTTTAATTGAAACCGAACCATCGATCTCCGGAGCGTCGGCGCCGGACCTGCCTTTGAGGTTCCTGCCGTTTACCCTGTCAATAATGACATCAATCACTTTTCCAACTTCTTTCCTGTTTCGCTCTGCGGAGATCCGATTTTGCAGTAACATCGCTCTATGATATCTACTCTTCTTTGTGCCCTCCGGAACCTGTCCCCTCATCTTCGCGGCAGGCGTGCCGGATTCGGCGAAGTAAGTAAATATCCCCAGCCTGTCGAATCTCTCCTTTTTTATGAAACCCAGTAACTTCCTGTATTCTCTTTCGCTTTCACCCGGAAAGCCGACAATGAAAGTCGACCTTAGGGCTGCATCTGGCATCGACCTTCTGATTTTTCTTATTATACTGGCAATTTTCTCCCCGGACGTCCTCCGCTTCATCAGCCGGAGCATTTTATCACAAGAGTGCTGCAATGGCAAGTCTATGTACTTGACTATCCTTTCCTCTTCCGCCATGGTCCTGATGAGCTCATCCGTCACGTGCGCCGGGTGCGCGTACATCAAGCGAATCCATTTTAGCCTCTTTATCCGGCACAGCTTTCTCAGTAATTTCGCGAGAGAAGGCTTGCCGTAGATGTCCGACCCGTAATATGTGGTGTCCTGGGCCACCAGGATGAGCTCTCTGGTCCCGGTTCTCGCCAGCGCCTCCGCTTCCGTGAGGATGTCCTTCATCCTCCTGCTCCTGTAAGGACCCCTTATCAAAGGGACCGTGCAGTAGGAGCAGCGGTTGTCGCATCCGTCCGCTATCTTGATATATGAATAATGCCCGGGCGTAGCCTTGATCCTGGGGGCTTTCCAGTCGAACAGTCCCAATGAATCGATGACCGCGTCAACCCCCTCAAGGCATTCCACCGGAATGCTCCTGTCGAACTTCATTCTTGCGGGAAGGCAGCCGGCTACGGCCACCTGTTTTATTATTCCCTTTTTCTTGAGACTGACGGCCTTTCTGATTTCCCTGAGCGCCTCGTTTATCGCAGGCTTGATGAAGGCGCACGTGTTTATCACCAGAAGGTCGGCCCCCCTGATGCTGTTCGTTATGACGTGCCCGGCCGACGCGAACTTTCCCAGCATTGCCTCCGTGTCGGTCAGATTCTTCGGGCATCCCAGTGAAATAACCGCGATTTTCATGATGCGAGAATTATATCAGCTACAGGTTCACGTTTAAACTTCGGCATGATATATGGTATAATCCTCGGGTTAATTTTCCGGAGGGAAAGGTTTAATGGCGCTGATCGTTCACAAGTACGGCGGAACCTCGGTTGGGACGCCGGAGAAGATCAAGAACGTCGCAAAAAGGCTCGCGCGCCTGAAAAACGACGGCAACGATCTCGTGGTAGTGGTGTCCGCCATGGGGCACACAACGGACGAGCTAATAGAGCTCATGAACAAAGTGTCTCACAGCCCGGACCACAGGGAATACGACATGCTTGTTTCCACCGGCGAGCAGATTTCCGCGGCGCTTCTGTCAATGGCCCTGCTGGACATAGGCTGCCCGGCGATATCGCTGACCGGCGGCCAGGCCGGAATCATTACCGAGGACATATACAAGAAGGCCAGGATAACGGGGATCAAGCTCGACAGGATCAAGAGGGAAGTGAAGGACGGCAAGATTGTCGTCATCACCGGTTTTCAGGGGATAGACAGCAAGGGCGACATAATTACGATAGGCAGGGGAGGCTCGGACACTTCCGCTGTCGCTGTAGCCGCGGCGCTGAAGGCTGACATCTGCGAGATCTACACTGACGTGGACGGAGTGTATTCCACCGACCCGAGGATAGTGAAGAACGCGAGGAAGCTCAAGTCGATCTCGTATGACGAAATGCTGGAGCTCGCCAGCCTGGGGGCCCAGGTGCTCCACCCGAGATCGGTGGAGTGCGCGAGGGTGCACGGCGTGGTGATACATCTCAGGTCAAGCATAAACACCGACGTGGAGGGAACCTTAATTAAGGAGGCCGGGAAAATGGAAAATAATGAAGTGGTCACTGGCATAGCGCTTGATTCCGACACGGCAAAGATCGGCGTCCTGGGCATACCGGACAAGCCGGGCGTGGCCTCAAAGATATTCAACGAGCTGGCCAGAGAGCACATCAACGTGGACATGATAGTGCAAAGCGTGCACTCCAAGGGAGAAAAGGCCGACATCGCCTTTACCGTAAAGAAGGATGAATCGAAGAAGGCCGTGGAGGTCGCGGGGTCCGTTGCCGGGGACCTCGGCGCGCAGGAAGTGGTTTCGGACCCCAACGTCGCCAAGGTGTCTCTTGTGGGCGTGGGCATGGTCAGCAAGCCTGGCGTGGCTTCCGCCATGTTCGACGTCCTGGCCAAAGAAAAGATAAATATCGAGATGATAAGCACATCCGAGATCAAGATTTCGTGTATAATAAAGGCGGACCTTGGCAAGAAGGCCGTTCAGATACTTCATGATAAGTTCGCCTTGAGCAAGAAGTAAACCAACGGAGCGTGGCGTAGTTTGGTAGCGCGCAGCGTTCGGGACGCTGAGGTCGTGGGTTCAAATCCCACCGCTCCGATTTTCTTCTATTGCTAATTTTCGGCCGAAGTGGTATCATTTCGGGGCGTGGCGCAGCTTGGTTAGCGCACTCGCTTGGGGTGCGAGAGGTCGCCCGTTCGAATCGGGTCGCCCCGATTTTTTAACTTTACCGGAGGTAGGTTCTTCTGCATAAGAGGGGAATAAGAGCTTCCAGCAATAAGTATTTCACTTTTATCGTCATCCCTCACAGCGGAGCGGGCGGAGTATACACTTTCAGGATGCCGAAATGGGCCGCTTATTCGGCCCTTGCTGCGTTCCTCCTCTGCATCTTTGTGGTCTCGTCGTCCGTAGTTTACACCACCTCGCTTTCCAGAAGGCTCCTGCATTACAGGACCACCCTTCAGGTGAATGAGGAGCAGAAGCAGCAGATCGACTTCTTCACCGAGGAGACATCCCAGGTGAAGGAGGCGATAGCGGAGCTGATCGACAGGGACAACGAGCTCAGGAAAATGCTGGGCATAAAGGTCAGGGAGGCAAAAGTAGACCTTTCAGGGGTGATCGCTTCCACCGAAAGGCTGAAGCTCGGAGGGATCAACCCTTCAACGGGCAAGAAGATAACCAAGGTGAAGACGGACCTGGACGTGGTTGAATCAGGGCTCAAGGAGAGGGAAGAAAGCCTTGAGGCGTTGAAGGAGAGGGTGAAGTACATAAGAAGCCGCTTCTCCCACACGCCGTCCATCTGGCCGGTTTACGGAAGAGTAGTGTCTTACTTCGGGTACAGGTATTCTCCATGGAGGGGATTCCATACAGGGGTGGACATTTCGTCCTGGTACGGATCTCCGATAAGGGCCGGGGCTGACGGCGTGGTAACGTATTCGGGCTGGAAGGGCGGCTACGGGAAGTCCGTCATGATAGATCACGGTTACGGCATGACAAGCCTTTACGGGCACTGCTCCAAACTGGCCGTCTCTCTTGGCAGCAAGGTCAGGAAGGGGCAGATAATCGCGTATGTGGGAGCGACGGGCCTGGCTACCGGGCCCCACGTGCATTACGAGCTGCGCAAGAACGGATATCTGGTAAATCCCATCAGCTACCTCAACCTGGATATCTTCACTGCGAGCAAGATCTGGAACACAAAGGATAAGTAGGCCTCAGCATCAAATTCAATTAACCGGGAGGAGATTGGTAACATGAGTCTGTTCAAGAAGAAAAAATCAATCGAGTACGGGGTCATAAACTCTGTCGTGGGCCATGACGCCCAGATCAAGGGAGAGATCAACACCAAGGGCGCCGTCAGGGTTGACGGAGAGTTCGAGGGAAAGATCACGGCCAAGGGAGACATTTTTGTCGGAGAGGGAAGCAGGGTAATGGGCAACCTCATCGGCGGAAGGATAATAGTCTCCGGCGAGGTCAACGGCAACATCATAGCGTCCGACGGGCTTGAGGTCACAAAGACCGGAAGGGTCTACGGCGACATCACGGGCGACAAGCTTGTGATCGACGAGGGAGCAATCTACAAGGGCAAGGTCAACATGGAAATAGCCCTCCGCAAAGGACAGGAAAGCGGAAGGGCGGACGCGGAGACCGCGAGGCTGCTTAAGGCTTCAAAAGCCGCCTGATGAGCCGGCTCTACGTCTGCGCCACTCCCATCGGGAACCTTGAGGACATAACCTTAAGGGCCCTGAAGGTGCTGAAGGGCGTTGACGTGATCGCCGCCGAGGACACCCGCCACACAAAGGTACTGCTTGAGAGACACGGAATATCCGCTCCGCTTACAAGCTATCATAAGTTCAATGTCAGCTCCAAAACCGGCCACATTCTTGACCTCATCAGGAACGGGAAGGACGTGGCTCTGGTATCCGATGCCGGAATGCCGGGAATATCGGATCCGGGCTATGAGCTTATTAAAGAAGCCGTGGAAGCCGGCATTGAAGTTGTGCCTGTTCCCGGGCCTTCCGCTGTCATAACCGCTCTCGCCGTCTCGGGCCTTCCCGCTGACAGATTTTGCTTTGAGGGATACATACCGAGAAAAAAGGGCGAGAGGGTCAGGTTTCTCGAGAGGTTGAAAGAGGAAGAAAGAACGGTGGTCCTGTTCGAGGCGCCGACCAGAATCCTGGGGTCGCTCAACGACATCAGGAAAGTTCTGGGCGATAGGCCGGTCGCGGTCGCAAGGGAGATGACGAAGAAATTCGAAGAGGTGATTCGGGGAAAGACCGATGAAGCGATCAGGCATTTTGAGAAGAAGAGGCCTAAAGGGGAGTTTGTAATAGTTATAGAAGGCTTTAGGCTTCAGGCTTCAGGCGTTAGTGAGGATACATTGAAGCTTGTTCGGGAGCTTTTGAGGGCGGGGATGTCGAAGAAGGATGTGGCGAGGGTAGTTTCGAAATATTCGGGTTTACCGAAGAATCAGGTTTATGATATCGTGTTATCTGCAAGAGGCTCAGTCGGGAGAGAATAGCGGGTACTAATCCCGCCTTGCAGAGAGAATGACAAATGCCAAATAAACGGCTGAATGTCAAATGAACAAACCATATTGATATTTGAGTTTTGTCATTTGGATTTACTTAAGGGTTTTCCCGAAAACCCATATCTTTAAAAAAGGAGGTATGGGATTTTTTATGGCAAAAAAGCTGTTAGTCATTGTTTTATTAATTATTGCTTATTACGGGTTCCCCGCCGCCGCGGTCACCCCGGTGTTCTACGGCGAGGAGCTGATAGTCACTGCCGCAAGGATCCCTCAGTTCAGGGGAGAATCCCCGTGGAGCGTTACAGTTTTGACCGAGGAAGATCTTGAGGCTACCGGAGCGTCCAGTCTCGGGGAAGCCCTTCGGCAGGTCGTTGGCGCCGACATCAAAAGCGCCGGCTACGGGGGCGCCGTGAGGACGCTCAGGATGAGGGGCGGCAACGCGGAAGCAGTCCTGATCCTCGTAGACGGAATGAGAGAGTCCTCAACTCTCCTGGGACAGGCGGATTTGACCGATATTCCGGTCGGGGACATTGAAAGAGTTGAGATTGTCAGGGGCGCGTCGTCCGCGATCTTCGGCTCGGATGCCGTCGGGGGCGTCGTTAACATTATAACGAAAGGGCCCTCCGACGAAGGAAGGTCTCAGGTAGAGGCAGGTTACGGCGCGTACGGCAGGGTAGGCCTCGGCTTTTCGACGCGGGGGAAACTCGGCTTCGGCTACAGCTTCAACGCGCTCTACGATCGCGGAGACGGGTTCAGGAAGAACAGCGATTTCGATTCGCGAAAATGCTCGGGAGCCCTGGAATTTGATCTTGGCAAGGAAGATTCCCTCATGATCTCCGGAGACCTGTATCTTTCGCGAAAGGGAATCCCGAATGTTCCGACGGTCGAGTCGGAGCCCGAGTCCGCTCTCGCCTGGGACGACAGGCAGGAGGACAGGAACGCGGGGTTATCGATCGCCTACCTCAGCCCCGGCATCGAACTTAAGGCTTATCAGACGCAGGCCTATCAGCTGACGCATGTCTGGGGAGGATCGGAATTCACGGACAGCTCCTATTTTTCCGTCACCAACGCGCTCGAAGGCAAGCAGGTCCTGACATTAAGCGGCGATAACAGGCTCACCTGGGGAGTGGACTGGCGCGAGGAGACAGGGAGAAGCTTTTACGCCGGGGAACATACTGTCAACAATATCGCACTCTACGCTCAGGACGAGGCGAAGCTCAGCGAAGACACCTCGCTCAACCTGGGCGTTCGCGGAGACGCTCATTCGGTCAGCGGCGATTACATAAGTTCAAGGATCGGGTTTTTGTACAGGGCATCTCCGAACATGGGGCTCAGGACGACCTTCGGCACGTCTTTCAGGTCCCCGACCATCAACGAGCTTTATTACAAGGACGATTCATGGATGATGTACGGCAGCGAGGACCTTTCTCCTGAGCGGGGAGAAGTCCTTGATCTGGGCGTCACTTACGGCGACGGGCATGGACTGGATTCTGAGCTCACGTATTTCACCAGCAAGATCTCCGACATGATCTACTGGCCCCTGGACATGAGCACCTGGAAGTCGACCGCGGCGAACATAGACACGGCTGTCATTCAGGGAGTGGAGTTCAACCTGTCGCAGAAGCCCTTTGATTGGTTCTGGTATTCGGTGAACGCAACGGGACAGAACCCCGTCAGGGCGTACGATGAAAGGGAGCCGTCGCTTACTGGGAAAGACCTGCCGTACACGCCAAGGAGCAAGTGGAACGCGTCGATCTGTTTCGGAGACGAAGATGACAAGACGCTGGGGATCACGGGAAGATACGTAGGGCTTATGTACGCCGACGGGGCCAACACTCAAAGGATAAGAGAGCATACGGTGGTCGACCTGAGATTCACAAGGGTTTTGGAGAGGATTGAATTCGATTTAATTATCGAGAACCTGTTTGACACGGTGTACTTCGAGTCGGTGGGATACAATTCCGCCCTCAAAAGGGTCATCGGATACCCGATGCCTGGAAGAACGGCCGTTTTTCGGGTAAAATACGAGTTATAGAGGAAGTATTTTGATGACGAAATCGCTCCAGCTTATAAATATTGCTTTTATTTCGGTCCTGATGGTCGGACTGGGCCTCGCGATGCATTATTCGAGGACGGGTATGATATCACTTTCTTCTCATCAAGAATATGCTATCGGCAGATCTCTTCCCGTTAAACCCGCTCAAGCACAAATATCACCTCCTGTGTTTCCGCCCAGGGTGATAGATCGGGCGCTTCCCCTGTACCCGGCTTCCGCCTTGAGGGACGGAGTTGAAGGAAAAGTTGTCCTGAGCCTGGCCGTTTCCGAGAGCGGGAACGTCAGTGAAGCCAGCGTGATCTCGTCCTCCGGGAACGCTGAGCTCGATAATGCGGCGGTTAAAACGGCCCTGCTCTGGAGGTTTGATCCGGCGCGAAGGGGGCCTCAGGCGATATCTTCCAGATACGAGATCCCAATAAGATTTGAGGTGAACTGATGGCGGTTGAGAGCTTGGGCAGGATGCTCATAATGTTCGGCGTAGTGGCTATAGCCATCGGAGCCATACTGGTCTTTTTCGGTCGCGTTCCCTGGTTCGGGCGCCTTCCGGGAGACATAGTCATCAGGAGGGGAAGCCTGACCTTTTACTTCCCTGTTGTCACCATGCTTTTGCTGAGCGTTGTCCTTACCGTATTGTTCAATCTGATAGGGAGAAAATAAATGCTTAAAGTATCCGACTTTGATTACGTTCTTCCCCTTGAACTGATAGCGCAGAAACCTTCGCCTGCCAGGGACGAATCGAGGCTGCTTGTCCTAGACAGGTCCACGGGGAGCATCCAGCACAAGATATTCAAGGACCTGCCGTACTATCTGACGCCGGCCGACCTGCTTGTGCTCAACGACACTCAGGTGATCCCCGCCAGGATCCACGGCAAAAAGAAGACGGGAGGGAAAATAGAAGCCCTTCTTCTCAGCCGAATAACCGACAACGCCTGGGAGGCGCTGGTGAATCCCGCCAGAGGCGCCGGGGTCGGAGTTGAAATGGAGTTCGGCGGAGGCAGGCTGAAAGGAAAGATAGTGGACAGGACGGAGGCCGGGACGCGGATCGTCAATTTTGATTATAAGGGCAACTTCTGGAACCTGCTCGCCGAGGTTGGAGAAACTCCTCTTCCGCCCTACATCAAGGAGGAGCTCAAGGAATCCGACAGGTATCAGACCGTTTACGCAAGAAAAAGAGGCGCGTCTGCCGCGCCCACGGCAGGACTGCATTTCACCGATGAGCTGATAGAGCAGATAAAAGCAAGGGGCGTCAAGGTCTGCAGCATCACCCTTCACACGGGGCTCGCTACCTTCAGGCCGGTCAAGGAAGAGTTCGTCGAGGACCACACGATGTACAGGGAGTATTACGAGATCTCAAAGGAGACGGCCAAGCAGATTAACGACGTGAAGGCGTCCGGAGGGAGAATTGTGGCGGTGGGCACCACGACGGTCAGGGCGCTTGAGAGCGCGTGCTCGAGCCGGGGGGTGAGGGCGGGGGAGGAGCAGACCGATCTCTTCATTTATCCAGGGTATAAGTTCAGGGCGGTTGATTCGATAATCACCAATTTCCACTTTCCCAAATCAACGCTTCTCATGCTGGTTTCGGCTTTCGCGAACAGGGAGCAGATCTTCAGGGCCTATGAAGAGGCCATCAAGCAGAAGTACCGCTTCTACAGCTTCGGGGACGCGATGCTGATCATTTGAACCGGCAGGTTATCGAAAAGTAGTGCGTGCTTGCTTCGGCCAGCTCCGCGCTGTTCTTGTAGGCGTAATCGAAGCCGAAGCCGGAATGCTCTATTCCCACGCCCGCGCAAATATCCGACAGCACCTTTCCGCTCTTTTCGCCGTCAGCCTGATAGCTCTGCTCCAGGCCGGCCCTGAGGCACACTTTGTCGGATATCCGGTACTCGGCGCCGGTATTGAGCAGGACAGGGTTAGAATCGCCGTGGCTTATCACGCCGTCGACGCATATGACCGCGTCTCTGTCCGGTATCTTTACTGCGCATCCGATCGAGGTTGAGCTTTCAAGCACTTCCTTATAACCGCTGCCCCACTCGAGCTTGTCCTGATGGAAGTTTTCGAACCTGGCTCCCACCGACAGCATGTCGCTGGACCTGAACAGCAGTCCGATGTCCATGGCAAAGTTCGAGGCGCTGTCGCCCAATCCGCCGCTGAACCCCCTGTTGAATAACTTGCCGGAGGCTCCTATCATAAGCCTGTCCGACAAGACGGTCGCCGCGGATATCAGGTACACGTTGTCGTAGTAGTATATCTCCTCTCCTTCCGTTATCGTGACGTCGCCGCCGCTTTCCTCTCTCCCCGTCAGGCTTCCGCCCGACATCTGAGAAGTAATCATGCCCGCTCCGATGACGTACCGACCCGCTGCGGCGGCTCCGGCTATCATCTTCCGGTCTATTATCCCCATGAAGCTGCTGGAAAGGGATGTTATCTCCGGCCTTGAAAGCTGGGCCAGTCCCGCGGGATTAGTGAAAATGGAGTTTGAGTCGTTGGAGAGGCCGACGAATGCTCCTCCCATTCCCGTGGGCCTTGCTCCGATGACAAGGTCCTGCCCGAAGCATTGCCCGGTTATCAGAAGAAGAGATATTAATATCAATATCGACCTGATATTTTTCATGTTAATCCCTCTTGGCCAGGGTTCCCTTTGCCAGGACCTCCCTGCCGCTCATGATGACGTAGATATACGCTCCGTTCTTCAGCCGGTCTCTTGAAAACGACCTTCCGTCCCAGTAGATCTCGGTTTTTCCCGCGGCGAGCCTGCCGCAGTCCTTTGTCCAGACCGTCTTGCCGTAGAGGTCGAAAACCCTGACCGTGATATCGGCGGCGCTGGAGAGCTCGAAGTTGAAATACGTGCCATCGTATGAATTGAACGGGTTCGGCGCGCTTATGGCCCTTCCGATTATTTCGACATCATCATTTGGGGCCGGCGCTGGATCTTCGGCCACGGTGAACGACCAGGTGGCGCTCGACCTCTGATTTCCGTATATGTCGGTGGCAATCACCCTCCACTCGTATGCCTCGTCGCTGGGCTCAAGTGTGTCAGGCAGGGCGACCGAGCTGGTATCCGGCTGTATGTCAGACACCTTTAGCTCTCCGTTAAGGAAGAGTTCGTATTTCAATATCCCGGAAGGCTCTGTGGGATGCTGCCAGCTGCAGGTAACGTCCCCGTCGGTTGTCGTGGAGCCGTTCGCGGGAGATATCAGGGAGAACGGCCTCGGCGGCGTGGTGTCGACCGGTATTCCCGAATACTGCGCGGTGTTGTCCGACTCTATGCCGGAAGCCTTTACCGATCTTATCGTGTAGAAGTATTCCTCTCCGTTCGCGAGGCCCTGATCGTAGACGAGGTCAGTTGAAACGTTGTCGTATACCAGCGTCCCCAGAGACCCGGAGGCCTCAGACCTGTAAACGCGGACGTGGTCTATCGAGGGATCCGCCGGAAGGGTCCATGTCAGCTCAAGTTCCCCTTCAACCCCCGTTGCCGCGACCGATATGTTCTCCGGCGGGGAGGGAGGAAGAAGGGGCGTTGTGTCGACCACGACTGTGTGCGTCCCTGCCGGGCTTTCAAGGCCCGACGCGTTAACCGCCTTGACGTAGAAGGTATGCGTTCCGTCCGCGATGCCGTTGATGGTCACCGCGGTCAAGGCAGTTGAATTAGGCGCTGCCGGATCATCGAAGCCCCACAGGTACTCGGTGACCGGAGCCGTGTCCGTTACGGACGCCCACGAGAAGGTGATGTCGGTTTGAGTGGTAGGGCCGGTTATTCCGTCATCGGGAGACGGTGAGGTTGGCGGCGTAGAGTCGATCTGCGCGGTATAGTGCAGGGTGCCGCTTGCGTTTCCCGCTCTGTCGACGGCCCTCACATGGAAGAACCATGTGCCGTCTCCAACCCCGGTGTAGCTCGCCGACTCCGAAGCGCTTTCAATCGATTCATCCGGAACGGTCGCGGGGCTCATGTCCAGTTCATGGCTGTAGCCCTCCACGCTGATATTGTCCGTTCCGTGGAACTCGAATACGGGATCATCACTTGAATACCATTCCGTTTGAGCCGGATGGGTAGATGATGTCAGCGCCTGCATCGAAGGCGGTGCGGCGTCAAGCCCGGCTTCCACTGTTGAGCTGTTCAGGTGGTCGGCCATTCCCGCGTTGTCCTTGAGCCAGACATAAATGACGTGGGGTCCGTTTCCCGGGAGCGAAATGCCGCCCAGAGGATGCGATGTGGACCATGTGCCGTCCTCAGGACCCGATGGAGGCGAATTGATCCTGTAATAGCATCCGGCAATTCCGGAGGCGTCCGGAGGGTCCGTCCAGTCGACGGTGAATGAGTTGACGTTCGTCCAGCCAGACGGGTTTACCGTCATGTTCTCGGGTGCCGCCGGCGGATTGCAGTCAACCGTGACGCTGTGGTAACCGGAGCTGCTCAGGAGAACAGACGAGTTCAGCGCTTTCACGTAAAAAGTATGAGTGCCCTCGGACAGCGAATCGAGAGTGATCTCGGTCTCTGTTGTCGCGTTCGGAGTCGCCGGATCGTCAAGCCCCCACATGTACTCGATGACAGGGGCCGTGTCGGTGACAGCCGGCCAGGAGAATGTCACGCTTGTCAGGCTTGTCACCCCCGCTATGCCGTCGTCAGGCGCCGGAGCGGAGGGAGGCGTTCCGTCAATCTGCACTCTGTAGTGAGCCGTTCCGCTCCAGTTGTCCGAAACGTCGCAGGCTCTTACGTGGAACCACCAGACGCCGTCAGACATTCCGGAGAACGACTGCCAGTTCTGGGTCGATTCCGGGATCGTGTCCGGGACTGTCGAGGGGGACTGATCGGTCACGTAGCTGAACCCGCAGACGCCGTTCTCGTCCCACGACGGGAATTGGAATGCCGGGGAGTCGTCTGACGACCATGTGTTCTGGTCTGGATGAGTGGTAGATTCAAGCGTCGGCGTTGACGGCGGGGTTGAATCGTTAATCATGTACTTGAGCGCCTCGTAGGCGTTGATGCGCCCGGCCCCCAGCTTTCCTTCGTATCCCGGATTCAGGGGGTCTATGTTGTCCGCGGTGTTCTTTATTATGTTCTCGACCGCTCCGGGTGAAAGCCCGGGGTTGACCGAAAGTATCAGCGCCGCGAGCCCGGCCACCATGGGGGTGGCCATGGATGTGCCGCTCATGTAAGAGTAGGTGTCGTTCCAGATGGTGCTGTATATCGCGTTGCCTGGTGCCGATATGTCCACCCAGTTGCCCCAGTTGGAAGAGCCTGCCTTAACATCGTCTTCCCGGACGGACGCTACGGCAATGACGTCGTCGCAGGCGGCGGGATAGCGTTTGGAGGAAGAATTGTTGTTCCCGGAGGCGGCGACCAACACGCAGTCTTCGTCATGGGCGTAATCAACCGCCACCTGAAGAGTCAGGAACGGGATGCCCGTCTCGTCCGAACTGCTTGAGAGGCTCATGCTTATGACGTCCGCGTCGTGGTCTGCGGCCCAGATTATTCCCTGATAAAGGTCCCAGTTGCTTCCGTCGCCGTTATTGTCCAGGACCTTGACCGCCCTCAGCCGGCAGCTGGGAGCTACTCCGACCACGCCGGCCCCGTTGTTAATTATGGCGGCGACAATACCGGCGCAGTGCGTACCGTGGCCGTCGTCGTCCATGGCGTTGTCGTCGTCGTTGACGTAGTCGATCATGGTGTTTCTCACCTGGCCGGCGAGGTCAGGGTGGTTGTGGTCAATTCCGGTGTCGATTATGGCCACCGTGACGCCAGATCCAGTCGCGATGTTCCAGGCGCGGTCGGCCTCTATGTTGACGGGGCCGTACTGCCTGTACCAGTAGGTGTCATCGGGGGAAACGGGAGGTATCTCGGCCTTATGGAACACATAATTGGGCTCGGCGAATTCATAGTCGTGGCTGTCATGCCTGGATCTTATCTCGTCGAACAGGCGCTGAGGGTACGCCGCGTTTTTCAGCTCAAGCTTTCCGGTCTTCCGGTTCTTGACAATGTATTCTCCCTCGACGAACTCGAACGTTTTTCCGTCAAACTCGGCCTTTTTGACCCTCTTTCCCTTGAGTTTCTTGTCCGTGTCGAAGACCTTTATCCTTGAATCTCCGGCGTTGCTGGGCGTAATAAGGGCTTCGCCCCATGACGGGGCGCTCGCGAAAAGGGCAATGAGGATTATTGAGAATAATCTTGTGAATTTATTGTTCATTTTCCCCGGCGCCTCTATATATTTATCGTGTTTTAGAGGGAAAAACTTGCGGGTTTTCTGCCGGGGTTACCTGTACGCGGCCAGGCTTCCCTTTCCGATCACTTTGCCGTCGGAGAGTATGAAATAGTGATAGGGCCCGAACGCCACTCGGTTCCCGGAGAGGTCTATGCCGTCCCAGAATACCTCGTTTATGTCCTGCTTCCCCCCCTCATCCGCTCCTGCAGAGCATTCCTTCCTCCATACCAGATGCCCTGCGACGTTGTACACCTGTATCTCGATGTCGGCGTCGTTCGAGAGATAGAATTTGATCGTCGTTCCTTTTACCGGGTCGAACGGGTTGGGGTAGCCGTACGGCTCCCCGTTTATTACATCAACTTCCTCTCCGGCGAACACCTGCACCTTAATTGTCCTTGTTGTCGTCTCTCCTCCGGCGTCCCAGGCCTTCGCGACGATCGTGTAGAGCTGTCCGATCCTGAAAGTGTCGTCCAGAAGAAGCGACTGCATCGGCTGTCCGCCCTGAGCGTCGTATATTGTCAGATCCGTGTTGCTTATTCCGTTCCCGTCGACAGCCGTCATGTCAACCATGGAGCCGAGAGAGACGGCTACTGGAGGATCCAATCTGTCCTCGCCGTATTCGGATGATTTGCCGTTCTTGCTGACCGTTATTTTTACCTGTGGTGAGAGGGCGTTCACGGTGACAGGGGCCGGGTTTCTGGGAGTGTCTTCGGTAAATCGGCCGACCTTGTCGTAAGCTTTTATCACAACGGAATGATCGCCGTCGGGGAGGTTCTTCGCGTAGCTTGTGTTCATCCCGACGTTTATCTCGCTTCCGCCGTCTATGCTGACGGTGTAGTGGCTAAGCCCTGAGCCGGGCATCTCATCGGATGTCGCTTCCCACGTGAACGTGACGGAGTTCCCGTCAACGACATGGGGGCCGGAATAGAAATCCAGCGGAGGCGCAAGGTCGTTCAACTGATATGTTGCCGTGAATGTTATTGAATCGCCGTCATTTTCGATCGTTTTTGTTTCACCTAACGGCGTGTTGTAGCCGGCTTCCGGGTCATAAGTAATAGTGTATTCCCCGAGCGGCACGCCGGACCTGCTCCAGAGGCCTGATGCGTTTGTGGCCTCTTCTGTCGCGGACGGCCCGGTTATAACGAATCCGGCGGAGACGGGCTGAGGATTTCCGTTGATATCCGTGCCGTAGGTCTGAACGGTGATCGTGCCCGATTCGGCCATTGTGGTGAAGTCCCAGACAGGGCCCTCGGTTTCATTTCCGTTTTCCACGTCTTTTGCCGTGACCTTCCAGTAATAGGTAGTTGCCGGCTGTGCATTTATGATAAGCTCGCTCAAGTATATGGATTCACCGTTCCAGTGTGCCTTTCTCATGCTGGTGGGAGGGTTAAAATCGTTGCAATAGATCTTATACTCAAGTTCGTTTCCCGTCTCTGTCGAACAGCTCCAGCTCAGAAGGGCGTTGTATGACACGTCCGGCGCGTGGTTTTCCGGAGAGATGAGAACGGGCGCGTCCGGCGCGTCGTTCGCGTCGACTTCGAAAGCAAAAATTCTTTCGGTATCTGTTGGCGATGATAATGCTGCGTAGATCTTTGACAAAGATGGGCTTGTTCCCGCGAAGAAAATCTTTACGCTTCCGCCGTTCCTGCAGACCGATCCGTTGACTTTAGAAGGCCAAACCGGAAGGTGTGTTGTGTCGTCAAGCGTGGCTCCTCTGGCGTCGATTTCGCCATTAATCGTTATGCCGCCAAGCGCGCGGCAGTCAAGGATCACTCCGCCTCCTGCCCCACCGGCTCCGTATATGCCCGGGCCTCCCGCACCTCCGCCTCCGCCGCCTGCAGCGTAGTAGTATTTACTAGGATATTGGCCTTGGTATCCGCTACCGGATGGGAATGATCCGCCCGCTCCACCGTGCTGTCCTTTTGGAGCTTTTTCTCCAGTTGATCCGTTGCCTCCCGAACTTGGAGTAGCTCCTTTGCCTCCTCTTGTGTCAACCAGACCGCTAACTGAAAGCGATTTATCCGCCAGAAGCATGACAATCCCGCCGCCGCTTCCACCTGCTCCTCCGGCTCCACCGGTTCCGCCGGCTCCGCCATTGCCTCCTCTTGATTCTCCAGCGCCGCCTCCGCCTCCGCCAGCGCCTCCGCCTCCTCCTCCATTACCTCCGGCTCCACCTGATCCCATCAAGACCAAATAGTTGTCTACTCCGGGATCATTATTTCCATGAAAGGCGTCGTATCCTCCGTCCTTTTCCATCAGATCTAGAGGTGATACAGGTTCTGCCGCGGAATTACCGCCATTTCCGCCATATCCGCCTTGTGCATGATAATCAGTGTGATATTGATTTGTGCTCACCCCTCCGTAACCGCCACCGCCTCCTGTGCCGCCGCTTCCCATGGGCACTCCGCCGAACGAGCCGCTGCCCGTATACCCCATATTTCCGTCCGAGCCATCGCCCCCCTTATTTCCTGCGTCTGGAGAAAAAGTGCCCTTAGCTGCGCCTGCTCCTCCGGATGTGCTGCCTGGCCCGCCGGGTCCGCCACCTCCTCCGCCATAACCCTTTGCCTGTGCATCTATCGTTCCGTCAATGACTATCTCATCAGCATGAAGAATGAGATAGCCGGTGCCGTCCGATGAGAGCATGACCGTTTTTGTGCCGCCTCCGGGATCGGTGATGTTTTTAGACTGAATGTTGGCTCCGCTGTAGTCCGTGATGATGACCTTCGCTCCGGCGTAGATATACACCTTTTCCGTCCACCATTCTCCCGATACGATTATTTCGTCCCCGCTTGCTAGTTCGATCTGTTTAAGCGCGGCCGGATAAGGATAAGCTCCGCCGGGAGATGTCTTTGCGTTCCATTTGAGATCGGGTAGCGTGACTACGCCTGCATGCGCTTTTAATATCTGAACGTTAAGAGTGAAAGAGAGGACAAGAAGAGCGGCCAGACAGATTCTCGAAACTCCTTTTAAGATCTTTTTCATAGTTCCCCCTCATAAAATACTTAAAGAGCGCCGTCCGCGCTCTTTACATTTTCAAAGAGTATGTTTTCGCAGGCGGCATGCTATTAACTTTCGATCCGGATTTCAGCTTTAGAGGGCCGCCATCTGCTTGCGGCCCTCTTTAGACCCCGGCTTCGCTCAGGAGACGGGATCAGTACGAGAATATGTTCCTGTATTCCTCCGGCAGCTCATACATGTCGCTGGCTGGCGACTTCTTTTTCTTCTTGTCGGATTTATTTTTCGTCGTCCACTCTTCGGGCTTCTCTTCCTCATCCGCCCCGGCAACTTCGGTGCTTTCTTTCTCGTCTTTGTCCTCTTTTGCCTTCTCGTATCTGCCGGGGAGAGGCGGTGTGTATGATATAGAAAAGCTGTGGTTCGAGTAATCCTGAAGGTCTGCGTTCTGCCTGAAGGCGTAGTCAAAGCTGAACCCTTCGTATTCAACCCCGACACCGGCGGTGAGGTTGGTTGAAGATTCAGATTTTGATACCGGGTCCTGATCGAGGCCGAGGCGGACAGCCAGGTACTGTATCGGCTTGTACTCTGCCCCAAGGTGGAAAACCATGGGCTTGCCTCCGGAAAGAAGCTCGATGTCGAAGGCCGCGATGAGCTCTCCGGGGATGGTCTTTTTAAGGTCGTTGATCTCAAGCACATTTGCGGCGGTTCCGAACTTGGTGGCCCCCTCGATATTTTCGGTGTCTCCCGATTCCCAGTTTAATGCTCCGCCCAGGTTCTTCATAGCGGCGCCGAGCGAGAAAGGGGAGTCCTCAAGCTCGATCTTGCAGCCGATATCGAGGTTCATGCCGGAAGCCGTGGCTCCGTCTATACCCGTGAAGCCCCTTGAGAGGAACTTTAAACTTGTCCCGACGGAGACGTTCCCCATATCCTCCTCGGTGTACATGATGTCGGAGAGGTTGACTCCGTAGGAAAGGTACATCTGGGCGCTGTCAAAGGATATCTGCTCGTCCGTAAGGATGCCGCCGTCGTCGGCAACGTATCCGCAGGGAGCCGAAGTCCCTATATAGCCGAGGCCGACGCTTCCCTTCTCCAGTCGGTAGGTCCCTCCTATTAGCTTGTAGTCGACTTTCTGGAGAAGCTGGGTTGACATGGACGTCAGCGACCACTCGCCGAGACCCGCGAGGCCCGCGGGGTTCGTGAATATGGCGTTGGTATCGTCAGCCAGAGCCACGAATGCGCCTCCCATGCCGAGCGGCCTTGTTCCGTAGGCGGCAAGCGCCGGATCGGGAGCAAAGACTTCATCGGCGGCGGCCATGCCGCTCATGAGAACCAGTATCAACCCTCCTAATATCAGTTTTTTCATGTTTATCATTCTCCTTTTATCTCCTGAATGCCGCCAGCGCGCCCTTGCCTATCACTTTTCCGTCGCTGAGGATGAAGTAATAGTAAGGGCCGAAGGCCACGCGGTTGCCGAACATGTCGGTCCCGTCCCATACAACCTCGTTCAGGTCCTGCTTGCCTCCCTCGTCAACCCCGGCGGAGCATTCCCTTCTCCAGACAAGGCTTCCCGCCATGTTGTATACCTGAATCACGGTGTCGCAATCATTTGATAGGTAGAACTTTATTATCGTTCCCTTTTCCGGGTCGAAAGGATTTGGGTAAGTGTAAGGATCGCCGTTTATGACCTCCGCGTCTCCGGAGAAAACCTGGACCTTGACGGAAACCGCCCGCGCTCTTCCGCCTCCGTCAATGGCAAGGGCGGCTATCATGTATTCTCCTCCGGGCTGAAGGTTCAGTGTGTCGTCCAGGACGATCGACTGCGCCGAAACGGGCCCGGCTATTACAGTCCCCTCAGGATCGTAGAGGGTCAGCTCGGCGAGCGTTATGCCGTTCCCGTCGACGGCAGTCATGTCTATGTCAGCGCCGAGCGATATGGCGATAGGTTGGTCCGTCCTGTCCTCTTTATACTCTTTTGTCCTTCCGTCCTTGGTGATCAGCACGGTTACTTCGGGCGAGCAGGCATTAACGACGTTGCCCCCGCCCTGAAGCCTGGGATCAGCAGTGGTGACGTTTCCGGCCCTGTCATAAGCGCAAAATACGGCCGTAAACGGCCCGTCGGGCATGTTCTGAGAGTAGCTTGTGTTCATGCCGATGTTTATTTCGCTTCCGCCGTTAATGCTGAGCGTGTAATGGCTCATCCCCGACCCGCCTGGAACGTCCAGCGTTTCGTCACAGTTAAAGGTGACCATGCTTCCGTCGATATCGTGAGGTCCGGAGAAGAACGTGACGGGAGGGAAAGTGTCGTTCATGGTGTACACCGCGTTGAAGGTTATTGTGTCCCCGTCGTAGTGAATGGTGAGCACCTCTCCGGCCGGAGTGGTGTATCCCGGCATCGTGCCGTAGTGAATGGTGTAGGCGCCGAGCGGAACCCCCGACATGCTCCAGTTTCCGGACGAGTCGGTAAGCCCGTCGTATATCAGGCCTTCGTTCAGCGTGAAAGGAGCCTGAATCAGGACAGTGTCGCCTTCGAAGTTCGTTGCCGATACGTGAACGTTGATCGTGCCCGACTCTCCGAGCGTGGTGAAATCCCACACAGGGCCTTCGGTCTCGTTGCCGTTGACGGAGTCGACGGCGGTAACTTTCCAGTAGTATGTGGTTTCAAGCTGAGGGCTGCCGATAAGCTCGCTTAACGTGATTGATTCGCCGGTCCATGAAGTCTTTCTGAGGTTCGGCGGGTTGGCCGTGCCGCAGTATATCTTGTATTCAAGCGGGTTGCCGGTAGGGGTTGAGCAGCTCCAGGTGAGCAGAACGTTCTGAGATACGTCGGTCTCATGGTTTGTGGGCGTAATATAAGCCGGCGTCTCCGGAGCGTCGTTCGCGTCGACCTCGAACAGGAATATCTTTTCGTCTATTGTGGTGTTCGGCTTCGCGGCGTATATCTTGGCTGTGTTCGGCGTAGTTCCAGCGTAGAAGATCTTCACCGTTCCGCCGTTCCTGTTGACCGTTCCGTTCGCGGTCGACGGCCAGGCCGCTCCGTTTACGCTGTCTGACTGGGCTCCGCGCGCGTCCACGTCTCCGCTGATCGTAATGCCGTCAAGCGCCGAGCAGTGCAGTACAATTCCTCCTCCGGCTCCTCCTCCTCCATATCCTCCTCTGCCTCCGGCTCCTCCTCCTCCCCCTCCTCCTCCGCTCATCCAGTTTGCTCCATTATTTCCGTTGGACCCATTTCCGCCGGGTGCTGTTCCTCCAGCTCCCCCAGCCGCATTGCCGCTGGGAGCGTTCTGCCCCGATGCGCCGTTATTTCCGCTTCCCGGATTGCCACCCGTGGCTCCTTTTGTATCGATCTTTCCCGTTGATGTAATTTCCAGCCGGTCGTTCGCGTAAAGCTTGACCACGCCTCCTCCTCGTCCGCCGGTGCCTCCCGTTCCTCCGGTTCTTCCCTGCCCGCCTTTACCGCCTGTGTAGTATATTAAATAGGATCCGCCCCAGCTCCACTGCGAATATGTGGTTCCACCTCCTCCTCCGCCTCCTCCTCCGCCGCCTCCTCCGTTTCCTCCGGCGCCCCCTGAGCCCATTAGAACAATGTCATCTTCACTTCCCGGGTCCATGTTGCTGTAGTTCCAGTCGTAACCGCCGTCTTTCATGTAAGCGATCGCGCCGTCTTGAGGATAGCCTCCGCCGAGTCCTTTGAATCCTCCGCCGGGGAAAGCACTGGGCATACTTCCGGCCGAGCCGCCGCTTCCGCCGCTGCCGCCAAGCCCGAATACAGTTGTTGGAACGCCGCCGTAAGGTCCGTATCCCGCCCCTCCAGGAGTTGTCGCGTTGCTTCCAGAAGTACCGGACCCTCCCTGGCCGGCCGAGTTGGTTTGCGCTCCGGGGCCTCCTGATCCGCCGGCGCTGCCGACATTTCCGCCGTGCCCCGCGCCTCTGGCCTCTATCTCACCGGCAATTTCTATTTCGTCCGCGTGGATTATGAGTGTTCCCGTGCCGTTAGCCGTTCCGTCATAGTGGTCGACAATTACTTTTGCTCCCTCGTGGATGAGGACCTTTTCAGTCCACCACTCTCCGGACCTTGTCAGCTCGTCGCCGCTTGAGAGCTCTATCTTTTTAATCGGCTCGCCCGGGTAAGGGTAGGCCCCTGTCGGGGATGTTCTCGCGTTCCACCTAAGGTCGTTGGGATAGGTCTTCTGGGCGGCGCGCGCTTTTGTTATCTGCACGTTGAGGGAAAGGGACAGGGCGAGGAAGACGGCAAGGCAAACCCTCAGGACTCCTTTCAGTGATTTCAATGATTTCATCATTTTACCCCCTATAAAAAACTTAAAGAGCGCCATCTGCGCTCTTAGTGTTTTCGCTACTATTTAACGGCACATACGATACGTGCCGGTGCAGATGGCTTTTTATTAAGTTCTCCACTTGTATTATCGGGTCAAAGGGGGGGAAACTTGCATGGGATTTAACTCACCCCCTAGCCCCCTCTCTTTCAAAAAGAGAGGGGGAATTATGAGATCGGGCTAAATGGGGGCTCAGGTTGGGGGTGAGTTTGTTGTATAATACCCATGACCATGCAATTTGAAGTCCTCAAAAAGAGCAGCAAGTCGCTGGCGAGAACAGGCAGGCTCGTCACTCCACATGGTGAAGTTTCGACCCCCGCCTTTTTCCCCGTCGGTACCCAGGGTACCGTCAAGACAATGATGCCGGAATCCCTCATAGAGCTGGGCGTCCAGGGAATGCTCTGCAACACCTACCATTTATATCTCCGCCCCGGACCGGAGCTCATAAAGAGGGCAGGGGGGCTTCACAAGTTCATTGGCTGGGACAGGCCCATAATCACCGACAGCGGAGGATATCAGGTATTCAGCATAAAGGACCTGAAAAAGGTCTCCGACGAAGGCGTTGAATTCACCTCCCACATTGACGGCTCCAAGCATCTTTTTACGCCGGAGCGGGTCATTCACATCCAGGAAATGTTCGGCTCCGACATCATGATGCCGCTCGACGAGTGCGCGCCGTGGCCGTGCGAGGAGGATAAGGCTTTAGAGGCGGTTAAGAGGACTACGAGCTGGGCTGGAATATCAAAGAAGGCCGCCAAAGGCACGGTTTTCGGGATCATCCAGGGCGGCACATACAGGGAACTCAGAAAGAGATCGGCAGAAGAAATTCAGGAGATCGGATTTCCCGGATACGCGATCGGCGGGCTTTCCGTCGGGGAGCCGCAAAGCGACATGTTCGACATGCTCGATGCCACGGTCCCCCTTATCGATGGATCAAAGCCGAGATATTTGATGGGTGTCGGGTTCGCGAGCGACGTTGTCGGAGCGGTCAAAAGGGGCATCGATATCTTCGACTGCGTCATTCCGACCCGGCTTGCCAGGCACGGCTCTTTTCTCACCATGGAAGGGTATTCGGGAATAAGGAACGCCAGGTTCACCGAGGACTTCAGCCCGCTGGACGGGGACTGCGACTGCTACGCGTGCAGAAACTTCACCGCCGCCTACATAAGGCATCTTTTTATCGCGAAAGAGATCCTGGCTTACGTGCTTTTGACCACTCACAATATCCGGTTCATGATGCGGCTTCTTGCGGGGCTAAGGGAAGAGATCAGGCAGGGCAAAATTTAGCTTTGAAGTTTAAGCAGTTACATTCCTGGAGAGTAAAACCCAAAGAAGCGTTTCAAATTCAGAAAAAGCTCGCCAGGTTGCTCGGAAAGGGCAGGCCGCTGAGCTTAAAGAAGATCAAGCTGCTTGCCGCCACCGACATTTCATACCGCTCGGGCCGCGCTTACGCGGTCGTGGCCGTATTCAGCTTCCCTGAACTTGAGCTTGTCGAGGTCAAAAGAGCCGAGTGCAAAATTACTTACCCTTATGTTCCCGGCCTTCTTACCTTCCGCGAGGCTCCGTGCCTGATCAAAGCCTTTTCAAAAATAAAGAGCGATCCGGACATCATCATTTTTGACGGCCAGGGGCAGGCTCACCCCAGGAAAATGGGAGTAGCCGCCCATATGGGTATCATTCTTGACAAGCCGTCTATCGGCTGCGGGAAATCAAGGCTGGTCGGGAGCTTTAGGGAGCCGGGAAGGAAGAAAAGCGCTTTTTCTCAACTATACCATAATAGTGAAGTCATCGGAGCCGTGCTCAGGTCAAGGGGCGGCGTAAAACCGCTGTTCATTTCGCCCGGATATAAAATTGATCTAAACTCATCGATCATAATCGTCCTTTCCTGCTGCAGAGGATTCAGGATACCGGAGCCGATAAGGTTTGTGGACACGGAGTCAAAAAGGACAGCGGAATAATGGTTGCTTGAAGTGAAATGAACGATCTCAGTTGAGTCTCATAAGATCTATTATGTTAAGTAATGCCAGTATTGTTGAATTGTAGAGAGGGGCGGCGCCCCAGTTGACTTTCCGGTGATTCACCGGCTTACGCCTCTTCTTCGTCCATTTCTTTGTCTTGACACAAAGAAATGGACAAAAGAAAAGTCAAGACGTCGGCAA
>Ga0180434_10000406_pt1 | contig 63674 bp, 86 predicted proteins | sample SS_ome_7_FD_132453 | JGI IMG/M metagenome (GOLD analysis project Ga0180434, IMG submission 132453) | Hypersaline lake sediment archaeal communities from the Salton Sea, California, USA - SS_1_D_2 metaG | ecosystem: Environmental > Aquatic > Non-marine Saline and Alkaline > Hypersaline >...
ACGGACGAGGAGCTCGCGGCGGCCGCCAAGGAGGTCGTCGAAAACGCTCGTCACGATTACCGCGCGATCGTCGAGGAGGACGAGGTCCTGGAGTGTCTCCAGGAGATGCGCGAAGAGTTGCAAGAGGACGACGCCTAACCTAACCCCAAGAGCCCGGGCCCCTTCGGGGGCCTGGGCGATTCTAAGGAGGACAGGATGAAAAAGTGGCAGATCACCAGCACGACGAGCGAACAGGATCTTCAGAGACCAAGCAGAGACGACTATGAAGCGGATTCAGAAGAGCCCCTAGAGCCAGAGGAGCCGAAGAAGCTCTGTCAACGATGCGGGGCTGTCATGGGGTGGGATGAGACAGCGAGTACTTGCGGCTGTGACGAGTACGACTACCAGTGGTGATATGACCTGAGCGTGTAAAGGAGTCAAAATGAAAATGGTGAAATTCCCTGATAAGGCTGGCCACAAAGACGCAGTGAAGGCATTTATGGATGAAGCCACTGCTGGAGACTATGACCACCTACTTCAAACGGCGATGAAGTGGGTCAACGTTAAGTAAAGGAGAATGAAACATGAAACTGTCCGAGATCACAACAGCAGAGGGAGCAGTAGACAAACTACGGTTATTGCTGTACCGCGTATTCAGAAGGCATCCTGAAGACTGGTTCAGCACAGCTCAAGTCGAAGCCCTTCGCCAAACCGGCTATGAAGGACCAGAGGTGGCCTGGATCTTCAGGCTGCAGGAGGAGCTCCTGTACGATGCTGGAGACGAAGACGATGACATGAGTGATCCTGACTGGATCTATCCTGGAGATATTGCAGGACATATCCTAGACTGTGCTGTAATGGCCGACGTCATCAAGACCCCTGATCCTTACATGACCGACCTTGAGAACGAACTGACGAAGTAAGAACTGAGAACAGGAAGAGGAGGACAAGATGGATCTGATCATGCGACAAACGTCGGCGGCGCCCCCATACGCAGAGCCAGACACGAACCAATGGAACCACTGGTTCACCGAATATGTGGCCGCATGCGCGAACCAGGACGCCCAGGCGGTCCAGGTAGCTGTGGTGTTCGCCCCCGACGACGCCACGGACGATGACGTGCTGAGGTATGTGGAGGCATGCGGGATGGATATCTACCGCTACTATGGCGGACCTGGGCGGGAATATGGCGAGGCCGCCACAGCGACACACCTTTCGGACGGCCGCTGGCTTGTGGAACGCCGTTCCGGCCTTGACATCTAATCAACGCCAAGCCCGGGCCCCCTTCGGGGGGCCTGGGCGATTCTAAGGAGGAACGACATGTCTAAGCCATACACGAATGAAGACGCAAGGTTCGACGCAGAACAGTTAGGAAGAATCCCTTGGGAGGAAAAGGAAGAGGAGGTGCTTTTGGACGATATCTGTGATGAAGTATTAGTGGCTGAGCTCGTTGCTCGAGGATATCGAGTTTTTAACATGAATCCAGGCGAACAGCTGGAACTTAGAAAGGGGAAGAAATGAGACAACACCGAAGCTTTCCGCGATGGAAGAAGGCGGAAGGAGAAGGACAATGCGATGACTGTGGACGAGTGTTCAAGGTAGGTGAAGACATTCTTCATTGGCCCTATGAACGACTGTCCTTCTGTGAGGCCTGTGGAAAACAATGGAGAGAATGTCTATCGGCGTATGGAGAGAGGAGGGAAGGATGAATACAGCAGCCCTAAGAGGAATGAGACAGATGTGGAGGGATGCGCAACCCAGCGAACGTCTAGTAAAGGTCCAGATCATGTTTGAAGGAAAGGACTGGTATGGGATCTTCAAGATGAAGAGTCCGACGGGAAAGGTAAAGAGCATCCGGTGCAACGGGAGGTGGAGGAGGTTTAGCCAGGAACTCGTCGATCTCATCGCTTCCCTTGACAGCGCAATGCCAGAGGAATACAGATGGGGAACGTGGAAGTCTGTATTGGTCCCTATCCGTATCATGGAGGAGGTGAAGGATCTAGATCAGGAAGGATGGGTTAAGGCGGCAAAACGGCCAAATAGGTGAGGAGGTGGGATGATGGAAGACAGTTGTCCTAAATGCAATGCGAAACTCAGCACTATTGGAATTTGTCTTGATTGCCAGTGGGGGTTACGGACTACAACCCAAACCACCCCTCCTGTCAAAATGGATTTCAATCAAATAGAACATCAAACTGCCAACCGCCTAATTGAATGGTCTAAAGCATTAGACAGATTGATTGAGGCCGCAGAGGTTATTGGTGATTTTGCAACGGGGAGTGTTGTCCCTCCCTGGTGCATTGTGCTGGTTTCCGCTCAAAAAGTACAGGAGCTAGCAGACGCGGTAGAAGATGTAAAACGATTGAGAGGAGAATAGGTTGACTAATGTAATATGGGGAAGGAGAAACATATGACAAAAAAAGAAACCCTTATCCAAATTAAGAACCTCATCGAAATGGTATTCAGCGCCACTACGGACGCCTTCGATGAAGAAGACATCGATACTTGGTGGGTGTTAGGAAAATTAGGAGATGACCTCTTAATTGAATATGCTACCTATAGTCTTTTTTGGTCCGATTTTAAGGAGGACGCAGAAGCAATGGTTAGCAAATGGAAACATATAGTAGAACAAACAATGGGGAGACACTATGAATAAATTTATCCTAACCAAGAATTATGCCGAGGCGCTTGCCAAATGGCACAACACCAGATCACGGGAAGCAAGAGCAGAGGCAGATCACCACCTCGCCGCCTACATTGAACAGTTTGACGATGCGCCAATGGGCGTGAGGGTGTACAAAGGAGCGGACGAAACATGGGAGGTGGACATGACCAGAGCAGAGGCTATGAACAAAACACCACAAGAGATCATCCTGACTATCCAGGAGGAGGTGAAGAAACAGAAGTCCCACGACCTGGAGGGCTTTCTGAAGGAGTACGGGAACGGGAAGTGGACAGAGGTCGAGGTAGATGAGGAAGGAGATGTAGGCGTACGAGGGGACCACATAAAGGGCGTCCTTTGGCTAAGCGATGGTCGTCTGGAAACGTTCCTGGTCTGGCTGAACAAACAAGTCCACTTCGTGTTCCTCGAGGCATGGGCTGGAGGACGTAACTAAGAACGAAGAACCTTGCAAAGGAGAAATCATGATCACAACAAAAGAGAGAAGCTGGAATGTCGAAGATCTGAAGGGCATCCCTGTGATTAAGGAAGAATACCTCGGAAACCGCTGGAAGGGAATCCAACATGGAGAGCTAGTAGAAACTATCCACAACGGGCTCTCTGCTCATGGTATCCAAATCGTTCAGGAGGGCTGGTACCCAAGCGGTCCAAACCTAGGGCGTCTGAACGGTCGGATGCAGCTCCTCATCCCAAACGTCGAGCCGATGGAAGGAACTGCCTTCAACCTAGGGGTGCAGCACAGCAACCTAGGAGATCATTCGCTCAAATTCGCTGTGGGTGCTGAGGTGTTTATTTGTTCAAATGGGATGGTCGTAGGTGACTATGCAATAAAGAAAAGGCACACCCTGAATGTAGACCTTCCAGAAGTGATCGGCAGGGGCATCGACACATACCTAAACCGTATTGCCGAGATTCCTATCGTGGCTAAAGAGATGAAAGGGAAAGGACTAGAGAGAGACCAGGTAGACCATCATCTCATGCAGGCTGGTAGGGAAGGGTTAATGACCTGGTCGAGGATAGGAGCAGTAGACAAAGAGTACCACAAGCCGACATTCCGTGATCATGACGAAAGGACGGCGTGGGGGTTGTATAATGCCTTCACCTTCGTAATACAAAAGAGCCCAGCACACAGACAGATAAAAGGGATAAACCGCTTCCGAGAGATCCTGTTGGGATCTCCCTATCCCTCCAACAATTAACCTGCCAAGTCTTAGGAAAGGAGTTAATCATGAAGAAGAGCAGACCGACGAATGCAGAGGTTCAAGAGATGATACAGGACGGAAGCTTGGTAGAACAGTACCAGGACATGGTCTACAAGATTGCGCACAGCATGAAGAACACACATCCTATAGAAGACTTCGATGAGCTGGTCTCCATAGGCTGGTACTGGGTAATCCACAGGCTTCGAGATTACGACCCTGAGAAGTCTGCCCTATCCACTGAGGTGTACAACAGAGCCTGGCGCGGGATGAAGTCACATTGCATGAGTCCAAAGACACATAGGGAAATCCCAACAGACCTGTCCGATCCCGTGTTCCACCATCCCGCGGAGGAATCATGGCTGTCCTCTTTCATGAGGGACCTCGGGGAAGATGCAAGAGTGCTAGTCAATGCGTGTATAGAAGCCCCGGCGGAATTGGTGGATATCCTCAGGCCACAAGCACCAAAGACAAGTAGGAGAGCACTTCGCTCCTACATGAAGAAGCAGGGATGGGATACTGATAGGCTCAACCTGGCCTGGGAAGAGGTGTCAGCTAGCCTGTGAAGGATAATAGAGTGTAGATCCGTGTAGGACATCTACACCAAACGACAAACCAAGGAGGTGCCACAATGCACCTGGGAGGGGAAAGCCCTCCTAGCCCTGAGCCGTAACCTTATCTCATCCGCCTGATAGGCAGGAACGGCGTCCTGGGTTCGACTCCCGGGCAGGGCATAAAGAAAGGGGAAGGAAAGGAGTGAACGATGAAACCAACAATCACATCACATCACTTCAAATCACAGAGTCCAAACTTTCAAAACCTGCCTGCCTTCAAGGTCCTAGAACAGAAGGTATTGGCAGAATTAGCCAAAGGGAAGAATGAGAACGGACGGTTTCCATACGGGGATCTCCGTTGCTCTACCTTCCTCAAAGGACGTTGTTGGGTAGATGACGATGATCCTGAGTACCAATGTTTCGGTTGGGAGAATTGTCCTGAAGGATCCGAATACAAAGGAGAGGAGTGAAACGATGGGGAAGAAGAAATTTTTGGTAACTGTTATGGGATGGCTAGACTATTGTAAACCATCGCGTGAAACAACATCACTTATAGTAGAGACAGAAGACCCCGTAGCATGGTTCCTGTCGAAGCCTAAGATCTATTCACGAAGCTACTTTACACCAACTGCCCTGCTAACATTTTGGGAAATCAAATCTGAAACAGACCAAGAGAACGATTTCAAATGGCCTTGCTCATATGGAGGTTGAGAAAATTCAAGAGGTCACTAGTGTGGTGCGAAGAATGTGACGCCGTCTTGATATACAAAGGAGAGGAGTGAACGATGCGTCCATAATTACTTCAACTAATGAAACCAAAACAGGAGAACCAAAATGGCACTCACAGACATCATCAGAGCAAGGAACAAAACAGCAGCAGCCGCATCCGACAATGTTACTCTCCTCCTAGCCGCGCAGGTGGAGGCTCTGGAAAATCAAATCAGGACACTACTGGCCAACGATAAGTGGGCAAAAGAACACATCAAAAGGTTGGAGGGAAAGATGGAGCTACTCGTCAGCTCCAAAACGTGAACAGTATGCTAGATCGCATGATCCCTTGACGATCACAGAGTCTGAAGAAGAAGCAATGCCTCTAAAAACCAGACTGAGAAAAGTCCTACGAACCAAGCCTCGACGTTTCCAGGCAAAGGGTATTTGGTTCTTGGAGAAGACGAATGGGAGAGCTCTACTGGGTGATGACATGGGATTGGGTAAAACGATCCAGGTTCTGGGCTGGCTAGCACTACATCCGGAAGCAAGACCCGTTGTAATTGCCTGCCCTGCGAACGCGAAGTATGAATGGGAACGACAGATTCAACAACATACCCGACAGATGCGATGCCAAGTGCTGTCAGGAAAGACACCGCAGGAGGTATACGAGGACATAATCATTGTGAACTACGATATCCTGTCCTACTGGGAAGAGACTCTCACAGAACTCAGACCAAAGGTACTTGCATTGGACGAGTGTCACTATGTCAAAAACAGGCAAGCGAAACGAACGCAGTCCTGCAAGAAACTTGCCAAAGCTGTTCCCCATATCATCGCAATGTCTGGAACCCCTATCCTCAACCGACCCTCTGAATTCTTCCCTGTACTCAACATGCTCTATCCAAAGGAGTTCTCCTCCTTTTGGAAGTATGCTTTCAGGTACTGTAACCCTAAGCGAGGATTCAAGGGAAGGGGATGGACGTTCGACGGGGCAACAAACACGGAGGAGTTACACAAGAGAGTCTCCTCCTTCATGCTGCGGAGAATGAAAACGGAGGTGCTGACAGAACTGCCTCCTAAACAACGGGTTCCCATCCTGGTAGATCTTGACAACATGAACGATTACCTTCACGCAAGAGATGACTTCCTGACCTGGTATGAAAAAGAGGTGGGGAAGGACAGAGCAAAAAAGGCAGAAGGTGCTGTAGGCTTTGTTCGTATAGGACAGCTCAAAAAGCTTGCTGCGGTAGGTAAAGCAAAGACAGGCATCCAATGGATCGAAGAGTTCCTGTCCTCAACGGACCAGAAGCTCGTCGTCTTTTGCCATCATCGCATCATATTCAATCTGCTGACAAAGCACTTCGCTAAGGTAAGTGCAATAGGAGGGAAAGGTGGTAGGGAGAGGAAGATTCAGGTAGCTAAGTTCCAAAAGGATAATAGAATACGACTCTTCATCGGCAGCTTGAAGGCAGACAGGGAGGCAATAACTCTTACTGCTGCATCTACTGTTCTCTTCCTCGAGATGGCTTGGACGCCTGCAGTTCACGACCAGGCTGAGGACAGAGTGAACAGGATAGGGCAAGAAGCTGAGGCCATCACAGCCTATTACCTGCTCGCTCGTAATTCAATCGACGAGCACATCTGGGCTTTGATTGAACAGAAGCGGCAGGTCTTAGCCAGAGTGCTTGATGGAGAGACGGTGAAGCAAAGTATGAGAAGAAGCATCACGTTGACAGAACTCGTACAGCAAATGAACAGGAAGGAGAGGTAATTGGAGGAACAGACAAAGGAGACGACGTACGAAGAAAGGCTGAAACCGAGGACGAAGACACTACTGATCTGGGACATACCAGAGGACCTCAAGAAACGATTCAAAACCAGGTGTTTCCTCCAGGGCGTTTCCATGCGTGAAGTTATCATCCGTATGCTGGAGCAATACGTCGATGATTGATTTCACCAGGCTATGCGAAGAGATGGGACTACCTCACCTCGAGGAAGGGCACCACCACTGCCACGAGGGATGGGTTCAGACCCACTGTCCATTCTGCACTGATGGGACGTATGGATGGCACCTCGGGTTCTCAGTCGAATCAGGGGCGATGAACTGCTGGAGATGCGGTAAGCACTCTGTGAGGAACTGGCTCAGGGAGGTGTTACCAGCTCACCTCCACCATACCATCCCTACAACCCTCGATAAATACGATCTCCGCCCCCCGAGGGTACACAATCTACCTACCAAAACCGAAACCCGTACAGGGCAAATAAGGCCCGTTCCTGGTGCTGGTCCTATATCTCAGATTCATAAACAATATCTACGTAACAGAGGGTACAACGCCAAGGCCCTCGAGAAGACCTGGTCTCTGCTAGGAACAAAGCACCTATCAGCCGAATGGAACTGGCGAGTCATCGCCCCTATCAAGAATGCGGTCGGAACTACAGTAGCCTACACAGGGCGTGCTGTGTCTCCAGAAGTAAAACCTCGATGGAGAACCACTACTAATTCAGCAATGAAGGAAGACCCTCGTAGGCTGCTGTACGGGATCGAGAAACTACGACCGAACCAAGGGGTGCTCATCGTTGAAGGTCCAGGGGACGTATGGAGAATGGGGCCTGGAGCTGTTGCTCTCCTGGGGATCGACTGGAAAGAGGAGCAAGCTCACATCCTCAGTGCCTTCCCTCGACGATTTATCATGTTCGATCCTGGAGTAGTAGAACAGCGACAAGCTAATCGGTTAGCAAGCTGGCTCGCAGCAATGCCAGGATGGACCGAGATCATAACTGGGATAGACTGCGATCCTGGAGACATGACACAAGAGGAGGCGGACCAGATCATGGAGGAACTTGATCTATGAGTGAAACGCACAAAAGATTCTTCCGAGGCTGTTGGGTCCGACCAGAACTCTTCCCTTTATTGGAAGAAGGGGTCGTGACCTGCAAGGAAGTGGTTCTGCTTTCGGTAATAGATTCCATGGTGGAGAATAGTGGGCAGGATTGCTTCGCATCGAATGCCTACCTGGCAAATATCCTGCAGGTGAAGGAAAACCGAGCATCAGTAATGATCCGAAAGCTCGAAGGACTAGGTCTCCTAATCCGAACCAAAAGCGATGGGAGGAGGAGGTTTTTAAGGACGGCGTGGTCAAGAATAGCGGTGAAGATAGATGAGGAATGCTCATCCTCAAGGATTAGCCAGCCTCATCCTCAAGGATTAGCATATAGTACAAAGACTAATAAGACTAATAACATTGCTTGCGAGGCGTCCGCCTCGAAGCAGAGTGAGTGGGAGATCATAGCTAAGGAGTTTTATGAGGCCACCAGCATAAAAAGGAATCCTACCCCATCATTCAAGAAGTGGGGAAACCTGCTGAAACGATTTGCTAATGCTAATTCTATCCCATTCAAAAGGATGAGGGCTGTTCTGTCCTGGTACAGCTCCCAATTCGACAAGGAGAACCAACCGTATTACCGAAAATACCTCCCTGAATACATCCCACAAGCAATTACTGCTCGCGGATTCATCGGAAAGTTCTGGGAGATAGAAACATCTATGCTTCGGATCAAGGAGGAGAGTAAGAAAACGGAACCGATCCGTCTCACCAAATTCGAACAAAAGAGACGGAAGGAGATGTCCCATGAAATTGGACACGCTGCAACCGACTTCGACACCCTGCCACCTCTTGTCCGATCTATCCGCCAGTTCCGACAGAAGGTAGTGAAGTTGCTCAGGAAGGAGGTTACGGAAAAGGACTGTTGTTTCTACAAGGATAACCTGCTCACGGGATTCAACCTGTTCCCTGGCTATGCTATGTGGATCGACTGGCAAAGCTCGTCCTGGTCTGACTGGGGAGGGGACCTGATGGTATTTGCACCAGGAGGGAAGAACTTCAAGCGATATCTACACTTGGTTATGAGGCGGGAAAACATTGGACCAGATGACATTATCAGGAGGATTATGGATGAGGCGTCGAAGGGTTGACACATTCACAGAACAGAGGATTGCAACAGCGATGGTCGTCTCCAAGGAATTCCTGTCTCAATCTCTCCTTGTAGTAGATCCTGATCTGTTTGAGGCTCGACATTTGCAACTCATATCCAAATGGTGTCTTGAGTATTACGAGCAGTATAGGGAGGCACCAGGGTCGAACATTGAATCTATCTACCAGGGATGGGTCAATGAAGGCAAGGGCAGCGATGAGATGAAGGAGTCACTTCACACCGTGCTGTCGCTTCTGTCAAAGAGATATGATGAGGATGGAGACATCAACGTACCATATCTGCTTGACACAGCAGCAGCCCACTTCGACAGGAGGAGAATGGAGGTACTGAAGGACGAACTTGAGTACCACCTAACAGAAGGAGATACTGCTTCAGCAACTGAAGCTATAGTAAAGTTCTCCTCAACTCCAACGAAAATGAGTATGGGGATAGACCCACTGAACGATGAGGATATTTGGGACTTGGCATTTGCAGAATCCCAACACCCTTTGATCACTTGGGACAACAAGGCTGCAAACGAGTTTTTTGGTAATGCGCTATGTCGGGATGGGCTCATCGCTGTCTTAGCTCCAGAGAAGCGCGGGAAGACTTGGTGGTGTGTTGAGCTTGTGTATCGAGCAGCGAAGCAAAGGAGGAAGGTTGCCTTGTTCGAGGTGGGCGATATGAGCGAGTCACAGATCATGAGGCGACTGGCTGTGCGTCTTTCAGGTCGTCCAATGTATCGAAGTCATCTTGGCCTGATTGCTGTCCCTGCTAAGATCAGAAGGACGGACACAGGCGCAGAGGTAGAATGCATCACTGAAAAGCATGAAGTTGCTATCGGACCTAAGGCTAGCAAGAAGGCAGTTCGGAGGTTTATGCGGTCGAATGGGATCCGATCAGGTGTGTCGCACGTCATGGTATCTGTCCACGCTAACTCCTCTGTCTGTGTTCAGGATATACATGCCATCCTAGACCAGTGGGAAGCGCACAGGGATTTCGTTCCTGACGTAATCCTGATAGACTACCCTGATATCCTTGCACCTGAACCAGGGTCCCTCAGTATGACGACAAGGGATCAGGTAAACACGACATGGAAAGCATTGCGTCGTTTGAGTCAGGAGAGGCACTGTCTGGTCATAGCCCCTACACAGGCGGATGCAACAAGCTACGGACAAGGGCTCCTTGAAGCCTCGAACTTCTCTGAGGACAAACGGAAGCTGGCTCATGTGACAGGTATGGTGGGATTGAACCAGACGAGCAAAGAGAAGGAGGAGGGCATCATGCGATTGAATTGGATTGTCCTTCGTGAGGGCGAATACAACAATCGTCGCTGCTTGCATGTAGGCCAATGCCTTCGGCTTGGTAGGGCCTTTTGTTGTGCGTGTTAGAAAATTTCCTGAGGGCGGTCCTTTTAGGAGTCAATCAGGATAATATAGGTGAATAAAGTCACTGGGACCGAAGAACTGAAACCGGAAAGGCAAGGAGGCAGAAATGAAGAAGTCAGATGTACTCGAACTGATGGATGTGCTGGGGATCAGCTATCCAAAGAAGATCACGGCAGCGAGGGCCGGGGAAGCAATCGAAAGCTTCCTTGAGGAGAACGGCGTTCCCGACGAGGTAATGTTGACCGACGAGCAGGTCACGTACCTCGAGACCCTCGGGTTCTCCTTCGATGAGGAAGAGGAGGCCTGTGATGAGGAAGAGGAGGCCATGGTGACATGCGCTGCGTGTGGCAAGGAGATTGCCGAAGAGGAGGCGCAGGTCAGTGAAGTAACAGAGCGAGCCTACTGCTCCAAGAAGTGCTTGAAAGCTGCAGAGAAGTCGACTGCACCTCCGAAGGAGAAGAAGCCCAGCGCACCTCCGAAGGAGAAGGGCACCTTCATTGCCAACCACACTCTGGTGGACCAGATGCTTGACGAGGGAGCATCGGAGAAGAAGATCAGGAATGCGCTGAAGGACAGGTATGTTGAGAAGGGCAAGGATCCTGAAGCTGACGCTGACTGGATCGAGAAGCGCGCCGACAAGTACCTCCACGAGGCTCGTGTTCGAAGGGGTGAGAAGTAACAGGTCACCGGGGACAAGGCAATTAGCGCCTGGGGAAGCAGGTTAATTGGGACAGATTGGTCCTTAGGCCTGCTTCCCTTGTCCCTGTCTATGGAAAGGAGATCCTGAAATGTACCATCTAAGCAAAAGGGTCGAGATCGCAGGAAGTCACCGTCTTGAATTGGACTACGACTCTCCATGTCAAAACCTCCATGGCCATAACTGGATTATCACAGTGGAGGTAGAAGGAGAAGTTTTAGATCAGAACGATATGCTGATTGACTTCTCTCGTATTAAGGATGTGATCAAAGTTATGGACCATGAGAATCTAAACGATGTTTTGCCGGGCAATCCTACAGCGGAGAAAATTGCCAAATGGGTTCATGGAGCAGTTCAGTCCGTCATTATATCTGCGTGGCTTGGATCGGAGGTTCCTCCTGGTCCTCCTAAAGTAACAAGGGTCTCCGTACAAGAGTCAGAAGGGAACATCGTATGGTTTACTCCCTGACATACAACCATGAATATATTCCACCAGAACAAAGAAACCCAACCTTTCATGTCAATGAGGTCTTCTACTCACTACAAGGAGAAGGCTACTTCACTGGTTGGCCTGCCATTTTCATTCGCTTATCTGGATGTAATCTCCAATGTCCTTGGTGCGATACCGATCACCGGTTCCAAGCACGATTGACAAAGGAGGGGTTGTTCGAAACTGTTGATGAGCTTCTGGAGGAGAATGTCACTGAAGAAGCCCGTGCCCCTCTTTTTGTTATCACGGGAGGAGAACCGACTCTCCAAGATTGGTTTGGCCTGGCTCTTCTTCTCCACCACCGATACGGCAATTCTGTTTGCATAGAAACGAATGGACGGATCTGCGATAGTCCGGATATGCAATACCTTCGTCTCCAAGGAATCTTGTGGGTAACTGTTTCTCCAAAGATTGATGTAGAAAATTGCGAACCGTACTTTGAAGATCCTGAGTGGGAAGGGGATGAATTAAAGGTAGTCCTCAGTCCAAAAGTAGATCAGGAACGACTAAAGACCTTGCCATTACAACTGGGCGACCGGTTCCTCCGTTATTACATCCAGCCTTGTTCTGGAGATACCGAGCCAGCCGTCCAATTCGTAAAGGAGAACCCAATATGGAAACTATCCCTGCAAACCCAGAAGATAATCGGGATCAGATAAGGAAGATGCTCTCATGGGGAGAGTTGTTTGAGAGGGTTAAAGAACGATACAGATGGCTGATGAAGACTCATCCTGATTTTCATCCTGAGACAGACAGTCCCCCTATTCGAATCTGGGGCATTCCAAGAGGAGGAACGTATGTTGCATTGCTTTGGAAGGCGTGTTATGAGAAAAGAATGGTGCTCGTGTCTTCTCCAGAATCTGCTGATCTGCTAGTAGATGATATTATTGACACAGGGAAAACGGCCGAATACTACAATAGTAGATATGGCAAGCCTGTTGTGGCTCTCTATTCTCGGAAGGAACTAGATGAGAAAGGGTGGGAATGGCTGGTTTTTCCTTGGGAAATTGACCAAGGAGAAATCGGCCCTACCGAGAACATCAGGAGAGTCCTCCAATACATAGGGGAAGATCCAAACCGAGAAGGACTACTCGAGACGCCTGAACGTGTCGTCCGATCCTGGGACCAGCTCTACGGAGGATACCATCAGAAGGCGGAGGACGTGCTCAAGGTCTTTGAGGATGACAGTAGCGATGAGATGGTCTTGTTAAAGGACGTCGAGTTCTACTCCACTTGCGAGCACCATATGCTTCCCTTCTTCGGGAAGGCTCACATAGCATACCTGCCGAATGGAAAGGTTGTTGGGATATCTAAGCTTGCGAGGATATTAGAAGTGTACAGTCGCAGACTTCAGATCCAGGAGAGATTGTGCCAACAGATCACAGGGGCGATCATGGATTGTCTACAGCCTCGTGGAGCTGCTTGCGTATTGGAAGCGAAACACTTCTGCATGACCTCTCGAGGTGTGGAGAAACAGGAGAGTAAAATGGTAACCTCCAGCCTCGTCGGTGCCTTCAAAGAGGATGCAACAACACGAAGCGAGCTGTTCTCACTCATAGATTAGGAGGTGGTATGTCCTTCAGAAAAGAGATCATGGTTCAGACACAATTCGTCGCCCTACACCAATGGGCTGACGCGCCGATCGAGGTAGCTTGGTTAAGACATCCTCACCGCCATGTCTTCTACGTCAAGATAGGCATCCCAGTTGACCATAACGACAGGGACCGAGAGTTCTTCATCGAACAGGAACGATTGAAGAAGATAGTACAGAAATGGGAAGGGAAAGGCGAGGCGTTCTCTATGAGCTGTGAGATGTTCGCGGAGGATATCCTGAAGGCAACACCTTACGCAACCTGGTGCGAAGTATGGGAGGATGGAGAAAATGGAGCAAGACTACAGCGGAATGAAGGTTAAGACTTGTATCATCGACCCAGTGAGTTCACAGTTCAACAGGGGAGGGTTTTGTTACTTCCCGTTTGTCTTGGAAGCAGCAATCGAGGACTCATTTCTGATTGAGGAGTTCGGTGCAGCTGAACTAGACAAGCTTCCACAGGCGGAGGAGTACCTGATTGCTTTGTGGAGCTACCCTCAGATCGAACACGTCGCGGCGATGCTTCAATTCTTACCGAAGGGAAAGGCGAGGGTGTTTGGTTACAATCCCTTGATCACCGCCATGGGATTCCCACTGTTCCGGCCTTCCGATGATCTGTTGAAGGCTGGGTTCGGTGCATTCGTAAAGCGTCAGCATAAGTACAAGACAATCCTGTACTCGGACTCCGATATGCACCTATCGAATCTGGTCAAGGAGGGCAACCGCCTTTGGCCATTCTTTACCAGTCATGGGTGCCCAAAGGGTTGTGCATTCTGTCCTGCAACAGTGAACCAACACAAACGGATTGTCCTGGACTTAGAAACGGTCAGGGAGAATCTGATCTGGATGGGAGAGCACGGAGAGCCCAATCTTCACTTTGGTGACGAGGACTTCTTCTTCGACATCGAAAGAGCAAAAGCCATCTGCGACATCCTTCTTGAACTCAACTACGATTGGAACCTGGTAGTCCTTGCAGAGAGGATGACCTTGTTGGCTTTCATCAGGAAATATGGGAGTGAGATCCTAAAGCAGGCGGGGTTCAAGCTCCTCGAGGTCGGACTAGAGACAGCAGATCCTATGCTCTCAAAACAGATGGGCAAACCAGGACCTAACCGCGCTGCTCGGTTATATGAGGTGTGTGAGGTTCCTATCCTGTGGCTTTGCATTACATTCTTTCCTGGTGAAACCATACAGACCCTGAGAGCTTCTGGAGACTTCCTCCGTCAGTATGGTCTTGATCCAGACGCCTTGACTCCTCGGATCGCCGGCAATGGGACATACGGCGGGCTGGGTCAGTTCTTCCAACCGTACCATGGGACGAAGGGGTTTGAGGACCTGCCGACACAAGGCATCTCGCTCACGCCCCGACCAACAAGACTCCTTCCTTCCTACTTACCTTATTCCTTCCTCGATCAGAAGATTACGACTTGGAATGGGGTGAGGGAGGAGGACTGGAGATGGTATGAACTCTACCAGGTGCGTTTGCCTTCGGAAGCTGTCGTAGGGCACCAGATCCAGACAGCAGCGACGAAATTCTACTCCACTTTGGCAGAGGGTTGTATGTCATTGGCTATCGCCGCGAAGACAGGAGCAATCGAATGAGAGTCATCCAAATGCCCATCGAGCCATTGGAGGAACGATACTCTGCTCAGTGGAGGGAGTGGTTTAGTTGGTTCTGGCCTCCGACGAGCGAGACCTCGTTTGTCGATGTTCCTACACTGACAAAACGGATAGAGGTTGGATCCTTCCTCGATGTCTATGGAACCTGTTGGTTCAAGGCGACTCAGATGGCGGACCTCATTGGACGGATGTATTCTTCAGAGTTTGGGGAGGAGGATGATGATTGGATTCTGTTTCATGACCTCTGGTCTCCAGCGGTGTTCCACCTAGGCTACATCCGTTCCTGTGCTGGTCTTAAATTCAAGATCGCCGGATGTCTCCATGCTGGTTGCTGGGACCCAGCGGACTTCCTATCACAGAAAGGGGTAGTGTCTTGGGCAGGGAAGATGGAGCAGTCCTTGTTCGATGTGGCGGATAGGGTGTTCGTAGCAACCAAATTCCACAAGGACCTAATCCTCAACTCTCACATTGGCCAAGTACTAACACAAGACCACCTGGGCCTGATAGATAAGATCAAGGTAACGGGCTTCCCAATCTTCCCTGAGGAAGGAGCCGACCAAGTAAAGGATCCTCACCTCATCGTCTTTCCTCACAGGATGGATCCAGAGAAGCAACCGGAGAAGGTCGCGGAGCTGCGGAGGATGCTTGGTGGAGGTTACGAGGTGGTCTGTTCGAAGGAGGTCACGTCAAGCAAGAAAGAGTATTATGCCCTCCTTCGTAAGGCTGGTATCTCTGTATCCTTTGCTAAGCAGGAGACCTGGGGTATCGCTATGCAGGAGAGCTTGTTTGCAGGATGTATCCCTTTCGTACCTGATAGACTTTCCTATCAAGAGATGTACCACCCAGGATTGCGATACAGCACTATGGAAGAACTGAAGCTGAAGATCCTGGGACTGCCTGATCCACTCATCACCGATGCAGCACAACAGACGAGAAACCAACTGCGAGAGAAAGGAAGATACGCAATCTCAAACATAGAAAAGGAGATGAGAAGCTATGTCGGTGAAGATCTTCTTTGACTGTGGAGCACCATCCCTATACAACCGATTCTCGAAAGTACGCCAAGGGGATACGGTTATGGGGTCTAGTATGAAGAACAGGAAGTGGGACGACTTCTCCTACGTAGAGACGGAGGAGTACAAACTCTATCGACAAGGATATGTGGATTGGATTAAGCAACATGAGGAGGTAGTAGCAGGCTATTCCAACCTAGACGTTATCAACAACCCTGAGCTGACCTACGAGAATCAGAAGTGGCTAGAAGCTCAGGGAGTACATCCTCTACCCGTTTGGCACTTCGGCGGAGGAGACGTCAAATGGCTACGACGCTACATCGATGAGGGATACGACTACATCTGCATAGGAGGGATGCATCCGACTAGAGCATCTGTTCTCATTCCTGCGTTAGACAGGTTGTGGCAAGATGAGCTGACAGATAAGGACGGCATGCCTAGAGTGAAGGTCCATGGGTTCGCAATGACGTCTTTCGATATCATGTACAGGTATCCATGGTACAGCGTCGACAGTAAGACATGGATAGATACCTCACGCTTCGGCAGGATCTTTGTTCCTTTCCCAAAGAAAGGGAAGCCAGACTGGAAGCGTCCCATGCAGGTATCGGTGACCTATAAAGCATTGCAAGGAAAGACAAAGAGGAAAGAGGAACACCTGTTCTACATGCCAACCCATATAAGAAAATACATCATCCGTTTCCTCGAGAGTATTGACGTCCCACTAGGCAGGAGTGAGATCAAGAAGGTGGGACCAGACTATAAACTGAGAAGGCGAAAAGAGCTTTGGCACAAAAAGGGAGAGGAAGTAGAAGTCATCTTGGAGCATGGGGTTACGAACACATTGCACTATAGGAAAGACGTGAACATCATCCTATACAAGGAGCTGGAGAAGATCATTCCTGAATGGCCTTGGAGCATATTCAGGACGGTGAAGCCAGGCAGCGGGAAAGGACTGTTCAAGTGATCATCTACCTAGCAGGAATATCGAACGACGTTCGATACATGAAGAACAAGAGGCTTTATGAGCATGTACTGTTCTCTAGGTTCAGGTTCTCCCACAGGAATCTGCGTGTACTGAGCAAGAAGAGGAGACGGGAAATCGAAAGGAGTAAGCATGAGGATGAATAGGAATGACCTGCTCGAGGTGCTTCGCCGAGGAGACTATGGGATCGTAAAGACTGAGACATTGGAGCAATCGAATTGCTTCATCTTTCAGGATGGAATGATGATCACATTCGATGGGGAGACCATGGCCTCGCTCGAATTCGATGTTGGGTTCGAGGCTGCGGTTCCGGGCGAGGACTTTCGTAAGGTTTTGCAAGGGGTTCCCGATGAGGAAATCGACCTGTCAGTCCAAGGGAGCGAACTCATCATCAAGGGGAAGAACAAACGAGCAGGGATCACTGTCGCCCAAGAGATTGTGCTTCCCTTCACCGACGTACCTACTCCGGGTAAGATGCATCGCGTCTCCGAGGAACTCACCAGACACCTGGTTCAGGCGTCACGGATTTGTTCTCACGACCATTCCAATCCACGGACGACCCACGTACATATCACGCCTTCCCTTGTAGAAGCAACCGACGGGAACAGACTATACAGGGCCCGTGTAGACACTGGTCTGCAGGGAGAGGTGCTTATACCTGCGTCTCCGCTGGAGAACATAGGCAGAACGAACCTCACAAAAGCTTCAATCCAGGAGGGGTGGTTCCACGCAGAGACAGAGGACAATACATTCCTTTCCGTCTGCTGTGCTCTGCTCGACTACTTCGACGCGGAAACGATGGACAGGATCCTTGACGTGCGGGGAGAAAAGATCAAGCTTCCTGAGACATTGAAGGACGTCCTTGAACGTGCCTCCGTCATGGAGGAACAAAGTGCATCTGGAATTCTGTCGAGGGAAGCCCACATCACAATAAGGAAGGGCATGATCGTTGTGAAAACGGAGAAGGAGGGAGGCTGGTATCAGGAGAGAGAGAAGGTCAAATACTCGGGAGAGAAAATTGCCTTCACAACGAACTCGGATCTTCTACACGACATCCTCTCCCGATCACATCAAGTGGAGATAGGTGGGATGAAGATGAAGATCACCGATGAGGATACCGAGTTCGTAGTGAACCTGGAGAAAAGCTGATGGGATTCTTTAGCATCGAAGAGTTAGAAGGAGGGGAGGTCCTCCATTCCCTGCTTCCCCTCTGTGGTAAATGCGGTCTCCACAAAGGATGCTTCTCTCCACGAATGGAACCATCGGGAACAGGGGAGAAGAAGATACTGTTCATTGGAGAGGCTCCAGGGGAGGAAGAGGACAAGCAAGGATGTCCATTTGTAGGGCCATCAGGACAACTCCTGCGAGATCTCCTCTCCGAGATCCCTATAGACATGGACGAATGTTCCGTGACAAACGCAGTCATCTGTCATCCTCCTAAGAACAAGCTGTCTCCAAAGGTATTAGGATACTGTAGACCAAACCTGCTCCGGACAATCGATGACCTGAAACCCAATGTGATCATTCCCTTAGGGATGACCGCAACGAGTGCTCTGCTGGCAGATGAATGGAAGAAGGATGTAGGAGCTATATCCAGATGGGTAGGGTGGAAAATCCCGTTTCATACCTACTCCGCTTGGGTCTGCCCTACCTACCATCCATCCTACCTGTTACGTCAAAGGCATGGAGGTAGGGAAGACCCTACACTTAGGAAAATAATGGTCGACCATCTATCCGAAGCAGTGCTGAAGAAGAAGGTTTCATTGCCAACAGACACACTCGACAGACTGAAAGCTCAGGTGGAGGTGATAGACAAACCAAAACAGGCATATCTGAGGTTGAAGGACTTATCAAGAAAGAAGGGGTACCTGTCCTTTGACTATGAGACTACTGGGGTCAAGCCCGACAGGAGAGGGCATGAGATTGTGACTGTGGCCTTCTGTCTCGATGGGGAGGACACCTTCTCCGTACTACTCCATCCACGACACCACAAAGTGCTGAGCAAGATTCTCCAGTCAAAGCGACTACGGAAAGTGGCACATAACCTGAAATTCGAACAACGGTGGACTCATGCAATCCTTGGGCATGATGTGACGCCTTGGTATAGAGATACGATGCTTGATGCTCATAGGCTTGATAACCGTCCTGGAGTAACCTCTCTGAAGTTCCAGGCGTTTGTCCGTCTGGGAATTCCTGACTACTCAAGTCACATTGCGCCTTACCTCAGATCGTCAACAAGGGATGGCTTCAACCGTATCAGAGAGGCTCCAATAGAACCTCTCCTTATGTATAACGGACTTGATAGCTTATTGGGATACAAGATTTTAATCCATCAGCAAAAGGAAAGATCGGCATGAATAATCTTCCTCATACGGAAGAAGCATATGACCTGCTCCATCAAGGAGCAATTGCTCTTGCTCAGGTCGAGGCCAATGGCATCCGGATAGATACCGAGTATCTAGACAGGACAATGGAGAGGTTGGATACGAAGATAAAGCGTCTGCAAGGATCATTACGATCCTCAACAGTAGGGAAGGTGTGGGAAACCTACTACAAGGAAAGGACAAATTTCGATTCTAACACTCAACTAGGAACTATTCTGTTCGACGTGCTTGGGCATGAGTGTCCTGCAGAAACAGCGTCAGGAAAGCACAAGACGGATGAGAAGACTCTTGCGACGATCAATCACCCATTCGTCAAGCGGTGCATGACCATTCGTAAGATGCAGAAGACCCGCAACACCTTTCTCCAGGGCATCCACCATGAGGTAGTCCCCGCAAAGTTCTTCAATGGATCGGTATGGGAAACGGGAGGTCTGATCCATCCTGTATTCAACCTCCATCTGGTTAAGACGTTCCGGTCCTCTTCTGACTCGCCAAACTTCCATAATTTCCCAGTGCGTGATCCTAAGATAGCTAAGATCATTAGGCAAGCATTTATCGCACGACCAGGTCATCGTCTCGTTGAGATAGACTACAGTGGGATCGAAGTGCGTGTTGCTGCCTGTTATCACAAGGATCCTCGCATGTTGTCATATCTCAATGACAACTCCACAGACATGCACAGGGACATGGCCATGGAAGTGTACCTGCTACCACAGGAGGAAGTCACTAAGACCATTCGCTACTGCGGCAAGAATGGGTTTGTGTTTCCTGAGTTCTATGGGAGTACCTACACAGAACGTGCGCGAGAGTTGTGGGGTATGATAGGAGAGTTAAATCTTACCCTTGAGGATGGGACCAGTCTGTACGATCACCTAGAGTCCCATGGCATCCGTGGACTAGGGGAGCTGGGGGAAAATGGCAGACCCCCTCGTGGGTCATTTCTTGCTCATATCCAGAGTGTGGAGAATGACTTTTGGGAAAGGCGATTTAGAGTGTATCACCAGTGGAGGAATCGCTGGGTAAAACAATATAGGGAACGGGGATGGATACTGTCAAAGACTGGGTTTATCTGTCAGGGATACATGCTCAGGAATGAGATCATCAACTATCCAATACAAGGGTCAGCATTCCATTGCCTACTATGGAGTCTCATCCGTCTGCAGAAGGAGATAAAACGACGAGGGATGAAGACTCTGCTTGTCGGACAGATCCATGACAGCATCGTTGCAGATGTGCCCGACGAGGAACTCGGTGACTACTTGGCCTTAGCAAAGAAGGTCATGACCGTTGACCTGAAGAAGGCGTGGAAATGGATCTGTGTTCCTATAGAGATAGAAGCAGAGGTAACTCCTGTCGATGGGAACTGGTATCAGAAGAAAGAGGTAGAGATATGAAAGAAGTCTTCTGTGGGATTAGCGTTGGAATTACACTTTGTATGTACCTGAGGAGGAAAGGACTATGAGCAAGGAGCTGTACAAACGACACCGACCGAAAACGCTGAAGGATATGGTAGGAAACGAAGCGACTGTCCGCACCTTAATGAATATGCTCAAAAGACAGACCTTGCCACATACCTGCCTCTTTCACGGTCCGTCAGGTTGCGGCAAAACTACACTAGCTCGCATACTAGCCAAGGAATTGGGATGTAGCCAAATGGACCTACGAGAATTGAACTGCTCCGACTTCCGTGGAGTCGATACCATCAGGGACATTGCTAGGAAGATAAACATGGCTCCTACTGGAGGCGACTGCAAGATTTGGTTGATGGACGAAGTTCACCAGATGACAAAGGATGCACAGAACGCCGCATTGAAAATCCTTGAAGATACCCCTTCCCATGTGTACTTCTTCCTCTGTACTACCGACCCACAGAAAATCATCAAAACAATACGCACAAGGTGCTGTGAGATTCCAGTAGAGCGGCTATCCACTGATCTGATTAAGAAGCTGGTAGCTAAGGTTCTGAAAAGGGAGAGGGAAGCTTTGGACATGGATATGGTGGCTGACCTGACCGATGCTGCTGACGGATCTCCTCGTCGGGCTTTGGTCATTCTAGACCGAGTGCTTAACCTACCGCCAGAGGATAGGGCAGCGGCCATCAAAGAAGATCCGGAAGAGAAGGAGGTAATTGATCTTTGTCAGGCTTTGCTCCGTGGGAAGTCCTGGTCTACCGTTGCTAGAATCCTGAAGGATCTAAAGGCAGAACCAGAATCGGTTCGGCATACTGTGCTTGGATATGCAAGGACCTGCATCCTTGGGAATAATAAGGCGACGCAGGAACGAGCAGCAGTTATCATCGACACCTTCGCCGATCACTTCTACGATTCAAAAGCGGCAGGACTGGCACTTGCGTGTTACGATGTGATAGGCAAATAGGTCATCGAGGATAATACGTTAAAGGGAGGTAATGTATGAGCAACGATTTCGAAAAGGACCTAGCGATTGACCCAGCGAAGTTGGATGTGGAGGCTGGCCTACAAGGGGAACTGTTCTTCAAGTGGGCGGAGAAGGCAGTCGAAGCTAGAAAGGATGCAGATTACGCAAAGTTCCATCTGGAAGTGACTGTCACAGACACATCCATCAAGGCCCGAAGGGACCCTGGGTCCTTTGGGCTCAGCAAAGCGACCGAGGGTGCGATCGACACCGCCGTCAAGGCCTCCATCGAGTACAGGGAGGCATACGATGAATGGATCGAGAAGAAGGCGGCTTCAGCGTTACTGGACAAAGCGGTCGAAGCGATGGAACAGAGGAAGAGAATGATAGAGATCCTAGTCACTCTCCATGGGCAGCAATATTTCGCTGGTCCCTCTGTCCCGCGGAACTTGGTTGAAGCTTGGAACGAGGTGAAAGGAGGACGAGATGAAGAGGTGAAGAAGAAGACACGAAGGAGAAAGAAAGGAGGCACCAGCAATGGATGATGTGCTCAGGGGTTTGTCATGGCTGGGACTGGTATTGTTTTCCCTGTTTTGGATCTATGTCGCTGTCAGAATGGCTGGTAGAGCAGTCATCCGAACCTTGGGCGATTACAGAGAGACAATCGACAACAGAAAGGTGAGTACCAATGGCAAGAAGGAAGGATAAGAAGAAAAGGCGGAGGCTTTCCAGAGACGAGGTGAGACAAAAGACTGTAGCATCCTCCGGCGGTGGAGGGAACTGGTTCAATCTTCCTGTCGGGGTTGATACCTGGGCACCGGAGAAGGCAGGGACGGCCCTGTTGGACATTGTCCCTTACATCACGACGAACCACTTCTCCTTCAACAAAAAAGGACTCCTTGTTCCCGACTGCGACCCTGGCGTGATCTGGTACAGACGTCACTTCAGAATCCACTACGATGTAGGGCCAAGCGGAGAGTCAATTGTCTGTCCTACATCGGTCGGGAAGCCTTGTCCTATCTGCGAAGAGGTGAAAGTACTTCGGAAGGACTGGGACGAGAATGAAAAGATCATCAGAAGTCTCATGGGACAGAAGTGGGCGGCGTTCAATATCATCAACCCGGATGATGATGATGGGATAGCCATCCTGGCGATGTCCGTAGGGAAATTTGACGACAATCTTGTGAAGGAGTTAGGGGAGGCAGAAAAAGACCTCTATAACTTCTGGGATGTCAATGAGGATGGCAGGACATTGAAGGTCAGGTTCTCTAATGAGGACTTCGAAGGACGCAAGTACATCGCTGCGACCAGGTTCGACTTCCAGCCCAGGGATGAGATGGATGAGGATGAGATCCTCGGACGGACTGTTAACCTTGATGAGATGTTCGTCGTGATGGAGTACGATGACCTGAAAGCGATGTTCCTCGAGGAGGGAGGAGAAGAGGAGCCAAAGGAGAAGCGTAAGACGAAAAAGTCAAAGTCGGAACCTGAACCTGAACCTGAACCTGAGGAGGAAGCGGTAGACGACGACGAATGGGATGATGACGACGAATGGGATGATGAGGAAGAATGGGATGATGACGACGAATGGGATGATGAGGAAGAAGTAGAAGAGGAGGAAGAAGTAGAAGAGGAGGATCCTGAACCTGAGGAGGAAGCGGTAGACGACGACGAATGGGATGATGACGACGAATGGGATGATGAGGAAGAATGGGATGATGAGGAAGAGGTAGAAGAGGAGGATCCTGAAGCTGAACCGCCGCCAAAGAAGAAGGCGACAAAGAAGAAGGCGACAAAGAAGAAGGCGAGCGGGCCCGTTTGCAAGGCTTGCCAAGGAACTGGGAAGAACTCAAAGGGACGTCCTTGCGCACCTTGTAATGGAACAGGAATCCTGCAGAAGAAAACAAGCGCAACCAAAAAGAAGACTGGGACAACGAAGAAGCGGTCTCTCAAACGCCGCTCTAGCAAGTAGTAGAAGACAATCATTCAGGACAGGCGGGGCGGAGACAATCTGCCCCGTCTGTTTCACTTTGGAGGGATGATGGCAAACGACGCAAAAAAGGTATTGGCTGCAGGAAAGAGGAAGAAGCGTCGGGTGGTAAAGGAGAGCAAGCCTGACCTGCTCTCCAGCGGATCAACCCTACTCAACCTCGCCTGCACGAACAATCCATTCGGAGCCTTTCCGAAAGGGAGGTATGTTTGGTTCGTTGGAGACTCTACTAGTGGGAAGACATTCCTGTCCTTAACCTGCTTTGCTGAGGCGATCAGAGACATCAATTTCCGTCACTACCGATTGATCTACGATGATGTCGAGGGAGGATGTATGATGGACATCCCACGCCTCTTCGGAAACAAGACTGCGAGCAAGATCAGTCCTCCAGCGAAGGACGAGAACGGGGAGCCTGTGTTCTCCTCCACCATCGAGGAGTTCTACTACCACATAGACGACGCGATCAAAGAGGCAAGGAAGCCTAATGGGCATCCATTCATTTACGTTCTTGATAGCATGGATGGGTTGTCCAGCGAAGCAGAACAGGACAAATTCGAAGAGCAGAAGGATGCCTACAGAAGAGGACGGATTACTGCTGGATCCTATGGGGATGGTAAGGCCAAGAAGAACAGCTCAGGAGTTCGGGTGGTCAAGAATGGACTGCGGGATACGGACTCCATCCTCATAATCATCTCCCAGACGAGAGAAAATCTAGGAATGGGATTTGAGAAGAAGTCCGTCAGTGGAGGGAAGGCACTGAGGTTCTATGCAGCATTAGAGATCTGGACCTCTCTAGCAGGTGCTATCAAGAAGAAGGTGAGAGGAAAGGATCGGAAGATTGGTATCCATGCCAAAGCCGTCCTGAAGAAGAACCGGGTTACTGGGCTTCTCAACGATGGAGCCATCATAGACATCTACCCATCCTATGGGATCGATGATATTGGAGGGTGTGTCGACTTTCTGGTATCAGAAGGGTGGTGGAAGAAGAACAAGCAGTCCATCATGGCAACAGAGTTCAAGGTGACCTGTACCCGTGAGAAGCTTATCGCTTACATCGAGGAAAACAAACTGATGCGACAACTCCAAAGGATAACAGGACGGTGCTGGAAAGAGATCCAACAAGACACCTGCCTGAATAGACCGAAGAGGTACGATGATGTGGATCCTGGTTGATATATCTTACCTGGCTCACAGAGCCAGACACTCTCTCCGGGGTATGGTGATGGAAGATATCCCGACGGGGATCCTGTTCGGTTTCTTCGATCAGTTGCTTTCTATCTGTCAAACCCAGTGGATACAGTCGAACAAGGTGTTGTTGTTTGGCGATTCGCGCAGGTCGTACAGGATGAAGGTCTTTCCCGACTACAAACGAAAGCGGAAGGAGAACAGAACAGAGGAAGAAAAGGAACAGATCTCTATCATGTACCACCAAGTGGACTACCTTCGGAGGGACATTCTTCCTGCTATAGGATTCCCTGTTTACGGACAGAAAGGATTGGAGAGCGACGACCTGATTGCCTGGACGGCTGGGGAACTAGGCAGGAGGAAGGAGAAGGGAGTCATCATCACAAGCGATGGGGATTTGTACCAGAGCATCAATGAGGATGTTTGCTGGTATGACCCACAAAGAGGGATCCGACATAACCCTACATCATTTCGACGTCTGAAGGGAGTCCATCCAGATGACTGGGGAAAGGTGAAGGCAATGGGAGGATGTTCCTCTGACGGTGTACCAGGGATCTCAGGTGTGTCTGAGAAGAGCGCTATTGCCTTCATCCGTGGAGAGCTCCCTACTCACTACAAACGCTATAAGGCAATCGACCGTGCGCTTACGTCAGGCTCTCTGTCCTACTGGAAATCCCTCACGGTCCTTCCTCACCAAAAGACCAAGCCCGTGAACATAAGACCTCCAGTATACAACCCCTCCGCCTTCTTCTCTTTCTGTGAGGAGTATGGAATCTTGTCCTACCTGGAGGACCCTGGGAGATCAAAGTGGAATCGTTTCTTCAGTGAACAGTGGGATATCAGGAAGCCAAGGAGGAGAAGGCATGGGAGGAAAAGGCGCAGCATATGAACGGGAAGTCTGTCGACTCTTGTCGCTATGGTGGAGTGGAGAGGAAAGAGATGATCTCTTCTGGCGGTCAGCGAACTCCGGAGCCATGGCTAAGACAAGGAGCAAGGTAGGCAAAAACACATTTGGTCAGTATGGCGATGTGCAGGCTACCGATCCAGAAGGCCAACCTCTCCTAGATGTATTCACCATTGAACTCAAGAGAGGATATAACCATACAAGTTTCGCTGACATGCTAGACAAGAGAGAAAAGGCCGCTGAGCAACTATGGGAAACATTCTTTCATCAAGTTAGACAGGATACTGAGAATGCCAGGTCCTTAGCATGGATGGTTATCTGGAGGAGGGATAGGAGAGAGGCGATTGTCTTCCTTCCTCCCTGGATAATAGCGTGGATGGTAAAACAAGGAAACCATCTTCCTAAACCGTACATAAGGGCAGAGATCGAATTGAAGAATGGACCATGTCTCAAAGTTTTCGCCTGTAAACTGGAGACCTTCTTAGAAAGCGTACACCCTTCATCTGTGACAGAGTTATTGAGAAAAAGAGTAGGGTAGAACAAAGAATCTTTCAAATGCCTTCTACTCCACAAAGACGGGCACAAAGACGAAATGAGATTAGGGACAAGGTTCGCAGAATCAAAGAAGAACGCAAGTGCAAAGAATGTGGAGAAAGTGATCCCGAAAAATTGCTGTTCCACCACCGCCCTGGACAAGAACACAAGTTTTGGATACATGAAGGACTACGGGACAGGAAGTCAGAGAAACAGATCATGGCTGAAATCGAAAAGTGTGACGTGCTTTGTTTCCGTTGTCATAGAAGGTGGCATTACGAGAATAGTAAGGCAGGACAACTAACTACTGAATTGATGGGTATTCTGAAAGGAAAAAGAAGTGCTTGAAACACTGACCATATCCAAATTCCAACCCCATGGTCTCTTGCGGATTGAACTAGGACCTACTATCACCTCCATCGTCGGACCTACAGATGCAGGTAAGTCTTCCATCCTAAGAGCCCTCTGGTGGAACATGACGAATGAACCAAAAGGAGACGCTTTCATCAAGGACGGTGAGAAGGATGTGCTGGTCTGCTTAAACTTTGAGGGGCACCAAGTAGATCGCTACCGAAGTGCGTCAGAGAATATATATAGACTGGATGGCCAGGAGTTCAAAGCTTTTGGGAATGACGTGCCGCCAGATGTTGCTGCTGCGCTTAATGTAGGGCCCATAAATTTCCAAGGACAACATGATGCACCGTTTTGGTTCTCAGAAACGGCGGGAGAGGTTAGCAGACAGCTCAACCAGATTGTAGACTTAGGAGCGATTGACTCAGCACTGTCCGCCATCGATTCGACTATCAGGAAGGCTCGTTCGGCTGTCGAAGTGATCAGCGAGAGACGAGACGAGTTGAAGGAAAAAGGCAAGGGATTGCGATGGATCAAGAAGGCAGACGAACAGATGTGTCAGGTAGAGACCTTGTACGACAGTCACGTTGCCAAGGCTGCAGATAAGACCAGGCTAGAAATGCTCATACAACAGGTTGAAAAATACGATGAAAAATCTACATCTCTCACCAGGGCCTACAAGGACCTGACAAAGGTTCGGGATCTTGGAGAGACGTGGGAGTCGTGTGCGACACGGACAGCAGATTTGAAGGGTAAAGTAAAGGGCCTCACGGGGTTAGCAGCCCTAGCAAACCAGTCGGTACCACCATCCCTGGCCACATTGGAGGCAAAGGCGCACGAATGTAGGGACAAGACCATCAGAAAGAGAGCACTAGCAGTCCTCATCACACAGCTGCAGGAAGGAGATCTGTCGATATGCCAGCGAAGAAGCGAACTCTCAAACGCAAAGAGCGAGTTGAAAAAAGCAATGGGAGATCGGTGTCCCCTATGCGGAAGCAAGATCAGGACCAGGTGATAGGCATCTGTTGTTCCGACATCCATCTTTCTTCAAAGCCGCCTCGAGCAAGGCGGAAGGAGAAGGACTGGTTCGAGGCAATGGCAAGGCCCTTGGAGGAACTGAGGGCTTTGGCTACCAGGTATGATGCTCCAATTATCTGTGCTGGTGACGTCTTCGATCATTGGAGGGCGGAGCCCGAGCTGATCAACTTCGCCTTGAACTGTCTGCCCGAGATGTTTGCCATTCCAGGACAACATGATCTCCCCTTACACAATATCGACCTGATCAAGAAATCAGCCTTCTGGACGATGTGCTTGACCGATAAGATTACTCCCGTCCTTCCTGGATTGCCTCTAGAAATTGCACCGAACCTGGTAATCCATGGATTTCCTTGGGGAACCCCTCTGCAAGCAAAGGAGGAACTCGTTTCAAAGAAGCTTCATGTGGCTGTGGTCCATGAATACTTCTGGACGGACAAGCATCGCTACCCTGGAGCTGCTGACAGACAGAGCATTGGGAACTGGAGCGCAGACTTCTTCGACACATGGGATGCGGTCATTATTGGAGACAACCACAAAGGGTTCCTCGTTGACGTTAATGGAGTCAACGTGCTGAACTGTGGGGGTTTCATGAGACGCAAATCGGATGAGGTAGACTACGAACCACAGATAGGATTATTGTGCGCAAGTAGGAAAATACTATTGCACAAGATCAAAACAAGCCACGAGAAGTTTACGACACTAGCTGAGGAAGAGGAGGGACTGAGGAAAGCGTTGCGGGTACATGACCTGGAGGATTTCCTTGCAGGTCTGTCCGACTTACAACTCAAGCAGTTTGATTTCATCGATGCTATCGAGTTTGCGTTGAATAGAAAACAGGTCAACAACGATGTTAGGTGCCTGATTCTGCAAGCGCTCGGAAGGGAGTAGCTATGACAAGTATCAAAGACTTAGAGAGACTGAAGAAGCGAGTCGAGGATCTGAAAGGTAAAGTAGAACATGCAAAGGGTGCTAGGGACGAAGCCCTACGTGTCTTGAAGGAGGAGTTCAATGTGAACTCCCTCGAGGAAGCTACAGACTTGCTATCAGACTTATCCGCTGAGGAGGAGCAGTGTAGGCTCGCGTTCGAAGAAGCGATGACAGAATATGAGGAGGAGTGGGGAGGGAAGCTCAATGGGACTTGCTGAGCTAAGAGATCTCCTAGATCAGAAACGACAAGCATATTCCCATGCACTTGCCTCCTACAAGGATGAAGGCAAGGCATTGAAGAAGGCAAGGCAACATTTGGCCAACGCCGAACAGGCACGGGACCTGATCCAGTCTGTCGCTCAAATGGTACAACAAGAGGCACACCAACAAATTGCCGCCGTTGTTACTCGTGGCCTACAAACTGTATTTGATGAACCATACACCTTCCGTATTGATTTTGAGAAGAAGCGAGGCCGCACAGAAGCCAAACTGATCTTTGAACGGGACGGATTGGAACTGGACCCGCTTTCCTCTTCCGGCGGTGGAGTGATAGATGTAGCCGCATTCACTCTAAGGGTGGCTTGCCTCCTACTTTCCCGTCCAGCCGTCCGTCCCGTTCTCCTCCTTGACGAACCTTTCAAGAATGTCTCTAAGACAAACGGATACCTTGACAGAATACCTCAACTATTGGAAGGACTATGTGAGGACTTGGGCATTCAAATCATAATGGTTACCCACATCGATGAGCTAAAGGTGGGGACTGTAGTGGAGGTGGGATGATGGGAATTGATAAGTCATATCTAACAGCGTATGAGGAATGGGAAAGAGCAGGACGGGTAAAATGGATAGAAGAACAGACAGAACGTATTAAACAAGAAGAAGCAACTATCAAAAGACTTGAACATATAGAGGGTGCCGCTAGAGCAGCTGTGCAGTGTTACATTGAAGAGCTAGAATGGCAACAGTTCTGGAAACACACACAATGCAAAGGTGGAAATCTCCTGTATTGTTTAGAACACCTTACACTGGCTTCCCTACAGCGGCAGGGGTCTATGCTGTACCTAGCCCAAGCGTTAGGTGAGGAGGTGGGATGATGGAATTATTGGGAAACATTCGCAGATGGTGGATGATGATAAAACTCAAAAGAACAGATGACAAGGAAGTGCCCGTCACTCCCCTCGAAAAACGATTGTTTCACGAGAGAAATGATTTACTTCTTGCCATTGAGATTATACAATGGGATTCAATGATAGACAGACTGTACGAGGATCACAAATGTAACGCACTCATAAGTATTGTCAGATTAAAGGCAGCTATTCATAGAGCCCATATGATAGCCAGTGATGTACGTCGTGTTATGCAAGAGAGAGAGTTTGAATGAAAAACCGTTGTCCTAAATGCTATGGAGAAATTGGAACTGCTGGAATATGCACAAATTGCGGATGGTGGGTCAACCCTTACCCCACTTCACACGCCACTACTCCTGTCAAGATAGAATACCAAACTGCCAACCGCCTAATTGAATGGTCTAAAGCATTAGACAGATTGATTCAAGTGGCTGAAAAGGTTTACACAATCGCTGATGTCTTGTTAAAAATGGATATGGCTTTCGGTGAATTTGGTGATCTTGGAAGGATTAAACTGGTCCAGGAATTGGGAGATACTCTGGATGAGGTGAAACGATTGAGAGGAGAATAGGTTGACCACTGTGTTCATTCGATGTGATGTGTGCAAAGAGACATACCCAGCAGCTGAGGTTCGGTGGTATGGGCGTAGAAAGCTATGTTCAGATTGTAAGCTAAAGAGGGACCAAATCAGAAAGGTCAACAGAGAGAAAAGGAGAAACAAATGAACTTGAAAGAAATGTTTTGTCCCTGTTGCGGTGTCTTACGGTTGGAGGGTTGTGACATCCTCGACAAAACATTTCAGCTGGAACTGAAGTGGGAATTCTACCACAGAAATAAGGGACAGCCTATAGGTCCGCAACTGGAAGTGTCTAGCGGCTACCGTTGCGCCGAGCACAATGAAGAGGTAGGCGGTTCAGAACATAGCCAACATCTACTTTCCAGGGCCATGGACATTCGGAAAAAGGACCGTACCCCTTTCACAGATGAAGAGGCAGAGACATTGAAAACCATAGCTGAGGAATTGGAATTCACTGGGATCATCCTATACTCCCATCACATCCATGTGGATACTAGGGAAGGGACTCCATACAAAGCAAACAAAAGGAATGAGGGATGAAAATGGAAATCTGGAAATGGCAACTCTCACCTGACTCACGAACGGTAAACGAGATAGACATGCCCAAAGGCGCACAGATATTGGATGTGCAGACACAAACCGGTATCCCTTGTATATGGGCATTGGTTGATCCTTCCCAACCCAAACAATCCAGGAGTATCTGGGTCTTTGGGACTGGGCATAAAATACCAGAAGGATTAAGGCTGAACTATATTGGAACATACCAAACCGATATTGGCGCATATGTCTTCCATGTATTTGAGGAGGTTAGGACGTGAAGGATAGCGTCAACTTCTGGTCAAAAAAGATAGTGGATCTGTGCCGCCAACGCGACAATACACGACAAGCCCTCTGGGAGGCGCTGGAAATGATCGAACTGGCGACAGAGCAGGCGCACGAAGGGGGAGTGGATTGCGAACAGATGATGGCGTTTGTCGAGCGAACGCGCAAGACGCTAGAGGGAGGCGAGGGGTGATGGCGCTTGGGCATGATTTTCCTCGTCACGAAACCGCCAAGGTGAAAGTGGAAAGGGGCACGGAATGAACCAGAACGACTATCAGCGGTATTTGAATGAACAGGAACAACACCGAGCCTGGCTGCACAGAGAGGGCGGGCACCGAGGAGATTTCCGAAAACTAGACCTCTCCCACGCCAACCTCTCCCACACCGACCTCTCCCACACCGACCTCTCCCACACCGACCTCTCCGGCGCCAACCTCGACGAGACTGGCATCATTGCCATCCAGGGTTCGAGGCATCGCATTGTGGCCATCTCCCGCGACGAGGTGTGTGTGGGGTGGGTGTGTATGCCACTGAGTATGTGGCTCCAGGAGTATCGCGAGGTGTGCGCCAAGTACAAATACAGCGACCGCGAAACCGGGGAATACGGCGAATGGCTGGCCGTGTTGGACAGCATGATCCCGGACGGGTACATGGAAAGGGGCACGGAAGGAAGGTAGTGATGGAAAATCAAACCGAAGAAAAATGGTTGGGAGGTGTGGCTAAAGGAAGGGACATATACCAACTCAACAAAGAAGGCGGCGTGGATATATCGGAGAATGTTCTGGTGCCTTGGGAAGAATTGGAAAGGGGAATAACCATGAGGATGCTACTCGCAATTATTGGCGGTTGTGTGATCGTTGCTTCTGTTCTATCTGTGGTGGGACATTCACTACTCTTACAACAGGCAGAGATCAATGCTCAAATGAGCGAAGAACGTATCATCTCAGAAATCAAACGGGAGGAATTCGCCATTCACATCCAACAACTGTCATCCGAAGAACGTCTCAAATACATAGCCATCCTTTCCGCAGTGGCTCCCACCCCTAATGCGCCTCATCCTGTTACGGTCCCTGCTACTCCAATCCCTGTTGTGAAAGGAGATGACAAATGATTGATTATTGTGAATGTTGCGGACAAACGATTGGGACATGTCATAGAGTGTGTAAAGATTGTTTCACCACACTCCGAAAAAGGCCTCCCGATTCTCTTTCAATTGAAATGACACAAACCGATAAGAAGGACATCCAGTACACCGTAATATCCTTGGACGCGATAGAGCAGCTAATCCAAACTATTGAGAGATTGAGTCGGGAGGTAACTGAACGGAAATAGACCGGAACCCCTCCATCTCAAACCTAACTAACTCTTGTCTCTCCACCACATATCCGAATGGGAACACATCTCCTTTTTCGTACAGGCCCTCCGGGTGATTGTCCCCATGTGGTAATGCTGTCCCCACATCCACCACCGTAACAGAGGCCAAATGAGAATGAGGAGGAACTTTGGCCGTCACCCTGTATCGTTTGTCCACAGATACCCATTGCGTTGATACCAGATCACTGCCCTTGATAGGTCTCTCTGAGCCCCGTATCCTCTGCATTACATACACCCCTACACTATGAGTGTGCCCATGCAGGATGAGAGCCCTGAAATACTTACAAGCGGTTTCGACAGCCCAAGTCAGAACCTTGTTCCTTCCTAATTTCCTCCCCGGCTGAATGAACAGCTCCCCCACAGTCTTGCCCGCATCCAGGATCCAAGAGTCTGCATCAGGATGAATTACATCCTGGATGGTGAAGCCTAGCCTATACGTCTGTTCGTGTAGCCACTTCCTGGCCCCTTTCCCCTTCATCCACCATCTATGTGCCTGGTGCCCGTGAGCCCCCATCACCATGCTATCCTCAGGAAGCCATATGTCACTATCCGGTATCTCCAGCTCTAGTACACCCCTCCATCGTGCATCGTGATTGCCGTGGATATTAAGGTCTGGAAATGAACGAATTGTTTTCCCTTGTGCCAATTGGGTAACAAACATCTTAATGGCTTCAGGTGCCCTGGCAACACTATCGATCAAATCTCCCAGATGTACCAAAAAGATATTGTGGTTGATACCAGCCCTACAAATCCGATGAGTAATAGTGTGCGGGGAGATGCCATTCTTTCCCACACGATCAAACTCATAGTGACCGTAATGCCAATCTGATACCACAACTGTTAAGTCTGTCAGCTTCTCATAAGGCTGTAACTTTGGACCGAACTCTAGTTTCATCCTTCTTACCTCCATCGCATACAGACCCAAAGGGCACCATCGTCTTGAACCTCTCCATTAGCCACTGCGTACACCATTCTCGCTTGATCTTCTGTCCTGGCTTGAATGTAAGTGGCGACTCCTACATGATTGGGCTGTTCGCGCTTGTACCACCCCATCACCATTGGGAACGGTTCAAATGTCTTCACCACACCTTCTGGTAGGATGAATGTCAGGCACTCGCTCCCTCCCCCTCCCCTCAACATGAACACCACATAGGGACCGTTTCCTCTTTGATCCCATTCATACCAATACGTCACTTCTTGGCCCCGACAATCCTGAGTAATACCCAACCATGCGGTGCCCCTATTCCCAGTAGCACGATAGTGGACCCACACATGAAAATCGCCCAGTCTATTCCACTCCACTATAGCAGACCCTCTCCTAGTACCATCAGCCGTAGGATTATATCCAGCATCATTAATTTGGTGCGCCGTAGTGTACCAGTGTGTATCTGCTTTCGCCCAATTGTCAACACCCCAATTGTCCACTCCTCCAGGAGAAGTCCATTGGGTAGTGTTCGCTGCAATTTGGGTAACCTCTCCTGTGATGCAATCTTGGAACTGGATCCATGAACAAGATATCGACCCGTAACAACCCTGACCTCCTTGCCCAGGAACGATATGCCCCGTCGTGACACAAACCCCAATAGGCAGGCCAGAATCATACTGCATGAAAGAATACTCAGGCTCATGCCATACATCCGGAGCAGGTGTAGGAACAGGAGTAGGCGTAGGAGTAGCTAAGAGTTCTGACCCTCCCTGATCCCACCATTCTGTCCAATTCGCCCAATTCACATGGCCACAGCCCTGCGTTAGCAAAAGAGCAGCCAATGTCAATATCCCAAACACAATGAAAAACAATTCCCAGGACACATACACTCTGCCTCTATCCATTGTCCATTTCATGTCATTCCTCCTAGTCCATAAGATAAGCAGCAATGGGCAGCTCCAACAAAGAAGGTGCTATTTGCACCCCGGAAAGGAATCAAGCTGGAGCCACCCATCGCAGACTCTCCTCTATTTTCTCCACCACACGCCCCGTCCCTTCCCATCCGTAATACACTTGATGAATAGGAGCATTCAAGTGGTTCTCTTCATGGTATCGGTCAATATAAATAGGCCAGTAGTCTTTGCCTATGTCGTCTGTCCCCGGTGCTACCATCCCCTCTTTATGAGTAATTAGCACCAGGGGTTTCCCACACATTAGAGCCAGATGTGCCAGACCCGCGTCAGTAGCTACCACCAAGTTAGAATTCAACATGCCTTGTATCGTCTCATCAAGATACCTGACACTTCTGTCCCACGCCGTTCTGCAACCCGTCAATAAGTAAGAGGATTCTGGATGCCCTGCCGCAAACACCTTCATTCTCATTCCCAACAGAGCATCAGTCAAATGCTGCCAATACGGCCAATTCTTGTTGCTACCATATTCCCGTTTCCTAGGACACACGCACACATCAAAACGGCTAGCATCGCGCACCATTCGATACGGGGAGGGCACAAAGTATCTCCTTGGAGTGGCTTTAGTAGCAGGGTAAGGCATGGGTAGAAACTCTACACCATCTCCTATGCGTTCCCGCCATTCTTTCTCTACATCCTTCTCAGGCCTTGCTCTCCTATCTGCATCCTTCCGACGATCAAGATATAAATACTCGCACCCAGGATATAATGCCTCTGTACCCTCTTCTATGATCACCGTCTTAGGAGATGGGAACGCATTTACCCAAGGAGCATGAAACATACACAAGAACCCAAATTCACTGCGATAAGGCAAAAACACCTTCATGCTGAGTACCCTTCCCGTTCCATTACTTCCATCAACTGCTCCCTCCACCATCCCTCTTTTTCTGGTCGCAGTATCACATCCACCCCCGCAGATAACCGGCCTGTACGAGCTGACGCCATTTTGTTACCCCAACTAGTGGACAAGAACTCCTCCAATCGTTGTCTGTTGATTTCGCCGCAGGGCAGCAGTGAAGCTAATTCATCCACGAAACTAGTTCGGTCCTCCGAAGACAGCACCTCATACTTGGCTTCTACCACATGTGTTTCATATTCTCGCCAAGGGTGATCCTGACGTAACCGTCGGATCTGTTCCGCGGTGTTGTTGCTTTCCATCTCAATCCATTCAAGGATGCGTTCATCGCTAGTGAGATGGATGGTTCCAGTAGATGGGACCAAACCCTCCCGAAGTGCATAGAAACTCTTAACAATCTCAATCGGATGTCGAACAGAACGAACAAACACCAAATTGCATTCGGAAAACACTTGCGACAATTGCAACATTCCATAGTCGCACTTCCCCGGATGGAGAACACTAAGTTCCTTCCACTTCTGATAACACACTCCCTCCAAACCCCTACACATTGCGGCAACTACACTAGTCCCTGATCTAGGACAACCATAACTCAATACTACTGTTGGCTTTGCGCTCATCCTGCCTCCTTTATGCTTCGGTGTAACTTCTCCTGGAACGCGGGTTGTTTGTATGTTTTCCTCGACAGCACCCCTACATATGGATCCAATGCTGCACCAACATCTATCAGGTGAGCACAAACTCCCATCTTTCCCAGTCTCCATATGAGGGCATTGCTCGCCAATCCACAAGCGAACAAGGCGAGGTCAAACCCATGCTTTGCCCACTCATCCCAAATCTCAGCGATAACCTCCTCTGCTACATCCCATGTATTGTGTGGAGGAGTAACGAGATGTTTGTGGGTGAACACGGTCAGACGAGCCAGATGGGCTCCACCCACTACTAACACCCTACGTTTTTTGCACAGTCGCAAGAATGGACCAAACTCACCTTTGCAATTGGATCCACTTACTATTTCTTTCCATACCCAAGGTATGGTATTCTCACCATTCTCCACACTCTCAATGCCACGGCAACTAGCATACGTCCTGCCAGAACGATATCGGTATGAACAGGGTCCCACCGTAGGCACAGAATATCCTTTCTTCCTCAACCACTCCTGTGCCGCCTCCATGTGCTTTCGTCCTGGATTGAATCCATAATGGGTAAGAAGAGGAGGGGTGAACGTTTCTTCCAACGCATCCCGCAGCCCTGGCGCATAGTATCGGTCCCCATTACAATTCCAGCCCACTTCGCCCAACAAACAGCTCCACTCCCCATCCCCATAGTTGGCCATGGTAACGAAAGAAGAATGAGAAGATAGTTCATCCACAAGATCATCGATAGTGAGGATCGATTGACTCATAATCCAACCTCTTTTCGCAAGACCGCAATCCTATCCTGTCTGCCACGATGGACCCTGCCCTTGCTTTTGCCTCTGTTCTCCCTGCTAGCTATGGTATGCTCAATGCAAGGGACAGTCCCTTCTGGGTATGCCCAAGGCTTATCGTACACATAGCAGTATTCACCTGGAAGGCGTGTCACCCGTAACCATCCCATTCCCATCTTCAATTGTGATTCAACAATGCTCCGCAGGTTGGCTTGTCCTCCTCCAGCCCAATGGCCCACCGCTTGTTTAGCAGCATTGACCAGCGACCATGTTTTCAACAATTCCCTTGCCTCCTTTGTGTCTCCCCAGAACATGGTCCCGCTCAACATCCAATCATCGTTCCGTGTTTTGTCATATCCACCAGATGGTCCTTGAAACCAGTGCGCGCCAAAGTCAGTATCCAATCCATCAAAGTATGCTGATGGATCAGAATGGAAGAACGCATCTACATCCACACTCACCAAAGGTCCTGTGTACATTTCCCTCATACGATAGATGAAAATTGGTTTCAAAGATACCGCATGATCCCAGTCCGTAGCAGCTCCCACATTCTCCACGTGATGATCAATCTTTAGTTTTTCTAAAGAGGCAACCAACAACTCTGCCTCTTGTGTGTATGGTCCTCCTGTATGATATGCCACTACTCGCATGCTACGCCTCCCCTTCCAAATCCCGCAACGCTTCTTGTCTGCTGGCCACCAATTCTTCATTCCTATTGCGATCTTCTCTGTACTCTCTTGATGCCTGGTAGTGTGTTACGATGGGAGGTGAAGGTGGTCGTCGATATCGGACTTTGGACAGATCGAAGATCCAACACCACTGAGGAGCCAGCTCTGTATTTATCCCTTTTACAGAAGTCAAAACCTGTTGAGGTTGGGAATATCGATGGCAATCCTTTCGGTCTTTCTGCGCCCAATCATCCATAATCCCAGATGCAGCTTGGCCTGAAGAAATCACAATCGTCCCGCTACAAATCTGAGACCCAAACATATGGACGGATACTGGAGGGATGGAGGCTGCTTCCGTCCAGGTGTTTGGGAGTTCCTCTCTTGGGTCCCTGGTAAACCTGGCATCGGCATCGACGAATAACAATGGACGGTCAGGGAACTGCCTACAAAATGATCGAATGATACTGGGCTTCTGCCTGCAAACGTCCTTCCAATATCCTGGAGGGATTGTTTCAATGGTGTACGGCAATCTGTCCCATTGATCAATACTCTTCTTCAATCGTGCTGCTTCAGTGGTGTAAGCAATGTCACTCGTATGAAATGATACCACCATCACCCTCTCCCATTCCCGCATCAATTCCTTTCCCATCGTAACTCCCTTTCTGTTTCTAGTCCTCATACTCCACCCAGCCGGAATTGACTGGTATGGGGATAGCTGGGTCCGCGGATAAAACCAGCTCCGTTGTGGCTGCTTCTGACTCCTCTCCATCCGCTGTCCGATACACAGTGACTGCTCCATAGTACGTCGCATTCCCGTCAGGATATGCACCGACTAGGACCTGCATCACCCCACTGGCAATGCCTCCCGTAACAACAGGTTCGTCCGTACCAGGTACAGGGGCAGAACCTTTCTTCACATATACTTTCCACGTGTCTCCAGGATTGGTGTCCTGATAGAACCCCGGATATCTAGCATAGACCAAGAACGCCTCATTCTCCACACAAGTCATCTGCAACCCAATAGGGGCAGATAGGGCTCCCAATTCCTCATTCCCATCTGAATTGACGGTGATAACTAACACCTTCTGATTTTGGCTCTCCACCCCATATGCATTCCTTTTCCTCATCACTACCCAAAAATTAGTCGTCCCAGAAGGCGGAGGCGTGATAGATACGGAAACAGGTCTAGTAGCAGAGAACCCGTCTGGGCCCTGGGTAAAATCGGGCATTTGATTTTCGCCCACATATACCACATAACCCTCAACTGCGTTATTAGCTATCCTGATCCTGCCTCTGACTTTATTGGTAATTTCCATGGTCGCTTCTGCGCCCTCTCTTATGATGTTCTGTTAAGAGATATCAAAACTGCGCTCCACCAACACCTCTGCATCCTCTGTGGCGACCGTATCTTCAGGCATTTCGCGCTTCCACTGGATACCTACTTGATACCCACTGGGAATCTCACCTATGTCCAAACCCGTGGCTGCTGTTATGCCTGTGTTCCATGCGACCCCTGTTGGAGGGGTGTCCTCATTTGCGAGTGTTTGTATCTCTGGTCCACCAGACCCTTCTGGATCATATACGCCTTTCGAGTCTATCGCTATAGCAATGCCAGGGACAGCATGAAGAGTGTCTGTAGCAGCACCAGCAGAGGGAGTGGTCCCCAATAGACCTCTTCCTGTAGCAGGCACCGTTAACTCTGTAGTAGTGCGTTCGCTGTAATACACTATCTCCCTGGTAGTCTCACCGTTCTTGATATGACAGAAACCCTCCTCCGGCCAATCCTCAAAAGATGCCGCAGACCCAGATATCACTATTGTCCCTGCACCGGATGCTCCTAATTGAGTGTCGTCTGATACTTGAGCGGTGCCTAATTCTCCTATCCAACGCTTGAGCAGGGTTACCACCCCACTGGAAACATTTTTCATGATGGTAGATCTGTAATTAACATCTCCTGCTTCCGCCTCTTCTGAAGTCACATCATCCATTCCAAACAGGTTATTGGCACGCCGACTAAGCGTAATGGTGGCAGATCCAGAAAGGGCAACCGCGGAGGTCCTGGTAACACGGAGATATGCCCCTGGACTGCCGCTGGTTTCTACCACCTTTGTCTCTCCATTCAAAATATTGACATTGGAGCCATATTCCCCTCCTGCGCACTTCCAGCGCAACGTATTATCTCCTACCACATCCAGCGTCCCATCTCCTACCTCATTACCACCTGACGCAAAGTCAATAGTGATATTCCCAATAGGGTTTGTGATGACAACATCCATCGACTGGGCTTCAGTAGATGATCTACAATTACCCAACGATGCATCTGGATCGGTCTGGACTCCTCCATCACTCGATGCCCCTGTAAGATACTCACGGAGCCCATCTGCTCGTTTGTATTGCGATGGCATAATTTGGTTCCTTTCTTGTTACTCCACAGTAAGAGTTCCAGCTGAACAGGACACGCTAACCCCTGTTGGAGGGTCTGGTGGCCTAACAATCATCCACACATAAGGGAGGGGATCACTTTCCCTCTGGTTATCATCCACTGCTATGACTCTCCATTCTGCTACAGTCTGATCATTCAGGAGCGGTGTCACAAACGAATTCACCCCAACCAGACTATCATCTGGAAGGCTGCCTGCAACATGCCAAGTCCCTCCCTGCTTGTATTCAATCCGATAAAAGGCACTCCCAGCAGAACGATACCATTGCAGCGTTAGACACCCTGGATTTTTTTCGCTGACCGCCAACTCTCCATCAGCCACCACCTCTATAGGCGGAGGTTCTGTCTCAGAACTGTACATAGAGAAGGAATAAGTATAGGTGTTATCAGATGTCGTGGTCAGTTCCTCACCCCATAACACCACGCGCACAGAGCCCAAACCCGATGCCCATGTGAATACCCAATTCCCATCAAGATACTCCACTTGGGTGAAAGGTATATTCACTTGGCATCCTCCCCAATGTCCGCGATTGAATCAACATAAGCTATTATTCTAGTCCCAAACACAAACACGCCTTCAAAGTAGCGTCCGCCATTAGCAGCAGGGGCTGGCGGAGGGTCTGACATATATCCATTGCTATGAGTTAATTTATCCCAATTCAACGTAAACATGAGATATATATCCGGGTGGGGAAGCGGAAATACCGGCCAATCCAAGGCAGTGGTTACATCTGCGTAGACATACCCATAATCCCAATCCGGAGGTCCTGTCATTCGAGCCAAAGCAGCCTCCAATTCTGCTTTGGACCAGCTGGCGATAGGGGGGCTGACACTGTCAAAACCCCAATCCAATTGCGAAGATGCTTTTCTGCATTCAAGAGACCAGTTTCCCCTTCCCCAATAGTCATATATATGGGAAGGAGCCACTGCCAAAACCAAAGTGCTTGGATTTTTAGGCCACTGTCTTCTCCCAAGCCCAGTTTCCTCCAAGCGGAAAAGGGGTCTATCCATCTGGACATATGCTCCTCGACCCCCACTTGGATATTGCACAACCTCTCCAGTGAATCCTGCCAAGTCCCAGTCATCGTCCCATGTGTTTAATCCTGCAGGATTGGATGGGAGTGCTGCCAAGGCGTCAGACCAAGGATTCTCTGTTGCCGAATACTCAGCCGCCATCTTATACCCTTTGGCTTTTGTTGCAGTAAAACCCCTCCACCATTCAGCAGCCGCCATCAAATTGTTACGAAAAGCCAAAGGGCCCGCATTCCCAGCGGCACTATTCATCTCACAAGAGTCCCAATTATATGGACCAGCACATTCTGCCTCTCGACACGCATCTACAAACTCCTTGAACGCCTCCCATGTATTATGAGATATATCGAAGGGATTCCTTTTTATGTGAAGTGGGTCTACCCCTTTGTCAATGAAGAAGTGATCCATTAGAATATCAGGAACGGTCACCCCATTCTCTCTTGTACGTTCCTTCCATCCACCCCAAGCAACAGGACCGTAATATGACATTTGGTCACCTAGAAACGTTCCATATCCTAAATCATGTCCTGGATCAATAATCCGATACTCTGGAGATCCATTAAATACTACCGATTGACATCCCATTATCTATCTACCTCTACAGGTCAAAATCAGGCCACTTGCTAGAATGAGGCACATTCGTCACCTCATCATCGCTTTTCCGCCACTTGAGAGGCAATTCCTCATCTCCATCATCCTCATTTGTGGTCGCTGTGAGATTGCTTTGAAGGGCACCTCCATCATGTATCCCACTATGGGCATGGATAGGAGCACCCCAACTCCGATTAGCAACGTTCATATCCAGCCATACAAGAGGCGCAGCGGGATACTCTGGGTACTGCAAGCTTCCTTCTTCAATCCTGACACTAGGCAGTCTGACTGCTAGAATTTCTTGCCCTTCTTGATAGGGTGGATAGATTTGTTGTGTTATCCCATTGACCAAACGGTAATCATCTGCCCGATCAGGATATTCGTACTCCACCCCTTCCACCTCAGGAAAATTCACTCCCCACCGTAAATGCCAAGGTTTTGCCACAGCTGTTAGTTGATCATCCCCATCGAGCATCTTACGGTAGCACCACAGGAACTGACCATACTCCCAAACCACCTCCATCAACGCAAAGGGACTAGGATACCGTCCCTGCTCCTCCGCCAAACTCACCATATATCTATCCCCACATGAAGTGATATTCACCCCACGCCCACCAATCAAAAGGCGAGGGATAGCATCCCTCAGCTCATTCAAGTTTTTGGCTGAGATCACCCTCGCTCCAGAACTAAACTCAGGCGGTTTGGATATCTGTGCCATTACATCCTCTATTATTGTGCAGGGCCAATTACATAGAAACCCAACGCTTTGGTGAAATTGACTTCTTTGTGATACCGAATGTATTTGTATCCTTCATCTTCCACCAAATCCTCCGGTGGCCGTCCTGTTCGATCATCGATGAATACAGCAGTAGGGTTCCATGTATCTGGATTATGTTGAAAGGTGAAGGTCATGAAATAGTTGCCTTCATCACGATACTCCCAAGTCACTTCAGTGCACATCCAGGTATGTTTCTTCTGGCCTAGCCAAGTGGAACTATTCACCGAACCAATGAGATCATCCGCCTTGTCCCAAGGATTCTGGATCAACTTGATGCCTTCCACAGTGAAAGTGCGTTGCGGTTGGTATACATCTACGGTTCCTGTTTGCTCTATAGTCCTTCCTGCATAGTCTGGATCGGTGTCAGGATAAGTATGAGTAAGCGTGATAGGTTCTGGTGACCCCTCTCCTCCGTCCCGATATAGATTGGTGGCCTTCTGGGCTACCGATGCCTGCATCTTCCCTGCTACGTTTCGGTTAGTGATGGTTGCCCAACCTTGTAACAAGGATTGCCCACGATCATTGAATTTCTCATACACCAAATCAACCTGAGCGGCGTTTTTGTCCACCATCCGCACAATTCGATCCACTAAGTGAAGATGATTGCATCGGTCGTCATCTAAATATGACCCTATCTCTGGCAGCCCTCCTTCATCCAGAATAGCATATGCGGCCGATTCAAAATCTTCCCAATCCTCACTTACTTCATTGATAAACGCCCTTTTCGTACACCCAACAATCACTCCCCATTTTTCGCGCAACTCCAACGTCTCAATGCGATCTATATATGGATGCATAACCTCTCCTTAATCAATCCACCAAGACCGGCTGTCCCTGGTTAAGACTTTGAGTCTGTAGTCCTATAAGTGTATCTAGCCTCTCATTCACTCCTGGTGCTTCTACCTGTTGTTTTCGTGATGGCGGTGCTCCTGCTAGACCCGCAAGACTCATTCGGTTCAATGCTATCTGTTGGAATTCGACACGTTCCAATGCCCCTGTTCCTACTCCAGAAGCGACTCCTCCCACTCCTGCATCTGCTACTGCTTTCCCCACACCACTAGCCTTGCCTGCGGCAGTAGCAGCCTCAACACTCTGGGCAGAAGAGGAAAAGAACTCATCCAAAAACTTCTTCAAATCCCTAAACCCAGGTAAGTCCATAATGGCACCACCCAATTTGCCAAAAGACTCCCCAAGGCCCGGACTAGCTATAGATGCGTCATCAGCAAACAACTGGTTCCTGACTTGTTCCCATACCGCAGCTTGAGCCTTGTACTGCTCATCTAATCCCGCTGCCTTCTGATAGTAATCCATAGTCCTCTGCTCTGCTGCGGAGTAACTACGGTCTATGGCTTCCTGAAAAGACGTATCCATCCCATCCACCATGGCATTCCACCCGCCCTTGATGCCTTCCAGAACGGTAATAGCTTCATCTGCATCAGCCTGACTAATGAGCTTGGTCTTTTTGCCTATATCCACCGCAAACGTGGCAAACTTAATGAGCTTCTGCACAATCTTGTCCAACACCCCAAAGAACAGACTCGATACTGACGACATCATAGTAATGTAGTATCTCCACACCACTCCCAAAGCATTAGTAACCTCCGTCTTTAGCCACTCCCATCCTAACGCCATCTTGTTCACTGCCCAGTCCCAAGATTGCCATATAGCAGTAGCTACCACTTTCAGCCAAGTACCCAAATGAGCTCCACCTATCTCAATGCCTTCGATGAAACTATGGAACCCCAAATCTGCTTTGGCGAAAGCATCTACAACAGCCCAAACCGCCGTGCCCACTAGAGCAATCACAATCATCCATTTCCACCCGACAACCGTTAACAATCTGAACGCAGCAATGACAGCAGCCACGCCCTGGGTCAAGAACCCAAATGCAATCAAAGCTGGTCCAATGGCTGCTGTTATGGCGGCTACTAGGACTATCGTCATCTTGGCCTGTTGGCTCAACCCTCCCCACCATTTAATCGCGTCTTTGATACGCTCATTCAGTGCTAGAATATGGGGAGACAGTACCTCTCCTATTCCAATAGCCACGTCGATAATCTGATTCTTCAAAATCTTCATTTGGTTTGTGAAAGACTTCAACTGCTTCTCTGCTACTTCTTTGGTCATTCCTCCCGCATCCCTCAAATCTTCCGTGAATTGCCTAATCTTGTCTGACGTTCCCAACAACATCTGAAGGTAGGAAAAAGACCGTGCCTGAAACCCTAGTTGCTCGGCAGTCTGTTTCTTCTGCTCATCTGTCATAGTAGAGAACAACCCCGTTAGGTCTCCGATAATGTCAGCATAGGACCGCATCGTGCCTGTGCTGTCATACACTGATATGCCCATAGACTTCCAAGCGTCTGTGCTCTTGATTGCTGCCCGCTGAAGGTCTCTGGACACAATATTGAGAGCCTCTCCTGCCCGTTCCCCTTTGATACCCTGATCCGCATACGCGGCTAACACAGCCACCCCTTCCTCGAGGTCCTTGTTGAGAAGCTTGATGGAAGCGGCAGCCTTATTGGTTAGTGCCCTGGAAAACTGCTCTACTGACGCATTGGCCAATGTATTGGCTTTGACTAGTACATCTGACACCTTGGTCATGTTCAGCATGTTCTGAGCGGCATCGTCAGTTTTCATACCTAATGCAGCTTGAGCATCTGCAAGCAAGGTGGTGGCCTGGTTCATATCGAACATGCCCGCCACTGCGAACGAATTCACCGCTCCCAAAGCCTGTACAGACTGTTCCGCATTCATACCCGCCGATGCCAAGTAATAGTAACTCTGTGCAAGTTCTTGTGCTGACGTAATGGTCTCTGTGGAAAGAGTTCTGGCGGTATCCCTCATCTGGGACTTCATCTGTTCTGACACACCCTTTTGAATCGCTAAGGATTCAGTCATCGCCTGGTCAAAACTTGCAAAGGCTTTCACCCCTGCTCCTCCCAGCATTGCTATAGGAGCAGTTACATACATAGACATAGACCTGCCCATAGCTTTCATGGCTCGGGCAGTGCCATTCAATTGGTGTTCGGCCATCTTCAAGCCGCGCTCATACTGAGACGATTCAGTACGCAAATGAACGATGAGGTTACCTAGATTTATTCCGAACACGCTTCACTCCTGTCAAGGCAAACCAGAATGATTTAGACGTCATCAACCTTTGTTTCCTCTGTTCCTCTATACTCAGATCATTTGGACGTTTTGGAGTAGCAGTCCCAAAGTCCAATAGCATGTCCTCCAACCTGACAGACCGTGGATCCTTCAAGTAAGACCGTCGGACCTCTGTGGCTATCAACGCCAAATAATAGTCCTGCTTTTCCTTCTCGTTCCTTTCCTCCTTCAGGAATACCATCCATTCCACAAACTCCTTGGAAGAGGTCCTGTCCATTGTGTCTCGGAGAGGGAGATGGAGGAGGGATGCCAGCTTGTACCAAGCCCTCCTCTCTCCCTTCAGTCGTTTTTTGCGTCATCCTCTGCGTCCTGCTCAAGGCCATTCAGTTTCTGAGCAGCCTTGAATAGAGTGATCACAGCCTTAGTAGGGAATGCTTGAATCTCTTTGACAGAGACCAGCTCGTCAACCTCATCATACAAGCACTTGGAAAGCAAGCTAGCTTGCAGTCCGTCAAAGTTCTTGACACCAATAATATTTCCCTTCGCGTCTGTCCTCATTCTTCCAGCCATGCTTTGGAGGTACGCGTCGCGGCCTGTACCGTGCATCTCCCGTAGCACTAGATGCCGCTCCGAACCATCCTCCATCTCCATCACCACTGGGATCTCATCTAGCTTATGGGTTACTCTGATAGCGTCTGTTTTCATGTGGTCATCCTTTCCATTGGGCACGTCTGCCCTTGCCTATTACGCCAATACAGGTGCTTCCTCTTCTCCAGCCGCATTCTGATTCGAGGGAACAATGGTAACTTCTGCGGTGGGTTGCTCACCTTCAACAACCCTTTGTGGCGTGAACTTATCCAACCAACCCCAAAATGTCAAAGTCTGCCCGTCAGCAAATGTAATCGTGATCTGCTGATTCTCATTGACCATGTCCACCAAATCCTCATAAGCAGCCGGATCATACGCATACACTCCAGATGCATCGGTAAGAGTCTTCAGTTGCTTGGGCGAACGGGTCCTCCATGCCGTGTTCCGCATTGTCGTGGTTTCATTAGCCCCGCCTCCATCCACTCCCGGAGGGGTGACCTCCTTTTCCCACAGAAGCACATCTGGGTAATTCGCAAATGAAACCAGGGTCTGAAAGCCATCATCTATCCTTGCCATCACATCCTCCTTGTAGGTTCATTCCTACAGTGTCTAATTGGTTGTTACTCGTTGTTATATAACACCCCTACACGCATAGTAGCAGCGGCTGCATCCCCATGCGAAACATACACATACACAATAGAATCACCTGTGATGGGATTATCACTCCCATCTCCCGTCTCCCAGATGAACACCTTCCCCTCCCCCAATTCTTTCTGCCAATGTTCTGTCGGCCCAGTAGCACAGAAGGAAAACTGACCTAGCTTCTCTGTATATAGCAGAATGGCCTGGACATTTGTGCCAAGCACCGCCACATCAAGTTCTGTCGGCGCAATCAATACCACATCCGTATCCTGTGTGGGAAGATTGTCACCAGAACCTCCATCAATCGAAATGGCGTTGACGGAAACATTGGTAACAGACATTCCCCTACGACAGCCTCCATCCCAATACAGATCCACCCTGTCATCCTGCTCAAATGAATGCCCACTATCATCCACTGTTACCACACCCGTATCGTTATCTGTGCGGGTGGTGAGGTCCCCTGCTTCTCCTGCATCTACACTCACATCATGGACAATCGCACCGTCCCCTGTCAGAGTGGAGGACTGGTTGAAACTAGCACCTCCTAACGACATATTCTTTCTGACGACACCTGACAAACTCATAACAACCTCCAATCAATCATTCTGATACAGAATTCCAATGGTCATAGTTGCCCCTGCGCTGGCATTTGAATGGGCTACCCCTATCGAACCCACGTCATGCTGGACAGGATTCTCAATCCCGCAACCTTCAGACCAATCGTATGCATACCCTGCATTCACTTCTGGTGTAAATGTGGGCTCATTCAATGGCGTGTTGAAGGTAAAGTACCCATGTTGCGTGGTATGGAGAAGGATGGCGACAATATTGGTGCCCTGGATGTCGATATCCAATGATGTCGCCTTAGTTACTGTCACATCCGTTGGAGTGGGAAGGGTATCCGGCAAACTATCCCCTCCTCCATTCTTTATTGTTATCTCATCCCCATCTACGTCTGTGACCTCCATATAGAACCGTTGCCCATCATCCCACGCTACGTTTACCCTATCACCTGCCTCAAACCCATGCCCACTATCCTCTAATGTGACAGTCCCCTCATAGGCAGAACCTCGACCAGTTAGTTGCCCCTCCTGAACGTCTGCTGCTCCAAGAATCGCTTGAAACACCACTAGGCCATCCGCAGTGAGTGTGGAAGATTGACTGAAGGAAATTCCACCCATGGTAACGGTCTTTTTGATACTTGCCTGCACGCTCATTCTTTACCTCCTCAAAATTTGTTGAGAAACGGACACATAGACATATCTGCCAATGCAGAACGGTCTGCGCCGGTCCCGGCAGCGTTAATCTGCAAAATCTGAGTAGCAGTATAGGGTATTCCATACAACACGCCTCCAAAGCCTAACCCCATACCCGCCCACTTATTTGACCCAGACAAATCTGCCCCCATATTACTTCGGGTTGCAGTACCTGCCACTGGATCGATGATGAGGATGTCTTCAGCGTCATATGGAGTCCCATATATCCTGCCATCCGTACCTACCGAACCACTGGACCATTTGAATGTCCCTGACAAATCTGCTCCCATGTTGCTTTTAGTAGCAGTGCCTGCAACGGGATCGATGATGAGAATATCTGTGGCGTGCAATGGGATGCCGTAAATCTTCCCGTCCGGTCCAGCCACTCCCCCCATCCACTTGTACATACCCGCCAAACTCGCTCCCATGTTACTCCGGGTTGCAGTACCTGCCACTGGATCGATGATGAGGATATCTGAAGCAAAACAAGGAATGCCATATAACTTCCCATCTACTCCAGGAACCAATCCCGCCCATTTGACTGGATCTGGCATCGATACTCCCATGTTACTTCGGGTTGCAGTACCTGCCGCTGGATCGATGATGAGGATATCAGGTGCTTGGAACGGACATCCGTAAATTTTGCCGTCCACCCCTTCCGCACCGCCATTCCATTTTACTGTCCCAGACAAATCTGCTCCTAAATTACTTTTGACAGCAGAACTTGTCGCTGGATCGATAATGAGAATTTCAGTGGCCCCATGAGGTATGCCATATATCCTCTCATCGACAGAAGAAGACACCCCACCAGCCCACTTGCCCGCTCCTGACAAGTCCTCTCCCATGTTACTCCGGGTTGCAGTACCTGCATCAGGACTAAGAGGATTGGTGTCGATGATAAGGATGTCTTCAGCAGAGGTTGGAATTCCATACAGCTTCCCATTTTTCCAAGTGGGAGCAAAGGTCCACTTGCCGGTGCCTGATAAATCTGCTCCCATATTACCCACTATCACAGATGGCGTCCCGTCCGGGAGCCAATTTTCCAATTCATGCAGAAATTGGTCCCCAGTGGGAACGTCCGGCCACTCGGGGAACAACACGTCATAAGTACCTCTCACCTTATCCACTACTCCAAGATAGACATCAAACGTTCCTCTCTGCGATCCAGTCACACCTAGATGAACATCATACAACCCGTGTTGCTTTTGAGTAACAGAAGTTACCAGCAGATCTGATATCGTAATGGTGTAATTTACGCTAAAGTTCCACAACCTGGTTTCCTCCTCCAATCCCATCGCCAAAATAGATGAAAACCGTGAAGCAGCATGAACGGTGTACCACGTGCCATCCTCCATCCTTACCCCTATACGGTTTACTCCGGACAACGCCTCTGCCGCCTGGACCACCTTCTGATACGCGGAGGGATGGGAGGATGATCTAGTCCTGATCTGTAGTCCCGGATGCTCTATAACTTCTCCTGTGGCCAGTATGCGTCCTTCCATCTGCGCAGCTGTGTCTACTATAGACGCAGCTTGGCGGACTGTCTTATCACCAGGGAGATGGCCTACGTACAAAGGCCATTCGTCCGAAGGAGGAGCGTCAAACACGCCCTGATCGAACAGCAATTTAGCTATCACTTGCGCAGGAGAATGATCCGTTATCATATCTTCTTGATATACTCCCTAATGGCACTGGCTACAATCAACAACACGTGCCGTCTGAGCCGTTTGACTGGATCCTCAAGAAACTTGGCTTTCTGCTTTGGCCCCCGATTGTTCATTGTCTCTCTAGCTATCTCTTCTGCATACTTCTTATTGAACGCTTCGCCATGTGCGGCATCCATGTTCTCATGAACAAACACCGCATACGACGCAGTGTACCCTACTCCTACATCTGCACTAAACCCAGCCCCTCCCACGTTCCTACAGAAACTAGACCCACGCAGATTGCCTGTATCCACTGGGACTTCCTTCATGCTTTCTCTCTGTACCAGGAGTCCGGCCCTCTTCAACCCTACTTCACAACCCTTGCCTGCGAATGGGTACGCCTTTCGCAGCTTGGCTATAGTGCCTTCCACTCCTGTCACATGAACCATCCTCATAGCATCGCCACCCTTACATATTCCGTTTGCCTTAGGTTGGGGATCTTGGCAAATTGGATGATCTCATAAGCATTATCATTCCGCAATGGGTCATCACTATGCACAATATCAGACAGACTGCCCTCCATTAACACGCCTTGGACCTGCACATCTTGACTTACCATTACGCTTGCTTTTGATAGAACTTTCGTCCCATCATCTTTTTGCACCTCCTCCGTTACAGAGGCCCACCGACAATCCAACTCCACTGGATCTGCATATGTGGCTTGGCCAAATTCATCGTACTCCCCTGGAGCCCAATAAACGCAAGTCCCTTTCAGCACTTTGGTAATGATGCTCACGACAACCTCCCTTGAGGGAGGATATTCTTGATCGTGTCCTCCAGCCCCTCTCCCTTCAACACAATAGTCACTCGTGGCAGCCTTTCGCGTAGGTCTAACAAGCATTCCTGACAATCCGACACTACAACAGAAATGGTGGATGGGTACTGTTCATCCACCCGTTTTAGAAACTGCAACACTCTGCAATATATCCTTGTCGATACTCCTAGTATGATGAACTGCGGTTCCTGGAAAAGAAATGCTTCTGCCTCTTCTATACTAGCACATGATATGAGTGGACATTGCTTCTGCAACAGCCAGTCCTCCACCACGCCCCGCATCCAAGGGTCTTGCTCCACCAATAGCACCATGCCCCTCCTCTGGGATGCCCGCAACTTCCGTCCCTCCGCCAAGAATTCAACAATATCCTGGTTCATTCATTTCTCCTGTTCAGCACTTCTTCAACACGCTCCAACGCTTTAGTCACCGTCACCAAAACCGCCGTACATTCCCTCACCACCGCCACTATTTCATTATGATGAGTAGCCCCCATCTCTTCAATAGTTTTGTCCTTCTTCGCCACGATGGACTTGAAATCGCAATAGAGATACACAATCGCCAGCGCCAGCGCTGCAATTACAGTGCAAGGTCCGTAGGAATACAACAATTCCACAGCTTCCCTCATGTTGATTCTTCTCCAATCCAAGTCACCCCTACAGTTGCTCCTGCCTTGCCGTTCACCACACGCTTATTCCATCGTGCCAACCCTCCCGTCGGATCAAGGCTCATCGCCATCTGTCCGTACGTTGTGCATGCTAACCCAAGATCCAACTTGTATTGATGCGACACACTTACTCCTGCTGCTCCTGTTACTGCTTCACTAGCTGGCCTTGGGTCCCGAATACAGATCAAATGCGCGGCAAGCCATGTCTCTACCGTAGCTGCTGGAAGCGCTTCTATATCAGGACAGTGCTCCGTGACCATAGCATTCGCAGCATTGATAAATGGATCCAGATCTGTGATGGAGGAGTCCACTTCCAAAATCTTTCTGATCTCTGCCGCGGTTGTCCTGGCCATTACTACCATACCCTCCTAAGAAGCACAGGGCCCTCTTCCTTTAGCAAACCACCGAAGGAGCACAGAGTCCAGCTAACTGTGAGGGAAAGCGCTGGAAGAAGAGGGCCCTGTGCGGATTTGATCATGATTGCTTGTCCCTGTCTTTGTTCTTTGGTTTTTCTTCCTCTTGTATCTGTTCTAACTCGATCAGCAACACCTTGTCCTTTGGCATTAGCACCTCTAGCCACGCCTTCACTAAGGCAGGGGAGCCAGCCCTGGCAGCCGTCCCCATATTGATCTGTCTCTTCCACCCCTTCTTCTTGGTGTCGCACTCCACCCGTTCCACCAAATTCGCACACAACCAGTCACTATCTTCTTTCGCATCGGTGGCCAACCGTTTGATGGCACTTTCCGCACTCTCATAATGGCAGTGCGCAGCAACCCATACAATCCCATCCACCAAAGGAGGCAACACAGCTTCAATTATTTCCCTCGCCACAATAATCTCTGCTCCAGTCATTTGCTTTCCTTTCCTTGGAACACGTCCTCCCAGGACTTCCTAGGGAACAGGTCCATAGCAGAATTTGGATTCAGATTGATGATTTCAACGCCAGGCCATTTGTCCAATATCATGGACATCGTCCTACTTATCGCGTCCATGTATCGGGCATAATGCTTATTTTCTGGTGTATTCAATGGGTTGTGGTGCCAGTTAGACTTGCCGCCCTCACCCAGGGCCATATCGAAGCCTACAAGGAGGACACGACCAGCGCCCAGTAACAGTGCTACATTGATGGCGGACGAACCTGTGTTCCCGTTCCAGCCTAGCGCATGTCGATGGAACCCCTCTTGTTCTCGAGGAGCCCAAATGACGGCAGGATCACCTTCCAAATCCTTGTGGTTTGTGATCTTCGGATTGCGGAAGGATTGGAACTTGGGCTTGTCTTTATGGTGGTCATACCAAGTCCTGTCTCCAAACACTAAGACATCTACAATCCCATCCCCAAACAGATACGCGTCATTACATCCTACCACCCTCTGCCTCTTCAGCCGCCTTTCCACTGGGAATGTCTTAACACTAGGCCCACCACCTAAGATAAATACATCCTTACCCTGCCAGATAGGTTGAAGAGGCCATTTCATCAGCTTACTCCTCACATTGACTCTTGACGAAAGGTAACACGTCTTTCTTCAACAACCCCTTCTCATTCAAGACCGTGTCATAATCTTCCTCATCGTAGACGTAGTACCTAGAACCTTTCCGAAATACGTGCAGGCCAGTTTCCTCTGGGCTGAAATCAAACAGATCATCACACATAACAATCTTGGTCCGTTTCAATTTCTTCCCTTTAGGTTTTCCCTTTTCTACTTCATCAACAGATTGAAGCGGAGTTTCTTCAGGCGCAGGAGCCGTCTCTTTGGCTGCCTCTGTCACCTTCTCGAACCGTCCAGGGAATATCTCATCCAAATGGCCGTCAGTCTCGATAATAGCCCCTGCCGCATGGAGTTGATTCTGGTGCCAATGACTCCCCACTAACAGCTTGTATTTCATTTTGACTTCCTTTCCATACTGTGTGATCAAGAGATATATGAGGCAGGGGTTCACCTGTGCTACTTCCCTGCCTCATAACATCCTTCCTCCTCACGCTTAGACCGAACCTTCAACGATGCCCGTGTTGCCGTTGAAGTCTGCCCTGGGCTGCGGACACAAGATGGCCATGACCTTGAAATTGATCTTCATTCCGCCGTGGCTTTCCCACTGAACGGTGGTCATTTCCATGCCCACGACCTCTCGGATTACATCCTCCGTCATCTGGACCAACAGCAGAGTATATCCGCTCAAATGATCCAGCATCTTCACGTCATCCATCTTGTCAATCCTACGCAGCCTATCCGCCAGAGTGTCTGGGGACTGGGCTTTGTACTCATCATTCATGTACTTCGACCACGAGGGACCGTAGTACAACACCCAAGGGCCGTAATGGTACGCCTCGATGGAACTTTGCATCATTCCCAGCACATCCGAAACTGTCGTAGCAGCAGACCAGCCATCCGCAGCAGGAGAAGTAATCTCAGCAGAGATTTTGTAGGGAAACGTGGTGTAGCCGTACAACGTGCCTCCGCCGAACGTTCCATATGCGGTAGACCCAATCAGCAGCTTCTCTGCGGTCTCAGCTACCTTCTGACCAGCCAACGATGCCATCGACGTATCCAGAGGAGAATTCCCATTCCTGCTGCTTTGGAGCTGTCGAGCAGAGAAAAAGAAATCCTTGTGGATAATCGGCAGGGGCATGGAGGTGAGATCGTACAAAGGCCTGTCCCTCTGTCCATCCTCTAGCCCATCCATCGTGATCTGAGCATCAGAAATGTCCGACTGCGCCTGAGTTTCCAGCACCGTCTTTCCCATCCCATTAGGGATCACATACTCCAAACCCCTGGCTCGCAGGTCTGCCACTGCCGTTAGCCTGGGTTTGCCTGCCTTCCTGACCGCAGCATCCAGTTGCTTCCACTCATCCTTAGTCAGAGTGGCATTAGCATTCTGAACACGTCTGGGCTCCAGCTTACCGCCCTGATTGGATGTGATATAGTGGTTCCCATCCCGTCCAATCCAAGGACGCAAGGAATTCAGATTGAAGCCACTATTTAGCAGCATCTGCGCAATCCCACCATGAGCCACCCCGTTCAGGATAAAATCAGTTTCCATTTACTTCTCCTTTCGTGAGCATTTATTTCCGTGTCCTCAATTCCCTTCCTCTCTGACGCCTTAGATAAACCTAGCGTTACACAGAGTATCCACTGCGCCAGACCCGCTCAGGTCGCATGCCGCAGTAGCTACAGCCAGCACCACATCCCCTTGTCCTGCCTCTTCAAACTTGCCATCCCCAGCAGAAGTCAGTTTATCCCCAATGGCAATATTGGAGGTGGCCTTAATCAACACCTGTGCTTCACACCCAGGCAGCGCAATGGCTGCATCTGCGACGGTAGAAGCCGTATAGGCGTCTGCTGTAGTTTTCCCCTGCAACGCATCCTCAAGCAGGATCATCTTCTCAGCGTATCCTCCTTGAGTGGCGTGAACAGTCAACGCCCCTGCAGAGTCAAGCATAACCAGCATGCCAGGTTTGGGAGTCTGCCCAGCGGCCAACGACAGGCTCTGGATCTTTCGATAATCACCAGCAAGCAAAATCGTGTTAGCACCCATAATGTTCTCCTTTGTCCTTTCTGTCCATGTAATTCATCATCAAACACCCCAGTCCATTGGAACTAGAGGGTCATTCCTTCCAATTGTACACAGGAAGTCCCAGGGGTTCCTCTTTCTCTCCTCCCACATTCACCACATTCCCCATGCCCACATAACTAGGGGCACCAGTGGCTTTTGTCATCACTTCAGCCGCCTCTGCCAATGCAGATACAGACCGCAGTTCAGACGTCCGCATAGCAGCCAACTGATCCTTGGTGAACGTATTGTGCTTATTGGCCACAATCGTCTCAATCAACTTGGCCCTCTGCTCTGCCTGGGTTTGAAGAGCATCATTCAGCACTTCTTTGATCTCAGGAGGAGCATTAGCCAAGAAGTCCCTGGCGTTAGTAGCAGGAGGATCAGACGGAGTGTCTTCCACCTTGGCCTTGGGCTTGGGCTTAGACTCATCCTCCTCATCTTCCTCGTCATTCCCTTCCCCTTCATTATCTGCAATCTTGGCCTTGGGCTTGGGCTCATCCTCCTCGTCCTCTCCCGCCTCATTCTCCACAGGAGCCATCTTAGATAGCTGACATTCCTCCAGACCCATCAGCCACTCTCTGTCCTCCTCTGTCCATCGCCCATTAGCGATAAGAGCATCCACCACTTCTTTCTTCTCCATTGTGTCTCCTTTCTTTGAGACCGTTTCATTGTTGTCTTCAATCCTCCCATTATTCCCAATCAAAGTTCCATCTGACAGTTCGTATTGGGTCCTGCGTGTAACAGGTTGTTTAATTCCCTCTAACTTCACTCCATCTTCCTCTGTCTTCACATAACGCTGGTAATACAAGTTGCCGCCTTGCTCGAACACAAAATAGGAATCAAAGACCTCCACGATGAACGTGTCGTCCGGTTCCGTCCCCTGGCCTAATGCAGCATATAATGAATCTCGCACCACATCATAACTCAATTCATTTCTCACCAAACCACAACCATCGGCAATGGAGCAAGCGCCCTCTTGGTCAGGCAGAATAGCTAAGTGGTCAGGATATACCCTTGAAACAATCCCGTTATACCCTTTGCCGTTGAATGTTCCCTGTGAATCATCCGCCTCAAGAAATACCCCTGTACTTACATCCACCATTTCCCCTCTTCGCACAGCATCCAGAACACGCCGATCCACCGTGGCCAGTCGTGCAGGCTCCAACCACGCCTCTGCCTTCAGTTTAGGATGGTCCCAAGTGGTGTTAAGGATGACACCGACCTTGAACTTGTCGATGGCTTCCTTGGAACATGCTGAAATGGGCTTTCCGTTAATGCTGGGATGGCAAACCACAATAGGCTTGTGGTTCCATGCGAACGGCATTGTAGAAATGCTCTCTGATGGATAGTGCAAAGGTCCATCAGACCCATCCAACACCCCCTCCACCATCATCACCATCGGGACCACCAGATATTCCCGTCCCTCCAAAGTTTCCGTCCTCACCCCCGCAGACAGATTGGTGATCAGCGTCTGGTACTTTGTAGGACCCCGTCTATTCTTCATGGTTTACTTAGTCCTCCTTGGACCTATGCCACAAATCACTACACATTCCTTTCCTGCTGTTAAAGTAACACGATATAAAAAGAAAGTAAAGAGTCCTCATACACTGCTACTATTCTGGCCCTTCAAATGTGATTCCTCCATCACCTTCTACTGGCTCCAGATGAAGGTTGTCTCCATATGCTATCTCATCTGGTATCCCTTCAGGGAAGGCTCTGCAGATAACCCTTTCCGTCATTTCTGTCCCATCGGGTTGACTCACCCCAATGAAATGAACACATTTTCTGGTGTAACACCTTGGTTCATCCATCATGTCTGTACTCCTATCCATTTATCCCTTACCTATAATCTCAAGATGGACGTTATTGCCGCTAACCTTTGTGACGCGGTACTTCAAGCCCCGAGGCAAAACAACTTCCTTCTCCCCAATCTTTGAAACCATATCCATCGGTAAAGCTTCTTGACCTTCCTTCAAGTGGATATGAAGAGTCTTAGGATCTTCCCAAGGGTTTAATTTATTGGCAAACTTCTTCGCTATCTTAGAATCAACTGACGTGGATGTGTACCCCTCGTCAACAAACTCTAGTCCGACTTTCAAATCTGCTTTTGTCTTGATCTTAAACACCTGTGCTGAGTCCCTAACCCCTCGATACACCGTCATGTCCTGGGAGACCTTAGACTTAGAAAGAGCATCATCTATCTTCAATACATAATTGCGAAGCTTCCCTGAAGAGACACCCATCTTCTCCTTCAACCAATCAGGAAAAGATCCTTCACGAAGGAATTTTTGTATTGTAGAGAACCCGCCTACATCTGAACTGTATACTCCATTCTGATATTCTAGCAACCCGGCAATATTATCGGTTGTCAGCTCAGCATGGGCAAACTTCTTACTTCCCACGCTATATGTCTTGTTTAGGTCGCTTGCTACAGAAGTGGGAACGGGCTTAGGCTCGGGGGTTGGTTTAGGAGTTGGTTTAGGGACAGGAGGAGGTTTCGAAACGACTTTTGAAGAACGTCCTATCACCCTGTCCATGATTTCTTCAATATCTTTTGGAAGACTTCCCCTCACATAATTGGGATTAGTGTAAGCAGAGAACGATTCAGCGAACAATTCTCTGCTATTCGTCCTCCCATACTTACTCACCACCTGCCGCGACTTAACCTTTGCAGCAACGACAGGATCATACTTAAGCCCAATATTCTCGATCCACTCATCCATGAATCCTTCCAGGTTCCTATTCAAAGATGATTGCACCGCATGTCCTACCTCATGACGGATAAGACCCTGGAAGGAGTCATCTACCGTGAACCCCTTACCCGAAACATCAGGGGAGGGCACCCCTAAGTACCTCTTGGGATTCTGTGCTGCTATGTGGACACTCTCATCATACAGATCGACATACCCCGAGCACGGAGAGCCCGACCAGGATTCCTTAACGTGAGGAGCATTATGGAGCTTTATCTCCGGCATTATCTTTTCATCACCTATAATCTCTTTTAACTTATCTCTTTGTAAGCAGTCATTCAGAGCCTTCTCCGTCTGCGCTTGTATCTCGTCAAGAGTAACCTGTCCTGGACCCAGCTCCTTGTCCCACCCCTGTGATGTAACCTTGCCTATGTTCTCCTGCCAGTAAGGCTCTTGCTTTGGTGTGCTGGTCGGTTTCGGTTTATTGTCTGCCTTGGGCTTGGGCTTTGGTGGAGGAGTACCTCCTGCCCTCTTCCTTGCCTCCTTTGCATACGTCTTCGCTCGCCCTCTCACCCACGCCTCACTCTTGCCCTTGCCCGCATACTTCTTCAGGAACAGGCGAGCAAACTCCTCATCCGATGCCCCCTCTGCTACTAGCCTGTCCGCTAAGTCCTTGTTCCCTAGCTTTATCAGTTCATCGTCAGGAGTCGCTGTAGGAGGCTTCGGTTCAGGCTTGGAACCCACTTCTTCTAACAGCTCCTCCCCTCCTTTTGCTTCATCAGGCACAACAGGCAACCACGCGCACCGACAATTAGGATGGAGAGGAATTTGGCCCCTGGCCTTGGATACCGTCATTACCTCTCCCTCCATCACCTCACATCGAGGACAGACCCTATCATCCCCCGCTGTTAACCATTCCGCCTTGCTTTTAACTTCCCTAATGCCCATACGTTGAAAAGAGTCCAACTGTCCTTCAGCATGGGCATAGATAGTTTCTGTTCTGGCGATGGTGAGTGCTCGTTGACGGGTTAGAGTATCAATCCTCCTATTCAGCTCACGCGCAATCTTAGCAGGACCGTACCCATTAGCTAACCCATTGGCCAAGATGCGAGAGGTGTCTTGGGACATTTGGGCAGTATAACCCTGGAGCCCATCATACGCTCTGGTATACAGTAGCTTCAGTTTGGAGACAGTTTCTGGAGCAGCGAACGTATCACGGAGAAACTGGGCTTGAGATCCTTGGTACCAATCTGGAGAAGTGGCCAACACTTCTTTATGAACGTCTGTATATCCTCGAACCACGCCCTTCCGATATGCACTGTCTACGTATGTGTTAGTCCAAGGCGGTTTCCTGTCTACTTCAAGAATGCCTTGGTCTACTTGCTCCTTGAACCAGCCTTTGAATTCAGCTAATTTCTCAGGATCAGAAAGGAACTGGTATTGACGCACATTCACGCTAAGAGAATTCTGGAAAGGGTGGGGTAAAGGCTTCAACCCCAACTGATCGTCCTTATCCAACCACTTTAGGATATCCCCTTTGAGGAGGCGGGCACGTTTGTTGATATCCGCCATCCATTGCCGGCGCAATGTAGTGGTACGGGATGGATCAAGAGATCCTGTGGCCATTATCCTTCCTCATCTTCTTCACCGTCTGTAAACTCTGCCCTAGGCGTCAGTGCTTCTTCCTCAGCGATCATTTGGTCCAGGGCCTCCATAATTTGCTTGATCTGCTCAGATTCCATATTCCCGAAAATTGAGAGGAACTCCTCAATGGGTACCACCGCATCCACACTCCCGCCAACATATTTAGCCAATGCGCCTGCCCACTTATCTGCCACATCCGCCTTCTCTTGATCTGTCTGGGTAGATATATCAGGCCACTGGACAAAATACTGCTCTACAGTAGGCAGCACACCCATTGCCATTAGCCTGTCCACGAACGGGCGCACTACCATTGGAGTCAGGTACCCTTCCTGCCTCTTCCGTAACCTTCTATGCCACGTTCTCATATCCTGAGAGCTGGCCAATTCACCCTGCTCGCTCCCAAATAGGATACGCTTGGGGATACCCTCCCCTATTGCGATGGCGTTGAGCTGGACCTCGAGATGCCCTTTGGGATCTGCCACTTGAGGGGCAAGACTCTTGGCCGTGACGCCTTCCAGCGCCAGATACCGTTGGAGTCCCAACATATAATTCTGCATCTCATCTCGCAAAGAGTCAGTATCCAGCTCAACGCCTTCGTTGTCTCCGTTCACCTCGAAGGACAACCCAGGAAAACCGCCCTTCCAGAACATCTCACCACTCCCACCCATCACCTTTCGGGCATCCAGGATCCGATTGTAGGAACGCTGAGCCCTAGGCGTCCCATATATTTCGCTCATCTCCCTATTGTCAGCAAGGTGGAGAATACGGGTCCAGTGTACCCTTTTGGAATAGGAATTGGACCCATCAGAAAAATTGATCTTGTATTCAGTGGGTTGGCCAAACCTAGGATTCTTCGCGTCCTTTTCAGTCCCTGTAATCTCCACCACACTCTCACCAAACGTCCGGATGTACAACAGCTGCCTGGTGATTCCTCCCTTACTTCGCTGTTCCTCCACCCCTTCAATAGGCTGGTCGAATTCTTCCCCATCGTCTACACCGAACAGGATGATCCCATACCGTCCTACTCCGCTTAGCCTATCTGCCCGAGCCAACAGACTCAATATGTGCAGGCGTTCCTCAAGGTCTTGCCATGCTACTTCAAACGCAGTCTGGTGCTCTGGATCTTCTGTCTCATACACCAAGGGAGGTTTCGACCATGACTCATCTGCGAATATCCCAATCACCCTAGCAGCTATCCCTTCCCTATCATACAGGTTCTGATAATCAGTGGGCTTGATAGAGTCAGGATATCCGCAATCTGTATTCAGATCCTTGCCACCCCCATCAATAATCTGGCGAATGAATTCCGCCCTGGTATACGCCGCGTTCTGCACCAATTCCCTTGCCATTTGGTGCATCTCCATACTGATCTCTGCTTGTGATTTATCTTCGCTCATCTTTCTTCCCCTTTCCCATAGCACCGACCCTTCTCTTGGGCTTGGCTAGTTTGGCGAATGCACCAGAACTCGCATCTACCTGATCCTTGTATTTACTGTTCGGCCAATACCGAAGTTCCTCGAGGTACTTAGCGTTCCATTCCCCAACGATCATCCTGACGTTCTCACCATTCACCTGGACGGCAAACGGCTCAGCCCTGGTGGCCTTGTCCCCTGTAGGTCTGTCAGCGTATACCCTGAACCCTGCCAGATTACGGATCGTGTTCTCTGCACTCTCCTTACCTCCTGAGCCTGGTTCCTGTTCAACGTATACCTCCACCACTTCTCCATCTATCTCAGCGCATTGTTTAATGTGCTGTTCCCTGACAAAGGCATCCCACTGCCCTCGTTGAACATCGAGTATCCAGTAGAACCCATGTCTGTCCTTGCCCATCAGGACCCCTGCCGTATGGGCTCCCCCTCCTCTGGTCCCAGCCTTGTCCCAATAACGAACCCTCCTGAGGAAGTGCCTTGGCGCAGATCTCTCCATCTGTATCCGCTCGACTTTGAAATCTCCTCCACCTCGAGGAATGGGACTCTGGTCGAACTGTGCTGCATAACCATAGTCGCCTAGGTCTTCTTCAGCCTGTTCCAGTACCTTCTGTGACAATCTCACAGGGTCCAGTAGCCCCTCAGTATAGTTCTCCTGTAGCTCGGGCGGTGATATATGTTCGCTCTCGGTCGCGGGCAGGCATATGTGCTTCACCCTATCCTTGTTCGCCCGCTCAATGCGTTCCCCTGTACAGTCATCCTGGTGGAGTCTTTGCATAATTAGGATAGTAGGGGTGAGGGCCTTGTCTACTTTCCTGGTGGGCAAAGTTTCACGCATCCAATCATTCGCGGCTTTCAGGTCGGCTTCTGATGCAGCCCTCTTAGGATCTAATGGATCATCGACGATAATGAAATGGGCATGGAACCCTGTTATTGCTCCGCCGACCATAGTCGACATCCTGCCACCATTGGCCTTGGTCACATAGTAGCCCTTTGCAGACTGGTCGTCAGCAAGTTCAACATCAGGAAACAGGGTTCGGTACTTCTCCGAGGTTACAATATTCCTGCACCGCCTCGAGAGATCTAGAGCAAGAGATGCCGTATGGGAACCGCAGATAGATCGGGCTGAAGGCATTCTCGTCCATACCCACGCAGGGAACATGATAGAACAGAGCGTAGACTTGGTAGAACCTGGTGGGACATTGATGATTAGGTCATACTCTTTGTCCTCGCCTGCGAAGACCAGTTCGGCGACAGCCTGCAGTTCATCACATAAGAATGGGATATGCCAATTCCAAACTGGCTTTTCTGGAATTGTGACGTCCCAGAATGATTGGACGAAGTCATAGAAGGAGTCCTTACACAGGGAGGCTTCGAGGCGTTCCTTGCTCATAACAAGGCTCATGCCTCGCCCTCCTTTTCCTCAGTAAGCTTCTTCTCCATCGCGCGGAGTACCTGCCTCTTCACTTTCACGGGTAGGTCAAGGTCCTCTATTGGGATCAGAGTTTGGGCTTCAATCCGTAGTGGATTTTCTCCGCCCTGAAGAGTCAGCTCGGACGACTTCCCATAGCCTCTGCTTTTCCCCAGTCGATCAAGGGTAAAGTGGGAAGCTTTCAATGCGACGGAAGGCTCTAGCCGTTGGAGCATCATCTCCTTATTCGTTCCCTCCGCAATATCGACGATCTGTTCCCGCTCTATTTCGACTAGCTCTCTTACCTCATCCCATGCATCTCCTGTCTTCTCTTTCAGCGCATATTTTAAGGCGGAGTAAGAGCAGCCTAACCTCTCTGCCATTGCACTGGTAATTCCACCTGACCCTTCGATAACTTTCTTCACTCTCGATGGGGTGACAGGTCGGGTGCCAGTTTTCTTGCCATTCTTTCTAAGTTTTCTCGCCATCTTGTCTTCTCCTTCAGTCAACCTCACTATACTACCTACTTCTCTATCCGACAAGAATATCCTATTCCATTCTTTTTATACCCCTATGGGGGTATATAGGGTCCTGTTTTTTCTTCGTATTTTTCTTTCTTAAAGCCCCGTCTCGCACTTGACGCATATTGTATAAGCCCGTATACTGTCTAGCATCATGTTAGGATCAGGACAAACAGAAACAGGGAAAGCCAAAGACACCCACTTCCCAATGGTCTATCTGAGGAGTGAGAAAGTGGTCATCGTAGGGCTGTCTGAAAGCACCTGTTTTTCGAAAGGTATTTACAGGGCCAGTCTACCGAGAAGGTAGGCCAGCGGCAGAGGGAAACCCGCCCCCGCAAACAGCCAGCAGCCAAGCAGCAGGGATCTGTAAGCAGGTCCGAGGAGCCAACCTCGTTGCTGGTACGCCTAAGCAGACAGTGTTTACCAGGCGCAATTCCTGGCTTAGGCTTTTGTTGAACCTGTTACCCTAACCGAAGGAGGAGAAGATGATCCGAACAGAGTACGATCGAAAGAGCAGGACCCTCACCGTAGAGAACATTCAGATCTGCCAGGAGGCGGGGTTAGTCAGAATGGCAGCGCATGTCGCTAAAGCCAAGGTGGAATGGGTCGCAGATGAAACAGGATGGGAGTCTAAGGCCATTGTACATTTGACGAAGGAGAATGAAGAGACGTTTTGGGAGAAGTTTGAGGAGAGGCTTGCGCAATATGACGGCCTCGAAGACTTGGCGATCCCGCGATACGCAGTTTGCAAAGGCTAAGCAAGAAACCTGTTACCCGAACCGAAGGAGGACAGAATGAAAAAATGGCAGATCACCAGCACGACGAGCGAACAGGATCTCGGCATCTACGAGGGAGAGACCCCAGAAGACGCTCTCGACGCCATGGCGCAGGACGCGGGCTACCGCGACCACGCCGACGCGTGCGAGCGGGTGGGCGGCGGAGAAGACCTGGACGTAAGCCCCGCACAGGTCACGATCGCGGATTGCTCATGGGAGGATCTCTGCGAATGGGAGGCGTGCCAGAGTCCCAGGCGTCAGGCCCCCGTGATCCTGGACGTTGACCCCGCAGAGAGGACTGCCGAGCTTCGGACATGGGCTGAGATCTACGGGATGCCCGCGTCGGTGTACCATGGTAGGCGGCTGCATCTGGAGGTCGGGACGGTGGACGCGGAGTCAATTCTCGAGTATCTGCGTGACGGAGAAGGACAGGAGCTGCTACAGAGGATCTGTGACGGATACGAGGAACGGTGGGATGGCAACGATCACCGGGGCCACTACACCGAACGGGCCCAGGACGCCAGGCATGAGTTGGAGGCCGCGCTCCGCGACACAGATTCGGAGCGCATAGGCGGCATGTGGGAGGCACACAACTGGCTGTACGGCGCCAGCCCCGTAGACCTCGGCGTCTCCGCGACCAGCACGGACGAGGAGCTCGCGGCGGCCGCCAAGGAGGTCGTCGAAAACGCTCGTCACGATTACCGCGCGATCGTCGAGGAGGACGAGGTCCTGGAGTGTCTCCAGGAGATGCGCGAAGAGTTGCAA
>Ga0180434_10000407_pt1 | contig 63533 bp, 81 predicted proteins | sample SS_ome_7_FD_132453 | JGI IMG/M metagenome (GOLD analysis project Ga0180434, IMG submission 132453) | Hypersaline lake sediment archaeal communities from the Salton Sea, California, USA - SS_1_D_2 metaG | ecosystem: Environmental > Aquatic > Non-marine Saline and Alkaline > Hypersaline >...
ATTTTGACATGGTTAATTTGGCACTTTCAGTTGATCAACATAGTTAACTTCAGGACCTAATGTTGCTCTCAGTCTATTCACAATACTTTCTTCAGTCTTGCCCGCTATAATGGCAATTTTAGCTTCCTTTAACAAACCGTCTAAGGCACTTGTCGAAGGAAGACTTGCTAGGTCTAGCAGCATAGGTCTGTCTTGCTGTAGTAGTTTAATATTCTCCTCAGATAATCCTAAAAGCAAAATAGTCCTACCATTGGATTCCTTTAAAACAGCTTTGATCATATGTTCACTTTCTAGAAAATATTTTGCGCTTTACTGTGATTTCTTCTTTTGTAAGGCTTTTAGACTGTTTTAGCAAATGGTCATCATCGCCCCCTAACAGCAAAAGTACCTTAATATTGTCCAAAATAACTAGTTCCTTTTCAAACGCAACGCCATGCATATCAACCAGTATAGCGTCATTCTTAGATATATTTTGCAATTCACTATCGGCTATTCCCAGCACAATTACGGGACTGCCCTCATTGTCGCGCATAAGCGTTTTAATCATTGCTCTGCCCTCTCAACTTTGCTCTCACCGTGCACATTGCGCGATACCTGCCAGGCACAATCCGCAATAGCAACCAATTCAGGCTCATGTGTAATGATAATCAACTGCAAACTCAGGCTATGGCTGATCTCAACTAGCATTTGCCCGGCCTGGTCTAGTAGTTCCCCGTGACCTAGGTTTTTCATCGGTTCGTCAAGTAGGAACATAGGCCTGGCTGGATTGACCTGAAATTGGTGCAAAACAACACGCAAGGCAAACCCAATAGGATCAAGCACACTGCCCCCCATATCATCCTTTGGACTATATTCAATAGATTCGCCATCACAATTTTCCCAGACTACAGGTCTGCATTGCAACCTACCACTATCGGTGTTCATCTGCAAATCAAATGAGAAGTCTTCAGTAAACACACTGCGAATAGCCAGCGTTACCAATCGGTCTACTTCGGCCTTAAACTCTTGGCGCGCATGATCGGCAATTTCGCGAATAACAGCTTGTGCAGCAATTAGGTTATTATTGAGGTCTGTTCGTTTGGCTATATCTTCCTCGATTGTTTTTGCTTGCCGTACTAACTGGTCTTTTGTTCCCACCATACGTTGAAACTTATGATTGAGTTCTGTCAACCGATCCATTTTTACCTCATTTATGGGATATGTTATTGATGCATATTCTGCTCGATAGCATTGAGCTTATCCTCCACTTGGATAAGCAACTTATCTAGTTTAGTCTCGAGTAGAGGTATTTCTTTTTGGGTTCGGTTGTAGGCCTCTTGCGCCTCCTCTATTGTTTTGTACCCATAGTTCTCTCTTAACTGCAAAAGGGCATTATCCAGCCTCTCTTGTGCTCTGATTTTTGTAGTCTTGAGTGAATCAACCCGTTGCTTTATTTCATCTAACTTATACTCTTCTGACATTGGCTTTTCCTTTTTATAAGAGATATCCCATAACACTAGAATTAACTAGTGCAGATGCATTAGTACCTTAGTAGGGATTAGATTGCAAATGAGAAAAGAAAGGACTTAAAGGGAAAGAAGACTTGGGGTTACAGATACTTGTTTTAAAACCTCTTTTTGGTACTTCTTTTGTGCAGCCGCGTTTGCTTTGATTGTGGCTTCCGCGGCTATCCATCGGCCTTTGACACAGTCTTTTGCATATAACACCGATAGCATGGGATGTTGAAAAGTTAAAAGCGCATTTTCTTTTGCTACCCATCGTGCTTGTAGCACTTCATTGGCATATCTGTAAAGTGTATTTGGGTGTTGGGAAATGATAGACTCGGCCGGCTTGTGCTCATGTTTGATCAAGTGTTTTACGTAATATAAAGCTGCTATGGATACTGTAAATATTGCAGGCTCTGCACTTGGCCAAAGCTTACCAAGCACGTCTACTGCATAATCTGCCGCGGCCATGCCGTCTGCAGCTATAGTGAGTTCTGCTTCCTTCCATGGTCCTCTTATAACCTGTTTTGCATAGGACACTGCGGTAGGTGCATCGGTTTTGATTAAGTGCTCTGCCTCAGTAAATCGAATGTTCAGTACATATCTAGCTAGAACAAATGATAAGTAAGGGGCAAGTTTTGCATTTGAGAACTCTGTCCAATCTTTGTAAGAATCAAACAGGCCTCTCAGATCGTTATTTTGGATTGAATCGACTACGGTTTCATAAGGTGTACTATATTTGATCGGATCTGCCATTGTACTTTCCTTTTTAGCTGCAAATAACGTTTATGACTGCTCCACAGGTACCTGATACTGGATCGCCGCTCATTTCAGCATCATTACCCTGCCCGCTTTGGTCTTCGATAGTTGTACCGTAGATGTGAGCTGTGTCCATAGTCCAGTGCCCCAACAACCCCTCGTCAAGTAGCACCGTAGTGGTGGTAGACGTAGTTGAAGTTGTTGTGGTAGTGGATGTTGTAGTGGTTGCCATAGCGTGCCTAAGTAGTTGTTGTGGTAGTGGTTGTTGTGGTGGATGTTGATGTAGTAGATGTGTAACTCGGTGGGGCTGTCATTTTCAAGGTGACACTAATGTCTTGTAGGGTTGTATCTTGGCTAGCGGGTGCTTCTACACTCAAAACATCCCCTGCATAAAATCGTCTATCTGCGGCTACTGTAAATGATCCTGTGGTAGCCCCAGCACTTATTGTAATGGTTCCTATGCTGCTACCATTGCGCTTGATAGTTAACGTAGCTTGTGCGGTAGGGGCGGTTTCGCATCCCGCATGACTCCCTGGAGCACTCGCTTGCAACACCATATAATGCCCTGTAATGATGCGCATGATAAGCGCACTGTTGGGGGGTTTTGCGTTTATGTAGTTTCCCGCAAGCCACCATACCTTATTATCTATGTTCCCTATTTTATCATCCAATTCCCCTAGGGGAACATTCATGCTTGCGGCACTATATACAGTTGTATTATCTACGTAAGGAGTATGGTAGTTACTAGACATTGGCTCTACCTTCTGATCCTAAAATAGCTTCGCGCACTTTTTGTTGATCTAGTCCCATGTTTTTAAACATCGGCATGTTCATCACAACATTCATTGTTGTTTCCATGATTTGCTGAATATCGGGCTTTCCATCAGCGCGTTTATTATCAAAAACGCTCTCTAAAAGCTTTGTTTGATATTTCATTTCGGCAAGTATTTCAGCTAATAATTTTTCCATAGTCCCTTATGTTGTGGTTGTAGTTGTGGTTGCTGCGTTTAGCTTGATGCTACCTACACATTGGAGCATATAATATTCATTAACAGATACAATAAAGACCGGGTCGTTTTCCAGACTTGCAGTTTGGTCGCGTTTATACGTAAACTGGCAAACCCCACTACCATTTATGTTCCCATATCCAGTAGCCCCACTACTTTGGTAAGCCGCATCTTGTCCACACTTAAATGTTCCTGAACCATACATCGTGACATTTACCAGGGCACCATTAGCATCAGTATTGGGGTTACCGTACTGGTCTAGAACTGTTAATGTGACGACACAGGTAGGATTGTCTGTTACTTCACTCCAAGCAAGTTCACAGTCAGTGCAGATACACCCAAAGTCAAGCTCGCACGCATAGGGTGCTGTCCATAATCTACCAATATCGGCATTTTCTACAGTGGTCATGTTGTCACGTACCAGGACGTGATTAAGCCGTAAGTGGTTTGCTGGCACGCTGGGTGCGGTAGGACCCGTTGCGTATGTTGCCGCAGTTCCTTTAACAACATCCACCACCCCGTCAATCCCAATCACAATCAGATCATAACGGCAATACCCGGTAGCTGGCGCCGCATCTAGAGCAACAGATCTATATTCACCCTCCCCCATGGTAGCCGTTCCCGCTGCGGTCATCATCATATAAGCAGGATCACTCATGGGTATGTAAGTGTTTGCTGTACCTGTGAACGTGTAGGTCACCCCGGATATGCGGTAGGTCCCTGATTGCACGGCAACGGCCATAGTTGCCACAGGGCTGGTTTCCCTAACTAACATGCCTGTTAAAATGGCATCCCCTGGCGTTGTTGCTGTAGGGAAGGTGTCGTTACCATCTACAGGGGAAGGGATAGCCCGGCCCGATCCTATGATTTCTACATATCCACGTTTGCCGCGTTTGTGGCGCAATCGGACAGCATTGCCCGGCTTTAGCCAGCTAGGGAGTGAGTGCCAGTTTGCAGGGTAATGTGCCTTTATCTGGGTATTGCTTCCCTGAATTTTGACATAGGCGTAATGCTGGCTAGTGTTGACCGACCAGACAATGGCGTCTCTATCTGATTGTGCTAAATCAGCACGATGGTCAATGCCTCGTTTTATCCGCTGTTTGCCATAGAGTTTCATTAGTCTACCCGCCAGCCCTCTATTTCATCCCACATACCCGCGTCAGATCCCGATCCCTTTTTATAGCTCCGCGTAATGCGCACTATGATAATATCCATTGTTTCGTTGCTGTAAGGATGGATTATTTGAATTTTATCCCCTATTTCATCCTGCATATGCGCAGCTTTTCTAAATATTACTCGGTTGCGCTGGGCTTGGGCAATTTCAAGGTTAGCATTAGCCACTCGGGTACATTCAGCTACAGTGTAGCAAAGCGGGTCTTCTATTTCTTTGGTAACTATTCTGCCGTCCATATTTTGTTGATGGACGGTATCTTGCGCTAGGTATTGCACTGTTTGTTTGACTTCGCCTTTTGGCCGCGCATAAATTTCGTACTGGTAATTTGCTACTGCGCCTAATAGGTACATAGCCAAACCAACCGACACAGACAATGATGCAATCATAGCGCCGCAGTAGCCTGTACCATATCCATCACAGCCAATAGCGCTGTATCCGGTTGCTGTAACCATTCCTATAGCCGTGATCACAGCGGGTGTTAAATCAGGAATGTTGACAGTAACCACACAATATGTATCATCGCCTGTATCAGTTATGCTTTCCCCGCCTTCGCCTACACCCAATGCACGGAGTAATAACCCTTGAAGTTGAATGCTCTGAACAATGTTTAGCCTGGGGTTAATACACTTACGCTTCCGGCTTTCGCCTTCATTGCTGTACTGCACCTCATGGGTTGTTCGCTTTTCCCACCAACCGACCGTACCAACAAGAGATCCTACCATTTCTTCATCATAGGTCACGTCAGTGAAGTCTAGTGATTCCCCGATAACACGTACTGCATTGGTGAAATCACTCTCGGAATCGTTTGGTGTAAACCGTGAGATTTTGTTTGTTGCGCTGTAAGTGTGATCTAGATTCTTGTCAAAATCTAGTTCTACACACGTAAAGGTACCATCACAATCATCATAGAGAAAGTAGTTCCAATGATCGCAGATATCTTCTAAGATATCCCAAATGGTCATATCAACAAACTGATGGTCAACAAGATGGCTATTGCTAAATAACGGAATATCATAATCTGCAGCTTCAAGTTGTGCGTTATTCTGCAAAATGCTTTTGATAGCCGCATCGGGTGCTCCAGCATAAAGAGATGTTGTCACGATTCGTTGTTCTTTCCAAATCGTACTAAGACTTTCAGCATGTACTGTTATTTTGGGGTATTCAAAACTAGCATAATTTAATTGCACACTGGTTACAACAAACTTACCCTGGTTCTCAAGATATTCTGTACCTAGGTAGTTTTCCCCCATTTGCACAATAAGCAATCGGCCTTTAGCTACAATGTCTCTAAGAATGCTCGATCTATTTTGGGGATCAAATAAATGACCTCTAGACAGCGAAAAGTCTAACGTGTTTGGTTTTTTGAGTTCCCATTTAATGCGGACTTCGCCAATGAGATAATCATACAAACTATAGGCCCCCATATCGCGATCCCAATAAAGGGTATACTCTGCGGAGGTAAAATTGTAGTTATCCCAAAGTAGCCACATTACGTCATCACCGTCAACACATGCTGCAGGATTGCTACTTGTGGTACTCTGCACTAACGTTGCAATGTCCCCATGGGCATCCCACGTCCAACCTGCAGCGTAAGAGGCTGTTAGATATTTTATTTGATTAAAATCCGCAGACACATTAAAAAGGATACACCCGTATTCTGTATTAACACCATACATTTTACCTAAACCAACACCAATGTTACCAGTCGTGTGATCATAGAAGATATTTTGACCTCTACTTGGGCTTGCTGTTTCAGGCATGCCATTAAATGTCAGGTAGGTATAGGCTGTCCATGCGCCGCTCGCAATATTGTAACTTGCCGCGGTAACGTATTCCCCTGCGGCTATTTCGCAATAAGGTGCCATCCAAAGCACATTGTTAATGGTATCTATAGCGTAGTACCCATAAAGCAGGTAATTATCATCGCTAGACCATGTAGGCCTGTGTGTTGTAATTGACTCTGTGTCTAGATTGATATCGGCCAGCCCACGCATGTTGAGATAGCCCGCAGCACTGTAATAATAGATATTGAAATAGACATGCCTATCGTAATATACAGGTTTACTGTAACAACCGTGGTAAGGGAAATCGGAATCGTTAGTTGTGCGCCACTCATATAGTGAGTTACCCGTGCTCAAATCCAAGATACTAATGCCCCCTCGATAAGAAGCATGACCTGAACCTGCAATAATATACCCTACACTATCAAGCACACTGATATAATTCATTCCATAAATTTCGTAACGTTCCCAATGTGAGGCATGTTGTCCACCAATCCAGTCAACACTATAGTAACCACTATCATCTGCTGAGGCTGCAAGGTCTATCGAGCAAACATGATACCCTCGTGCTAGTGTTGGGTAGTCTTCAGACCACAGTAAATAGACTTTGTCTGCAGCCGTTTCGTTTAGACATGCTGCTTTAAAGCCGATCATGTCTGTAGAGCTTGCGTTACCGTCCCACCAACCGGGGTGCGTTATCTGGATATTCGCGGATAACCCATATGCTGCCCAAGGTTCATCATTGGGCATAGCAAACACGTAGTACGTGAACTCTTCATCTTCAACATCCAAAACCATCACAACAACGGAGTCATAGACGTAAGGGTCTTCGTCGTAATACCCTACAGAAGAATCAGTTACTACACTGATAAATTTAGTTCCTTGCGCAAATTCAGCCCTAGATTCAAAGATAGAATTATCTGCAAAGGCTTGGTTCATAGCTGGTGTGGAATACTCATTAAAATTTGACTCTATGGTCCATGTAGACATATCAATGACAAGTACCCCGCATAGCTGCTTTGTTCCTGCATAGCTTGAAGGTGCACCATAACTGCAGGTAATGTGATCGGTCGAGGCGTTGTAATAAAATGTCCTTACGTTAAAGCCATCGGGGCATGCGCCAAAGTCACTATCTTGCCAGCCGGCTGAGTTTTCATCCAAACGCAACACACCATTGCGCTCAAAAAAAGCCATATACATCATGCCAGAAGACTTTTGCACGATAACCGGACTTTTTGCGCTACTGCCTAAACTTGCATAGGCTGTTCTAGCTGCTGGAACTCCCCATGTTGCGCCATAATCTGCGCTTAACATCGAATAGATATTAAATATTTTGCTTTCCTCGCTGTCTACCGTGTCAGTATACGCAAAAAGCAAGAAGCAATCGTTATTCTCTACAGTGTCTTCAAAAACGTAAACACCCTCAATTTCTTCATAGCTCCCAGTTGTCAATCCTGAGGGATTAATAGCTGTCGGTCCTGTCCAGCTTGAGAAGTCTGCGCTAGTTAATTTATAAATAGCCCAACCTGTGGCCGTTGTGTAGCAGTACACACAATAATAGGTACCGTCACTAAACCGTGTGATGGATAAACCTGATGCTCCGTATTCCCCATCACTTGCTCGAGCAAATGTTAGCAACTGATTTGGACCATCAGTTACTGTACCTGTTACTGTTATCGTTGCGCTGTAAAGGGTCGCGGTAGTGTCATTGTATCCATAACGGATCATCATTACAGCAATGTTACCATCGGCTTTTTCTGTGATCGCCAGATAGTCAATATTGTCCTCTACTCCGTCACTAAGGTCCTCAATTTCCACACGGGTTATATTGGTTTTATCTGTGTCTGTGTAGATAAAATAGACTTTATCAGGTACTAGGTCGCCTGCGGTTTGTTCTCGAGTAATAGCACACCATCTGCCACTGCTGTGATAGATTGCGTAAGGTCGCCAAGTATAGTCGTTACTAAAATTAAATGCGTTGCCGTCCATAGGAATAGTATCGGCAAAGCTTTGACTACTGATACCTAGCGCGGGTTCGTGTTGGTCGCGTTCGAGTGCTGTAGCCAGGTTTGCTGCTAGGGATCGTGCCATTAAAAGCCCCCTGTACCAGGCCAGAATGTTGTAGAGGTATCGCTTGTTGTTGGTCCTCCATAGTAGTTATTTACAATGCGCACTATGCGGATCTGGGGTTTAGGTTGGGGCCGTTCTAAACGCAGCTTTTTAAAGAGGTCATAGGCTGCGTTTAAGATTTTCATTTTTTCTGCGTCACCTTGTTGCTTGTCAGGATGTAGGCACTTAGCGCGATCTAGATATCTTTTTTTTGCATACGCCTTGAAATTTTCAAATTTATCGGCAAGATCTTCAAACGACACGGCGCAATTATTCATGTGAATGAAGGCTTGGTAAACACCTAGCGTTTTTAATGCCAAATCTAGCTGCTCTTGTGTTACTCGCATTGCACCCTCTAAACGTTAGGTAGTAGTGGTTGTTGTTGATGTTGTTGTTGATGTTGTTGTCGTCGTGGCCGATAAAACTTTGCTTCGAATGCTGAGTGTTAACACAACATCTTTTCTGTACGTGCTGTCCTCTTTTAAGTGCTTGAAGTAAACACCTTCAAGATTTTTGATGATGACACTGAATGTTTCCCCATTGGCTAACGCAGGATCCCACGTATAGGTCTGTCCTGTTCTTAAGTATTTTCTGCGTAAATCATTATACATACCTAATGGCATGTAGTCCCATTTAAGAGTTACTTGCTTGCCCACAATGGTTGCTGCCCACTCAAAAACCTGAGAACCCCCAAAGGTCTTTTCCTCAGCAGTTACTTTATCACTGTAAGGCATAGTCATTTCATCGGGATCCCAATAGAATGTGCGGTTTCCTAATGTCTGACTTCCGTAGTGCGGCAAACCCATTAGCTTAACTCCTCGTCTAGCACTTTGCGAACTGTGCCCTCGATAGCCCCTTGTAGCTTACCTGCTAATCCATTGATCGTATCAACTGTTGTTACAGGCACATTCACCATATAATTCGCTCCGGCCCCTCCTGTGGCTACCATGCCCCCACTAGCTAAAAACGTCCCTGTAGGCACCCTAAGGCTTGGATTGACAAACTGATTAAGGACTTCTTTAGGAATAAGCCTTTGTCTAATGGCTTCCATAGCTTGCACACCATAGTGTCTAACAGTCGAGACTGGGTGCATGTATTCCCCTGCAGTTGCTTGCACGGGAACATTATCGGCTTTGCTATGGGGACTATAGCCGGTAATTACCCCTCCCCCTATGATATTCTGACTATCACCCACCAAACCACCTTCAGCCATTTTTTGAGCTCGAATAATAGCTATTCGGGCAACACCTGCAGCAATAGCCGCCCCTGCGGCTGCCGCGGCTAGGGCTGGCCCTACATAGGGAATTCCAGCCATGGCTTTATAGGCGTCTTGTGCGGATTGATACGTGCCGATGATGGTTTCGGCTACCGCGGCGGCTTTATAGATATGGAAAAATTCTTTATGCCGTTCGCCAGTTGCTTTATAGAAGTCTTGAAAAGCACCGCTAACATTGCCTAAAACCGATTTGGTAGCGCTAAAATAGGTAGATACCAGTTTGCTGCGTTGCTCTGCTGTGAGCTTTTCTTGCTCGAGCATATGAGCCTGGTGAAGCTTAAACGCGTCTAGTTCGTCAGCATATCCTTTTTCCTTGAGCTCTAATAGCCTCTTTTGTTCCTCTTGCTGGCGGTTTTCAAGCTCCATTTGTTGTTGTGCGAATTGTTCATCTAGACCGACCCCTGCAAATCGTGCCCGCATACCTGCCCCACGAGCAAGCGTAGAAGTCTCGGTTTGTCCTTTTTGCTTTTCAGTCAAAGACTGTTTTTCTTTATCGATGCGTTCCTTGATGGCTTGTGCCCGGGCAAGTTCAAGCTCTATTAACTCTTGTTGGTGCTTTTGTTCTAGCTGGTAGATATCCAGTGCTACTCTATGCCTTTCTTTGGGCTTTGTTGCGGCTTCCGTCATTTTTTCGAGCAACATATGCTCATACTGAAATGCCTCTTTAGCTTTGGCTATGCGCACATCGTAATATTGAGATACCTTCCCGAAATCAACAAAGTAGGCATCGATTTGGGCTAACTGTGTCTTCATCTGGGCATTAAATTCTGTAAGTTCAGCTCTGACACGGTCAAGTTCTGTTACGGGTTTTCCCCCTGCACTTTTATCACCTGGAGGCTTTCCTTTTGGGGCCGGCCGGAAAGGCCCCCACTCGTTAGCTTCTCGTATTTTCCTACGTTTCTCTACTAGAGCGTTGATCTCTTTCAGTATGCGTTTAACCCGCTCATGGTAATTTACTTGCTCGCCCAATTGCCCAAGGTTAAATGCACTGTCTTTACTAATCTGCTTTAGATGCGCTATTTCTTTTGTGTAACTATCCTCAATTCGGCGCATATTATCGCCAGCTTGCTCAAACCCTTTGGCAAGTTTATTGATGTCATTTACAGGACCAGATCCTATAACACTTCTAAATAGGTTTGCTATTCGCGCACTGCCTTTGGCTAATGTCTCAAAGGCATTATAAATTTGCTCAATTAACCAAACAACGGCCTTTGTTGCTTCGTTAATGATGATGGCAAGGGATGAAGCTGCAATCTTAATCCCCTCCCAAATCATCTGCCATCCTCGGAAAATATCAATCACCCAACCTGCAGCAATGGCAATCTTACCTAACACATCAACAACTATTTTTGCCTGTTCTGCAGCCCAATCACCAAATTTACCTTCACGCTTCAGATCGTCCATGTATTTTAAAAAAAGGTCTGCCGCAGCTTTAATATAATCAAAAACCCCCGCTTCCATGACCTCATTTCTGAATTGAAACCAACGATCACTCATCATGGAAAGCATACCAGACCACGTTTTTGATAGTTCCTTAGAAGCATCACGAAACTTACTTTCAGGGTCTTCAAAGGCTTTAATTAATTGATCACGGGTTTCTTGTGCTGAATACTTCACCCCGGCCTGAAACCCCAACATGGAAAGCACACCACGCTCTCTAAATAGGTCGGCACTTGCTGCACCCGCTGAGTACATACGAATGACTTGCCCGGTTGCCTCTTGAATACCCACCCCCGCTGCTGCAGCTAAATCAGCTATGATAGGAAGGTAGCGTTTAACCTCCTCGCCCCCACCTGCCATGATACCCGCTAATCGTGTAGAGGATTCCAAGAGATCTTTATACTCAAAACTTACAGTGCTTGCGTAGTCGCCTACCTCTTTAAATAAAAGGTTCGCCTCTTGCTGACTACGCAATACAACATTTAACCTTACTCGGTAGTTTTCTGCAGCGTCTGCGGCACTTACAAAACTTTTAGCAAGCAATCCCACACCTACACCAGCAACCAAACCTTTAAATCCCATAAGCCCTCGAGCAATACCGTTTAACTTGCCCCTCATACCATCCAAAGATGTAGCAAATGACCTTACACCCCTGCGGCTTTGCGTAAGTGAATTATTAAAATTATGGATTCTATCAGAGGTGATTTCTGCCTTTCGCGTTACATCTTGTAGAGCTTTTCCTAAAATACCCATGTTTTTAGAAATAGCTTTCACCTGTGCGGCTAGTTCATTTGTGGGACCTGTTGCGGCTTGAGCAAATCTACGCATAGCATTGGAAGCTAATGACACAGCTTTAGTCAATTCATTAATTGAAAACTTAGCCTGGTCCAGCCCCCTACTAGCGGCATTATCAAGGGTTATTTTGATGTTTAGATTATTTGTGGTTGCCATATAGACCCCCTTTGGTTATTTACCCCTAATGTATTGTCGCCAGTCTTTGCTCGTTGCGTGATAAGCCATACGACTACTAATAGCGCGATCCCGCTGCTCTTCATGTCTAATTAAGATGTATTCGTTATAAGCAGTCAGGAAGTAACTATAACCGTAGTCTAGGCAATTTATATGCCCTGAGTGTATTAGTCTGCAAGCGATTTTAAAAAGCCGTTTTGTAGTTCGAGTTTTATCCTCTGGAGCAGATCGAGCAAGCCCATCTGCCCCGCTACCTCGAAAAAAACCCCGTTGACCTCCTTAAACTTTGTGTAAATCGTTTTGATTTCACTGGGGGCAAGCTCCATGATTTCATCAAATGCAATACCCTCAACACCTAAGGCTAAGTGTTCTTTGAAGGCATCTTTAATAAGATCAAAATCATTGCCCCCTTGTTTGGCCTCCCCGGGGTTTGCAATTTTCTCCCCAATTTCTATAATCTGTTTTACGGTTAATTCCTTGATCGTGATTTCTTTATCATCTAGCTTTATGGTTTCTCGCTTGCGCATAAATACACCTACAGATAATTAAGGATACAACTAGCTTGTGGTTGTGGTTGACGTGGTTGTTGTCGTGGTTGCGTAGGTTACGGTAATATATGGACTGGTCGAATGATTCTTGGTATCAGCCAAACCCTCACCTTGCAGGCTCATTACTGCCCATGCTGTACCATCACCAATTAGTTGCAAAGGACCACCAGGAGAAAGCGCTACTTTCCATAGATTCCAGGTTTTATTTGGTCCCGCTGGGTTATTTTCAACAAACCGCAGAGCATACTCATTGTCAGTGTCTTGGAGTGCATAGATCAAGTTGTTGCCCGTAATACTGCCAAGCAAAAACTTTGCAAGGTTTTCTGCGGCAATTTCATCAAGGTCAAACCTAACCGTGTACTCCGTGCTGATAACCGGGTTTTTGTCTTTAACCCGTGCACCACTTCTCGAGGAGTAATGCGGCAAGCGTTCAATGGTGGGTTCAATTTCCATGCTGGGGCAATTGCCTACGTCATGATAGGTGCCAATGCTATCACCTGACCACGCTGCAATTGACAAAACCCCTTTCGAGATCGTGTAATTATTCACTGAATGTGGGGTTGCCATTTATTAAATGCCTCCTTTACCATGCAAGTACGTAACTTCAACTTGCATGTTAAATGCAATGTAGGGATACCAAAAAGCCACCTCAATATCGGGAACAATTCGCAGACCAATAACCCAATCAAACCCTAGGGTCATATCGTCGTAAATTGCAACCCAAACATCATCGGCAAGCGTACTTATTTTGGTATCTGGATTGTCGTTTTCGATTGCATAAACAAAAACGGTAGCAGTGACAACACTCCTTACACGATCTAAAATGATATCTCTATCACTTACTTTTTCAACCGGGGTAGGCAAGCTCCCTAACACAACGGCCAAAGGCAATTGTGTTTGTGGATACTCTTCTAACTCCGACATATCGCGCAAGGGTTTACGTTCTACATGTTCTATTGAAGATACAGCCTCAAGGGTTGTTTTTACCTTCGCAAGAATTTGCTCACGTTTACTATTTGCTGCCACTGCGCACCATTTTCTTTAGATGCTTATTGATGTAGCTTTTTACCATTTTTTCAATAGCAACTACATCTTTCATACTGATCGAAAAAAAGTTTCTAGGTTTTGTTTTGTGTGTTTGGATAAAGTATGCTTTCTGAGGGTTACGCATTCCAAATTTATCGGAGGTATCCATAAAATACAAACGAACAACCCCATCGTGGGGAATATAGGTTAACGAGGCTGACATGCTACCCGTCCAAAACAAGTCTACCTTCCCAATAGGCAATCCTGCAGCTTTGCGTTTTTTAGCGTACGGCTTTGAGTAAGGTGAAAATGCATTACCTTCAGCATCAACCCCTCGTATGGTACGTTGCAACGTTTGGAGCTTCATATGGTTCCCGATAAGCCCCATAAGCTTCTTACTGTGCTTTAGAGCATAGTTGATGCGGTCTAACTTTGCAGTTAGTTCAACATCCCCTGTAAGTTCTATGTTGCCCGTTGCCATGCTTTAAACCCGTTGCAAGCGTCTCATACTAGGCATGCGTTTCTCGGTGTAATATAGAGCCCCGGACTCATCCCAATCATAGTCGAGTCCTTGGGCAAGCACTTCAGAAAGTTCTTGAGCATACTCTTTCTGAAAATACTCAGCTTGCATTTTGAACCCATCATCGGTAGGTGAATCCTTTGCTAAATAGGTGTAAGCTATCTGCAGGGTTTTATAAACTCCGAGTCGCGTTAGTTGTGTGTCTGCATTCAAAAGCAAGTCAGCATCATACGGTATCTCGCGATAATCCACTTCATATTCTTTACATGCCTGACGATACCATCGTGTCTCGATAGCTCTATTGATGATGCTTGTTGCTTCCGCGATTTGATCGGCCCAATCACTTACGCCATAGCTTAAGATCTTAGGCCTTATTTTCGTCAAATCGGTGTTTGCACAATAATCTGCCATATGTTTCGCCTTAAATGCTTACTGAATGATTGCCCGGCCCTTGGGAGTTTCCTCGCTTTTTGCACTGCTCTTTCTCCCAGTCCTCAGAAAAGCCTCCATTGGACTTTCCCCGCTAACCTCGCTAGGCAGTGCTTGCTGGGGGTTTTGCTTTTCGTGCGTATACCCTTTGCTTGGTCCTCGATCTTTTTCGGGAAGGTTCGGCAACATTAGGCCAGCCTCCTTTATTTCTTCAGCACTGACCTCCAGATACCCCATGTCAGATAACTGTTTCGCTACAGTGCTGTCTTTAATGCAGCACAGCCCTTCGCGATTAAACTCAGCCAACGGTTGGTCTTTATCCGCATCCCAAACTACCGTTGATAATCCTCTCAATTTTGTAAAATATGTTGCTTTGCTTCCCATTTAGATCTCCATTACAACAAACACCATACTGACCAGTTATCTTATGTCGTCGTAGTTGTAGTAGTAGTAGTAGTAGTAGTAGTAGTAGTAGTAGTAGTAGTAGTAGTAGTAGTAGTAGTAGTAGTAGTAGTAGTGGTAGTAGTCGTGGTAGTCGTGGTTGTAGTCGTGGTCGTGGTCGTGGTCGTTGTAGTAGTCGTTGTTGTGCTGGTCGTACTGGTTGTTGTTGTCGTTGTTGTGCTGGTTGTTGTTGTCGTTGTTGTGCTGGTTGTTGTTGTCGTTGTTGTGCTGGTTGTGGTGGTACTTGATGTAGTACCCCACACAGCGGATTTACTGTTCAGTTGCTGCAGATACCACCGCAGCCGTGGGTGAAGGCTCGGGTTATTGATCAATAACCGACGCCTCTTTGCGTTTTCTTTGCCTGCCATGCGTTAGGTCTCCTCTTGGGGCACTACTAGGTGGTAGTAGTGGTTGACGTGGTGCTTGTGGTAGTACCCCAAACAACGGTTTTGCCGTTCAGGAGGTCTAGATACCAGCGCAAATCGGGATGTAATTCCGGGCTGGCGGCAACATCGCGTCGCTTGTTTGCCTTGTTTTTCCCTGCCATGGTTCAGATCTCCTATTGCACAGAACAAAAAAAGATATCCCATAAAACCTAAAAAACTAGGCTACAGAAAGACTCGTAATTGTTCCATGATACTCTTCGGGACCATAATTAATACCCATCTGTCCATACAGTTGCCCACTACTGGAGGCCCCGGCTCGGGTGAGCTCTTCATAGAACATGACGCCCTTTTCAGGCACAGGCAGGAACACAGGCTCACAAACAGCCAGGTCTGCGATTAACAGGGTTGTGGTAGGCACTCTTGGTGCATAGACCACGCCCAAAACGCAGAAATCCGTTTCGATTTGTTTGATGTTGTATCCGCCAACATTGCGATCTTGGGGGGCATATCCGTAAATGTCACTGAGCTTTTGTTTCTGCCGTGCATTCACAAAACAAACCGGGTTCATGAATTCTGCACCATTGCCTGCCATGGTGCGAAGTAGGTTATCCATCAATGCCTTGGTTAGCGCAGCATTCGCTGCGTTTACCGTGTTACTTGAGCATGCGGTAATGATGCCACGGGTCTTTGCCGCAACATTAGCCGCAGTCGCTTGCTGATAGGCACCATTTAAAAAGGTGTATTCAGCATCGATTGCGATTTGGCGCAAATGAGCTTGAATTTGAAAGTCCAACTCACTCTGCACGGGTTGCTGATCAAGCATGGCCAACTTGGTTGTGGCGTCTGCCGTGATTTGGCCGATAACCGATTGTTTGGCGTAACTGATGGACACCTGACGTTGAAAGATTTGCACCGTGTTCACGTCTTGCGAGCGAACATAGGTCCAAGGGTTTGGCGCGGTCAAACTTGCAGTCTCGGTAATCGCTGGCTGACTGGCACTTTCTAATGCCCATGGCTGAGCAAGAGGGAATTGAAAGTCACTAACGGTTTTTACCCGTCCCCCCTGCAATCCACCGATCATGTTTAAAAATGGAGTTTGGTTTGCTCCAATTAAGTAGAGCTCCCCGGTGTAGTTAGGACAATTCCAAACGGTTGCTGCTGCATTCGTGTTTGCCATTGCTTACATATCCTTTTGTGCCTGGCTACAGCAACAACCATTGAACTATCCCATACGTTTTAGGATGCCCGTTGTTGCTGCTGTAGACTGTAAATACGGTTTTGGATTGTGATCATTTGCCGCGCATCACCCGCGGCTTTCGCGTCTTTGTATTGTTTTTGTAGCCTCGATAATTCATCGCCCCCACTACCCGCAAAACTTGATCCCCCGCCAGCCCCACTACCACTTCGGCCTGCAGCCATAATGCGGTCTTTTTGTGGGTAACGGTCGATAAGCACCTCAATTGCCTCATCAATCGTTGCAATCTCCCCTACTCTATCGGGTTTCGTGCTCAATATCTCAGTACCGTTATGGTATCCCACAATCTGGAGCTCCCCGGTGCTCTCATTCTCACGGACTTTGAAATTGTGCCCAAACGCAGCTAAAGCTACATCCGGGGGTAAAAGCGTTAAAGGTTCTTTACCTGCAAAAAACCGGCTATTTGCAAACGCATTGCCTACCATGAGTTTGAATATCTGTTCGTCTTTCCGAGAAAGCGATCCCTTATATTCAGACTCCTTTTCGGCAAAACTCTTTTTACGCTCGCTAGGTTTTTGTCGTGTGCTTCGCGAAGTTCATTTTTTATGATCTCCACTTTTTTAGCGTCTAACAGCTTTTTGTCCTCGAGATTTTTTACTGTATCCAGAGCACTATCTGCTGAAAGCTTCCATTCTTTTAATGCCTCCATATCCATTTCTGGAAATAGATCTGCGTAAAAAGAGGCCTTGCCCTCAGCAATCTCTTTCGCTTCCCGATGTCGCTTGGACTCGCCTTTGAGCTCTAACGTTTTTTGATAAAGCGAAGGAACGTCAGCTACAAATTCTTTTCCATCCTCCATGACGTAGACCGGCTTCCCATCACTGAGAATAATTTGGTCGTTTTCAATTTTTGGTTTCATTTTCATGGCTTACGCCTCCTAATGCCATTACTGGCACGGATACCTCGGAGTGTTACCACTCCGTATGTACAACTATTCACATTGGTCATATGTACCTCATAGTATCCATACCTTTAGGTTTGTTCAACTATTAGATTTTATTTTTTGGTTTTTATCCCACTTTTTTTAGTGTCAGGTAAGGTCGTACCTCTAGGTATGTCCATGTCGTTTTCTTCAAAAAAATCTCCCACCTCTAACTCCCCATCGGGCAACCATTCAGGCTTGATAGGCATCCAATGGTGTCTGCAATTCCAACCCCCACGATAGATAAACGCTGGCCCACGCTTGCCTTTCCAGGGCATATCATTCCAACCATCAATCTTTTGACGACTAAAGACCTTGCCTGCCCGGTCAATGCAAAACGGCCTAGAGGTCTTCATGATGTTACCGTAATACAAAAACGAACGGAGATCTGAAGACCTGGCTTTATCGTTGGATACGGCTTGATGAAAATTCATGATCGAATCATTGGCCCACAATTCTGAATAGCGCGCCATATTGTTTCCACGTTTATCCAGGCCTGTGCCTAAGACAGACCTCATTTCACTAACCAATTCGGAAAACTCTCCATGGCCCACAACATGGTCGTACATCGCCCCTGCAATGCGCTCACGTGCCGCATTGCCATACTCCACAAATTCGGCTACCTTTTGTTTTTTTAAGGTAAGCATCATTTGCCGGTCAAGTCCGGTATACTCAATAGCGTTGTCTACATCTAGCCAGTTATCTTTGATAGCCTTGGCTACCGCATCAAACCCTTTAATAGATTTTACCCCCTCCTTATAGGACTCCTCGAAATACTGCACCAACTGCCGATGGACCTCTTGAGCCTGTTTTAGATTAACTTGGACGCCTAGAAGCCTCCCAGCTTCCGTTGTTTTGAGCTCTTTAAAGGCATTTAAGATGCGTCTTTCCAGCTTTCTAATGGTAGTCAGCAAGATAGCGGCTGTGTCATCAATAGCATTATCAAGCTCAAGGGTAAGCGTCGCTAAGGAGGCCTCTATTTCTTCTTTGGTTGGGGGCATTTAGCCTTTCAGGAAAAACCGGGTAAGGGTTTTCAATCTATTTCGATCTCTTTCGAATAGCAACGTGTAGGGTTCTAAGGCCTCCATGGTATCCTTAACCCAGTCATCAAAAATAGCCCGATCCCAATCATGGATCGCTAAAACATCGCCTCTTTTTAGCATCGGAGCAAAGGTTGTAAACTCCCAAGGCTTGTCAATGCAATCTGTAAAGATCACAGATTGCCCGGGTTGCTGGATCGTTTCTTTTATTTCTTTGGCCTTTTTAAAGCCATTACCAATGCGCATGCTCTGCTTTAAGTTAATCAACCGTTTAATCCGACTATCCGCGTAAAGCTTTGGATCGCGTTTATCGTATCCCACATAATCAGCCCCAATTTGAATGCACCACAGCTTGAAATAAACGCTTGTATTGCCTTGATCGCACCCAAATTCAATAAACCGTGCAAGGGTGCCCCGGTATTTCATAAAAAACTTTTCCCACACATAAAACGCAGTGAACGGTTGATCTGAAAGACCTCCCAAAAAAGTACAATTCGGAAAATCAAACCGTTCGTTAGCAGGGGCGGGGTTTCCACACTGAATAGTATGCTTTGTTAGAGGCGTTATTCTGCCCATTTATTTGTTATTCCCTCTTTCGGTACTAGTAGCACGTATGTTTTGTTTTTCGGGGTTATCGCCATTTTCATCTTGGTTGTTATCAGGCAATACCTGGCCCACATCAATGGGAGGGGGTTTAGGGTTTTGCGCATCATCCTCAATTTCGCCATCAATTTCAGCCAAAAGCTTGTTATCCGCATTAGGAAGCATTGCCCGGGCAACTTGCTTTTGAATAGCGCTAACAAAGGTTTTACTGGTTACCAGAGTCTTAGCGGTTAGTGCATTGGCTAGATCTTGTGCCAGGTTTGCTATATCATACGTCTCAGGCCACTCCACAGTGATTGTGCTAAATACCTCCTGGCGGTTTTGCCACATGCACCAGTATTTTTTGATGTTGAGTTCAGCTTCTTCAACATTATTGCCTTTTGAAATAAGCTTACCATTAAGCAATTGAAATTCACTTTTCAAGGCAACCCCAGACCGGGCTTGACTCTGAATTTCGGTTGCAGCCATGCCCCCTATATTAGTTGTTCGGTAAATCTCGGAAGCCTTGCGCTCAATCCAGCGCAAAATAGCGTCAATAGGCTCGGCTACTGCAGCTTCAAGCCAGTCAGGCTTAGCTTCCGGGTGTTCAGGGTCAAATTCCAGAACTGCAGTAGGTCCCGCATCGTCCTGCCCCCCGCGGCCTTGTGCACCCGCTCCGGCTTCCTCCATAGCCTTTCGCATCATCGGAAAGGCACCATAGGTTATGACTTCCTCGCCTTCTGACAGGTTTGTGACGATACTACGGTCAATGTAGGCTACATCCTTGATATCAGAGACCCCAATAGGTCTGGTTTTGCTCTTGATATTGTAGAGCCACACAAACGGGATTTCACCGCGACCCCTAGAGGCATCATAAAATGGGTTGTCCCCATTTGCATCGCTCTCAACAGCTTGCTCGCCTCCAGTTTCAACAGTAACACCCCCCCTCACTTGGCCAGTGTCTACATCAGTAACCGTCGTTTTTGTAGTCTGCAAGTCCTCTGATATGCGGTAGCACGTCCAATAGTCAGAAGTCCAAATACGATAATACCCATCATCATCACGCACTTTGATGTAACTCAAGTACGGTCGATTGTTTTCATCGCGTTTGTATTCCCAATCTAAGATATTCTGAGGAAAATACCGAGCAACGTAGGGGTAAACCCCTGCATTTAATTCATCTTCTGCGGTTTGGTACCCCCTAGAGCTCTTATCAATCAAAATGCCCACATGACCTAAAACCCCGGCCCACCGTTGGGATTCTAAAAGCCAGACTAAAAAGTTATCCCCATAAAGATTGCAATCCTGTTCAAAAAGCCTCCACTGCCTATCCTCAGACAAGACCCCCATGTCTCGTTTTGCTGGAGCTTTGAACAGATAGAAATTAAAGATTTCAACAATACTGCTTGAATAGTTAAACCCATAAGCTTCGGCTATTCTACGCATGTAATTGTTGTAGCTTTCGCGTTCGTTGCGTTTGATAGCAAAACCCCCAGCTACTAACGCTCGCAGTCCTTCATAGGATGCCAATAGAAAATCCCAGAATAACCGATATTTCTCGTATGTTTCATGAGTCGCTTCAAGGTCGCCTAGGCTCATGGTGTACCTGTCATAGTTGGGCATCTATCAGAATCCTTTATGTTGGGTTATGGGATAGTGTTGCTGCCTACCAGTGCTTTATTTTTTGGGCACTGGCGGTGGTGCTTTTTTCTTTGCGGCCTGCTTGGCGGCCTTTTCTTTTTTGCGTTTAATCCTCGCGGCCTTTTTGGCCAACCGGGCTTTTCGTGCTTCAAGGTTGATGTTTTTGGCTTTCTTTGCTTTTTTAGCCATGGGTCTTTTCCTTTGCTAGGGGTTATAAAAACGGATCGACCAAAGCCTTAATGCTCCGGCCTTTCCTGTCTTTCCAAGGTCTAATTTTACTATAGGCACCATATTTTAGTGCATCTTTAAGAGACCTAATCGTGCTTCCCCCTCCCCTTGCGCCGATTGATAATTCAGAAGTCAGAACATACTCCACATGATTTGCAGTACCGTCCATTCCCTCCCAAAACACCAGACAACCCTCTCTGACATGCTGCTCATTTACTTCTTTATCTTTAAACCGCTCATAAAGCCCTTGGGCTGTCCAATCACCTTGGGCAGGTAAGACGCCCATACTTTTTAAAATCTCAATAACCAATCCACTACAATCTAACCCCTCTACCGGGTTATCCCCTCCCCAAATATAGGGTTTATTTAGTAGGGAAAAAGCAACCATGCTACCTATGCTGAGGGTCCTATCACGGGTGATATCCATAACTACCTTTCTGGCTGCAGTTTAAACCATTTGGGGTGGTCTAAGGTCCATAAAACAGTTTTTTCTAGACTGTGTTGAAACTCAATAGGAGGCCTCCAACCAAGCCTTTCCATTTTGCGCCCACATAGCCCATACCTTAGGTCGTGGCCTGGCCGTGAGCTGTGAAAGTCCACTAGGGTGTAATGTAGCGGCTTGCCGATGATATCCGCAATGAGCTTTGCAAGCCCTAGATTATCAATTTCTTGCTCGCCCACGATGTTGTATTTTTCGCGTTGCTTATGCTTAAAGAGCAAGGTGTGGACTCCACTTGCAACATTTCTACAGTGGATGTAACTACGTCTACCGCTCGTTGTCTTTTGCTTATCTGAGTGGATAAACACTTCCTCACCAGCTAACACCTTGCGGATAACCAAGGGTATGAATTTTTCTGGGTGTTGCCGCTCGCCAAAACAATTCATTGTATGCGTAATAAAAAGGGGTATCCCATATGTGTTGGTATAGGCAAGGGCTAACTCCTCGCCCCCTGCCTTGGTTGCTGAGTAAGGGTTTGTTGAATTGTAACGGTTCCATTCTTGATATAGGTACCTAAGGTTTAGTGAGTCACCATTTTCTTTGGCTTCATCTGCCTCCTTAACCCACTGCCCTGGCATTAAGGCAGGACCAAAGACTTCGTCAGTCGAAAAGTAAAGCACGGCTCTTAACTGGTCTGGGTAGCATTGGACGTGCTTTTTTGCATACTCTAGGATTCCATAGGTTCCCAGTACATTGGCATAAACAAATGCTAGAGGATTCTCAATGCTACGGTCTACGTGAGTTTCTGCAGCCAAATGCAAAATGTAATCAATGGGACCTATCTCGCGGGCTAGATGTGCCTCGATACCCGTAGCCAAATCTACGGTAAACACACTCACTCGAGAATCATTATACGCCTCGATATCCCTTAACCGTTCAAACCCATTGGAGGCATAGGTTAGCTTATCAAGTACAACGATATCCCATGAGGTGTTTCTCAAAAAGTGCTCAACAAAGTGGTGGCCGATGAAGCCACATCCCCCAGTAATCAGTATACGTCCCATAAGATCCTCTAAAGTTATGTAGTTGTGGTTGTAGTGGTTGTAGTGGTTGTTGGTAATGTTCTCAGATTCTTAAGTGCGGTTACCTCTGCAGCCTCCAGTGCACGGTTATAGATGCGGATATCATCTAAATTACCGTTGAAATACTCGTCATTGGCATTTACAGCTAAAAGCAGGTCGTCTGCGCATGTGATGTTGTTGCAATGATCTGAGATATCCGTAGCCGTCTGCGCAGCTCCGTCAATATAGAGTTGCGCTGTAGCTGTAGCTTTAGCATCTATTACCAACGCAACATGATGCCACTGTCCATCGTTGTATCCATCAGCATCCGACCATGCATTGATGTTGAAGCCTAGCTGGTCAATATAGGATAGGTCAGAAGCCAAACGCTTGACTATGCGGTAGTTACTATAATCGAATACATAGAGGTATGTATTGTCAGTATGTATCCCACGAAGTCCCGAGAATTCATCTATACCAACCCCAATAGATCCTAATTTCGAGTCATAGGATAGATCAGAAAGTAAATGCTTTTTGATACGATTGTTGCCTGTGTCTGCTACATAGAAATAAGTACCATCGTTAGTAATTCCCCGAGGAGTGCTAAATTGATCATTACCGCTGCCACTGGATCCTATTTCATCCACGTAGCTTAAGTCAGAACATAAGTGCCTCTTAATCCGATGATTATTAGAATCAGATATGTACAGGTATGTGTTGTCAGTTGTTATATCCCTAGGATAGTTAAATTGATCGTCACCAGAACCTTGTGATCCGATTTCAGAATCATAAGATAGGTCTGAAAGCAAACGTTTGACTATACGGTGATTGTTATAATCAACCACGTAAAGATATGTACCATCATTAGTAAGTCCCCTAGGGTAATCGAATTGATCGTCACCAGAACCTTGTGATCCGATTTCAGAATCATAAGATAGGTCTGAAAGCAAACGTTTGACTATACGATAATTACTTGTATCTGCAACGTAAAGGTATGTACCATCATTAGTGATCCCCCGAGGAAAACCAAATTGATCATTACCCGATCCATTGGTCCCAATTTTCGAATCGTACGATAAATCAGATAGTAATCGCTTGACGATCCTATGGTTATACGTATCTAACACATATAAGTAAGTACCGTCACTAGTTGCCCCTCTCGCATTGTTTAGTTGATGGTCCCCCGTTCCATAATTCAGCGATCCCATTTCGCTAACGTAGCTCAGATCGGCTAGCAAACGTTTGACTATTCGGTGGTTTCCATAATCAACTACATATAGGTTCGTTCCATCATTAGCTATTCCACGCTGATTATTAAATTTATCATCACCATAACCACTTGACCCGATTTTGGAATCATAACTTAAATCTGATAATAGCCGTTTTACTATGCGATTATTCAGGTAGTCAGACACATACAAATACGTACCATCATTAGTAACACCAATAGTTCTGTAGAATTGATCATCGCCGGAACCTTGCGATCCTATTTCAGAAACATAACTCAAATCCGATAATAGCCGCTTTACTATGCGATTGTTTTGGTAATCCGCAACATAAAGGTGTGTTCCATCATTAGTAACATCCCATGGATTAGTAAATTCATCGTTACCTGATCCCGCACTACCAATTTTAGACACATAGCTTAAATCCGATAGTAAATGTTTTTTGATTCTGTTGTTTGTCGTATCTGCGACGTATAAATACGTGCCATCGCTAGATAATCCATGTGGATTATTAAATTGATCATCGCCGGAACCTTGTGATCCTATCTCAGAAACATAACTCAAATCAGAAAGTAGCCGTTTTACTATTCGGTGGTTGCTGGTATCTGTAACGTAGAGGTAGGTACCATCATTAGTTAGACCCCTAGGACTATTAAATTGATCATTACCTGATCCACTAGTACCAATTTCAGACACATAAGTATAATTAGCGTTATACTTTATAATACAATCACGTTCTGTGTCCGTAATGTATATGTAACCACCAAAATAAGTTACACCCTGCGGCAGATACAATATATCATCTGGCAGTAATGACCCTCGAATATTGCCCTCCTTAGACAGCACTAAATTATAGGCATTACCCTTGCCTAAAATAGCCTGGTTAGCATTGGTGCTTGATCTAAACCACGCAGAAATAGAGAAATCATCGCCATTGGGATTTAGCGTGCTATCGTCTGCGACTGTTGCCAAATCGTCAGATCCATCAAAATTAATCGAATCGTTAATAACTCCGGTTGCACCTGTCGTTGGTCCATTTGCCATGGTTGCGTTGTTTCCTTCACCGCTTTGGTCTAGTAACGTCACGCCGCTAATATGGGCATTATCCATTGTCCAATAGCCCAACATCCAACTATTGGTCACTGATGTAGTAGTTGTTGAGGTCGTTGTTACTGTCGTTGTCGTTGATGTTGTGGTCGTTAACGTAGTTGTGGTTGAGGTGGTCGTTAACGTAGTTGTGGTTGAGGTAGTCGTTAACGTAGTTGTGGTTGAGGTGGTCGAGGTTGTACTTGTTGTGGTCGTAAGTGCCGTGCTACCTAACGCATAAAGCTCGACAACATCAGCTAGCTTTAAAACCTTGCTGTATACTCTAAAGTCGTCAACGCGACCATTGTAAAAATTAGCGTTGTACTGCGCAATAGCCAGCCCCACATCCGGCGTGACTACCGGACCAGTCAGATTTGTACTTGGTGCTATATCACTTACTACCCCATCAATATACATCGACAGTGTAGTTTTAGTACCATCCCACTCCCATGTAACTACTACGTGGTGCCACTCCCCATAAGTAAATTGTGCATGCGTGGAGGCAGGGAAAATAGCCGTTCCGTCCCCGCAATAGAAATGCAGCGTACCGTCAATTGTCGTCTCAAAACGACACTCACTTAAGCCCCCAAGACTGTGATCGGTTCCAAAAATTGGCGTACTACCAGTTGCATCATAGGCCAATGCCCACAAACTAATTGACCCTGAAGGCCCCGGCCACGCAGCTAATGGTACAGTAATTTGCTGGCCTACCGCATCAAATCGGATAGACTGAGCTACAGGACCATCAACCCCCGTTACAGGCGCGTTTACTAGCGTGCCATCCCTATTGTTATTTGTTTGATCAATTACCGTAACACCCGAAATACTACCCGCATCAAACGTGTAGTGCACGGTCATATCGTCATAAATACCACCTTCCTCAGAACCTAATCGACCATACCCAATCGACCGTTTTTGTCGCCTATTATCTACCTGACTGCTCTTTGGTAATCGCAATGATCGACTAGCGGATTTAATAGCTCGGGTAAGCCTACGTATGGCCATTAGTTCCCCTTTTTGTACCCTGAGGCGTAAATTGCTTTAGCTTGCTTTTTGGCGAGAGTGACAACTTTGGTTTTGGATTTCCCGCAGTATTTCTTGCCGCTCGTACCCCATTGGGCACACCATAAAGAGTCGGATTTCCAGACCTTCACAGGCATATAGTACCCCTTACTGGTTGATTACCCCCTAGCGTACACCAATTTTTAAAAAATCCCATAGTTTTATTTTAGGCACCCCCTGAGGGTCCTCATTTGCAGACCTCCCCACATGGTGCAGCTTACTACGCGGAATAACTAGAGTATGACATGCAAGTACCATACCCACCACAAATTGTAAACCACGATATAGGACACTTGGTGTCTTTTTAGTTGACTTTAGGTTTTAAGCCTTCGTACCCTTAGATGTAAGCCATTTTGATCGACTCCGGTTTCCCTTTTATCCACTCTCAGAGACCCCCTAGCTTCAATGGTGTTGCTAGGGGGTTTCAATATCTAGGAGGCATACATGCCCTTCCCTGATAATGCTCTCATGGAAATAGCAGGTTATCCCATATCGTGGGAAAGAGCAGATCTCCCCATCGGGTGTTTTTTCGCTCCAGGCATAGACCAGTCCGTTATTGCCGCCTATCGCGTGGTCGCTGTAGAACTCAACCATCTAATCAACCGAGATTTAGTAGACCTCGGATCTCGGTGGGAATTGGGGGAACTCCCCGCAAAAACCCCTAGGGGGTACTTCACACTTGAAAGTTTTATCCCAATCCCAAACACGGTAGGTGAGACTATTTACGGTCATGTAGGACACACTGTATTAAAAGGTAGGATACTTAGTGCCCGCGTAAAAATCCGGGCAACACTGCAAGCCGATCACTTGCTAACCATCATGCGCCACGAACTAGGTCACGTTCTGGGCCTAGCCCACGATGATAATCGCCACAGCATTATGTCAGGTACCATAGGCACCAACCCCCCTGCAGATGTGTCTTTTACAGCTCATGACATTGCTTTGTTGCAAAAACTCTATGGGTAGACTATGTCTAGCTCATGTTCGCTATAAAACACATTAAGTACAGCCCTATTGGTCGCACCTCTGAACCGTTAATCTTTGGAGGCAAGCTTTTGCTTTTCATTAGCCGCGGCCAAGCCCAAAAATGGATTTTGCAAAACTCTAAGACGTGCTCAACTGAGAACTGCTGGGCGCAAGAATTTCAGGCCGTAGATTTAGACAAACCTGCAAATAAAGACTGGCTTGAAAAATTCATTACGCGAAACGTTTGATGTATCCCACATTAAGGCTCAATAGATTGCCGCTCACTAGGCACAATTCGCCCAATAGGTTTTAAACCCAACGTTCCGTCGTTGGATGCCATGACGATCACAAACTGCCATCCTGCTAGCGTTATGCCCTGTCCTCGCTTAAACGGCATTTGGTGAGCGTCCCTAACCACCGAAAAGGGAATCATGGTCAAGGTTTGTTGTGTTGGTCCTTGGGGCTCCATTGGTGTGGGTTTGGTTTTAGGCACTCCATGTTTATGTTCACGCCGTTTTTTCTTTTTACGCTGCATTGTGATCCTTTGTCTTCAAATCAAGTTCCTTAAGGCCAGCTCAATTCGCTTCATAAGAGGTTTATCTAAAGTGCCCTCTAATGCCCAATACTCCGCATTAGCCTGTTCGTCAATGCGTTCAGCTTCACCCCCCGCAGTCCACAGTCTTAAAAGAACTAAAGCATTCACCAAGGCTTCAAACGCCATTTTGCAATGAGGACCCCCAAATTGCAAGTCATCACCATACGAGGCAATAGTTAGAGCCAGAGTCTCACGCCTAGGTAACCAGGCTTTACCCAAACAGTGAAAACATGCTGTTTGTTGCTTTGTACTATCGGATTTACCCGTCCCCTTGCATAAAGGACAGGCCATTAGGTCTTCGGGATGCGGCCATTTCTCTTTAGGTAATTGGTTTATTCGCAAGAGTTCCAGTTCCACAGCAAACTGCACCGTAGGATCTGACAGGACATTAACCGTCATAAGCTCCGGCCCCTTTCTCAGTTACTAACCTATAGAACCGATAAGCTCCATTATACGAATCAAAAAACTTCACATACTCTTTACCCCGTGCACCTTGCCTTCCCCGGACAACCCACCTCGTCAAGCACCATCGTTTATCTACAGGCCTGTGTGGTTCCCACACTCTAAATTCGTCTGCCTGGTACTTAACAGGCTTATCCCTGGGGCTGATTAAGTAATCATGCCTTAATTTTACAATGGCCATTGTACGCAACGAATGCACTTTAGCTTTAGATAATCCCAAGTTTGCTGCTACTTCGTCAGTAGAGTATCCCATACAATAAAATTGGTATAAAACCTGTTTTTGCGCTGTAGGTAACTGCTTAGTGGTTAGCAATTGTGTGGCTAAACTTTTATCTAGAGCGATCACTTTGTATTGTGTTGGAGGAATAAAGTAGTGCCAGACAATGGCGTCTTTTTTTGCCGCAATGGATACTCGTTTTAGTAAGGTAAGCCCAATGCGTTGCCAAATGTATTCCCTACATAGTCGCGTTTTGTCTATTTTACCCAGATCAAGTAAGGATAAGAGTAAAACACACCCGTCTTGGTATAGGTCATCTTCATCTATTTCGTATGGCACTTTTCTGCGTATTTTAGACGCAATCTTTCTTAAGATAGGCTCGTACATCCAAAATAGACTATGGTTTAGTTCACCGATGGTATTTTTGGCCTGTTGGTTCATAACGTTTCTTCAGTGGGTATTCGTACCAAACACGATAGCCATATGCATCACTTAAATGGCTTAGCATAGGATCTTTCTTTTTGTCTATCTCCCCCACACCCCCCTCGATAACTCTCACACCCTCAAAATCCTTGATCACGTTGGGTGCCGCAGTAGGTGCTACCATGAGTTTAACACTCTTATTTAAAGACCTGCACCGACTGTTTACACTGTTTATACGGTCGCGTTCTCTTGGGTTCGGTTTAAGCCGCATGTGGATTTGATCCCGCCTATAATAGCTCCATAGCCTCCGTTTAATAAGCTCCCAGTCTGATCCCTGCACCGATGCGCTACCTCTTGCTCCCCCCGTGTAATCGCCATAGCAATAAATAGGCCCCTTGTGCTCTGGGTACATATCGATAAGCTTGTCAACCACTCTTAAGGTATTACTATTTTGTGGGATAAAAACCTCCCCAATAATACCGTCACCCCATAATGGAGGCCCCCCGGTTAGTCTTTGCTCAATCATCTGCTCTTGAACCACAACCGCAACACCTGGATCAACATTAAAGTCAAAGCACAAATCCAGTTGCCTATTTGGATCATATTCCAACCGTCCTACATTTATTTTGTCGTCAAATACCCAATAAGCCCGGCCTGAAAATGAGACAAATTCACCCCCATACTCTTGGTTATAGGACAGCTCGTCAAGGTCGCCCTTGGCGGCTTCTATTTCGTCAGGGGGTAAGATTTCGTCAGAACGCCAATGGTAGCAATTCCATTCTGGATACCTTCCATTTTTGAGTGCAAACGCTGCCCGGGATTTCGCCTCACGTGTTAGATCGTAATAATGATTTCGGCCTTCAGGAACGCCCACAAAATCACACCAACCCCGTCTATCACTAAGACAGGCTCTGACATGCCGTGACCACACCTCTTTTTTCATATTGCCGTATTCGTCTAGCACGCCCCCATCCCATGGAGGCCCTTCCATACGCTCTGGCCTATCCATTCCTAGAAGGCATATCATAGCTCCGGTTACCAATTTAATTGAGAGCTCTGTTTCGTTTGGCCGGCCTATCACAAACCGCGGGGGGATCATGGCTTTTAGATCGTGCCAATAGATGCGCTTTGCTTGATCTCGAGTAGGCGCCGCAATAAAAAACCGTGGATCGTGCCAGGGGCGATAAAAAAAGGGGAGGTCTTTACGATGGCAGTTTAAGGCACACAGGACTACTTTGCGCTTGCCTATGAGCTCCGTTTTGCCACTGCGGCGCCCAGAGTGCACCATATTAAACCGTGAGGCTGAATACCACAGATTGTTTTGTTCAGGATGAGATTTTAGCGGGTACCACCTAGGTGTTAGCTGGCCAGGTGTTTCTTCTGTGCTTAATCGACCTACTAATCTGCGCACTTTAGGCATGAGTATTTATCCATTTTTAGGTTTTATTAATTCCTCTTGAAATAACTCAGTAAGAAATGCAACCAGATCTTCACCTTGGGTTTTTGTTAGGTGTGGGATATAAAAATCAAGGGTTGTGCCTTTATCCGTAACAATCCCGATACTTGCTCTGTATTCCCCGGGTTTCCAGTCCTTAAATTTCTTCATGATGCAATCCTTTAAAACAGTCGTATTTACCCGTTGCGAATAATTTTTGAATTGTAGGCCTTACAGTATGTGATCGATCTACTATCCACAAGCATTCGGTTCTGCGGGTGTTTATCCCTTTTCGCAGTTTGCCATTTACAGCACTCATTCGTGCAGTAAACTCTACTTTCGGCCACCATGGAGGGACATGGGGAGTTTTATACCCTGATAGCATGAATGATCCCTTTATTTGCTGTAACAAGACGATAAGCGCTTTGTACTGTTCAATAGAGTATGTGTGCACATAACCTTGCCTTGTATCCACATAAGGAGGATCGCAGTAGAACAGGGTCTGAGGACTATCCCATTGTTTGATCACGTCAAGTGCATCTTTGCATTCCAAATAAACACCCTGTAACCGATAGGCGGCTTGTAATAGTCTCTTTTTTCTATTTTCCCATGTTTTTGCAGAATTTCTACCGTATAAATCAACTCCCCATCCCCCACTATAGGCATTACCAAATGACATGTTGATATTAATGTAATACGCCCATGCGCGATCTACAGTAGATATAACTACATCGTGTTGCTTAAGTGTCCTTGCTTGCTCATAGCATTTTCTTGCGTACGGGGTTTGCATGATGCGCTGTAATAAGGCTCTGCGTTCATTACTCTGCATAACTTGGTAAAAGTTAACCAAGTTGCCATCTACATCATTCAAACATTCCCGGTAATGGTTGTTGGACGTTGTTTTAGGTAGTGGCTTTGCAAAAAATACCGCGGCACCTCCGCAGAAGGGTTCCACGTAAACCGTGTGCTTGGGCAGGTATTTAATTATTTTGGTAGCTATACGCTGTTTTCCTCCGTAGTAGCCAATTGGAGGTTTAACTTTATGGAATACTTTTTCATTGCGTGACATAGCTTGGGTTGACTCCCGGGTAGCTCCCCTTACCCATCGTGATTTCCCCGCCTATCGTAATGTGATCGGCATTTGCAGCAAATCGCCTTAAGTCCTCCGCAAGCTTTCTTACAAAATCCTCGCCCCAATCTTCAGTCTCTAGAAGTTCTTTTCGTGCTTGCTCTAACTTGCGTACCAGATCGGTGTACTTGCGAATATCTTTGCTATAGTCCTGAATTTTGCGTACCATTTTACTTTTGGCAATTTCAAAGTAATTGTCATCGTCATTTGGATCGCTATAGGACCTATTGCTGTGTTCCTCTATCTCTTCTACCGTAAGCAGCTTATGGGATATCGCAACCCTTAAAAACTCATCTTTATCATAGGCCGCATTAGCCAGATCTGCTCGTACCGCTTCAAGGTTACGCTGGGCTTTTAAGACTCTGCGCAGCGTAATGCGCGCAATGTGCAATTCTTCATCTAGTGTGCCTATTGTGCCCTGAATACCTGGATAAACCGGGTACTCATCATCAAGTAGGGCTACATCAGCATAAATACCATGAACAGTTGAGGCCTTTTTTGCAGGTAGTGTGTCTTTCTTTTTTCGCTTGTACCCCTTTTTGCGTGTTCCTCCATGCATTCTGCACCTACCGTTGGGACCTAGAATGGTACTTGTGCATGCATGACCATCTTTGCATTTTGCACCACACATCTTACCATCTTTACGTCTGCGGGACTTCCCCTTAGGCTTTGTACGTGGGGGTGGATCAGCATGTTTTGTCTTCAAGCGCCCTATAAGTTCTCGTTTTTTTGGCATGTCTTACAGCCTTATCCCATACATTGCATTAAAAAGAGTAAAAGAAAGACAACACCAGTTTAGATTGGTAAAAGAAAGATAACACCAGTTTAGATTGGTAAAGATAGTGCCAATTTAGATTTACTTGGTTCAAATTGGTGCAGATCGTATTAGGATTACTATTCATAGGGAGGTCTTTGGGTTATCCAGGTAATCTATCTTCATCTGGTATTCGTTTGTTATTGGTTACAGGTTCTGGTGTTCCCTCTTGTAATACTTGCATGATGATTTCTAGAGTTTTGACTGTTTTTTCTACTAGCCTGAATTGTTTGTTTAGAATGGTTTCTTGCTTTTTTTGGGTATCTTCTTTTAGGTCTGACAGGGATTGGACTATTTCTTTCAATGCAGCTATATCCGCTTCTAGAAACGTGAGTTTTGCTCCTAGACTTGCAATTTGCTTGGTTAGGGTTTCATTTTGATCACTCATTTTGGTTTTCCTTTCTTATAGGATCTCTTTTTCTACCACTTTAATGGCTTCATTATACATTTGGCCAAATCCATATTTTTCCAGAATATCCTTTACTATAACGAAATCAAGTTTATCACCTATTAGATGTAAATCATCTCTTGCTGCGGCTTTTACAAGTGCAAATAAACAAATTTTTGTCTGATGGCATTCTTTTTCCCAGGCTTCGGCTTTTCGTAAGATGTAATTATATTCTTTTAGTGTTGGCATTATGTTTTTCCGTTTCTATGGGATATCTATTTTTAAATACCAATTGCACTGTGGGCAATAGATTATGTGGTTTTTCCAATTGAGTTCTAGAATAACGCTATTCTCTAATATGAGCTCTTTGGTTAGCTTCATAAAATAATGTTTTGGAATATCTAGAGAGGCTGAAATTTTCAATCTGAGGTCTTTATTTCCACAATCTGGGCATGTTTTTGCTAAAAGATACGTTTTGTTATTGGTTCCTTCATTTTCCATTTTTTATGGGATACTCAGTTTGTCGTATCAGATTTGAGTGAGTCCAGCGTTTCAATGTAGGCTTGGACTGTTTCGATAAGCTTTTGCGCCCCCTCTCGCGTAAATCGTAAGCCCCAAAGAGGTTCGTAAAACAGCATACTGATGCATCGCTCCTCACGATCTATTGATACAATAAATCCCTTATCTTTTGTCAATTCGGAGTATTTGAGAGGGATGTTTGGTTTGTCCATTTGCACGTATCCCATATTTTTTGTTGTTGTTCGTTTAGTTCCTCTCGCATTGCCTGTTCTACCTGCTCTATCCACTGCCTGCAGTTGTTGCATCGATTGTTTATAGGCCTATCCTCAATCCATGTTACTTTCCTGCAGTAGCTGCATAAGCCCCAACCATCTGACTTATGCGGATACCATTTTCTTGGGATTGAAGCCGTTATGACGAATCTAAAATAAAACCTAAAGGGCTCCCACCAATACTCTGGTTTTTGCCAATCCTTAGGGAAAATATTCCAGAGCTCAAAGCCTTTGGAGATCTGCTTTGCCCGTTTTGCTAACCGTTCTTTTGCGCCTATCCAGATCATAATACCTCTTGATCGGGTACATAAAACACAGCCACTTTTCTGGCTGTCCTCATATTACCCCAAATTCCTGCTTTTTTGATAATCCTTTTTTTGAGTAGCTTTTTTTCAGCCAAGCTGTGAAGCGTTCTACGGGCCGTAAGCGGCTCGCCTCCCAATAAGTGTCTTACATCCTCAGCCTCCACACCCGCAGGCCTATAGCTGCCTGTGATATGCTCAAGTAGGATTTTTTCATTGGGTGTTACCGTATGTCCATTCCAATTTACCTTTACATAACCCATTTGACCTCCTACATGATTTTTTGAATGTTGACTAGCTTGGGATGGTAGCGGCTATCACATCTAATGCTGTTCTCGCGGCCTACAACCCCAATCAACTTATCGCGGCCCCCATTGCCGTCATAGCTTTCTACATGCAACCTATCACGCAATAGAGCTTCCAGGTAGCGCCTCTTTCGTACCCAGCTATCATCCAACTTTTCCAGTTCGCTATCTGACAATTCAATACATGTGGATACAATCACCTCTAATGTGGCCTCTACTCGGTAACGTTCCATTTCAGCCTCTTTCGGGGTTCCCCATACTATTTTTGGTTTTTGTATTTTTCCCTGGGAGTATCCCAAACATTGCTCGTAAAACAAGCATGGGGGCCATAATCCGGCCCCACTACAAAGCACGTTAAACTCCACATTATCAGGTTTTTTCCTGTAATATCGGCAATATGCCACGATACGTAGTCACTCCCAATCATCAAAATACATGAAACGGGTCTATTATCGCCAGAACTGGCTGAAGATCAATCATTTTTTGGTGGGATGGATTTAGGAATGCTATTGGTTTTTTTCAAGCCGTTCCAATACTTCAAAGTCTGGAAGGTTGTTTAACTGAAGAGCTCGCCCATTAGCACAAACATCTTCAATGTTACTCAAATCTGTAATGGCATTCAATTTATACGCCACCATAATGTTCGCATCAAACGCATGTACTCCAAATATTTCTACAGCTCTTGCAATTAGTTCTTTTAAAGTCATTTTATATCCTTTCAACAAGTGAACGTTTGCCAATCACACGATGGTTTATTGGGGTCTTTACGGTGCGTTACTGCACCGTACTGCTCGCACTGATACCAACCAGTGATTGATAAATTTGGTTTTATTTTGGCGCCACAATCGGGACACACACCCGTTGCAACGATTGCCCTCGCCTCCAAATAGCGCGCCTCGTCGCGTTCTTTCTGGCACTTTTTGCAATAAGGCAAATACTGAGATTTCACCCAGCCACATTGACATTTTGATACGTTACGTTTTGCCACTTTACACCCTCCTAAACGGAAACAACGAAGGGTACCAAAATGGCATGGCCCAGATGACCCACCTAGTTAAAGAGGCACTTAAATAAAAAACCGGGCTAGATCATTCCAGCCCGGCTTGCTTACAACCTATACATTTACTGCAGTCCTAATATCGTGGTAGACTCTCAGTTTTGCTAAATTTAAGGGCCAGGTAGCGCACCAAACGCTACCTGGGGAGGTCTCCTACGGTTCATACGGTTTTTGATCATAATACGCTTGGGCATGTTGTACCCATAGAGTATCGCACCTTTCGATTTATGCAACCAAAAAAAGGAGCCCCACACTAACCACCATTGGTCAATGTGAGGCCCCTAGAGTCGCGCTAGGACTCTCATTACAGTATGTTTTAAACGTCAAAGCAACCCTTTTTGCTCTGCCAGCCAGTTGGGGATCACTAATATCCCTTCCTCCCCTACTTCGCTCTTTTTATAAATCTCAGAATCATCATGGATCAAACTATCTGCGATCCATACCTCCAATGTCTCATACTCAACTAAGATCGCTTTGTCCGTTAAGGCTTTGACTTTTACTATTTCAGCCCAATTGTCCATTACTCACCTTTTGTAATCCGCAAATGTCGTCTAGTAGATGTGCAACTTCTGGGTACTGCTCCTCATTTTGATTAATCCAATCAATTACCCGATCGACCACTCGCGTTCTGCAAATTTGGGTTGATTTATCAATCGATGCGATAAACGTGTCAAGCAACATCTTGCGGTCCTCCCTTGCCTGAATATGATCGCGACTAAGCACATCCCGCCCACGTGCCGCAGGCAATTGATGCCACTCATATTTGCCCGTATCTGTAGAGTAAAAAAGCACTGATGGGTTTAGATTCATGTTGTAGTCGTTTGCCTCTAAACGCATGATAGGCCCTGAATTGATTATCAACTGTTTATCCGGCCCCACAGCTAAAAACCGCCGGTGAACGTCCCCGCACATGATAAGCTCATATTCAGGGTACATCTTAATAAGGTCACCTACTTTAATGTAGCTATGACCTGGATAGACAGCTTCTTTGGCAATAGAGGCATGGATCACTAAAGCATACCGTGGCTCATATCGCTGGCTTAAGTTATCCTTCTCGATTGTGGGGATTTCTTCTCCCCAATGACACCCACGGACACACCACGGTTTTGCTGGTTTTCCCGCTCCAAACCACGCCCCTTTCTTATCCAATATTTTGATCATTCCCGCCTTGGCTAGCACACCTAAATTGGTGGCTTCCCGCCCCCCCTCGCTCCGCATGTACATGTCGTGTTGACCGTAAACCGCGTAGACATTGACCTTCCGGTATTGCGCCATCACTGACATTAATCTCGGCAACAAATACCAATCTCGAGGTTTATCGCAAAAATCCCCAGCAATAAGCACTGCGGCTTCATGCTGTAAAGCAAATTGCAGAATAGAGCTCCACTTATTAATACTGGCCTCTAACACATTATCCAATCTAGATACAGGTTGTTGGCTTGTAAAATGACAATCACCACATAGTACAAAATTCATAATGATTCACCTCGAAGCCCCTCGATCACATAATCTAATGTCTCATCATCAACCGGAGTAAAGCACGTAGGACACACACCCAATTCATCCAACATGTTCACATACACCTCGCTTTCCTCGGTTAAATCTGCCTCACACTGATCTAGTTCGTCTGCGGCTAGTATCACTTTTTCGCATAGCACAGCTTTTTTAGTTACATCCTTGCGCCTATCTCGTATTTTGTCGATGCGCCCAATAAGCTGCTCTAATATCCCACATGATGTTAGGTTATCTAACACTTGCTGTGATTCCTGAATGTCTTGCAAAATCTGCCCCACCAAATGCTGCGTATCCTCTATTTTTGATAAAGTGCTCTGTGTAGTTAGTGCGGCTCCTAATAAATTATCTAGAGTGCTTACCTCAGCTAGCCTGTTTAAATGCACTTTTGCTTGTTCAGCTTTGGTAATCATCACGTCCAGATTTTGAGACTCACGTTTGCATTTATCCAACGCGTTACGGATATGCATTGCTCTCTCAATTAAATCGTATGTAGCTGGCAGCACTTCGTAAGCATTAAGACGCGTTTTAGTTTGATCGAGCTGACCTGCAAGGGTTGTAATTGTCGCTGCGTTGTTTTTGCGCCGTTTGTTGATATCTGTTACCCATTGATCAGCTTGGTCAAGGTCTACTGCTTGATTAACCGCTCTCGATACTTCCCCAGTGCCTGCAGTAATAAGATACGGTTGATCTAGTTGATGCTGAATATTGAGCTCACACACGTTTAGAGCCTCGATAACTTTATCAGGGACCTGACTATTGGTTTTGGCCCAATGCGCTTGACGCCCTTCAGGGTATTGCAACCTAAACTCTACACTATCTCCTACAGCTTTACTAATCTCAATAATATAGCCTTCTGTCGTCTGCACCTCAACCCGCGTTACATCCCCTTTTTGGCACCAATGGCTATGCATCTTATCCCCTCTCGGTCGGTTAGTGCATAGCCACTCTAAAGCTCGTTTTATGTTCGTCTTGCCCGCTTGCCCGCGGCCAACAATAACATTAACCCCCTCAGAAAATTCGATTACTGTGTGTTTATGGCTTCTAAAATTAACTAGTGTTAGTTTTTTTAGCATTAATCCCCACCTTGTTACATTTGTTATAAATTCTTGGCATACTCTCCTAAAGCTTTCTCACAGTCTTCTAGCAGTACATAAGGACCATGACAATCACACCAGGTTTCCTCAAAAAAATAAAAACCAGGATCTTCCCCATCACTCTTTTCATAATAGCGAATAGGATCAGCAAATGACCTCGGTGTGTATTTCTCTAAATTTCCTGGGGGCACATGGTAATCCCTAGTAACATCAAATGCTCTGTCCATATCATCCTTACCCATACTTCCAATACTCCTTATCAATCAAAAAATCTCGAATATCTACCCCATCAACATCAAAACCTGTTGATATCCAGCCAGGGCAAGATTCGGTAGCAAAAAGCTCGATTCTTGGGAGGTCACCATAAAGTTTTTCTATCCTCTTTCGAGTCACTCCTGGCTTTCTAGAGTGCTTTTTTCGCTTAGCAAATATGACTGAATGCACTGATTTCGAAAGCCTTGGTAACCGGCCCCTTACGCCTAATAAGCATATTTCACAGTTTGCCCTAGTGTAAAATCCTGGTCCCATGAATAGGGTATTAACCCTCAAATTAAATTTAACCCAAACAAACGCCACAGTTTTAAACATAAAACCCCATGAACGCAACACAGATAATCCCTCTACTAATTTTGGGAAGGTAACCCACAAAAAAAGAGCAGCGTTTTCCGCAGCAATAGTCTTTACTGGTAGGGTTTTGATGGCTTCATCTGTTAGCTGAGGATACTTAGAGCTTGCCGAACCATTGACACCAGTATTGTGATACGTCCATGGAGGATCAGCATAGATTACATTGTATTTTTCAACCATGCGCTTTGCAGTGTTTTAAAAGATTGTGGTGAACACCAGTCCAACCATGTCTCAAAATCACAGATTGTCAGTATGGGATATTTATCGAATTTTAGCAAGATAACATTATGCCGATACTGCCCATTATAGGCCGATAGTTCGAGGATTAGGCTTTTTTCTACTAAAACACATGGTCTTTTTTTATTACGCTTGAAGATAATTAAAGCATGCTTCCTTCCTGTATTATCCCGTTCTTTTGTAACCTTTTCCCACCACTGCAACAAAAGGGGGTCTTTGGTGTCCTCTTGTTTATCCAAACCTTGTAGCACGCTAATAGTAGCACTGGTTGATTTCTTGTTTTTCTTTTGAGTGTACCCAATTTTGCACTCAACCAGTATGTAATCAAAAAAATACTGACTACTCGGATCGGTTGCACACAGATCGCCGGCTTGGTTGCACGTTGATTGTCCGCGCTTCTTTCGTTGCGTAAACCGGCCCCCACTGCTCGCAGTCCGCCACACTAAATCATCCCGCTCGTTATCACTCAGCCATAAACTTAACCGTTTGGCGCACTCACGTTCCCACACATTACCTTTGGTCTTGCTGCCCATTAAGTAGCCCGCTATTTTCTCAACCCAAAATAATGGATCCATTTCGAAAAGGTATCCTCTTTGAAAAAACTTCTGAAATCTAACGTGTCGAACATATCGACAAAATCATCTAGTTTGAACGTATCATAGCGCATTGTAGGTTGCAAAAATCTCACAATAGGCAATGTTACCAGTTTAAGATTTCGTTTATAGATGCGTTTACCCTCCTCACATTCAATTCGCTCAAGATAGGCCCCCTTGAGTTCACCCCTAAGATACTGTAGAGCTCTGCTGTTTTCGCTTTTAGCAGGATCGGCTATACCAGGGATCCCTTCTACCGTGTCGCTGTTACACCCTCCTAAAGCTTTCGCCCTATTCCAGTATTTCGGGTATATCCCATATTTCTGAATGAATTTTTGATAAGTAAAAAGCTCTTTATTTGCGTAAATCGAAACGTTTGGGGCAAGCAATTGATAAAGATCTCGATCTGTACTGACAATGATCCAGTGTGTGTTGATCCATTCTCTAGGATACACTCCGTTTTTAAGCACCAACACTATTGTGTCGTCAGCCTCCAGCCCAGCATACAAGAAATTGTTATGAAACCCTAATTTAGGTAGCCAGGTCTTACGAATATCGCCTAATTGTTTATAAAAGGCTTCTCGGTCAAGCACTTCCCCGGTTGTAAGTTCCTTGCTATTGTTTTTTGGTCGCTGTTTATAACCCTTATAAAGCAGCTTTCGAATGCTCTTGCGACTATCCCAACAAAACACAAATTGAGATGTGTTGAATTTTGTAGCGAGCGTTAACAGTTGGTAAAAAAACCCGTAAATAACCCCAGTACGAATGCCGTGATAATCAAGCTCCCCCATTGCATGAAAAACCGCATAGCCTATCGAATGCACATCAGCAATAACTACATACCTGGGTTCATTGGACATTAAAACCTGACTTTCGGCTTTCGCTCCGTTCTGAAATGATCTTCAATCTGGTTGTAGAGCTCTATTACTTTTTCTCTAAGCTCATTTTCTAGGTCGTACTGCTCAATGTATCTTATCGCAGGTTCAATTTTGGCAAAAGATTGGTCAATACAGTCATATGCATCCAATGAAAGCGTATCTTTTAACCACTGCAAATTACCTCTTATATCATCAATACCCTGCCCAAAAATGATGTAGATAGGCACTTCTCTAAATGGATCGTCACAGGAGTTTTTGATTACTCGAGCGATCGATTTTATCCCGATAACCTTTTCTACAGTCGATTTTGATAATTTCCATGTCTTTTTGAGCTTACCCCCTTTGATATCCCGCGATACTCGAATACGAATTGAGGCATAATACTTGATTGCATTGCCCCCCGGGGTTGTCTTAGCCCCCATGCCCCCAAAACTTTCTTGCTCTTGATTCGAGCAGGCTATAATCCAACCTTCCCCCTTTATTTTTCGTGCAAGCTTCCGAAACAGTTCATGAAATTTTTGGGCACGCTTTGCGGCTGCCATTTTGTGATCATCGATAATTTCCGCATTGGTTGAAAACGCAGCTAAGCTATCTTCACACCTTGCGCAAATAGTATTTTTCTTAGATGGCTTTGGTTCCCACTTAAAAAGGTCCTCTTCTAGCTGATCTACCGTTTCAGGCCTATTATATTCATCTGGCTCAAGCTTTAATCCACACCTTGCTGCATAGGCTGTGTCAAGCCTTGCCTCAGGATCATCATACGTGACCACACCTCCTTTGCTCTTCACACTCGCCCCTATCTCTGCCAGCACAGCCGTTTTCCCGCTCGAACTAGGTCCAAAAATTTCAAGAATGACCCCTGCAGGAATGCCCCCACCATGTACCCTATTGGCACTTATCGCCAGATCAAGCAAGGTGCTACCCGTGCTAATTACCCCCCGTTCAAAATCCCCCGTGTTGATGATATCATCTTTAGTTATCTTTCGATTTCTTATTGCATCATCTATTTCAGCCAGTCTCTTGGAAGTCTTGGTTTTACTAGGCTGTTGTTTCTTTTCAACCGACCGTTTAGGATTATGAACAAGCTTTCGGCGTGGCATGTAGATCCTCGAGTATGGGATAAAATAGGCAGGGAAAGGGTAATCAACGCACTAAGCCGCGACCCCTTGCGCGGCCGGCCGTACGTGTTCGGCTTGGTGGACTTGCTCTACGTGAAGACCTGCCCGCAGCTCGCGCAGGACGTTCATTATCTTCAGTAGCCGATCTGCGTGCACGCCTGCCATTAGATCCTTCATCAGTTTTGGCACTTGCTGCCTTGCGGCTCCTAGCCGCTCTAGGCGCCCTTTTAGGAGGTTCCTCTACGGGCGGCAGGTCCTCTTGCACCTCTTCTTCATCTGCAATGTGTGCAGCTCCGTCTTCTGCCACTAGATCTTGATTAAGCTTGTAGCAGGGCTCCCATAAATCGCATGTATCGCACTGCTCAAGCTCGTAAGCATCCTCGCCAAAAACCCCCCCGGCCGGGCATACGTGCTCGCCATTATCACTTTTGGATTTGAGACTTTCAGGCAATTCGTCTTCTGGGCCAAAATCATCAGTTTCTGGCTCTGGTTTTGTTTTGCGGGATGTACTGCGCCCCCTAGTTGAGGGTTTGTTTTCAGTCTGAGCCTTGCGGCTTGACCGAGAAGACCTGCTGGCGCCAGTTTGTTCTTTAGCTGAATGTGTGCTTTTTTGCCCTGTAGACCTCTCTAACGCTTTGCTGTCAGCATCCTCACCCCAAAATGCAGCATACACCTCCTCATACGTAGGGATGTAAATCAGTTGGTCTAACTGATGGGCTTGATCTAAGTATTCCTGGGGTATGGGATCAGGCCTGGGTACCAATTGGTGCGCCATATATTTGGTAGATATGCCATCACCCTCTCGGGAGAATTGGATCGAATACCCATCCTCATCAGGGCTGGAATACATTTTAAGTTCAGGCTCACCTCTGCGGATATCGCGGGGGGAGCTCTTGGCCAGTTTATCAATGTGCTGGCCAAACAAAAATGCGGAGGTGTGCCATACCTGCACGCCCTTTTCCTCCTCTGCCGCACTGTCATAAACTACCACGTTGTAAATCGTGCGGGGGTATCGGTTAGGCCGTAGAGCTTTAATAACCTCCTCGCTAGCTTCCGGGCTTTTCGCCAATTGCTTTCGATACTCACAAATGGGACAGGGTTTTTGATATGTTTTCTCGAGGCAAATAAAAGATTGACCCTCAATGTCCCCAACATCCCGATGTTCATAAACTTCAAGCACATGAGTAATTTCCCCCTCTTTTACATCGGGATCGTTGGGACCTGCCACATACTCAATGATGTCAAGCTCGTGGTCGCCCTTGCCGCACTTCCAGAATTTCACCCCCTCAAGGTTTTGTTTGAAAAACCCTAGCCCCCCGCCCTCATTTTTTTGTATACTTTTTTGATGCCGTGCTATAAATGCCCGGCGCCTAGCTTCCCTTGAATCCATTTTTTCATCCTTTTTTGCTAAATAGTGTGGGATATTCGTCTGATATTCTATCTGCTTTTGAACGCAATTCTTTACGTTTGTCAATAGCGCGTTTACGAGTATATGTATTTATAGCCATATCAGCTAGTGCTAGAGCACGTTTATGTCGGTTTTTGCTCCGCAAGTCATTTTGCACAGCTAATGCATGTTTTAGCTGACCTTCGCTAATTACCTGTTTTAGCCGCAAAACATCCCCCAGTCTGATATTACACCTTTGCTGCTCATGTAGAACAATCGATAACTGTTGATCGGTGATCGCATCATAAGCAATCAATATATCCCCTAATCTATCGTGTCTCACGTTTGATAATATCCACTAGCACTGATAAGGCTTTGTTAATCGATCCGTACATTTGAGTATGCTCTTGATTCGCCTCTAAGCTTGCTACACTCAATTTATGCAGCCTATCAATTAGTTCCGTGTTTCGCTTGCGCTCCATTATGTAGAGCGCTACGGTTAATGCTGCAGCAAGGTAGCCCGCTCCCATTTCGGCCAATTTGGTAATTAATGGACCAAATAACGGATCCATTTACTTAACCAGCGCTCTTTTTTGTTTCCGCTGTTTTGCAAACTCTTCACGCAGCGCTTTTGATTTTTTTACCGCAGCTTCAGGTGGTGCCGTGTTGGCCGTATAAAACCCCGCTATAGCTAGCTTTTCAAGACTTTTCAATGCATCCCGCCTATGCTCCATAGCATCTTTTGCGGCCTGCATTCGCGTTGCCTTGTATTTTGCCTGGTTATATTTCTCTTGGGCGTCTTGGTGCTCTGGTTGCATTTTGATAGTAGATTTAACGCCGCTTTCAGCAATTTTATCTAAATCGTACCCTTTGGGATCGGCTCTAATTGCCAAATCAAGGTCTGCAGCAATCAGCTCGAGCTGTTCTTTTGCTTGATCTCTTTCTAGAGTGCTCAAAGCGTACTCTTCAGCCCAATAGCGGTATATTTCCGCATGCTCCTCCCACTCTTTAGGGAGGTTTAGTTTGTCTATTTTAATATCTGCCGCTAGTGATCGATTCATTAGACGCCTAAGCTTTTAAGGCTAGCCAACATGCTTGTGTAATTCCCGGCCTACCTGTCATCTGGAAACTACTTGCAAAAAAATCTAGCATAGTGACTGCCCGGTTTGCATTCTTATTGCCCGCCAATATATCCCGCTCCAAAAGCGCAAGCAAGGCAAAACGCACGTCCTCTGCACTGGTTGCATTTAACCCTTTAATGAGTTCAGCAACATCTTTCCATGGCTTTTTGTAGGTAACTGCCTGATATAGTTGCCAAACATTACTCTCATTGTAATGATATCCCACAATTAACTCAAGTTGTTCTTTTTTATCTTTGAGCTCCATAATGGCATCTAACATCACCAAGGCCTGTCGTGGGCTACCTCCGGCATTTTGGGCTATGGCCTTAATTACATCAGATCCAATTTTTAGCTTTTCAGCTTTAGCAATTTTGGCAAGTAGTGGGATCAATGATTGCGTCTGGATTTTCTTGACTGGAAAGACCATACACCTATTTTTCACCGATTTGAGTAACTTTTCGGGTTCAGTAGTGCACAATATAAAATAAGTGCCCTGGGGTGGTTCCTCTAGGATTTCAAGCATTGCGTTTTGAAACTCTTTAGTAGCTTTATGGCATTCGTTTAGGATAATCACACGGCATTCATTGCCCCACGTAGGCACCCTAACCATATCAATAATCATCCTAGCCGCATCAATCCCGCGCATATCACTGATATTAAGTTCTTTCAAGCCAGAATCAGAACGTGCACCTAGTTCATAGGCAATGAGGCGAGCTATCGTTGTTTTCCCGCATCCACTTGGACCACAGAGCAGTGTAGAGGCATAAAACCCAGTAGGACGTTCGAGTGCTAGCTGAATGCTCTTTAATGCACTCACATTGCCGATTACATCGCCAAACACTTGAGGCCTGTAACGTTTATCTAGTGTGTCTGCCATTTTTATTACTCCACATACTCCCAATAGCCGTTTTCATTTCGTGCCAAAGGTCTTTTGTAATACCAGGCCTGGTCAACGTCCGTTCCTTCAGGTTCGACAATTAGTGGAACATTCACCCAATCAAAACGTTCGCGGATCTTATCCTGCATTATATATTGAGTCATGTCTAGCACATCATGCAATTCATCGGGATTTAGATCGTAAAGGATTTCATCGTGGATTTGTCCCATTAAATCAGTATCCCACTTAGACCTACACATCTTGTTTAGTTCAATATAAGACCACATTAGCAAGTGAAAAGCCGTTCCTTGTACTGCAGAATTGAAAATTTTGTTATTGCTTAGCAAACCCGTTCTGCGAAAACCAAAGGGCATCTCAACCCAACCATGCTTTTGGTAGACCTTTACCATCCTGTTCTGCCAGTCACGTAAACCTTTAAATTGCTCCCAAAACCACGTCTCAATAGATTGCACATGGTCAACAAATTGCTTAAAATGGTATGTTGTGGTCTGCAATTTTCCACGCAACTTCATTTTGGTTTTTCGGGTTTTGCTCCCTGAAAGCACACCAATATCAACTAAATGGTCATGCATTGTCGTACCGTTTTTGAGCTCTAAATTAATGCATGTATCCCATAGTTTCTGGGCGCATGGCAGATAATAGCTTCCGTAAATCTGCGCAAAAACAAAACCCCCCTTTATATGAAAGCGAATCGTTTTTGTGATCAAATCAGGGTCTACTACCCAAATCTGCGAACCAATATCTAGATGCATATCGCTGTCATCTTGCGAGCAATACCACATCAGTTTTTCATCTTGACTCAAAATAGCGGCTACCCTAACTTCCTGGCTACCATAATCAGCCGTTACAATGCGCCAGCCGTTACGAGGCATGATGCCTTTCCGAGTCGCGGCCTTGCCCTCCTCATCTCTGTTAGGGATGTTTTGGAAATTGGGATCTGCGCTACTTCCGCGGTAGGTTCGCGTTGTGTGCAAATAAAACAAAGGATGCATCAAACCTTGTGGATCGATTTCCCGCGTAAATTGTGCCAGATAGGTATGGATTAGCTTATAAAGCTTTCTTCTGCGCACTAGGTTTTTGGTCCACGGGTTATCGATAGACTCTAAAACTTCGTGGTCTAGAGCTTTTTGTCCGGTTGCTGTTAATTTAGTGTGGGCTACTTTAAGCACATCATAAATAACAGTGTGTAAGTCTTTTTTGCTAAAATCCTTTTTGGCAACCTTTAAAGGCCTATTTGTTAGTTTTCTAAAAGCTAATGCTACATCCCCCCTAGTAAGCAGTCTTTCATAATACGCCAGTTGTTCAGCCAGTGCTTGTTTTGTGTCATCATAATAGGCTGTGTCCATACGAATACCGCGCACTGTAGCATCATTTAGAGCCTGAATTCCAGGCAGGGTAATAATCTGGTATGCATTAAAACGCTTGTCGTATTTTCGCGATAGTATCCCATACTGCTTACAATAAAGCCAGTAGGTCACTAAAGCATCAATAGCATTGTATGTCAGCAATTTTGATAAGGGAACCATATCCAATTTGTTAAGCTGCGCACCTTCATGCATTTGTGTCATATAGGGCGTAAGTTCCTTTTCATACCCCTCAATCCCAAAGTTAATATAGGCCTGAAATTTCAATCCGCAGAATTTTTCGCGACAATCTAACACATGTGCAGCGTTCATTGTGCACCAATGCCAGTTTTTAACCGTTGTGCCTACAATAGCTCGAGTCCACAAATCCTCAAACTGCAAATTGTGTGCTACTTTTTTAATATTTGGATGCATCATTATATGGGATAACAACCCCAAAATAGCCTTTTGTTGATCTTGGTTAAAATGACCTGAATAGCTGACTGGAAACGCATAGGCCTTGTTTTCATCGCTACACATCGCACAAGACCAAATACATTGATCTGCGCTTCTGTAAGGCTTAAGACTGCTCGCTTCATAGTCAAACGCCAAGGGGAACATTCCCGCTTTAGCCCTATGCAGTAAACCCCCTAAATACTTTACTACATCCTCATACCTGGTTAAAATCTCAATGTGCTGTTTGGGATCACGAAACTTTGGTGAGTCTTTTTTTAAGCAGCTTGCTGCAAACTTTAATCCCCTCCTATAAAAACTAAGCCTGTTTTCATCGTAAAGAGCTCTCAAAGCGAAACTCGGGTGATACATCGGGATCACCCAAGCATTCGTTGCCTTATCAGGAACACATAGCCGTTCCCACCTAAAGACTTCTGTTTGACTAAACCTGCCTCCATAAAAACTCTGTATTGCAGATTTTCCCAAAAGCCAGATAAACCTAGGCTTAAACGCTTTTATTGCTGCGTTTACTTTTGGTCTGCAGCACTGAATTTCCTTTAAAGTGGGTGTTCTATTAGCTGGAGGCCTGCAATTTACCGCATTAATTAATCGGCAATCATCATGCAACGATATCCCATACTCTTTAAGCTCTCTTTCTAGCAACTGACCTGACTCACCTATAAACTGAACCCCTTGCTCATCTTCAGTTACACCCGGCGCCTCACCTACAATCAAAATGCCTTTATTCCCTCCCCCGCTCGCCTCCATTTTGGGGGAACTCACACCTTCATAGAGCTTGCATTTTTCACAAGGGCTATTAATTTCAGCTACAATTTCTCGGGGGGTTTTGCCAGAAAAAAAACCTCGAATTGCCATTTATCACCTTTACCGCACCATATTACATCCTGTGAATACTTAGTAAAGTGCTGAATGCCCCCTGCTTTAGTTTAATGCATGTCTCACCCAATATGGCTATGTGATCTGATACTTTTAACGCTTTGCTAAAATAAAGCGGATTGATCACAAAAGATAATTCCCCTTTGACTTTAAGATTGGGCGCCTCACAAAATACTTCCGCAATGCCCACCTCCTTTTCAGCCCTAATTTTAATTGATCCCGCACATAACGTGATCATGACCATACGCTCTATTTTGCTCTTTCCTACTGCCATACTTTGCACCCTATTAATGTGTTCGCTCAGGTCTTCAGGCAGATTAACTTTATGGCCTGGGAAATCAAAAAAAGAATCTATGTCCGGGTATTTTTCATCAGCAAAAATATGTTGGTGATTTGCTGCAATGATTACACTACCGTCAGGGGCCGAAAACGTCATGTAGTCCTCATTGCAGGCATATTGATTAAAATCGTATTTGACAATCTCTTTGCATTGCTGCACATCTAATAATACTCGCGTTTCAAAATACTCCGGGCTATGATAGCGGCTAATCACAAAATCATTACCCCCCATCATCGTGTTTTCAAATAGCCCAACATAATTTAGCGCACTATAAAATATATTCGCAGCATTTTGCTGGCATAAATCGAGTGCATTAGCAAAACTAGCGTAACTTTCAAAACCAAACCACTCATCACACGCATCAACAGTATGCAGTAGATTTTCGATAGACTCTATACGGTAATCATCATGATCGTATTTTAGAGATAGTCGCAAATCAGAACTGTTAACAGTAATCTGCTCTGAATCAGCCTCCAGTTGAATTTCCCCCGGCCTCATTTTTTTAAGGATCGCTACCAAATCCTGAGTAGGTGCCCCTCCTAGGATGCCCGTCTTAAAGGGGATAGCTATCAACAAATGTTGATTAAACCCTACAATATCGTCCTCCATAAACACAATCCCCCCATCAATTCCTGTTTTGGCGATAGGCAAAAGTTTGCTGCACACCTCCAGCAACGCATCACGATTAATTATCATAGCAACACCTAGCTAAACTGTTTTGAAATAAAAAAAGGGCACAAACCATTAGGCCGAACCTTTTTGGGGTTCGGCCTAATAGCTGTTATGATTGGATGTAAAATGTAAGTCCTTCACTATCCTACTTGCCCAATCAACGCAAGTCCTTTTTTCATTATTTGTCGTTATTTTGTAACCAATTGATTTCACTAAACTAACCCTTATACACAAACATACCATCAGCGCGTTTGACCATTTTTCCTAAGGCAATTAACAGCCCATTGTAACCTCCTACCCAGTAAACAGCCTCTTGCCTACTGCCCTTATAGAGCTTAGCCATTTCTGCCACGATCTCTTGTTTTGTTCGCGGTTTTTTATCTTGCACGATACGTGCGTAAACACCGGCTCTGGTGTGCCCTGTAGTTTCCGCAGATCGTTTTATACTCTGGCTAGCTGGTTTTTTTACTTTTGGGTGTTTTCGCGGCCTGCCCGGCCCGCGTTTAACCCGTGGGGTCGCAGATTTCTTTTTGACAATCGTTGCCTTCTTAGTTACTTTCTTGCGGCCCCTAGTCTTTTTTGTGACCGGTTTGGTTTTTTTCACCGCAGACTTCTTTTTTGGGCGTCCCCTTTTTTTCTTAGTCGCAGCTACTTTGGCGTTCTCAGATAAGCTTGAAGCCTTTTTGGTAGGGGAGGGTGCCCTCTTACCCCTACCTTTTGGTTTCTCAGGCTTCTGTGGAGGCTCTGCCACTTCTGGCTGTGGCTCTTGTGGTTGTTTCTTATCCGGCCTTACGATGGATAGGTAGTAATCATAGATTTCATCTGACACATAGTCTAGATTACCATCATCATAGCACTGTTGGATGCCCTGAATGAATGCCGTGGCTAGCTGGTTTTTTGTCATTTTTGGGATCAACATGATTCGTTTCTTAAGCAGCCCACTGCGGTTGAGCTCTTTAATCATCTTACGGATCTCACCATGAACAATATTTTCATACGCAACAAACATAGTAACCTCTTATCCCATAAGTTAAATCAAAACAGCTCCCCAGCTATCGCCCCTATATCCCACATTCTAGCGATTTGTCCAGTGCTGTTTTGATTTTTACAAAAGGTTAATATGTGCAGAGCTCTGAATCAATGTACGGCATACCCAAGGCCAATTGCGATAAAATAAGAACCTGCCGTAGCTGGCTAGATTCTCTATGTCTATGTACTAGGCACGTTATGCGCATTATTAAATCCTCTTTCTCTTCTTCAGTTTGATTTATAGCTAGCATAACATCAACATGTGCTAGCTTTCGAATATTACCACTCGTATCTTTTTGTGAAACAAGTTCCTTTTCTAATCCTTGACGATTTGTCTGACTACCCGTAACCCAGAGTTGTTTTTTCTCGATAGCCGCAGCTTTCATTTTCAGCCACAGCATATTCGCATGCTCGTACTCATTCATATGCTCGTTAGGAGGCGCGACAACGTCAGCATAGTCCACCACAACAATGTCAGGTATAAAACCTTCTGACCATTCCAGTTCATCTAGATCTTGTTTAATCCTTTCAAATGTTGCTGATAGCGGGGGATAGGTTAGCTGTCTAATACGGTCGCCATAGTGTCTCGTAAATTGGCGTACATTTCGTGTCAGTGAGTGTCTACTGAATTCTCTTTTCGGCGTAAACCAGGTGTACCATACTTCAGGAACGTAGTATCTTTTTAGCTCATCACTTTCTCTACATACCGAGCATGCCCGATAATCCCCTAAGCCCGGAGTGTCCCACTTCGGCAATCTGTAATCCTCACCCGAGACTAAAGCAATATCATTTTGTCTAAATTTGCTGACAGGGCATGTATCGCGCTGATTGTGTCTGCAATCAAAAATAGGATAGCGTACTCTTTCAGGGGTAGATAAACCAACCCCTAATAATCGTGAGAAAAGCCGCCCACTCACACCATGAGGTAACATTTCTAAATTAATATAGGCTACTCGCTTTTTATGGACTGCAGCTTGAAACAAGATCTCCTGTAGCCAGTAGCTCTTTCCCCGCTTCATTGGTCCCAAAATAGCCACTAGCCAGCCTCTTTCTAAAGGACCAACTAAATCACCTAGCGCCCCCTTAAGACGAAAAAGTACGTTTGTGGCCTCCTCCAAATCAAAAAGGTAATCTGTTACGTAAGATGAATCAAATGGGTTACACCAATTGTTTGTTGTTCCCGCAACATCTATAAATTCCCCAAGGACCTTGACAGCGTTTTCAACACGCCCAAGTGACATTAAGTTTTTCCCCGTATCAAACAGCCGTTCGTAAGCTTTTCGCCTAAAGTACACACGAGCTTTTTCTACCATGTAATTTACATTAAGATCGTCACCCGTGTAGGCGTTGCTCAAAGTCTCAAGGTAGGCTTCAATAGATTCTGCAATGGCTGGTTTTAGAGACTCCTTTTCAAAACTATAAATCGTATCAATATTCTTTCCTGGGGCCTCTTGATACGTATTCCAGTAATCAAAAACCCATTTGCACAAGATACGCCCATAATCGCTAAAATAATCCTCCTTATACATCTTGCAAACTTTGCTAATAAACTGTGAATTTGTAATCAGTGCTGTTAGAATTTCATTTTCAATATCTGCGTTAATACGTGTGCGCCTCAAAGCCATTTTACCCCCAAATCATCGCGTGCGTAATACCCCCCGGTGAATCATAAGTTGCTCAAGTCGTTGCCAGTAAACCTCGCTAGTCATAAACCCAACATGAATATCTTTCTGTAAACGTTCTTTATCCTCCTCTAATAGGTGGATCATACACTCAATAGTTTTTACGTAAACCTCAGAACAATGAGGCATGTAATCATGTTCAGTAACAAATGAGTAAAGTTGATCTGATACGCCGATTAATGTGTTGGTGTCAATATTTTTCAAATAGTGCGCGTCGGAAAACCCCAAAACGTCACTTTTTAAGAGCAGTTCTGTAAGCAATTCGGTTAATTTGGGACGGCAATCTTTTTTGCGCGCGGAGTATTTCTCAATCAGATAGGTCTTGCCTTTCTTTGATTCATCAAACCAACTCGTTGCATTATGTAGGGGATGATTTTTATCCGCAATTATATTTTTAGAATAGTCTGAAAACTTAAAAAATTCGTCAATGCTAACAACCATAGGCCGATGTTTTGTTCTAAACACAGTATACGGTTGATCGGTGATCCAACCATAGTTAATTATAGCTTCTTTAATATCCCTTACAGAGTGTTTAGTAGGGTGCCCTTTGCCAAGTAGGCATTTATGTACTAATACTCTAGTACGTATAAATAACTTAGTGGTAGGGTCTATATGATGAGTAGGGAGTTTAGTTTGCTGCCTCCATGTATCAAATATGGGTTTCATAATGTTCCTATCAAATTTGCTTTCCAGCTTAGTCGTATGGCAATCGCTTGATTGCCCAGACAACTTTTTCTTAATCGATGTAGCGATAGCGGAATTGATTAAGGGAAAGTTGTCTTTGAATTCAGTTGCTGATGATAGTGTATGTTTACCCGATAGCTTACTAGTATGATGTCTTTTTGAGGAACCATGGTCGCCTTTACCGACAGTGGTCTGATTTTGTTCAGCTTTTTCCTGAAAACCCTCATTTTTTGGTGTTTGTGGGATATCTTCACTAGGCGGGCTACCAGACAGTGGTTTGTTTTTATTATACTTTCTCGCCTTTTTGTAGATTTTATATGTTCGGCCTTTGGGTGCATTTTTGGAGGCGCACGTGGGGGAGGATTCGGTGTTTTTTAGGGCTGTTTTTTTCCTAACCTTGTCCCACAAGTTGTTGTACACATCACAGTCTATAGTGCTAGCTGCTCGCACTTCTGTAAGCTCCCTATACCTAGCACTCATACCCTTTTGTAGTTTAACTTCGTCTATTAGTGTAGGTACTGCGCAGCTAACGTAGACTACGCCAGCTATCGTGCCTCTACCCGTAGTGATACGTACCTTGTACAGGTACTTATTGCGTATGAGTTCCCGCATACCACTAGTTACGCTGTCCTTGCGATCTGTATGCGCAGTCATGAGATCTCTTTTGCCGATGTGTTTTTTATCCATTAAGGTTTGCATGTAGTAATGCAGACCTACTGCCTTGTAGCTGAGCTTAGGGTCATTTAACGCGGCTGTGTTAATGACCTCGTAATTCGCGTCCTTGTGGACAATGACGCTCCCCGCACCTCTAGAAAGGCTTTCTAGGCATTCTTGGGTTTTATCGACAATACAGGTTATGTCTTCTAGGTGGTTTACGATAGGTTGAACGTGCTGTGCTTGTGTCACTTTACCTCCTTCCATAACATAATCTGGCCATTACTATGTTTCCCATCGGATGTAAATATCTGTTCGCAGCTCTAAAGAGAGCTTACGCTAGCCACATTCAATTTTTGGTTGCTGTGAAATAAAAACAGATAGTCGAATTGTGAGGCTATTAAATATCAGAATGCAAAAGGACTCAAGATTAAATTATGATTAGCCCAACAAAAATTTAATACTATTCAAGTCCTCGGGATTATTCAAGAAGTATGTGTCAGGGTCACCTTCAGATATGACTAAGTTCTCTACATGTGGGATAATATGAGATAGCTTTTCCGCCATCTGCTGGCCTTGAGTGAGTGCCGCATCATGATCGAAAATGATGAATGCACGTTGCACTTTCTTGCGATATAAAATGTTGCATTGCTCGTCGGTGAAACGTGTTCCGAACGTCGCAATGGCACCTTTGCCTATACGCCACGCATCAAAGACCCCCTCTACAATTGCGATAGATTCACCAGAACGATCTATGTCGTAAAGCACTTGGTCACGACGCATTAGCACGCTATGCGTCGGAGGCATCAAGTAGCGCTGATCAAAGTTGCCCGTAATGTCTCGGGCAACAAAGTTAACAAGCTCACCTTCAAAATAAATCGGGATAATAATCCTGTGTCGATATCGCCCTATGTTCAGCGTTGCTTTAATACCATATTCTTTCTGCAATTGATCAGGATCAAACCCTCTACTAATAAGATAAGCTCTATGAGCACTAGGCAACGTGTCAATGGTGGTCGAGGGCAAAGCAAACGATTCAGGAGGGCAGATAGTCTGCGGCTTGTAATAAACCTGCGATCCTTGTCCTTCGAATGATTTAAGGATATGGTAGGCCTTTTTATAGCCGCAATGCTCAATGGCCACAATAAGCCTTGCAGGTCCCCCTTTACGCCCACACCTCCAGCAACTATGAAATCCTGTAGCTAGGTTTATACCGAGGTGGTTAGATGAATCATCACAATAAAAACAGCGGATATTTACCCATCCCTCAGCAACGTTCTTACCGCTTGTCCAATGCTCTACACTTCTAGATTCGAGGTAGGATAGTACATCAAACATAATTAGGAAGGTTTACTGTTGGGAGTGTTCAGAAGAGTATTTTATAAACCACTTATTAAGTCTAGCTTGTGTTTTGCGTTTCTCAGTTGTACGCCTGCGGACTTCGGCAAATACCCCTAAAACTGCAATACACCCGCTTAAAATCAGCACTGCTAGCGAAATTCGATCCATGCATAGCACTCCTTTTGTTGATGTTGGCTTACTATATCGCTAGGTGAGTGCGAATGCAATTAATAAAGAATATGGGATACTTTTTATTTTAACCAACCCTTTTGAGCATAAACTGTAATCCGGGCAATAGCATGCTCTGCCAGATAGCGGTAAGGATCGAGGAAATCAACTATTTCAGCCGTGTCTTTGCCTTCAGCCGTTCTTAAGCCGCGACCAACCCCTTGCAAAACACCAATAGCACTTTTACCTCCGCCAGCCAAAATAATGGTCCCTACGGTAGGTATGTCAATACCTTCTTTCCAAACATTGGTGCAAATAACGTTGTCTACCGCTTTGCTATCGAGCAAGGCTTTGATCTCGTCACGGTCACGGCTTTTGGTGGCCCCTTGGACAAACTTGGATGCCAGGCCTAGCTGGCAAGCCATATCAAGCAAAATATGACCGTGTTGAACCTCAGTGATCAGCGAAATGGAGGTTAGGTTGCGGTTTGCCCTCTCAATGGCTGTTTTCGTAATCTTTGCGTTGCGCGCCCTATTTGTTACGATGCCTTTTGCATAGACTTCGCGGTATTTTCTAAGCTCCCCAATATCGAGATCATATGGGATAGGTATGAGTGTAACAAATGGCTTGGCGATAATACCCATCTCTTGACCTTCCTCTAGTGTAAGTTCCCCAATGACCGGCCCTAAAATACCTTCCATTGCCAAAAGCTTTTCCCTATCGGTTGGTAGGGTCGCGGTAAACCCAATTTTAATAGGCGCTAGATTGCGTCCCATAAATTGTCCATACATGCCTTTTCTATCGCTGACATGGTGGCATTCATCACAAATGGTAATGTCAAACTTGTCTATTACATCCTTTATAGGGTATTTTACGATGGATTGAATGGTTGAGCACACCAATTGCCCGGTTAAGTCCTGGCCCCCTCCTGAAATCACCTGGAGCTCTACATTTGGTAGATGCTTAGCCGCTCGCTCCGCAAACTGTTTTACGATATCGCGCCGGTGAACTAAGATTAGGGATCGTGCGTTAGGCCATTGGCTAATAATCCCTAATGCTGTGATAGTCTTTCCGCTACCGGTAGGACTCACAATCACGCCACGGGAAAATCTGAGGGCCTGTGAGACGAGTTTTTCTTGATCTGGTCTTAGTGTGAGGCCTTTGAGCTTTGGGGCTACTGTGGGGCCAGGAGGGCAGTCAGAGTAATCACCTATGCTTAAGGCACAAGGGATGTTTTGGGCGGATAACTGTTTAGTCACCCGCTCGAGCAATCCAGATAAAAACCTCCCATTGCGCCTATCGATAAAATATGCGGGTTTTCTGACAATTTTGGTCCCAAATTGGCAAGGTTTGCTAACCTTTTTTTCGTACTGAAGGATTTCGGCTATAGGGTCAATAAGGTCTGGATCGGCTTTGCAATACAATCCAGCAGGTTCAATTGTAATTTTAGATAACATTCAGAATGCGTAACACATCAAGATTGGGCTGTCTATAGTGCACAAGGTATCCCATACTAAGTTTTGTGATCCTATCTCACAAATTAAACAGCAATATACTTTAGGGTGTGTTGTTGTCACTCTGCCTTCTTTTAGCAATATGGTCATTATGGTCTTCTATTCTGTCAATCACTTCCCATATAGTACAATTGCTATGTCGTATTATGGCTGCAATACTTGCGGTCAATAAGTGAAGTAGCTGATCATCATTGACCTGTTCTTGTATAATCCATTCGCTAAATGCCTGCATATGAGATTTAAGATCTTCCTCATTCTCTAGGGTAAGGTATTTCATTTTATGGGCATCCTTTCTCGAATTGCACCAGGTTATTAGCTCTAGTTACCTATGATGCATTATTTTTGTACTCTTCTAATAGTTCACAAATCAAACACTTCGTTTCGTTGGAATGCACAATTATCTTGCCAGTAGCCGTACATATTGAGTAGTTCATAATCTTTTGTGGACCTATGCGGTCTGATTTTATCCATTGCCCCGGTACGGTTGGGGGCTCAAATGATTCGAGTTCGATTTTATCCTCGGGTTCTATGAATCGAATTGTTTCAATTTCTCTGGACTTCCAAAATTTTATGTTTTTTGCTTGGCTCATTAGTCCTCTTTATTCTTAATGGTTACTCTTTACTGCATGCTGCTTTCTTTCAATTACCAAATCCACATAAGCAAATAAGAGCTCAAAATACGTTTCATCATTAATATAATCTAGTATCTTATCTGCACACTCGCAACAAATACCAAGTTTCTTTGCTACCAGATCGGCAAACGCTTGCTCATCTTGTGCATCAAAGTAACAAATCACAGAATCCAGTCGATCTAGCTTTTCCTGATAGTCTAAACTAAAAGACGCATAATAGGTAAAGACTTTACTAGTCCGAACTCTGCTTATGATATCGTGTGCCATTTTGATTCCTTCCTAAATTGCGATTGTATCCCATACAATAGTATGATAGATAGCGCAAGACATGAACACTGCAAAAAGGATAACTATATGAAGACTGCAAAAAATACCACCACAAACCGAAGTGCCACGATTAAGTGGGAAAGCCAGTTTAAAGATAAGGAGGGAACCACCAAACACCCGCCCAAGGCAGAGATCTTAGACGTTCGGGTTTTCCCTGAAGGTATTGTACCTGGCTATGTAAACTATGGCCGGGGCGAAACAGTATCTATTGCAGAGTTTGAGACCACCAAGGTGTTTATTTCGGTGTCCATGCCTTGTTTAAAAGAAGAATTACCTTACGCTATGAAATTTGTCACTTCTGTGGTAGAAAACGAACTGGCTAAGGCTTTAGAAGATATTGAGAAAATGTATTTGAACAATGATTAAGCAATTCTGGCTAGTGCTCCTCATAGCTGTAGTTTTTTTAAGTCCAGTCCTTACCGATGCTGTATTGACCTACACAATCCATGGATTTTACTATACTCATCTGATTGATATTGTCGCGCTAATTGCCTGTATTTATTTAGTTTACCGTGAATTTACCGCATAGTATATAAAAAGTATCCCATAGAATAGATAAACCCCACCATTGCACAAAATTTGTGGGAAGTCATCCTATATATAATAGGAGATCAACATGGGACAAAGCTTTAAGCAACTAATCGAAACAATTGGAACTCAACCATTGCCTGAGAAGGTTGACTATGCTATACGTCACCTGCTAGCAATGGAATTAAACCCAAACGAGCGGCTAAGCCGGTTGAACACAGCATTAGAACTCCTAGAAGCCTTCAAGAAAGATCTGGTTCATGGAAACTACCATTGATAACCAAATAAAAGAGGCTTTCATCTTGGTTAGGCGTGACACGTTTGAATTTTTGAAATTTGTTTACCCTATGGTTTGGTCGCCCTATATGCATGAAGCTATGTTGTTCAGCAAAGCACAACTTATAAAATATGGTTGGAATTTTGAATACATAGAGCTTAGTGAATTTCCAAGCACGGCCACAGATATTGAACAGGCTCTTAAGATACCTTACTTTTTGGTGGACATTGTTAAACTCGAAGTAGGACAATCCCGCGGTCGGTTCACCCGCTATTAAGCCTCTCTCGTAATCCCCAAAAATATTGTGGTTTCCAAGCTAGGCTGCCTGGTCTATAATCCCACCAATTTTCAAAAATCAAATCAATATGGGATAAGCTGCACCATGGGAAGGGTTCAAAATGGATCAAATAAAAGTTGCAATCTGTAGTCATTTCGGGGGTTTTCAATCAAGTTATGCTCTACATGTAGGGTGGCACGAACGTGCGCGCATGCTCGAACGGTATGGGGTAGACTTTGATTTTCTAGTCAACACAAAATGCAAAGAGACACTTTACCCCAACCAAGTCAATTGCCTGCCTAATCCTATCTCGGAGGTTCCATTCAAAGACCGGGTTGAGACATTTAAAAAGGCCTATCTCGAGGTCTTACAGCCCTATGACGTGGTTTTAACTGCGGATATGGTCTACCAGCGCAAAGGCAACTTCTTAGCCCAGTCTGCAGCCATGCGTGAAGTTGCTGAAAAGCTCAAGGCATGGTGGTGCCATTGGATCCATTCATCGTGGACTACTCGTGATCCCATGGCTAAGTACCCCGAAAACTTGCGCTACCAAATCCCGCTGAAGTCTTTCTTGGTCTATTTGAATTCGTTTGAGCTCCCCGGGCTCCAGCGCATGTACAACGCTGAACCTTGGCAGTGTCACCCAGTCTATAATCCTAAAGATATCCGTAGTTTCCATGAAATGGACCCGATTGTGTGGAAGATCTCGGATATTTTGGACCTGCCCAATAAACAGGTTGTTCAGATCTTTCCCTTTTGCACGACGCGAATGGACAGCAAAGGCATTGATGGGGTCATCCACATGTTTGCCGCACTCAAACGCTCTGGGCAACGGGTAGCGCTTATCCTGGCCAATGCCAACAGTAAAAAACGTATGGAAGAGATGGCGCGCAAAAAGCAGTGGATGAACCACTTGGGGCTAGTAGAAAATGAGGATTACATTTGGACGTGTGACATTAACAATCACAAACCTATCCCTCGAAAATCCATTGCTGACCTATTCAAATTATCCAACCTATTTGTGTTCACCTCTTGGCGCGAAACAGTAGGCAATGTGTTTCAGGAGGCGAAAATCAGCGGGTGTCAGTTGGTGCTTAATGAAAACCTGCCGTGCTTAAAAGAGATGGGGGGTAGGGATGCCATTTACATCAACACCAACCACAAAACCCCTGGTATTCGTGACGGTCAATCTGGTGATTTTCGCATGGTACATTATAACCCGTCTGTCGAGCAATATTTCGACGAGATAGCCATGATGGTTATCCCCCGGTTGCGCAATCTGAAAGACCAATGGTTTTTCTCGCTAGATCGTATCTGGCTTGACCAAATGGAGCCCTTGCTACGCCGTGCCTATCTTGCCAGCCAAGGTAAGGAGTTTTTGAACATTGACCGACTGGATTTTTGGGATAAACCCGTCAATGCGCCTAAGCCCTGGTCTGTGTATGGAATAAATAAACAATGGGGGCAAGATATGACTGGAGCTCCCCTTGAACCTTTACCCCCAGTAGTGGCCTAACATCATGCTAGTTATCCATACCTACTACACCGCAGGCATGCACGAACTAGCTAAAGTTTTTGTCGAAAGTTTTTGCTTTCACCATGCCAATGATCACACTCCTTTATTCATCGATGCCATTGGTATTGATGATAAAATGAAAGAGGACCTTTATTACCAATATCCCATAATAAAGGTTAAAAAAAGACCATATAACCTCGAGACTATGTCCAAGCGAAGTGGCATACCTGTCAAGACTTTAAAAAAATGGCGAGAGCAAGTAGAGCATGGCTACGTTACCGAACAAAATCGGGCTTGGAAACTAATGATTGCAGGGGAGGATCGTGTTTTAAAAGTCTACAACATGCTGCGAGAATTCCCTGATGAACCCGATGCACTTATTGTGCATTTTGATATTGATACCCTGTTCCGTGCCAATATCAAAGATATCGTTGATGAGATGAAAGGGTATGATGTGGGGCTCAAATTGCGGCCAAATATCAACCCAGTTAAAGCCCGTATAACTATCGACATGATGGCCCTGCATATCACACCAAACACCCGTCACTGGCTTTCTGATTGGATCAGAACGTCTTGCTCTATGCCACCAAAACAACGTCCCATTGGTTGGGGGCAAACAAGTTGCTGGATTGCTTATGAAGCTGCAGTGAAAGACAAACGGCTAGAGGCCTTAACGCTACCTCTAAAGTACGGCTTGCCCGGTCGCAATAAACCCAATGACGTTGTGTGGTGTGGTAATGTTCACAAACTTACCAAAGATGATTGCGCAAAAATGTTCGACGCTGAGCTTGCTCGAGCAAAAATTGTAGAAAAGGAAACTAATCATGACTAAAGGCAGTATTATGGTTTTAGGTGGGGATGGGTTTTGTGGATGGCCTACTTCACTTCACCTAAGTAACTTAGGCTATGATGTAACCATTATTGATAGCCTCGTGCGTCGCGATATGGACACTGAACTAGGTGTGAGCAGTGTTACCCCTATCAGGTCAATTGAAGAACGCTGCGCGGCCTGGAGTGAGCTTACAGGCAGGTCTATCAAACATGTTTATTTAGATATTGCCCGCGACTACCTTAATCTGTGTGAAGAAATCAGAGTAATCCAGCCGCAGGCCATTGTGCACTTTGCAGAGCAACGATCTGCTCCTTATTCAATGAAAAGCCCACGGCATAAGGCCTACACTGTAGAAAACAACATTCGCACAACACACAACCTTCTAAACGCACTGGTTGAAACCCAAGTAGACGCCCATGTGGTGCACTTGGGAACTATGGGGGTTTATGGTTATGGTACGGCCGGAATGACTATTCCTGAGGGCTATATTGATTGTCATATGATTGATCCGATCACACATGAGAAAGTGCCAGCTATTATCTACTACCCGCCTAATCCAGGGTCTATTTATCATATGACCAAAGTTTTGGACGCCCAGCTCTTTGCGTTTTATCATAAAAATGATGGCCTGCGGATAACCGATCTGCATCAAGGCATTGTTTGGGGGATAAATACCGATCTGACAGCCCTAGACCCTAGATTGATAAACCGCTTTGATTATGATGGGGACTTTGGAACGGTTTTGAATCGTTGGATTGTACAAAGTGCCGTAGGCCATCCTTTAACTGTTCACGGTACTGGAGGCCAAACCAGGGCTTTTGTGCATATTCAAAACACAGTCGAGTGCATTCAACTTGCCATTGAAAACCCCCCCGCAAAAACTGACAAGCGGGTTAAGGTGTGGAATCAAACTACACAGCAACTGAACATTATGAATATCGCCAGACTTATTCAAGGGCTCACTGATGCCGAAATCCGCTGTTATAAGAACCCACGGGTTGAGGCTGTAGAAAACACTCTCAGTGCGTGCATGGAAAATATCCACAATTTAGGATTAGATCCCATAACCCTCAATAAAAAGTCATTGCAGGAATTGATTGATCTGGTTAATAATCATAAAGACCGAGTAAACCTAGATAAAATAATCTGCACAAGCACTTGGCGCAACGATATGCCTATTGACTATGACGGGGTTGTCTATGAGTAAAAACAAACGGTGGAATATTTTAATTGATCTACTAAAAGAACGGCCCCACCAACGCGGAGCAGAAATAGGCGTATTTGAGGGGGACACATCCTACCGGCTAATGGAGGCCTTGCCTAACCTCGAAAAACTATTCTGCGTTGATCCATTTGAGCACTATCCTGACCAAACCAAAACGCTAAACCCTAATAAAGCTAAATTCCATGATGCGGACTATAACCAAGTCATGAAAACGTTTTTAGGAAGGATGGCCCCCCACACAGAACGTTATCTGCTTTTACGTGAGTATAGCTTAGCTGCAGCACGGCTTATTGAAGATCACTCATTAGATTTTGTGTTTATCGACGGTAATCATGCCTATGAATACATCATGCAAGATATTCAGGCATGGTTGCCTAAGATCAAATCTGGGGGGTTGCTTTCGGGCCATGATTACCGAGTTAAAGGACATAATCGGTCATTTGGCGTTACCAAAGCCGTGCATGAAGTCTTCAAAGACAAATTTGAGTTTCGTCGGTTTGTGTGGTGGCATAACGTGCGGTAGGATTTTCTCTAACCTTGGGGGGTTGCAAAGGATGAAACAATGCTTGTTATTGTTGTTGGGATGCACCGAAGTGGCACTTCGGCTTTAGCTGGCTTACTGCATTCTAATGGTGTTACCATGGGGGAGGATGTTGATTTTTATCCCCCACCAATGCGGGAAAACCCCAAGGGCTTTTTTGAAAACAAGCGGTTTAGGCAATTAAACGATAAGATGCTTCATGAGGGGGGGCATCGCGTAAAAGCCTTTAAGCCTATCACGCCGGCCTGGGATGATACCAAAATCAAACAAACCTACATGGATCGCATGGTCCGCATCATTCAATATTATGATAATTATTTTCAATTATGGGGCTGGAAGGACCCCCGGACCTGCTTAACTCTGCGGTTTTGGATTGAAGCTATTGCCCAAGCTGGTATTGACTCGCAACAAGTCAAAATCATCGTAATGTTGAGGAAATATGACGATGTAGCGCAAAGCATGCGAAATAGAGGCAATAAAGAACGGCTTTATATGGGTCAATTTGCAGATCTTGCAAGGCTTTACCACAATCAAGCATTAGATGTATTAATCAGAAATAATATCCCATATATTAACGTTCCATTCGAGCATTTATTGTTCGAGACAAATAGAGCAGTAGATCACATTAACACTTATCTGGGGGGCAACATTATCAAAGACCTGAGCTTTATTGATGCCTCCATTAGCCGCACAAACAGAAAATCAGCATGAAACCAAGAGAAATAACTGTTTATATCCCATATCAGCCAGGTAGACGTTTATCACGAGCGTATAATCAGGCTATGGAAAACGCTCCAACTGAATGGGTCTTGTTTTTAGATTGGGACCTCTATAACTGCAATGCCTATTGGTATGATATGTGTTGCTATGCCATACACAAGCTAAAAAAGCAAAAAGTGGGTTGGATTACGTGCGTAACAAACCGCATTGGAGCTCCCCAACAACGAGCACCTGATCCTCCACAGAACCATGATGTGATTGACCACATTAACTATGCAAAAAAGCTTTTCTATGAGCACAGTGTTGTCTCAGAGAAAGGTGTTTTACGTGAAACCATTGTAGATCGGTTACCTGGAGCTCTCAGTGGGTTTTTTATTCTCACCAACAAAACTGCATGGAAAGCTTGTGGGGGCTTTGACGAGGGTAAGAAAAGGCTTATGGGGGTTGATAATCGATATTCACGCGCACTGAGTAGAGCAGGGTATCAGCTCTTTTACATGCCTGGTCTTTACTTCTATCATATCCACAACTTTAAGAAACAGGTATGGAATCCTAATGGCGCCGGTTGGTTCGGGGTTGATTTTTAGTTGCAATTATGTAAGGAGTGTGTGATCTTTTTGCAAGCTATCCCCAGCTACTAGCACGCAGTACAAAAAGGCCTACTCTTTCGCTAGGGTGGGTCTTTTTGCTTGATCTTTAGTAACGCGCATGAGACATAAATAGAGACTTAAGGGATTGTTTCCCTATACCCCCCGTTGTATTAGTGCTTGCTCCTTAATAGCGTTTACCTAGGCGGCTATTGGGGGGCAAGCGCTACTCTTTAGGCTGATTTTCAGTAGACAAGTTTACATAATCATCCTTATCAGACATTAAATAACCCCCTTGGTTTTGGATTACCGCTCGATAATAGTTGAACATTTTTAAGGGGGTTTTGGCTAAAAGCGGCCCCCCAAAACGCACCCAGTGGTCATGTGTTGGGGATGTTTTAGAGGGCATAGGTCAATCACGGATTAGTTATTGCACACCCTGATCAAGGTAGCAACCTAAAACTCAAAGGTCTGTAGACAAGCCTTGACCACAGCAGATTGAAAGAGTGCTGTCAGGAACATTTTACTATGCTCTGTGCCTTCCTCTGGCGCCCACGGTGCGAAGTATTTGGCAGTATCAGGGTCATAAGGGCCTGCCTTGGCTTCAATTACTGCTGTGCCGTCTGTGAGGGCCAGCAAGGTATGCCACACCCCCGCGACAATGTCCGCACAATAATTTCCCCTTGCGGTATTTAGTAGGTGTGCAGCTTTAATGTTCCCAAGGTCCCCAAAAATCAATACTAGGCAAGCTCCCTGCAAGATAATAAAGGTTTCATCATCGCCTGTTTGATGTTTATGTGGACGCATATAGCTATCAGTATTGATCACATTGATAAACCGCTGATACGGGTCTTCTGGATTGTGAAGATTGTAATTAATGCGCCTACGTTTATTTTGTAGGGATTCATCAAATAATTTCCTGATGAGTCCTTCTGAGATAATTTCTACTTTTCCTGATTTTGACATGGTTAATTTGGCACTTTCAGTTGATCAACATAGTTAACTTCAGGACCTAATGTTGCTCTCAGTCTATTCACAATACTTTCTTCAG
>Ga0180434_10000408_pt1 | contig 63362 bp, 30 predicted proteins | sample SS_ome_7_FD_132453 | JGI IMG/M metagenome (GOLD analysis project Ga0180434, IMG submission 132453) | Hypersaline lake sediment archaeal communities from the Salton Sea, California, USA - SS_1_D_2 metaG | ecosystem: Environmental > Aquatic > Non-marine Saline and Alkaline > Hypersaline >...
CGCGTCGCTGAGACCGATTCTACCTCCCAGGAAGATCGCCCCGCGAACGGCGGACTCGGCCCCGAGGGCAAGTATCACCAGGCCGGCTGTTATCCCGAGGAAGGCTTTGATGCTGCTGTCGATCCTGTATCTGGCGAGCGGCTTGCCGTTATCGCTCCACGAATTAGCATCCCTTCGGGCGAAATGGATCACCACCAGCAGGAATATCGTGAAGACAGCCAAAAAGAAGAATCCCTCGGCGCGCGACAAGTGTGAATCCCATACCGCCGCCGGTATAAGTGTCGTTGTCAAAAGCAGTATCGGCAGCTCCCGCCGGACGGCGCTTCGGGCGGTTTGAATCGGCAGTATGACAGCCGATATCCCGCCGACCAGGGCGAGGTTGGCGATGTTGGATCCGTAGACGTTGCCTACGGCCACGTCGGCGGCGCCACGGACGGCGGCCGAGAGACCGGCTGCCGCTTCGGGTGCGGATGTCCCCACTGCAACGATTGTAAGACCGACGACCATGGGGCTGACACCGAGCTTGAACGCCAGAGAAACGGCCGAGGCGACAAGCAGTTCCGCGCCCGCCCATAGGACCGCCAGACCGCCGATAAGCAGCGCCAAGGCAAGAGGGCTGTTCATGGTAAAGGCTAACTGTTAAATTTGCCTGCCACAAGGCAGGCGTTGTGGCCGCCGAAGCCGAGGGAATTGCTCAATGCCACATTCACGGCGGCTTCACGTGCTTTCAAGGGTACAAAGTCCATGTTGAGATCACAACGCTCGTCGGGGGTCTCGAGGTTGATGGTGGGGGGGATGATCGATTCGTTGATGACCTTGACGCATACGATAAGTTCGACCGCACCGCTTGCGCCGAGCAGATGCCCGAGGCTGCTTTTGGTGGAACTGACCGGAAGCTTGTAGGCGATGTCGCCGAAAACGCTCTTTATGGCCGCACTTTCGGCGATGTCGTTGAGCTCGGTGCCGGTGCCGTGGGCGTTGATGTAGCCGACGGACTCCTTGTCTATTCCACCGTCGGCCAGCGCCAGTTCCATCGCCTTGGCTGCTCCGGCCCCGTCGGGCAGCGGGGCGGTAATGTGGCATCCGTCGTCCGTTGCACTGTAGCCGAGCAGCTCGGCGTAGATACGGGCCCCACGTCTTACAGCATGAGACGCCTCCTCCAGGACCAGCACGCCGGCCCCTTCCGAAAGCACGAAACCGTCCCTGTCCGAGTCGAAAGGCCGCGAAGCGGCCGGTGGATCGTCATTCCTGGTGCTTAGGGATTTGAGGGCGCAGAAGGAGGCCAGGCCTATCGGCGTAAGCGCGGCCTCGGAGCCGCCGGTTATCATCACGTCGCTTCGGCCCGCAACGATGCTGCAGTAGGCCTCGCCTATGGCGTGACTGCCGGAGGCGCAGGCGCTGACCACGCAGATATTTGGGCCTTTGAGGCCGTATCGGATTGCGATGTTGCCGCTGGCGGCGTTGCCCATGAGTTTTGGCACGCAAAACGGGGAAACCTTCCGCGGACCCTTGCGCAGGAGTTTTATGTGCTGTTCCTCGATTTCCTTGATACCGCCTATACCGGTTCCTATGACAGCGCCGACGCGGTAGGGATCTTCGGCTGACAGGTCCAGCCCGCTTTCTTCGATCGCGTGGATCGCAGCGGCCATGGCGAACTGAGTGAACCGGTCCATTCTCCGACTTTCCCTCACGTCCATGTATAGGGTCGGATCGAAGTTCTTGATCTCTCCGCCGAATCTCACCGGGTAAGCCTGTGAGTCGAACGATTCGATGTGGGAAACTCCGCTGGCCCCTTCGCACAGCGATGAGAAGAGTTTGTCGGCGGATTGGCCCAAGGCGGTGATGCAGCCCAAGCCCGTAATTACAACTCGGCGTCTTGTCATATCAGGCTCGTCGGCTATCCCTGGCTCTTTGCACGGGCTGTTTTGACGATGTAGTCCACGGCGGCGCCGACGGTCTGGATTTTCTCGGCTTCTTCGTCGGGGATGCTCATGTCGAACTCGTCCTCGAATTCCATTACCAGTTCAACGGTGTCCAAAGAGTCGGCGTTAAGGTCGTTGATAAACGAAGTTTCACGGGTTATCTGTTCTTTTTCCTTGCCCATCTGTTCGCTTATAATCTCGATTACCTTGTTCTCGATCGCCTTGATATCTATGTCTTCACTCACTTTTGCGCCTCCCTAATGAAATTAAGGATTTACCATACTCAAACGGATTATTCGGGCAGGATATACTACAGACCGCCTCGGTTGTAAACAACAGTTTTTCTTTTTTCACATGGCCATGCCGCCGTCCACACAGAGCACCTGGCCGGTTAAATAGCCGGACTCCTCGGCGGCGAAGAAGGCCACAGCACGGGCGACGTCGCGGGCATTTCCGAATTTCCTGGCCGGTATAACCTGTCTTGCGGCGTCCTTGACCGCCTCCGGCAGCTTTTCGGTCATTTCGGTCTCGATAAAACCGGGCGCTACACAGTTTACTGTTATATTCTTCCTGGCGAGCTCCCTTGCGGCCGATTTGCTCATGCCTATCAGGCCGGCCTTGCTGGCGGCGTAGTTGGTCTGCCCGGCGTTGCCCATTACGCCGGCGACGCTGCTTATGCTTATGATGCGGCCGAACTTGTTGCGGACCATGGACCTTGCCGCCGTCCGGGTGGCCATGAAGGCCGCCCGCAGGTTAACGGCGAGGACCTTGTCGAAATCGTCGTCGCTGATTTGCAATATAAGCCCGTCGCGGGTGATCCCGGCATTATTGACGAGGATGCCGATGCCGCCGTATTCCTCGGCAAGGGCATTTAAGACCTCGGTCAGTTTCGGTGTGTCGGTGATGTCCAGACAGCGCGTGGTACAGGTGCCGCCTTGCCCGGCGGCGGCTTGCCGGAGGTTTTCCAGGCCTTCGGCGTCCAGGTCGAGCCCTGCTACAATACGGCCCTGTCCGAGCAGTTCCAGCACGACCTCGCGGCCGATACCCCTTGCGGCCCCTGTAACAACTGCCAACCTTGGCTTCGACATGAGTTTCTCCTTATCAATATGCCCTTAACCTGGAGGTTATGCTATGTTTTTCAGGGCGGCGAGTCCGTTTACAGTGACTATATCGGCCTTGCGGTTTATTCTTCTCATAAGACCGGTCAAAACTCTTCCGGGTCCGATTTCGTAAAAACGTTCGATGCCGATCGAAAGCAGCTTTTCCATGCTTTTCTGCCAGAGTATGGGCTGTGTCAACTGCTTTAGCAGGCCGTCAGCTATAGCCTCCGGGCAGGTATAGAACTCGGCGTCGATGTTGGCTATGACCTTAGTAGGGCCGGGGCTGGCGATGGGTGTGTTTGCTATCACTTCCTTCAGCCGGGCGGCCGCGTCAGACATCATGTCCGTGTGAAAAGCTCCGGCCACTTGCAATTGAACGGCCTTGACGGCCCCGTATTCCGCGGCAAGTTCCTGTGCTCTCCGGCAGGCGGCGGCCGTGCCGCTTACTACGATCTGGCCCGGACAGTTGAAGTTCACAGGTCTAAGGATTTCGCCTTGGACGGCTCGGTCGCAGAGTGATTCAACCTGCGCGGCTTCCAGGCCCATTATGCTGACCATTGCGCCGGGGTTTCTGTCAGCGGCGGCCTGCATGGCCCGGCCCCGTTCGGCGCAAAGGACCAATGCGTCCTCGAAACTTAAAATTCCGGCGGCGTAGAGGGCGGTGTATTCGCCGAGGCTCAGACCTGCGGTTGCTTCCGGCGCCGGGTTGCCGCCGAAAAGCTGACGCACGGCCGCAAGGAACACGGCGCTTGTGATGAATATCGCCGGTTGTGAAAAGGCGGTGCTGCTAAGCTTTTCGGCGGGCCCTTCGAAGCAGACGCTCATGAGGTCAAATCCCAGCACTTCTTCAGCCTTCCGGTAGAGCCGCCCGGCTGTTTCGAACTCGCTGGCCACGTCTTTGCCCATGCCGACGTACTGAGCGCCCTGTCCCGGGAATAGAAATGCGGTTCTCATCTTAATACCAAGTTCATAACAGAATCACGTTGGCACCCCAGCTCAGGCCGGCTCCGAAGGCGACGAAAATCACTATATCGCCCCGCTTTACCCTGCCGCTCCTGAAGCACTCGTCAAAGGCGATCGGAACGGATGCGGCCGAGGTGTTGCCGTAATCGGCGATATTGAGGAAGACCTTCTCGCGGGGCAGTGCAAGCCGTCTCGCCGCCGATTCGATGATCCTCGCGTTCATCTGGTGTGAAATCACCATCGCTATATCATCTATCGTCAGATCGCAGACCTCGAGGCATTCGTTTACGGCCTCGATGATCCGCCTTATCGCCTGCTGGTAGACCTCTCGACCGTTGATTTCCATGTATATTTTGGATGGGTCGTCGAGTTCCCTGCCCGCCGGATGCCTCGATCCGTGGGCCTGGCAGTTCAGCGCCTGCCACCGGGCGCCGTCGGAGAACAGGGTACTATAGATAATGCCCTCTCCGCGGTTTCCACGACCGGTCGGTCGGGCCTCGAACACTACGGCGCCGGCTCCGTCGCCGAAAAGAATGCAGCTCGTTCTGTCCGACCAGTTAGTGATTTTTGTCAGGGTTTCGGCTCCTATAACCAGGGCATTGCCATAGCGGCCGTGCTCCAGAAACTGCTGAACGATGCTCAAGCCGTAGACGAATCCGCTGCATGCCGCGGCCAGGTCGAAAACCCAGGCCTTTTTCGCCCCCAGGCTGGTCTGTACGAACGAAGCTGTCGAGGGGAAAACCATCTCGGGTGTAATTGTCGCCACAATGATCATGTCCAGATCGGCCGCCTCGATGCCGGCGCTTTCGAGGGCTTTTCTGCCCGCTTCGGCGGCCAGCAGCGCGGTGGTTTCGTCGTCGGCGGTTATGTGCCGCACTTTTATTCCGGTGCGGGTTGTGATCCATTCGTCCGAAGTGTCCACCATCTTCGCCAAGTCGTCGTTTGTGAGAATTCCCTCCGGCGTGAATGAGCCGGAGCCGGCGATCGCGGCGCGATAGGGGGGGGACTGATCGGTCTTTCGTTCCTTCATTAAATACTCTTGCCCCGGCTCGTTTCCGGACTTCCGGCTTCGGTTTGCTCGTCGCCGGACCTTTCCCGCAGGGACTCTACGATCTTATCGTTGATCCTCTCGTTGTAATACCTTCGGCACGCAGCGATCGCGTTCTTGATTGTCCTGCTGTGGCTCGACCCGTGGCATATGACAGCTGTTCCGTTTACACCCAGCAGCGGCGCCCCGCCGTATTCGTTGTAGTCGTACTTGGCGTAGACTCTCGAAATCACCGGCTCGAATTTAACGGCCAGCATAGGCTTTTCAGCGATAAGTTCCTTCTTGACGGCCTTGAAGAGGCCGTCGACTAGGCCCTCGGTGACCTTGAGCGCAACGTTGCCTACAAAGCCGTCGCATATCGCCACGTCGCAGGCTCCCGTGAACAGGTCCCTTCCCTCTATGTTGCCGACGAAATTCACCGATGGGTCCGCCTTCATCAGCTCGTGGGCGCGCTTGATGGTTTCGTTGCCTTTGGTGTCCTCCGAGCCGATGTTGACCAAGCCGACCCTCGGGTTCTCTATTCTCAACAGGTCCCTCGAATATAGCCTTGCCATCACGCCGTACTGGTATAGATTAACGGGCTTGCAGGCTATGTTCGCCCCGACGTCGCATATCGTCACCGGTCCCTCAAAGGTCGGAAACACCACCGCTATGCCCGGCCTGATCACGCCCGGAAGGTTCCTCATCCTCATCTGGAATGCGGCCACGCAAGCACCGGTGTTGCCGGCCGAGATCAAGGCGTCGGCTTCACCGCCGGCGGCCATCTTGGCCATTACGGCAATGGAGCTGTTGCGTTTTCTCCTGAGGCTCTCCACCGGCGGTTCGTCCATGCCGATCACCTCCGCGGCTTCAACCATGCGGATGGCCGGCTTTTGCGACTGCAGTGCCGCAAGGTGCGGTTCTATAGCTTCCTTCCTGCCGACGAGCACCAACTCGTCACCCTCGCCGAGCAGGTCCGCTGACTGCAGGGCCCCGGCGATGATCTCCTCGGGCGCGTTGTCGCCGCCCATGGCGTCAAGAGCGATGCGCATCTCTAACCGGTCTTGCCTCCGAGCTTCAACGTTATCTTAGGGTTTAGATAGCCGCAGTTGCCGCATGCGGCGTGCGGCAGCTTGGCATGGTCGCAGCGCGGGCAGATCGCATAATTGACCGCCTTGAGCCGGTGGTGGCTGCGGCGGGTTCGTGTTCTGCTCTTGCTCGTTTTCTTTACGGGAAGCATTGCAAGCCTCAACTCTAAGCCAGGAAAAAGTAGTCGAAAAAGGTCTAAATAGTGAAGGTTAGAGAGTTTGTCAATAGAAAATTGCCGGCGATAAAATAGTGGCGGAAATCGAACTTTAGTATTGAAACATCCGCTGCAATGTTGTACAAGGTTCTAACGTCGGTCTTTCGGCCGTGCATTCGGTGTGAGTCGGGCCGAGGGGCGGAATGAAGCGGTTGTCGCGGGTCGGCAGGACTATGACGGCTATTCGCGGGAAAAAGGCTCTTTACGAGGTAATATCCAAGAATAAGCCTAAGCCTGTGACTTTCAAAAGGTTGGAGGAAAGGCGGGATCGCAGGGCGAATGGCCCTGCGGGTTCGGCGGGCAAGCCGACGGAAGGGCTGAAAAAACCGTCGATGTTTTGGTTCGCCGACGGTAGGCTCGAAATGTCCGTTCCCTACCAGCTGGCGATAGCGGTTATACTTGGAGTCATTCTGCTGGTTATGGTGGTTTTCAGGCTCGGCCAGGCCAGTATGGGCCGGACCGGGGACGGAAAGGCGGTTAACACCGTTGCCCGAGACCCCCGGGTTGTTTCGATCGCCGAAAAATCCGCGGTTTCCGGTGAGCCTGACACGGTGGCGAGTGAAGATGCCGGGGGTAACCGCATCGTGATACAGACCTTTAAGGTCAGGGCCCAGCTCGAGCCGGTTCGAGATTATTTCGCCAGCGCGGGGCTGGCGACTGAAATCAAGAGTCAAGGAGATTGGTATTACCTGGTGACGAGGGATAAATACGAAAATCCCGACAATCCTACGACCGAGGGTTACCGTGTTAAGCAGAAGGTTATCCAGCTGGGGACCGAATACAAGGCTCCGCCCGGTTATGAGACGTTCGGTCCTAAACCGTTTCATGATTGTTACGGGATGAGATTTGACGACTGATTTTCAGGAGAGACGGAATGTCCATCGATCATTCGCTTAAAGTAAAGGGTGCCCTGAGCAGGCACCGGAACGTTCTTACCCGAGCCGAACGGATCGCCAAACTTAGGGAGGAGGATCGGTGGAACGATGGGGATTCCGTTCTGCAGCTGGCCAAAGTGGCAAACCGCAAGAGCCATTCGGGCCGCAAGGAAAAGGCGGCGGAAAAAGCCGCGGAAGTAAAAGCTGCGGAGGCGCAGGTCGAGACGCCGGCGAAGGAGGGGGTCTGACGGCGCAATATCGATATCAAAGTTGAAGAACTTCCTTGCACACAGAACGGCCGCGATCGATGCAAGCGGTATAAGGAAGGTTTTCGCGCTGGCGTCATCCCTCAGCGATCCGGTTGATTTTTCCATTGGGCAGTCACACTTCGACGTTCCCGAGCAGCTCAAGGCGGAGGCCGTTCGAGCGATACGGCAAGGATTCAACAGGTACTCGCAGACCAGCGGGGACGAGGCCCTTAAGGAAAAAATCGCCGCGTGCATGCGCCGGCGGTACGGCTGGAAGGACCCTTCGGTGTTGATCACCAGCGGCGTCAGCGGCGGGTTGGTGCTTGCGTTCCTGGCCCTGCTGAACCGAAACGATGAGGTGATAATTCCGGACCCGTATTTCGTGATTTACAAGCATCTGGCCAACATGTTCGAGGCCAGATGTGTGTTTGTGGATACATACGATGACTTTCAGCTTCCGGTCGACAGGATCGCCGCCGCAATCACCGACAAAACCAAGCTGATCATATTAAATTCGCCCTGCAATCCGACCGGTGCGGTATACCCGGCCGAACAATTAAGGCATCTGGCCGGGATAGCTTCGAAAATGGGCATCCTCGTATTGAGCGACCGGGTTTACGAAGTGTTCAGCTACGACGGCGCCTGTGCGTGCATAGGGGACTTCTACGAGAACACTCTGGTCATGGGTGGTTTCAGCAAGGCCTACGCGATGTCCGGTTGGCGGCTGGGTTACGCGGCGGCGGACGCGCCGCTTCACCACGTGATCGAGCAGATGACCAAAATACAGCAATATACTTTTGTCTGCGCTCCGAGCCCCTTCCAGAAGGCCGCCTTGGCCGCGCTGGACTACGACACCGGCGATATCCTGGCCGCCTACCGCAAGAAGCGGGATATGGTTTACGAAGGACTGCGGGACAGGTTCGAGCTTGTCAGGCCCGCCGGGGCCTTTTATGCGTTCGTCAAGGCACCTGGCGGAAGTGGAACGGAATTCGTCGAAAAGGCTATCGCTAACAACGTGCTGGTGATACCGGGCAATGTCTTCAGCGAGAGGGGCACGCACTTCCGGATAAGCTTCGCTGCCGATGACGAAAAGATCGAAAGGGGGGTGGGGATACTGAACGCTCTGGCGGGGTGAGGGGGCGAATCCGGAATCCAGAATTCAGAATTCAGAATGGCGGCCTTCGGCCGCCCGTGCAGGCTGGAAGCCTGCCCCCCAATGTGTGCCGGCTTTCCTTGGGGGTATCCAGAAGTCAGAGTTCAGAGTTCAGAATGGCTGGCGCCGGGGGCGGAATGGACGAAGTGGACCCGTCCATGTTGTCTACTGTGTCCAGTACATCCACTACGTCCATGTCCGGCAAAAGACCGTTTGGCTCTCGGAGTTGGCCGTTGTAAAAGGGGAGATCCGGCAGTACAATTATCCATATGGGCCCAGTTTTGCGGTATATTCCTTTTGCTGCCTGCGCGGTTTTGCTGTGTGGGGCGGCCGACGCCGGGCAGGAGCCCGCCGAAGGTGGCGGCCCGGCGGAGGTGGCGGCCGCTGTTATTCCGTGCAAGGGCCTGATCGACGAAGGGCTTTATAGTTCTATCCGTCGCAGAACCGAGGCTGCGGTTGAGGCGGGAGCGGACTACCTGATTTATGAGATCGGCACGTACGGGGGGTTGGTAATCAGTGCCGACGACATATCGAAGTACCTTATACACGAGGCGGCTCAGAAGGCCCACACCGTAGCCTATGTGGTCACTGAGGCCATATCGGCGGGGGCCCTCGTAAGCGTATCCTGCCAGGATATCATAATGCGGAGGAATACCACGATCGGCGACTGCGCGCCGGTTCAGCTCGGGGGAAAGCTGGAGGGCGTTGAACGTGAAAAGCAGGAGAGTTTCGTACGTGCGGCTTTCGAACGGGCCGCCGAAGCGAACGGTTATCCGTCGGTTCTGCTCAAGGCCATGGTCAGCATACAAACCGAGGTCTGGAGAGTGCGCAACCTGGAAACTTTTAGGGAAGAGTTTTTTGAGGCGGAGCAGCTTCCCGCCGAATCCGAAAGATATGATCTTGATAACGCCGAGTTGATCGTCGGGGACGATGAGCTTCTGACGTTGACCGCCTCCGGCGCCGAGGAATACGGCGTGGCCCGGGCGGTCGTGGATGATATTCAGGGGGCTTTGGATTTTCTGGCGCAGAGAGACGGCGTCGAGTTCACGGGCGAGCCTGTTTACCTTCCCACGACGTGGTCGGAGGAAATGGTTCGATGGCTGAATTCGCCCGCGGTTATGGGGGTGCTCGTGATGCTGGCGCTGCTGGGTGTCTATCTGGAACTGAGCACGCCCGGGATCGGCCTTCCGGGGCTGGTCGCGGTTTTGTGCTTTGCCGTGATAGTCGGCAGCAAGTACCTTACAGGGCTTGCCAACTGGATCGAGGTGGGCGTTTTTCTGATAGGGATAGTGCTGCTGCTGGTTGAGTTTCTGGTATTGCCGGGCTTCGGGATCGCCGGCGTTGCGGGGACTGCCTGTATTCTGGGAGGACTTTTCGGCATGCTCGTTCGAAACCCGCCGGAAAGGCTGCCTTGGCCGCAGACAGATTTGGACTGGACGGTTTTCGGAAACGGCCTGCTCGGCCTGGCAGCGGGCTTTGTTGGCTTCGCCGTTCTGGCGGCCGTACTGACAAGATACCTGCCGAAGGTCCGGTTCCTCAGCGGGCTGGTGTTGGCGCCGACCGTTTCACCGCCTCCGGCACATCCGAGCTTGACCGTTTCGGCCGAGGCGGGCGGCGTTGCTCCGAATGTGGGTGATGTCGGAAAGGTTTTGTCCACGCTAAGGCCGACGGGGCGGGTGCGATTCGGCGAGACTGTTGTGGACTGCGTTGCTGAAGCGGAATTCGTCGAGAAAGGCGCCGAGGTGCGAATCACCGAGGTACACGGTAACCGTGTTGTGGTAAGGGCGACGGAATGAGCTGGTGGCTTGTTTTGGCGGTTTTTCTGTATTTTCTTTGTGCGGCCCTTATGGTCGTGGAGGTATTCGTACCCAGCGGGGGTCTAATAGCTCTTTGCTCGCTTGCCTGTTTGGCGGGGGGGCTGGCGATATTCTTCCGCTTCAGCAGGACCGCTGGGTGGATAGGAGTCGTCGTGGCGGTGGTGATGATCCCGTCTCTGCTGGTCGTGGCCTATAGGATGTTCCCCAAAACTCGATTCGGCAAATCCGCCACCCTTACGCCGCCCGTACGCAAGGCGGGCGACGCCATACCCGATACCGACAGACTCAAGCAGCTAATCGGCAGGCAGGGTAAAGTGCTGACGCCCCTGCGACCGGTGGGCACTTGTGATTTTTCAGGCTGGAAAGTTGAATGCGTGGCTGAAAGCGGTTATGTTGACAGGGGAAAACAAGTCAGGGTTATCCGCGTGTGGGGTACTCAGATTACAGTTCGCGAGGTGGAAACAGCTTAACGAAGGGGAAACACGATGTATGGCATACCACAAATTTTGATGGCGGCCGGGGATCCGGGCAAGGTTGTCGTAACAGCGGTTTTTATAGTGCTGTTGCTGGCGGCGTTCGTGGCACTGATGATTTTTTTGGCCTTTTTCCGGCTCTGGCTTCAGGCCAAGCTGTCAAGGGCGGATGTTAAGTTCTCGGAGCTTATCGGAATGTGGCTGAGGCGGGTGCCGCGGTCGCCGATAGTTCTGAGCAAGATAACCGGCGTGCAGGCGGGGCTTACTCTCACCACTCGTGATCTCGAAAGCCACTATCTAGCCGGCGGCAGGGTTCCGAATGTGGTCCGAGCCCTTGTTGCGGCCAACAGGGCCAATATCGAGTTAACCATGCAGACTGCGACCGCCATAGACTTGGCGGGACGCGACATCCTGGATGCCGTCCAGACCAGTGTTAATCCGAAGGTGATCGACTGCCCCGATCCGAAGAAGGGCAGGGACACCGTCGACGCCGTCGCCCAGGATGGCATACAGCTTAAGGCCAAGGCCAGGGTGACGGTGCGGGCCAACATCGAAAGGCTTATCGGCGGCGCCACAGAGGAAACGATCATAGCCAGGGTCGGCGAGGGTATAGTCACGACTATCGGAAGCGCGATAACTTACAAGAGCGTGCTGGAGAACCCCGACGAGATTTCCAAGAGCGTGCTGGCCAAGGGCCTCGATGCCGGAACCGCGTTCGAGATACTCTCGATCGACATAGCCGATGTGGACGTGGGCGAGAATGTCGGCGCTCAGCTTCAGGCCGCCCAGGCCGAGGCGGATATGCGAAGGGCCAAGGCCGAGGCCGAGAAGCGCAGGGCCATGGCAGTTGCCCGCGAGCAGGAAATGCGGGCCCTTGTTGTGGAAAACGAGGCGAAAGTGCCGCTGGCGATGGCGGAAGCCTTCAAGAAGGGCAACCTCGGTGTGATGGACTACTACAAGATGAGGAACGTTGTGGCCGACACAGACATGCGCCAGTCCATAGCCAAGCCGAAAAAGAAGGAATAGGAGGCGGTGTCAGCCGGCGCCGCGCAACCGAATGTTCCTAGCCGCTCGAAACTTTGACACCGACGACTTCGGGTGGGCCCAGTTTCTGGTCATCATAATCGTGGCGGTCCTGTACGGCCTGTCGAGCCTCATTAAATCCCGGCAGCCGGATCAGCGGCAAAGTGCGCCGCCAGGACCGGGAAGGCCGCGTCCGACGGGTTATCCTCGGACCACGGCGCCGCAGCGGCGACAGCCGCCGCAACGGCCGAACGCTGCCATCGGTCCGGCCCGGCGGACGATCTCGCGTATGACCGCAACCCGGCCCGGGGAATCCGATCTCAATGTGCCCGGTGGTCCGATCGGGCCGTTGTCGGTGCCGCGCCTGGGCGCGGAGCCGCTGGAAAAACCGGCTGAAGTATCCGAGGAGATCATCGCCGCTGAATTCGATCAAGCCGAGCTGCGCCGGGCTGTTGTCTATCGAGAGATCTTCGACCTTCCGGTGAGCATGCGTTTTGACCGGCCCTGAAGGTTGTTTCCATAAGGCTATGACGGCAAAGCAATTCTATGATTGGCAGACCTCGGGGGGGACAAACGATGTCATGTCCCTGGTGGACTGCCTTGAGAAGGCGGATATCCCATGGTGCGCCATAGGCGGCGTAGCGGTAAACCACTGGGCGCAGGAACCGATGGTCACGCAGGATGTTGATTTTGTCGTGGCCGTTGAGGCGGCCGCAAGGGCGGTGGAGCTTTTGGAGGCCGCCGGTTTCGAATCCGAAAAGTTCCAGTGGTCCGTCAATTTCAAGGGCCGCTCGGCCCTGCGGCTCCAATTGAGCACGGAGGAATTCTATCGCGGCTTTCCGGCGCGTTCGGTTGCCGCCGATGTCCACGGGATCCTCATGCGGGTGGCCTCGCTGGAAGATACTCTGCGGGGCAAGATCAAGGCCTGGGGCGAACCGCAGCGAAGGCAAAGCAAGCGCATCAAGGATCTTGCCGATATATCCCGCCTTGTTGAGGCCCATCCGCGTTTGCTGGATTCATTGCCGCAGCCGCTGAAGGCAAAGCTCAAATAACCTGGGTTCAGATATTGATTAATGATTAGATGCTGGCGCAGATAGAGGCCGAGTTGAAATCGCGCCGGTGCTAATCAGTAATCAAGGTCTGACCCCGATAACGGCGCGATTCCGATGCCGATTGATAACGTCGCATAATATATGTTATGTTACATTCGGACGATCGGATTGCGGCATGCCGGTCTTTTCGGCCAACTTGCAGATGAACGGACTGTTCCGTTTACCGCCTGTCTCCCGTTACTATCCGCTGTGTCGCATCGCTTATCCCGTACCAAACCGCGGCCTGGGGGTCAAGCAGGCCGAGGTTCTGCAGCACGACGGATACGTTGAAGGCCGGTCCTGTCCCGGCCAGATTGTCCTCGATGCTGTTGTCCAATTCGAGCAGCCGCGACGCGAATCCGATCCTGTCGCAATAGAGAATCGCCGTTCTGTAATGGAGGTCCATCGCTTTCCGGTCTATGTGGCGGCAGGTGTCGAGACCGGCGATGGCATCGGCATGACGGCCGAGCCAATAGAGGCAGACCAAGAGCTTGTCCCTGGCCAAAGCGAAAGCCGGGTTTATGGAAAGGGCTTCTTCAAAGGCCCCGGCGGCGTCGCGGGGCTTGTCGATGGCCATCAGAAGAAGGCCGAACTGGTAATAGAGCTGCGGATTATTCGGGCGGTCGGCTACACGCTGGCGGTAGGATTCGACAACCACCGCAAGAAATTTGTCGACGGCCGATGGTTCGTCAAACCCGTTTGTTTCGCCGAGTCTGGCAGCCAGATGCAGGCAGGCTGTGCGGGCGCAGAACGTCGCGGTGTTTGGAGCGATGGAGGCTGCCAGAGACAAAGCTCTTGTTGCTTCGGTGTCGCTGTTCTGCAATTTGGCGGCTGCGGCAAGTCCCATGTAAGACTCGACGATCCTGTCGTTGATCCTGGCGGCTTGGTTATAGTCGGCCGCTGCCTCTTCGGGCAGGCCCAGCCGTTCGTGGTGTCTTGCCAGCTTGATCGAGGCTTCCAGCAGGTCGGGGCAGATTTCGAGTGCCTCTGTATATCGTGCCGCGGATTCGTGAATGCGGCCGTCAGCCGCAAGGGCGTCGCCGAGCTTGACCAAAAGATCCGGACTTTCCGGCCATGTCTTCAGGAACCGGTCGATAGTCTGAATAGCCTTGGTTATTTCTCCTTTTCGAATGAGGCGGGTGATTTCATCGTCACCGGTGATGCAGTTGTCGGGGTGCATCAATATTGACGCATCGAAGGCTCCCGTCGCCGCAGGGCCGTTTTGCGTTGCTATATGCAGGTGGCCTAACGTAAGAAGGAGCATCGCGTCGCCGGGGTATTCGTTTCGCAGCAGTTCGTATTGTTCGACGGCCTTTTCGACCTGGCAGTTTCGCAGGTAGATCGCGGCCAGACGCTGTCTGGGCATCAGAAGGTAGTCTTTGAACTTGAGGCAGTCCTGGTAGTAACCGGCAGCTTCAGCTTGCCTGCCGAGGCGTTCGCAGCAGTGGCCGAGACTGTAGAGGACGGAGAGGTTGCTGCACCGGTGTTTGTAGATTTCCTGGAGCTGTTCCACGGCCTCCTGCAGCCGATTCGTAGCCAGAAAAATCGACGCGGCCGCCAAACGTCCGTATATGCAGGACGGATTCTCGAGCAGGAACCGCCTGATTTCATCTGCCGCTGCCTGTGGTTTTATGTCTTTTACGAGACGGATTGTCTTGTGGAATTCGCCCAGACGGCCGTGTTCGGCGCCGCAGTTGCACGGGCCTATACTTGAAAAGTCGCAGAGCAGCTCCGTTAAATCCTGCGTTATCGCCCTGCCCAAAATCTCCAGCAGTCTGCTCATATACGGTCCATGGTTATTTCAAATAGTCTGCTTCGCTAAGCGGCTGCGCATCCTTGCTACACCTGCTTGCCCGCAGCCCTAAGCCGCTCCTCCGAACGGTGTGACGATCCGGCCGTCCTTAATATCGGCTGTTTTAAGGGGGGTGTTGAGAATTAGGCCGCGTATCGCCGGACCGCCCTGCCCGTTGTGGCGTATCTGGTGGAGTTGTGGCGGCTTGGGTCCGCCGGGCGGCGCTGAAATCGGGTTGGACTCAACCGTTACCTAAGGCCTGGCTCTGTTTTTCGATTTCACTCAGGTAAGCGAGCGTGCGCTCGAGCTCGTCGCTGAGATGTTTGAGCTTGAGCAGCGTCTTGATCCTGGTCAGCAGCTCGAGCTTGTTGACCGGTTTGCTCAGAAAATCGTCGGTGCCGGAGTCGATGCCCTGTTCTATGTCACCGTATTCGTTCAGGGCCGTAACCATGATGACCGGAATGTCTTTGGTGTTCGAATCGCCTTTTATCCTTCTGCAAACCTCGAATCCGCTCATCTTCGGCATCATAACGTCCAGAAGGATAAGGTCGGGCTTCTGCCGGCTTATGATTTCCAAAGCCTGCAGGCCGTCGTGAGCCGCCAGGGTCCGGCACTGCATATCCTCGAGATAGGCCTGCAGAAGCTCCAGGTTCTGCAGGTTGTCATCGACTACCAGAATCGCCGGTAGTTTGTCGCCGACTTTCGGTACTTGGGATTTCATAGTTACGCCCTTGTTTTTGTGTACGCCGGTCGCTCTCAAGAAAAGCCCTTCCGGGGGCCGATATAAATATTTGTAAAGGTGCTGTCAGTGACGCGCATCGGACAGCCGGCATTCTACAAAAGGAGTTGGCAGTTGACAAGAATCATTGAAAAACGCCTCTCACTGCAGAGAAACGTCGAAACCCTCAGGCGTGGTGAGCGGTTTCTCGCCGAGCAGGTCGATCGGCTCCAGCCGCTTGCGAATATAGGTGTGGCCGCCTCCATGGTCGCTCACGAACTCAACAATCTTTTGACGACGGTCGGCAGCTATGCGGAACTCGCCCTGCAAAACCCCGATGACCGTAATCTGGCTGAAAAGGCTCTGGGCAAGGCCGTCCTGAACTGCCGCCGGGCTGCCGAGATATCCAGTGCCGTGTTGTCACTGGCGAACGCCCAGTGCGGGGACAAAAAAAATTTTCGCCTTTGCGATCTGCTTCGGGAAGTTTTCGACAGCATCGCCCGGGATTTCGAAAAAGACCGCATAACTGTAAGGCTGGAGGTCCCGGCGGACATGACTGTTTTCGTGTCCGCCGCTCAGATACAGCAGGTCTTGATGAACCTGATCCTCAATGCGCGTGAAGCAATGCTCCCGTCAGGTGGTGTACTGACGGTCGCCGCCGGCAGGTTTCCGGATCATGTCCGTGTGGATATTTCCGATACAGGGCATGGAATCTCCGGCGCCGACATCGAGAAAATATTCGAGCCGTTTTTCTCCACGAAACGGCGGAACCCGGCGGCAAAATCGGCCAATGGCCGTGGGCTCGGATTGGCCTTCTGCAGGCGGATGGTGCAGGCTCACGGCGGGAACATCGGCGTGAAGTCCGAGCCGGGCAAAGGATCCACGTTCACAATAACGCTGCCGGAAAGTCCGGCAGCTAAAATCTGAATTTCGAAGATTCTACGAAGCTTCAGCGAAGTAGAGTTGAATTCTGGATTCTGAATTCTCTTCTTCCTTCCCTTCCGTTACTGGTATCATTTAACCCCTATGCTAGCTCAGGTTTCGGATAGCTTTGCCGCCGTAAAGTTCCTTGGTCAGGTCGCCGGGTTGCTGTTACTACTTGGTTTCTCGGCTTTTTTCTCCGGGGCGGAAACGGCCTATTTCAATCTTTCCCGCAGGCAGCGGCAGATCTTGAGGCGTTCCAAAAACGCCATCGAAAGGCTGGCCTGCTGGATTTCCGACAGGCCGCAGCCTCTGCTGGGATGCTTACTTTTGGGTAACAATATCGCCAATGTCCTTTATTTCGCGACCGCCGGAATCGCTTCGGTTACAATCGAAAGACGTTGGGGCCTGCCTGCTGCTGCTGCTGCGGTCTTCGCCGGTTTCATTCTGCTGGTTCTGTTCGGCGAGATACTGCCTAAGTCGCTGGCCTATGGCAGGTCCCGCGCTGTGAGTGTGGCGGCCGCCCTGCCGCTGTTGGTTTGCCTGCGGGTTCTCGGGCCCATACAGAAGGTATTCAGGGTCATGCTTGCCGAGCCGGCGGTCAGGCTCCTGCTGGGATCGGCCAAGGGGCCCAGGCCGATCACCGCCGATGAGTTCAGGTCGCTTGTCGAGCAGATACGAAAGCGGCGGCTCATAACCGATGACGAGACCCGCCTGCTGACTGAGATCATGGAACTGGCCCTGCTGAAGGTCCGCCACGTAATGCGGCCGAGGGTTGACATGGTCGCTTGCGCGGTTACGCGCAGCCCCGCAGAGGCCTGCGATCTTATGTTGAAGAATAACGTGACGAAGCTGCCCGTTTACGTGGGCAGGGTGGACCATATCGTGGGCATGGTCCACCTCAGGCAGATACTCTTAAAGCCGGCCGTGACGCTCGATAAGCTCGTGCAGCCGGTGAGGTTCGTGCCGGAACAGAAGAGTCTCGAGTCGCTGCTGGATTTTTTCCGCACCACGGGGACGGACATGGCGGTGGTCGTTGATGAGTACGGGGGGATAGCCGGGTCCATACGCATCGAAGACATAGCCGACGAGCTTTTCGGGCCTGTGGAACCGGCCGCGGGCGGGCCGATGGTGGAGCGGCTGGGCCCGCTGAAGTACCGGCTCGCCGGGAATCTCGCCCTTCACGAATGGGCCGATACTTTCGGCATGGACATGGCGGCAAGCCGTTTCTCGACGATAGGCGGAATGATTACCGCCCTGCTGGGAAGAGTTCCCAAAGTCGGCGACATTGCGGCGATAGGTAACATAAAGTTCAGCGTCGAGCGAGTCAGCAGAAACCGTGTTCGAAGCATTGTTATGACACTGGAGCCGATTAAAAGTGTGTAACAAAAGAAATTGTCGCATCGAAATCGAAGGCGTGAGGTTTTTCGCCCGGCGAGGCGGCGGGGCTGAAACCTCCGCCGGCGTAGCTGAATACTGCGTCGAGGACGTTTTTGTGCCCGACAACGAAACTGGGTGGAAAGTACGCCGCTTGAATGCAAGGGAGTTTTGTTACACGCTCTGAAAAAATGGCAGAGTTGATTCTTTATACTGTGTTTTTCATCGTGTTCGTGGCGATGAACGGGTTGTTCGCCGGTTCGGAGACAGGCATCTACCAGTTGAGCCGCCTGCGGCTGCGGCTTGGAGTCGAACAGAAAAGGTTCTCATCTCTGGTTCTGGCGAGGGCCATGCGTGACGGACCCGCACTTTTGATCTCTTTGCTGATAGGCAATAACCTGGCGTGCTACCTGGCCACCAGCGCGGCTACTTTCGCGCTGATGGGCCGGCTGAACGCCGGGTACGGCCCCGAACTTGTAGCCACCATGATCACCGCGCCCGTTTTGTTCGTATTCGCCGAACTGATTCCAAAGACGATCTTCTATTACCGCAGCGATTCGCTTACTCCGATCTGCTCCCCCGTGTTGTATGTTTTTCAAAAAGTATGCACTTATTGCGGTCTCGTGTCGCTGCTTAAGGTCCTGGCGGCCGCACTGCACCGGCTGACCGGTTCGCCCGCCCCGCCTCAAACGGCCGTAAGCGCAGTGGAGCAGTCGCACATCCACGAGATATTTCACCACGGCCGCGAGGAAGGTCTATTCACCCCCATGCAGGCCGAGATCGTGAGGCGGTTGGTTGAGATGTCTCGAATCCGTCTCAGCAGTGTTATGACGCCTGTCGAAAAGGTTTGCATGACCGAACTCAATGCCGACAGGGGCTCGCTGCTTTGGCTGCTTGAAAAATGGCCCTATACACGCTTGCCGGTTTACGAAGGCAGCCGCCGTAACATCACTGGTTTCATAAATATATACGATGCCTTGACTTATGATGGAAATTTGCCTGATCTCAAGCCGGTTCTAAAGCCACTGGTAACTGTGGATGCCTCGGCTGCGGTGATAGACGTGATCGGGATCATGCAGTCGAAACGGCAGAGAATCCTGCTGGTGGTCAGGTCGGGCTACGGCAGGCCCAGGCCCGTGGGCATTGTGACGATGAAGGATCTGGTCGAGGAGCTTGTCGGTGAATTTGCAAAGTGGTAGGAATTTTTCGGCCGTTGGATGAATAAAGATAGTAAAAACGCGACAATCAACGCGTTCGTAATTCTCGTCACGATGGTGTCGGCCCTTTCGATTGTCGCCAACGGCCTTGTCAAGCCGCTGGCACACGACGAGCAGATGTACTGTACCGGCGGCGTTCTGCTTTCCCGCGGCCTGATGATTTACCGGGATTTTTCCTATGTTGCGCAGATGCCCTACCATCCTCTTTTGTGCGCGGCCCTGTTCAGGCTGCTCGGCACGACGCATTATTTGCTGGCGGCCAGAATGCTTTCCTGTGCCTGTGACATAATGGTGGTTGTTTTTATAATACAGATATTCCGCGGTGTTCTGGGGGGGCGGTCGACCGCGGCGGCTCTTGCGGGCGGTTCCGCGGCAATCCTGTACGCGATGAACCCCGCCGTGGTCTACTCCAACGGTTTCGCGTGGAATCACGACGTTGTCATCTTCTGCGTCGTCTTCGCGCTGAGGCTTATGGTGTTGGAAAGACAGGCAGGCCGGCGGGATCTTTTCTTCACGGCTTTGGCCGGCTTTCTTCTGACGTTTGCGATCTTCACGCGGATAACCACCGTCCTTGCGTTTATTCTTTTCTCCGTGTCGGTATTGTGGGCCGCTGCGGGTTCGTTTAAACAGGGTTTTTTCCGAAAGGCTCTTCCGTATGCGGCTGGTTCGCTGGCAGCCGCCGTCTGGCCGCTTGTGACTATACTGGCGGCACCCCGCGCCTTCTTCCTGAATGTTTTCCGCATACCGGTTCTTAACAGCCGGTTTCTGCACGAGGCCGGCATGACTTATGACAAGATGGACGTCATAGCGGCCTACATAACTACGCTGCCGTATTTGGCCCTGCTTGTCGCCGCGGCGTATCTGTGGTTCAAGGCCGTGCTGCACCGTAGCCCCGTAGCACCGGCTGACAGACCTGTTCTGTGGCTGGCCGCACTTCTGCCGGCGGTGTTCTTTGGAATCGCCCTTCTTCCGCCTACCATGTGGGGGCAGTACATGGCCCTTCCGGTACCGTTTTTGGCGATAGGCCTCGCCGTTCCATTGTATCACCTGCGCCATACCGAAGGCGATACGGCAAAGTGCTGTACGGTTGTAATATTGTGCGCCGTGATCGCACTTCTTAGCAATTTAGCCGTGGTCGCAAGGATAGGCAAACTCCGCGAGCCGGATACCTGGGCGCCGCTCCGGGTGCACGCGATCGCCCGCGACATAGCCGCCGGCTGCCGTTTCGACGGTCCGGTCCTGACCCTGGCGCCGCTCTACGCCCTCGAGGGCGGCTGCGACATCTACCCGGAGCTTTCCGCCGGTCCGTTCGTTTACCGGATCAGCGGCCTGCTAGACGCCGAAGAACTTGAGACCGTCCGCTCAGCTTCCGCCGAAAAGATAAAGGCGGTCGTTCAGCGCCGCCCCCCCGCCGCTGTCGTGCTCGGCGCCGAACCTGCGTTTATGGAGCAGGGTCTGTTTAGAGCCGCTGTCGGAATCGGAAGCGGTTGGAACCGGCAGGATTATCCAGGCGGCATAACCGCGTTCTTCGCCCCGCCGCCGTAGGCGGATGTTTAGGCGACCTTTATCCTTCACCAGCCAACATTCAATCGGGATCGGTATCGTAACGGCGATTTCCGATTCCGATTCTGTCGGCAACTTTCGCGGTTGCGCCAAAGGCTAAGCACGTGCCAGCTTGAAAAGCCGGCAGAACTCGGTCAGCTGTTTCTTGTGATCCCCGTAGAAGAAGACCTGATGGAAGCCGGGGAACGTTAGAACGTCATGTCCGCCGTCGAACCTGACCCTGACGCTTATAACACAGCCGCCGTTGGGCGGAACGCTGACGTTTCCCATGACCTGCCCGTTGTGGACAAGGACCTTGGACGGCCGGGTGTTATCGCCGGGCAGCACGTCAAAGCTGGTGATCCTTTGGCCTTTCTTCCAGTACACCATCGGCGTGGCGTCGCGCATGCCGTGGTGGTGAACGATGTCGAAAGGCTCGGACGGCCCATCGAAGCCTTTGAGCCTGGTCGGGCACGAACAATGGGCGCCGATTATCGCGTCATGCAGCGTGTCGGCTACGGGGTCCTGCTGGAAGCCGGGCCTGTCGAACAGGTACTGGGTGATCACGTGGGCCGCCACGGCGCCGGTATCGGCCTCGCAGGCGGCCGGGATTCCGTCGTCGTTCATCCTCGACCAGGCAAGGCACGGCAGGCTTACGTCCCTAACCTGATTTCGGCTGGTGCCGATGGTGCCGAGGCAGTCCATGGTTATGGCGTCGCACTGTTCGGTTTCGAGCATTTGGCTGGCGACGAAGTAAAACTTGGCGCCGTTTAGTATGTCCTGCCTGGTGGGGCCGTTGATCTTCTGAGCTTTCTTGGCGTATTCGGCCGCCATCGCCCTCACTTCGTCGCCGGTTGGCAAGCGGCGGTAAAGGTCAATCAGCTCGGTTCCCGGCACATAGCGAAGCGTAATTCCTGTATCGGCCATTGTCTCATCGAAGCGTTTCTCACCCTTAAGCACAAGACACCGGCATCGCCGCATCCTCGCGCCTGCCACCAGCATCTTTACGCCGAAAGCGCCCTGGCTGAAGTCCTCTCCGGAGTAGATCAGACAGCCCTGCCTGTCGGCCAGCCTGGCGGTGTTTGTCGTAAAGGACGTTCCGACGGGTGAGAAAATCACCGTCGGTATTCCGGTTTCAGCGGCCTTTGTAGCCGTGTACCAGGAATGCCTCTGGCGGTCCAGGAGCATGACCACCAGCCCGTCGGCCGCCTCTGCCTGCGCCGCTGCGGCCCAGGCGTCAGCCTCTTCGAACTCGTAGATGGGCTTCGGTCTCAGTTCGAGCCTCGCGCCTGCGGCCTTTGCGGCCTCGATAAGATCGGCGGTATATTTCCGCCTTGCCGCCTCACCGTCATAGACGGCGCCGGGCCACCGGTTTCCGTAGGGATAACCCCTTCGCACGAACGCCGCGCGGACCACCGGAACGTATGTCGTTGCGGGCCCATGGGGCCGGATCCGTGTTGAAGGGCTGCCTTTCGACCATACGTGCGCGCAGCCTCCGAGCATGGATGATGAGCCGACCAGCGCGGCCGAGGCCGCGAGGAAATCACGCCGGTTCGGACCGCAGCTCTTGCCGTATCTCAACGGGCATCTTGTAAATTTCATTTTAAGTTCTCCTGAAGTTCATCATTCGGATCAGTGGTTTTTAGGTCGAAGCTCACCGATTTTTTTCCCGATCGAGGGTAAGTCTTTATCCGGCCGGGTTGACAAGCGCGACCCCTTTGAGTTCTCTGTTACTCCCGGCTTCGGCCCGGGACCGGCGGAACCTTGCTTGATATGTTTTTTCGCGGTCCTGCGCATTAGGGCCGCGTTGCCCTGCAGTGAGGTGAAGAGCCTGAACTGAGCCATCGCCTGATTGACGAACATGGAAAGGCCGTCGATCCTTTTTGCTCGCACCCTTGCGGCGTTCTGGAGCAGCCTCGTCTTAAGCGGGTTGTAGACAGTGTCGAATACGATCATGCCCCTGGCAAGTGACCCGGCCGGAACCGGCGATTCTTCGGTATCGGGGTGCATTCCTACACTGGTGCAGTTAACCACCAGTCGGGCTTGCAGGCGCCGGCCGTTACCCAGATCCTCCAGCGGCCGAAAACCGCAGCCGAATTCGGCGGCGAGCTTCTCGCCTCGGCTTACGGTGCGGTTGTATACGGTGACCTTTGCCCCGGCGTCGACGAATCCGGCGACGATCGCCCTGGCGGCCCCACCGGCGCCTATTACGGCCACGGGAACGTCGTGAAGACCCGCCCTGTCGGTTCCCATCGCCGCAGTCGCCGCTTCGATTGCGGCGGCGTAGTCGGTATTGTACGCGCTGATGCCGCCGCCGCTGACCACGATCGTGTTTACCGCGCCTATTCTGTCCGCCAGCGGTTCCACCTCGCCGCTGCGGGCCTTGATGAAGTCCAGCGCGTTTTTCTTGTGGGGTATGGTGATGCTGAATCCTCTGAAGACAAGCCATTTTCTGGACAGGACGTTTCGTATAAAGGTGCCCAATTCTTCGGCTCCTCCGGTCACCAGAAGCGGCATGTACAACGCGTTTATTCCGGCGTCGGCGAAGCAGGCGTTGTGCACCGCCGGGCTTGCCGAATGGGCGAGCGGGCAGCCTATAATGCCGTAAAGGGCGGTTTCGGCAGCGATACTGTGGAAGCGGTAAAGCCCCAGCAGCTCCTTGACGGTCAACTGCCCCGGTGCGGTGGCCTTTTTGTCGTCCAGGCTGGCGAACGTCAGAAAGCAGCCGAACTTCGCCGCAAGCAGCCTCGTGATCAAACCAGCCTCTCCCATGCATAGAATTATTTTGGCGCCTCCCAAGCTGCGCATCATATCGATTGCCTGAAAACAGTCGTTTATGTGGCCCGCGGTATAAACCAATTTCGGTATGGCCGGAGGCCAGGCGTCGTTGATCCTGCGGTAGAGCCTGGCCATGTTTTCGAAAGGCCCGGAAAAGCTGTGAGCCGAAAGTATCAGCCTGCCGCCCGGGTTTCTCGCGAGGGCCACCTTCAGGGCTTCAGAGTTAGTCGGCGAGCGGAAATACTCGTATTCGAAGTCCACGAACTCGGCGCCGGCGTTCAGGGCGGAAGCGAGAACCTGCACTCGAAGCGAGTCCGGATGCGGCTTGGCGCCACCCTCGGCCGCGTGGCGGCATGTTACGATGACCGGCAGGTTGGTGACCGTCCTCGCTCGCCCCACGAGATTTCGTGCCATATCCGCGTTTAAACCTGCGAGGTGATCGACACGCAGTTCGACAATGCCGGCCCCGGCGGCCGCGGCAGACTTGGCCAGGGCGACCGCCTCGTCGGCCGCAGCGGCGGCGACAGGTACGGCAAGCAGTGTTTTCATGGCGGCAAGCTTAACAGCCGCCGCCGCCGCGGGCAAGCGTATATGTTTAGCCCCCCGCCCGCGGGCCTTCGGCCCGCAGAGCAGGTGAGCAGGTGATCAGTCAAGAACATCAAGACCATCGGGGCGATACTGGAGGGGAGATGCGCGCCCTGGTCAGGGACAGTCTGGTGGTCGCCCTCGGCGGCGGTACCGTGGGTGATATCGCCGGTTTCGAGGCCGCCGTAAAGAGGTGTTCCTGTTGTCCACGTACCCACGACCACGGTTTCCCAGGCCGATTCGTCCATAGGCGGCAAGACCGGCGTGGACTCGTCCGTGAGTAAGAACGCATTCGGCGCCTTCCACCACCCCGCGGCGGTTTACGCCGACGTCGAAACTCTCAAGACTCTCGACGAAACCCACTACATTGCCGGACTGGCCGAGTCGGTCAAGCACGCCGAGTTCTACGAGAAGCTCCGCGATTCGCAGCAGTAGAACGGCGATCACCTTTAATCGGTATCTAAAATTCGATTACGATTACGGTTGCGAGCGGTATGTTTTTCTCAAAAAAACGTTATTTTCCTTGAAAATCACCATTTTCTATGGCAATTTTCAAAGTTATGGAGCTTATTCCAAGGCCTGCACTGATGCAAACGGTTCGTAATACCGTTGCGAACTATCCCGTCACATTGCTCCTTGGACCGCGTCAGTGCGGAAAGACAACTCTGGCCAGACAATTCTGCAAGAACCAACAAGCTGCATATTTCGACTTGGAAGACCTGCGGTTGGACAAGCTGTGGGTTGTATACCCGGGTCAGAGCTGTTATCCGTTGAAGGACGATATCGAAATTCTGCCCCTCGATCAGATGAAAAAGGCCGTCGCGGAAATACAACGCCACTGATCCTGAAAAAGCGACTAATCCGGGCATGTCCTATCTATTTTTCGTGCCCGTGCTCAACGAAGCGAAGCCCCCGCCTTTCGAAGTTGTCGTAAGTGGCTGGTTTGTGACATCCGGATCCGGGACCTCGTACTTTCGCTGCGCCTCCAGCGAGCCTGTGTACTTGTAGCTTGCAACGGACGTGCTCGGCACACGTCGGAGGGCAAGCTTCCAGCTTGCCCTGGATGTCGAATGCGTTTTCAACCATGCGGATGATGGGCAGGCATTTTGTCTGCCCATCATCTTCTCCAGCCGCCGATCCGGCTTCGCTTAGCTACGCCGCGACAGGTGGTGGCTTCAGCGCCTGCCGACCCTGGGGCGTCAGGTCCTACTCGCCTACTCTTTCCCTATCCCCCATTGACCCAATCCGTTGTTTCCATTATATTCTTTCCGTACCTGATTTGCGGGAGACAGTGTAATGATAGGCAAGCAGATAAGGCTCGAAAGGATAATAGACCGCAATTCCCACAAGACGGTCATAATTCCCATGGACCACGGGGTTACTATCGGTCCGGTGGCGGGACTGGCGGACATGCGATCCACCGTCGCGAAGGTTGTCGCCGGCGGGGCCAACGCCATACTAATGCACAAGGGGATGGTGCGGGCCGGACACCGGGGGGGCGGAAGGGACGTCGGCCTGATAATACACCTTTCGGGGGGCACCAGCCTCAGCCCCGATCCCAACGCCAAGGAGCTGGTCTGCACGGTCGAGGAGGCGCTGAGACTGGGCGCCGACGCGGTCAGCGTGCACATCAACCTCGGCGCTGAGACCGACAGGCTGATGCTGCGCCAGCTCGGTTCGGTCGGCGAACGGTGCGGCCAGTGGCAGATGCCGCTGGTGGCCATGATGTACGTCCGCGGGCCCAAGATAAAGAGCGAGTACGACGTCAAATATGTCAAGCACGCCGCCAGGGTCGGCGCCGAGCTGGGGGCCGACATCGTCAAGGTACCCTACACCGGAAGCGTTGACGGCTTTGGCGAGGTTGTTGCGGGTTGCCCGGTGCCGGTGGTCATAGCCGGCGGCGCCAAGATGGACAGCGATGAGGACATCTTCAGGATCGCCGACGGCGCATTGAAGGCGGGCGCCGCGGGGCTTTCCATAGGCCGAAACGCCTTCCAGCACCAAGACCCGGAGAAGATGGTCGCGGCACTGTGCAGGATGGTCCATGAAAACGCTTCCATCGAGGAAGCTATGGTTTTTCTCAAAGGTTGATGCGATGAAGAGGCTCTGGGTAGACGCGAGGCCCTACAGCAAGCAGATCGTAATTGCTGCGCTCGAGAGCGGCGCCGAGGCTGTTTTAGTCCCCGACGGCCGCAGCGCGGAGGTCCGGCGGCTCGGCAGGATAAAGACCGTCGAGAGCGGGGGCGACTTAAGGCCGGGAACGGACGTGGAGTTCATTGATATAGCCGGCAAGGCCGACGAGGACAGGGCCGCGGCGGTTCCGCAAAGCAGAGTTGTCGTGCTGCGTATGCTCGACTGGACGATCATTCCGGTGGAAAACCTGCTGGCCAAGCGAGGCTGCAACATAATGGTTCAGGTCGAGGCAAGCGAGCAGGCAAGGCTGATGGTCGAGGTGCTTGAGAAAGGCGTCGACGGCGTAGTGCTCAAATCGGCCGACGCGGACGAGATAAAGAAAACAGCCGCTGTTATACAGGCTTTGGGCAGGCCGGTGGAACTTGTAGCGGCGACCGTGACCGCCACCAGGCAGCTCGGCATGGGAGACCGGTGCTGCCTGGACACATGCACCCAGATGGGCCCCGGCGAGGGGATGCTGGTCGGGAACACCGCGGCCGGATTTTTCCTCGTGCACAGTGAATCCATCGAAAACCCCTATGTCGCCTCGCGTCCCTTCCGCGTAAACGCCGGCGCGGTGCATGCCTATACGCTGGCCCCCGGGGGCAAAACGAAATACCTTGCCGACCTCAAGGCGGGCGACGAGGTCATGTTGGTGAACCACACAGGCAAGAGCAAGACCGCTTATCTGGGCAGGAACAAGATCGAGAAGCGGCCCATGATACTCGTCGAGGCCGACGCCGAAGGCGCGCCGGTAAGCCTGGTTATGCAGAATGCCGAGACCATAAGGCTCGTCGGCACCGATGGCAAGGCGATATCGATCACCGGCCTCAAGGCCGGCGATAAGGTCCTGGCCCGCGTCGAAAAAAGCGGCAGGCACTTCGGCATGAAGGTCGACGAGACATTGATCGAGAGGTGATTGACCCTTCATCTCGACGTCCCCCGGCGTTTTTTTTAGCCACGGACCGGCTTCGCGGCCCGCTGGCGCGGGCTTTGCGGCGGGATTCAGTCCGCTGTCCGCGAGCATGGCTCGCTTCCAGCGGCCTGCACCCCGCCGCGGTTGGTGCGGCAACAACCGCGAAGCCGATACACGGATTAACACTGATTGACATAGTTTTTTTCATTAACGCAGATCGTAAAACAGGGCCTTAGCTTTGAGCAAATTCAAGATAAGTCTGCTGTTGACAGTTTTTTGGGCGGCCGTGTTTCTGGCGGCTGCCGGCCGCCTTTGCTTCAAGGCCTTTCTCGACCCGGAGGTGCCCTTTTTGGTAAAGGGCGGCCGGGCCCGCTGGATAACGTACCCGCTCGAACCCGATGTGTCCGTCCGTGACGGCTTCTACGTCGGCCTCGAGACCGCCTTCACTCGCCGCTTCGGGTACTCCGGTCGCCGGCCGGTGACACTGTCGGTGAAGGCCCTGCGAAAATGCCACGTATGGCTGAACCGCAGGCCGGTTCTTCAAACCGACGACGATTCGAACTGGAAGAAGAAGCGGTCCGTCGACATAACGAAGGCCCTCAAACAGGGCGCCAATACCATCGAGATCATAGTCAGCCGAAGCTACGGGCCGCCCTGCCTGTGGGCCCTTATTGAAGGTGCGGACGACGTCGTTCCCACGGACGAGTCATGGACCGCTGCCTTCGGCGATCTTCCGGCTGCGCCAGCGTCCGTCGCCGACGACACGCGCCTTTTAGCCCTTAACGAAACGAAACCTTCGCCCCTCGAAGCCTTTCGAGATAAATCACCCCTGATCGCCCTGTTCTTCGCGACCTCTGCGGTTCTCTTTCTGTTCTGCCGGTCCGCGGGCCGCCGCAGCCGGCTTGCGGCCGCCCTGCTTTCGCCGAAGGCCATGCTCGTGACGGTTATGGCGGCGTGGGCGGTTGTTTTCACGAGCAACTGGATGAAGGCCGGCTTTTTATTGGGTTTCGACGTGAAGGCCCACATCGCCTATATCGAATACCTTCTCGAAAACCGCTGCCTGCCGCCGGTGAAGGCAGGCTGGGAATGTCACCAGCCGCCGCTTTTCTACGTCCTGGGGGCGATGGTTCTGGCTGCTGCCAGGTCCGCCCTTTCGGGGATGCAGGCCATCTTAAGCGTCAAGATCGTGCCTTTTCTGGCCGGTGCCGGCCAGGCGGTCCTGGCGTACTTCGCCTCCGACCGTCTCTTCCAAGGGCGGCGCGCCGCCGTAACAGCCGCGGTGATTTTCACGGTGTTGGTTCCGATGAACGTTTACATGTCGGGCTACATCTCCAACGAGTCGCCGGCGGGCTTTACCGCGGGCCTGTGCCTTGTGGCGGCCCTGGCGGTGCTGGGCCGTGATAAAGCCGGGCCGCGCCACTTCGCGATTCTCGGTGCGGCGATGGGCCTGGCGGTATTGACAAAGGCAACCGGCCTGGTGACCGCGGCGGCCGCCTCGGCTGTGGTGTTCTATCATCTTCTTTGTGAAAGGCCCCGCCGGGCCATTAGAATTCTTGGCTGTACCGCCGGGACGGCCTTAGTTGCGGCGGTTTTCGGCGGTTGGTTCTACATGCGGAACCTGGCCGAGCACGGCACTTTGGTCGTTCTGCCCTGGCATGGGGGCATAGGTTACGAGTGGTGGCAGGATCCGGGATTTCACACGCCGGGATACTTTTTTCAGTTCGGCGGGGTATTTGCGCACCCCTGCTTCAGCTCGTTTTATTCCTTCTGGGACTCGATTTACGCTACGTTCTGGGGCGACTGGCTCTGCGGCGGCATGAACGGATATGATGCGAGGCCTCCTTGGAACTACGCGTGGATGGCCGCGGTCCTGCCGCTGGCGGTGCCGGCGGTTCTTTTCCTGGCGGCGGGTTTTTGCATCGCGCTTGTCAAGGCGTTTCGGGGCGACAGGCGGCGGCTGCTGATTGCGGGTACTGTCGCGGCGCTGGGCTACAGCCTGCTGGACCTTAACCTCAGCGTGCCCTACCACGGCCACGCCAAGGCGTTCTTCTGCCTGGCGGGCCTCATACCGGCGGCCCTTCTCTTCGCCGAGGGCGTCACATGGTTGCTTTCAAAACTCGCCGGTCTCGAGAGGACGGTTGCATCGGCGGTTTTCTGGGGATGGCTCGGGGCCCTTGCGTTCGCTGTCTTCGCGGCATTCTTCCTAAGCGCCGGCGAGCCGCAGCTTTACTTTCACAAAGCGTGGGCGTTGGCAAAGGAAGGCGAACTGGAGGAATCGCTGCCGTTTTTTGAAAAGACTATACGGGCCGCGCCTGACCACGGCCTTGCCCACGGCGAGATGGGAGTAGCCCTTGCCAGGCTCGAAAGGACCGAGGAGGCCCTAGAGCAATTCGCCGAGGCGGTCCGGCTGAGGCCGGAAAACGCCGAGGCACGGGTGAGGCTTGCCGTTGTCCTGTCCCGCACCGGCCGCAACGACGAGGCCTTCGATCACCTCCGTCGGGCCGTGGAACTGGCCCCGCTCGACGTCCGGGCGAACCTGCTTTTCGCGCAGCTTCTGGCGGTTCGCGGCGACACCGGCGAGGCGGCAAGAAGGTACCGCATGGTCCTGCGCATCGACCCTAAGAACGTCCGTGCCGCGGAGGGACTGAAAGGTATTTCAAATAGCAAATAGCAAAAGGCAAATATGTGGAACCGCTTCGCGGGTAGGTTTATTGGAGGCTTTGAGATGGCAAGAAAGACAATCATTTTGTTGGTGTGGTGGCTTTTCGCCGCAAGTCTGGCTGGCGGCGCGTCCCCGTGCAAAGCGAAGGAGACGGCGGCGGCAAAGAAGTCAGGCCAAAGATTTCAGAAAGTCATTTTCGGATGTTACTCGGAGAATCCGGGGGAGTTTGAGGTGTTTGCCCGCCGGGCCAAGCAGGAAGGGGCGACGCATATCGTTTTGACGGCAGAGGACTTGCCGTGGGCCCGGTGGCAGTATGACACGGCGGGGGATCCGTATCCGGCCTGGGCGATTTCGAACGTGGGATTCCTGAAGATCGCCGTTCCCGAGGCCTTGAAGCCGTACATCCCGCAGGATTATGCGCAAAAAGTGATGGATATCCTGGAACAGAGGTGTGAGGTGCTCCGCAAGTACGGGCTGAAAGGGGCATTCACGACGTTCGAACCGCAGATGTTGCCCGGAAAGGTCTTTGAGGATCATCCGTTGTGGCGGGGTCCCCAGGTGGACCATCCCCTGCGGAGCCGGGTGCCGCGGTTTGCCCCGTGCATCGATAATCCCGAGGTGCTGGCCTTGTATCGCGAGTCGATCCGCAAGCTGCTGGAGAGGTGCCCGGAGATCGAGGTCATTTCCCTGCACACGAATGACTCCGGTTCCGGCATGAGCTGGAGTCAGGGATTATACCCCGGCCGCAACGGCAATACTCGCTATAAACATCGCAAGATGTATGAGCGTTATCATGATTTCTTCCATTGCCTGCGAGAGGGTGCGCGGGATGCCGGGGTCAAAGAGTTGGAGATCGACGCGGTCTGGGTTAGGGAACGTGATCCCGAGCTCATCGCGGCCAAGTTGAAGCGGGGGATGGCGATTTCGAACCGGGAAGGCCCGGACGGCAGAGAATATAAGAGCAAGGTTGGATTCCTGCTGGACTATTTCTATCCCTACTATCCGGCCCGGGGAATTCCTTTTCCGGTCCGTTTTCTTGAGGAGCTGGAAAAGGCGTATCACGGCGGCGCTCCCCGCGTGTTTGTCCTGATCGGGGACCGATTCAACAAGGAGTTGTACTTTCGCATTTACGAGCGTTTTTGGGAAAAACCGACCCGTGGGTATCTCGCCCGCCTCGGGCTCTTGAAAGAGATGGCCGCAGAGCAAGTCGGCCAGATCGAGGCGGAGACACTGCTGGACGTGTGGTTGAAGCTGTACCAGATCCAGGGCGATGTTATTCACTGGGGAGGGACGATCTTGTACATGGGCTGCGTTCAGCAGCGGTGGCTGACCCGGCCTTTTGTGCCGTTTCCGGAGGAACTGACCCCTGGCGAGAAAGACTACTATCGTCCGTATCTGTTTCAGGCCAGGACAGAAGAAAGGGCAAGCAATCTGCACGAGATACAGGGTACCCATGCGTACCGGGGTTTGGGGGGGACAGCCTTATCCGGCCGGTCTCTGGGGCGCATGCGAACTCGAATCGGAGAGGCCCGTGAGAGCATAAAACGCATCCGCAAGAACGCGGGCGGCGAGGTACGAAGACAATACGAGCTGTTGGATATCAGGCTGCAAGTGCTCGATTGTCTGGCCAATAATTGCAGGAATGCGATTCGTTATCAATATGCCCTGGATATTATCAAACAGTGGGATCTGCGCCGGCCCCATGAATTTAGCGCCAGTTTGATCTCGATCTCGGAATGGACGAATATCCGGAGAGTCGCCCGTAATGAAATCGACAATATCAGCGTATTGATTGAGTTGCTGGAATCCACCGATGCGCCCCTGTTGGACCTGGCGGCGAGCAAGGAAGAAGAGGACATCCGGATCCTGGGGGGCGATCTGGTGTGCCAGCTTCGTAAGAAAATCAGGATCATGGTGGCCCATTGGGAGGACTATGAAAGGCTCTTCATGAAGGAGTAGTCGTAATCCGGGGACACCATACTGATTTCCGGGAAATAGATTCGTAATTACGAATCTATTTCCCGGAAATCAGTATGGTGTCCCCGGATTACGACTACTCCTTCATGAAGAGCCTTTCATAGTCCTCCCAATGGGCCACCATGATCCTGATTTTCTTACGAAGCTGGCACACCAGATCGCCCCCCAGGATCCGGATGTCCTCTTCTTCCTTGCTCGCCGCCAGGTCCAACAGGGGCGCATCGGTGGATTCCAGCAACTCAATCAATACGCTGATATTGTCGATTTCATTACGGGCGACTCTCCGGATATTCGTCCATTCCGAGATCGAGATCAAACTGGCGCTAAATTCATGGGGCCGGCGCAGATCCCACTGTTTGATAATATCCAGGGCATATTGATAACGAATCGCATTCCTGCAATTATTGGCCAGACAATCGAGCACTTGCAGCCTGATATCCAACAGCTCGTATTGTCTTCGTACCTCGCCGCCCGCGTTCTTGCGGATGCGTTTTATGCTCTCACGGGCCTCTCCGATTCGAGTTCGCATGCGCCCCAGAGACCGGCCGGATAAGGCTGTCCCCCCCAAACCCCGGTACGCATGGGTACCCTGTATCTCGTGCAGATTGCTTGCCCTTTCTTCTGTCCTGGCCTGAAACAGATACGGACGATAGTAGTCTTTCTCGCCAGGGGTCAGTTCCTCCGGAAACGGCACAAAAGGCCGGGTCAGCCACCGCTGCTGAACGCAGCCCATGTACAAGATCGTCCCTCCCCAGTGAATAACATCGCCCTGGATCTGGTACAGCTTCAACCACACGTCCAGCAGTGTCTCCGCCTCGATCTGGCCGACTTGCTCTGCGGCCATCTCTTTCAAGAGCCCGAGGCGGGCGAGATACCCACGGGTCGGTTTTTCCCAAAAACGCTCGTAAATGCGAAAGTACAACTCCTTGTTGAATCGGTCCCCGATCAGGACAAACACGCGGGGAGCGCCGCCGTGATACGCCTTTTCCAGCTCCTCAAGAAAACGGACCGGAAAAGGAATTCCCCGGGCCGGATAGTAGGGATAGAAATAGTCCAGCAGGAATCCAACCTTGCTCTTATATTCTCTGCCGTCCGGGCCTTCCCGGTTCGAAATCGCCATCCCCCGCTTCAACTTGGCCGCGATGAGCTCGGGATCACGTTCCCTAACCCAGACCGCGTCGATCTCCAACTCTTTGACCCCGGCATCCCGCGCACCCTCTCGCAGGCAATGGAAGAAATCATGATAACGCTCATACATCTTGCGATGTTTATAGCGAGTATTGCCGTTGCGGCCGGGGTATAATCCCTGACTCCAGCTCATGCCGGAACCGGAGTCATTCGTGTGCAGGGAAATGACCTCGATCTCCGGGCACCTCTCCAGCAGCTTGCGGATCGACTCGCGATACAAGGCCAGCACCTCGGGATTATCGATGCACGGGGCAAACCGCGGCACCCGGCTCCGCAGGGGATGGTCCACCTGGGGACCCCGCCACAACGGATGATCCTCAAAGACCTTTCCGGGCAACATCTGCGGTTCGAACGTCGTGAATGCCCCTTTCAGCCCGTACTTGCGGAGCACCTCACACCTCTGTTCCAGGATATCCATCACTTTTTGCGCATAATCCTGCGGGATGTACGGCTTCAAGGCCTCGGGAACGGCGATCTTCAGGAATCCCACGTTCGAAATCGCCCAGGCCGGATACGGATCCCCCGCCGTGTCATACTGCCACCGGGCCCACGGCAAGTCCTCTGCCGTCAAAACGATATGCGTCGCCCCTTCCTGCTTGGCCCGGCGGGCAAACACCTCAAACTCCCCCGGATTCTCCGAGTAACATCCGAAAATGACTTTCTGAAATCTTTGGCCTGACTTCTTTGCCGCCGCCGTCTCCTTCGCTTTGCACGGGGACGCGCCGCCAGCCAGACTTGCGGCGAAAAGCCACCACACCAACAAAATGATTGTCTTTCTTGCCATCTCAAAGCCTCCAATAAACCTACCCGCGAAGCGGTTCCACATATTTGCCTTTTGCTATTTGCTATTTGAAATACCTTTCAGTCCCTCCGCGGCACGGACGTTCTTAGGGTCGATGCGCAGGACCATGCGGTACCTTCTTGCCGCCTCGCCGGTGTCGCCGCGAACCGCCAGAAGCTGCGCGAAAAGCAGGTTCGCCCGGACGTCGAGCGGGGCCAGTTCCACGGCCCGACGGAGGTGATCGAAGGCCTCGTCGTTGCGGCCGGTGCGGGACAGGACAACGGCAAGCCTCACCCGTGCCTCGGCGTTTTCCGGCCTCAGCCGGACCGCCTCGGCGAATTGCTCTAGGGCCTCCTCGGTCCTTTCGAGCCTGGCAAGGGCTACTCCCATCTCGCCGTGGGCAAGGCCGTGGTCAGGCGCGGCCCGTATAGTCTTTTCAAAAAACGGCAGCGATTCCTCCAGTTCGCCTTCCTTTGCCAACGCCCACGCTTTGTGAAAGTAAAGCTGCGGCTCGCCGGCGCTTAGGAAGAATGCCGCGAAGACAGCGAACGCAAGGGCCCCGAGCCATCCCCAGAAAACCGCCGATGCAACCGTCCTCTCGAGACCGGCGAGTTTTGAAAGCAACCATGTGACGCCCTCGGCGAAGAGAAGGGCCGCCGGTATGAGGCCCGCCAGGCAGAAGAACGCCTTGGCGTGGCCGTGGTAGGGCACGCTGAGGTTAAGGTCCAGCAGGCTGTAGCCCAGCGCCGCGACAGTACCCGCAATCAGCAGCCGCCGCCTGTCGCCCCGAAACGCCTTGACAAGCGCGATGCAAAAACCCGCCGCCAGGAAAAGAACCGCCGGCACCGCCAGCGGCAGGACCGCGGCCATCCACGCGTAGTTCCAAGGAGGCCTCGCATCATATCCGTTCATGCCGCCGCAGAGCCAGTCGCCCCAGAACGTAGCGTAAATCGAGTCCCAGAAGGAATAAAACGAGCTGAAGCAGGGGTGCGCAAATACCCCGCCGAACTGAAAAAAGTATCCCGGCGTGTGAAATCCCGGATCCTGCCACCACTCGTAACCTATGCCCCCATGCCAGGGCAGAACGACCAAAGTGCCGTGCTCGGCCAGGTTCCGCATGTAGAACCAACCGCCGAAAACCGCCGCAACTAAGGCCGTCCCGGCGGTACAGCCAAGAATTCTAATGGCCCGGCGGGGCCTTTCACAAAGAAGATGATAGAACACCACAGCCGAGGCGGCCGCCGCGGTCACCAGGCCGGTTGCCTTTGTCAATACCGCCAGGCCCATCGCCGCACCGAGAATCGCGAAGTGGCGCGGCCCGGCTTTATCACGGCCCAGCACCGCCAGGGCCGCCACAAGGCACAGGCCCGCGGTAAAGCCCGCCGGCGACTCGTTGGAGATGTAGCCCGACATGTAAACGTTCATCGGAACCAACACCGTGAAAATCACCGCGGCTGTTACGGCGGCGCGCCGCCCTTGGAAGAGACGGTCGGAGGCGAAGTACGCCAGGACCGCCTGGCCGGCACCGGCCAGAAAAGGCACGATCTTGACGCTTAAGATGGCCTGCATCCCCGAAAGGGCGGACCTGGCAGCAGCCAGAACCATCGCCCCCAGGACGTAGAAAAGCGGCGGCTGGTGACATTCCCAGCCTGCCTTCACCGGCGGCAGGCAGCGGTTTTCGAGAAGGTATTCGATATAGGCGATGTGGGCCTTCACGTCGAAACCCAATAAAAAGCCGGCCTTCATCCAGTTGCTCGTGAAAACAACCGCCCACGCCGCCATAACCGTCACGAGCATGGCCTTCGGCGAAAGCAGGGCGGCCGCAAGCCGGCTGCGGCGGCCCGCGGACCGGCAGAACAGAAAGAGAACCGCAGAGGTCGCGAAGAACAGGGCGATCAGGGGTGATTTATCTCGAAAGGCTTCGAGGGGCGAAGGTTTCGTTTCGTTAAGGGCTAAAAGGCGCGTGTCGTCGGCGACGGACGCTGGCGCAGCCGGAAGATCGCCGAAGGCAGCGGTCCATGACTCGTCCGTGGGAACGACGTCGTCCGCACCTTCAATAAGGGCCCACAGGCAGGGCGGCCCGTAGCTTCGGCTGACTATGATCTCGATGGTATTGGCGCCCTGTTTGAGGGCCTTCGTTATGTCGACGGACCGCTTCTTCTTCCAGTTCGAATCGTCGTCGGTTTGAAGAACCGGCCTGCGGTTCAGCCATACGTGGCATTTTCGCAGGGCCTTCACCGACAGTGTCACCGGCCGGCGACCGGAGTACCCGAAGCGGCGAGTGAAGGCGGTCTCGAGGCCGACGTAGAAGCCGTCACGGACGGACACATCGGGTTCGAGCGGGTACGTTATCCAGCGGGCCCGGCCGCCCTTTACCAAAAAGGGCACCTCCGGGTCGAGAAAGGCCTTGAAGCAAAGGCGGCCGGCAGCCGCCAGAAACACGGCCGCCCAAAAAACTGTCAACAGCAGACTTATCTTGAATTTGCTCAAAGCTAAGGCCCTGTTTTACGATCTGCGTTAATGAAAAAAACTATGTCAATCAGTGTTAATCCGTGTATCGGCTTCGCGGTTGTTGCCGCACCAACCGCGGCGGGGTGCAGGCCGCTGGAAGCGAGCCATGCTCGCGGACAGCGGACTGAATCCCGCCGCAAAGCCCGCGCCAGCGGGCCGCGAAGCCGGTCCGTGGCTAAAAAAAACGCCGGGGGACGTCGAGATGAAGGGTCAATCACCTCTCGATCAATGTCTCGTCGACCTTCATGCCGAAGTGCCTGCCGCTTTTTTCGACGCGGGCCAGGACCTTATCGCCGGCCTTGAGGCCGGTGATCGATATCGCCTTGCCATCGGTGCCGACGAGCCTTATGGTCTCGGCATTCTGCATAACCAGGCTTACCGGCGCGCCTTCGGCGTCGGCCTCGACGAGTATCATGGGCCGCTTCTCGATCTTGTTCCTGCCCAGATAAGCGGTCTTGCTCTTGCCTGTGTGGTTCACCAACATGACCTCGTCGCCCGCCTTGAGGTCGGCAAGGTATTTCGTTTTGCCCCCGGGGGCCAGCGTATAGGCATGCACCGCGCCGGCGTTTACGCGGAAGGGACGCGAGGCGACATAGGGGTTTTCGATGGATTCACTGTGCACGAGGAAAAATCCGGCCGCGGTGTTCCCGACCAGCATCCCCTCGCCGGGGCCCATCTGGGTGCATGTGTCCAGGCAGCACCGGTCTCCCATGCCGAGCTGCCTGGTGGCGGTCACGGTCGCCGCTACAAGTTCCACCGGCCTGCCCAAAGCCTGTATAACAGCGGCTGTTTTCTTTATCTCGTCCGCGTCGGCCGATTTGAGCACTACGCCGTCGACGCCTTTCTCAAGCACCTCGACCATCAGCCTTGCCTGCTCGCTTGCCTCGACCTGAACCATTATGTTGCAGCCTCGCTTGGCCAGCAGGTTTTCCACCGGAATGATCGTCCAGTCGAGCATACGCAGCACGACAACTCTGCTTTGCGGAACCGCCGCGGCCCTGTCCTCGTCGGCCTTGCCGGCTATATCAATGAACTCCACGTCCGTTCCCGGCCTTAAGTCGCCCCCGCTCTCGACGGTCTTTATCCTGCCGAGCCGCCGGACCTCCGCGCTGCGGCCGTCGGGGACTAAAACAGCCTCGGCGCCGCTCTCGAGCGCAGCAATTACGATCTGCTTGCTGTAGGGCCTCGCGTCTACCCAGAGCCTCTTCATCGCATCAACCTTTGAGAAAAACCATAGCTTCCTCGATGGAAGCGTTTTCATGGACCATCCTGCACAGTGCCGCGACCATCTTCTCCGGGTCTTGGTGCTGGAAGGCGTTTCGGCCTATGGAAAGCCCCGCGGCGCCCGCCTTCAATGCGCCGTCGGCGATCCTGAAGATGTCCTCATCGCTGTCCATCTTGGCGCCGCCGGCTATGACCACCGGCACCGGGCAACCCGCAACAACCTCGCCAAAGCCGTCAACGCTTCCGGTGTAGGGTACCTTGACGATGTCGGCCCCCAGCTCGGCGCCGACCCTGGCGGCGTGCTTGACATATTTGACGTCGTACTCGCTCTTTATCTTGGGCCCGCGGACGTACATCATGGCCACCAGCGGCATCTGCCACTGGCCGCACCGTTCGCCGACCGAACCGAGCTGGCGCAGCATCAGCCTGTCGGTCTCAGCGCCGAGGTTGATGTGCACGCTGACCGCGTCGGCGCCCAGTCTCAGCGCCTCCTCGACCGTGCAGACCAGCTCCTTGGCGTTGGGATCGGGGCTGAGGCTGGTGCCCCCCGAAAGGTGTATTATCAGGCCGACGTCCCTTCCGCCCCCCCGGTGTCCGGCCCGCACCATCCCCTTGTGCATTAGTATGGCGTTGGCCCCGCCGGCGACAACCTTCGCGACGGTGGATCGCATGTCCGCCAGTCCCGCCACCGGACCGATAGTAACCCCGTGGTCCATGGGAATTATGACCGTCTTGTGGGAATTGCGGTCTATTATCCTTTCGAGCCTTATCTGCTTGCCTATCATTACACTGTCTCCCGCAAATCAGGTACGGAAAGAATATAATGGAAACAACGGATTGGGTCAATGGGGGATAGGGAAAGAGTAGGCGAGTAGGACCTGACGCCCCAGGGTCGGCAGGCGCTGAAGCCACCACCTGTCGCGGCGTAGCTAAGCGAAGCCGGATCGGCGGCTGGAGAAGATGATGGGCAGACAAAATGCCTGCCCATCATCCGCATGGTTGAAAACGCATTCGACATCCAGGGCAAGCTGGAAGCTTGCCCTCCGACGTGTGCCGAGCACGTCCGTTGCAAGCTACAAGTACACAGGCTCGCTGGAGGCGCAGCGAAAGTACGAGGTCCCGGATCCGGATGTCACAAACCAGCCACTTACGACAACTTCGAAAGGCGGGGGCTTCGCTTCGTTGAGCACGGGCACGAAAAATAGATAGGACATGCCCGGATTAGTCGCTTTTTCAGGATCAGTGGCGTTGTATTTCCGCGACGGCCTTTTTCATCTGATCGAGGGGCAGAATTTCGATATCGTCCTTCAACGGATAACAGCTCTGACCCGGGTATACAACCCACAGCTTGTCCAACCGCAGGTCTTCCAAGTCGAAATATGCAGCTTGTTGGTTCTTGCAGAATTGTCTGGCCAGAGTTGTCTTTCCGCACTGACGCGGTCCAAGGAGCAATGTGACGGGATAGTTCGCAACGGTATTACGAACCGTTTGCATCAGTGCAGGCCTTGGAATAAGCTCCATAACTTTGAAAATTGCCATAGAAAATGGTGATTTTCAAGGAAAATAACGTTTTTTTGAGAAAAACATACCGCTCGCAACCGTAATCGTAATCGAATTTTAGATACCGATTAAAGGTGATCGCCGTTCTACTGCTGCGAATCGCGGAGCTTCTCGTAGAACTCGGCGTGCTTGACCGACTCGGCCAGTCCGGCAATGTAGTGGGTTTCGTCGAGAGTCTTGAGAGTTTCGACGTCGGCGTAAACCGCCGCGGGGTGGTGGAAGGCGCCGAATGCGTTCTTACTCACGGACGAGTCCACGCCGGTCTTGCCGCCTATGGACGAATCGGCCTGGGAAACCGTGGTCGTGGGTACGTGGACAACAGGAACACCTCTTTACGGCGGCCTCGAAACCGGCGATATCACCCACGGTACCGCCGCCGAGGGCGACCACCAGACTGTCCCTGACCAGGGCGCGCATCTCCCCTCCAGTATCGCCCCGATGGTCTTGATGTTCTTGACTGATCACCTGCTCACCTGCTCTGCGGGCCGAAGGCCCGCGGGCGGGGGGCTAAACATATACGCTTGCCCGCGGCGGCGGCGGCTGTTAAGCTTGCCGCCATGAAAACACTGCTTGCCGTACCTGTCGCCGCCGCTGCGGCCGACGAGGCGGTCGCCCTGGCCAAGTCTGCCGCGGCCGCCGGGGCCGGCATTGTCGAACTGCGTGTCGATCACCTCGCAGGTTTAAACGCGGATATGGCACGAAATCTCGTGGGGCGAGCGAGGACGGTCACCAACCTGCCGGTCATCGTAACATGCCGCCACGCGGCCGAGGGTGGCGCCAAGCCGCATCCGGACTCGCTTCGAGTGCAGGTTCTCGCTTCCGCCCTGAACGCCGGCGCCGAGTTCGTGGACTTCGAATACGAGTATTTCCGCTCGCCGACTAACTCTGAAGCCCTGAAGGTGGCCCTCGCGAGAAACCCGGGCGGCAGGCTGATACTTTCGGCTCACAGCTTTTCCGGGCCTTTCGAAAACATGGCCAGGCTCTACCGCAGGATCAACGACGCCTGGCCTCCGGCCATACCGAAATTGGTTTATACCGCGGGCCACATAAACGACTGTTTTCAGGCAATCGATATGATGCGCAGCTTGGGAGGCGCCAAAATAATTCTATGCATGGGAGAGGCTGGTTTGATCACGAGGCTGCTTGCGGCGAAGTTCGGCTGCTTTCTGACGTTCGCCAGCCTGGACGACAAAAAGGCCACCGCACCGGGGCAGTTGACCGTCAAGGAGCTGCTGGGGCTTTACCGCTTCCACAGTATCGCTGCCGAAACCGCCCTTTACGGCATTATAGGCTGCCCGCTCGCCCATTCGGCAAGCCCGGCGGTGCACAACGCCTGCTTCGCCGACGCCGGAATAAACGCGTTGTACATGCCGCTTCTGGTGACCGGAGGAGCCGAAGAATTGGGCACCTTTATACGAAACGTCCTGTCCAGAAAATGGCTTGTCTTCAGAGGATTCAGCATCACCATACCCCACAAGAAAAACGCGCTGGACTTCATCAAGGCCCGCAGCGGCGAGGTGGAACCGCTGGCGGACAGAATAGGCGCGGTAAACACGATCGTGGTCAGCGGCGGCGGCATCAGCGCGTACAATACCGACTACGCCGCCGCAATCGAAGCGGCGACTGCGGCGATGGGAACCGACAGGGCGGGTCTTCACGACGTTCCCGTGGCCGTAATAGGCGCCGGTGGGGCCGCCAGGGCGATCGTCGCCGGATTCGTCGACGCCGGGGCAAAGGTCACCGTATACAACCGCACCGTAAGCCGAGGCGAGAAGCTCGCCGCCGAATTCGGCTGCGGTTTTCGGCCGCTGGAGGATCTGGGTAACGGCCGGCGCCTGCAAGCCCGACTGGTGGTTAACTGCACCAGTGTAGGAATGCACCCCGATACCGAAGAATCGCCGGTTCCGGCCGGGTCACTTGCCAGGGGCATGATCGTATTCGACACTGTCTACAACCCGCTTAAGACGAGGCTGCTCCAGAACGCCGCAAGGGTGCGAGCAAAAAGGATCGACGGCCTTTCCATGTTCGTCAATCAGGCGATGGCTCAGTTCAGGCTCTTCACCTCACTGCAGGGCAACGCGGCCCTAATGCGCAGGACCGCGAAAAAACATATCAAGCAAGGTTCCGCCGGTCCCGGGCCGAAGCCGGGAGTAACAGAGAACTCAAAGGGGTCGCGCTTGTCAACCCGGCCGGATAAAGACTTACCCTCGATCGGGAAAAAAATCGGTGAGCTTCGACCTAAAAACCACTGATCCGAATGATGAACTTCAGGAGAACTTAAAATGAAATTTACAAGATGCCCGTTGAGATACGGCAAGAGCTGCGGTCCGAACCGGCGTGATTTCCTCGCGGCCTCGGCCGCGCTGGTCGGCTCATCATCCATGCTCGGAGGCTGCGCGCACGTATGGTCGAAAGGCAGCCCTTCAACACGGATCCGGCCCCATGGGCCCGCAACGACATACGTTCCGGTGGTCCGCGCGGCGTTCGTGCGAAGGGGTTATCCCTACGGAAACCGGTGGCCCGGCGCCGTCTATGACGGTGAGGCGGCAAGGCGGAAATATACCGCCGATCTTATCGAGGCCGCAAAGGCCGCAGGCGCGAGGCTCGAACTGAGACCGAAGCCCATCTACGAGTTCGAAGAGGCTGACGCCTGGGCCGCAGCGGCGCAGGCAGAGGCGGCCGACGGGCTGGTGGTCATGCTCCTGGACCGCCAGAGGCATTCCTGGTACACGGCTACAAAGGCCGCTGAAACCGGAATACCGACGGTGATTTTCTCACCCGTCGGAACGTCCTTTACGACAAACACCGCCAGGCTGGCCGACAGGCAGGGCTGTCTGATCTACTCCGGAGAGGACTTCAGCCAGGGCGCTTTCGGCGTAAAGATGCTGGTGGCAGGCGCGAGGATGCGGCGATGCCGGTGTCTTGTGCTTAAGGGTGAGAAACGCTTCGATGAGACAATGGCCGATACAGGAATTACGCTTCGCTATGTGCCGGGAACCGAGCTGATTGACCTTTACCGCCGCTTGCCAACCGGCGACGAAGTGAGGGCGATGGCGGCCGAATACGCCAAGAAAGCTCAGAAGATCAACGGCCCCACCAGGCAGGACATACTAAACGGCGCCAAGTTTTACTTCGTCGCCAGCCAAATGCTCGAAACCGAACAGTGCGACGCCATAACCATGGACTGCCTCGGCACCATCGGCACCAGCCGAAATCAGGTTAGGGACGTAAGCCTGCCGTGCCTTGCCTGGTCGAGGATGAACGACGACGGAATCCCGGCCGCCTGCGAGGCCGATACCGGCGCCGTGGCGGCCCACGTGATCACCCAGTACCTGTTCGACAGGCCCGGCTTCCAGCAGGACCCCGTAGCCGACACGCTGCATGACGCGATAATCGGCGCCCATTGTTCGTGCCCGACCAGGCTCAAAGGCTTCGATGGGCCGTCCGAGCCTTTCGACATCGTTCACCACCACGGCATGCGCGACGCCACGCCGATGGTGTACTGGAAGAAAGGCCAAAGGATCACCAGCTTTGACGTGCTGCCCGGCGATAACACCCGGCCGTCCAAGGTCCTTGTCCACAACGGGCAGGTCATGGGAAACGTCAGCGTTCCGCCCAACGGCGGCTGTGTTATAAGCGTCAGGGTCAGGTTCGACGGCGGACATGACGTTCTAACGTTCCCCGGCTTCCATCAGGTCTTCTTCTACGGGGATCACAAGAAACAGCTGACCGAGTTCTGCCGGCTTTTCAAGCTGGCACGTGCTTAGCCTTTGGCGCAACCGCGAAAGTTGCCGACAGAATCGGAATCGGAAATCGCCGTTACGATACCGATCCCGATTGAATGTTGGCTGGTGAAGGATAAAGGTCGCCTAAACATCCGCCTACGGCGGCGGGGCGAAGAACGCGGTTATGCCGCCTGGATAATCCTGCCGGTTCCAACCGCTTCCGATTCCGACAGCGGCTCTAAACAGACCCTGCTCCATAAACGCAGGTTCGGCGCCGAGCACGACAGCGGCGGGGGGGCGGCGCTGAACGACCGCCTTTATCTTTTCGGCGGAAGCTGAGCGGACGGTCTCAAGTTCTTCGGCGTCTAGCAGGCCGCTGATCCGGTAAACGAACGGACCGGCGGAAAGCTCCGGGTAGATGTCGCAGCCGCCCTCGAGGGCGTAGAGCGGCGCCAGGGTCAGGACCGGACCGTCGAAACGGCAGCCGGCGGCTATGTCGCGGGCGATCGCGTGCACCCGGAGCGGCGCCCAGGTATCCGGCTCGCGGAGTTTGCCTATCCTTGCGACCACGGCTAAATTGCTAAGAAGTGCGATCACGGCGCACAATATTACAACCGTACAGCACTTTGCCGTATCGCCTTCGGTATGGCGCAGGTGATACAATGGAACGGCGAGGCCTATCGCCAAAAACGGTACCGGAAGGGCCATGTACTGCCCCCACATGGTAGGCGGAAGAAGGGCGATTCCAAAGAACACCGCCGGCAGAAGTGCGGCCAGCCACAGAACAGGTCTGTCAGCCGGTGCTACGGGGCTACGGTGCAGCACGGCCTTGAACCACAGATACGCCGCGGCGACAAGCAGGGCCAAATACGGCAGCGTAGTTATGTAGGCCGCTATGACGTCCATCTTGTCATAAGTCATGCCGGCCTCGTGCAGAAACCGGCTGTTAAGAACCGGTATGCGGAAAACATTCAGGAAGAAGGCGCGGGGTGCCGCCAGTATAGTCACAAGCGGCCAGACGGCGGCTGCCAGCGAACCAGCCGCATACGGAAGAGCCTTTCGGAAAAAACCCTGTTTAAACGAACCCGCAGCGGCCCACAATACCGACACGGAGAAAAGAATAAACGCAAGGACGGTGGTTATCCGCGTGAAGATCGCAAACGTCAGAAGAAAGCCGGCCAAAGCCGTGAAGAAAAGATCCCGCCGGCCTGCCTGTCTTTCCAACACCATAAGCCTCAGCGCGAAGACGACGCAGAAGATGACAACGTCGTGATTCCACGCGAAACCGTTGGAGTAGACCACGGCGGGGTTCATCGCGTACAGGATTGCCGCGGAACCGCCCGCAAGAGCCGCCGCGGTCGACCGCCCCCCCAGAACACCGCGGAATATCTGTATTATAAAAACAACCACCATTATGTCACAGGCACAGGAAAGCATTCTGGCCGCCAGCAAATAATGCGTCGTGCCGAGCAGCCTGAACAGGGCCGCGCACAAAAGAGGATGGTAGGGCATCTGCGCAACATAGGAAAAATCCCGGTAAATCATCAGGCCGCGGGAAAGCAGAACGCCGCCGGTACAGTACATCTGCTCGTCGTGTGCCAGCGGCTTGACAAGGCCGTTGGCGACAATCGAAAGGGCCGACACCATCGTGACGAGAATTACGAACGCGTTGATTGTCGCGTTTTTACTATCTTTATTCATCCAACGGCCGAAAAATTCCTACCACTTTGCAAATTCACCGACAAGCTCCTCGACCAGATCCTTCATCGTCACAATGCCCACGGGCCTGGGCCTGCCGTAGCCCGACCTGACCACCAGCAGGATTCTCTGCCGTTTCGACTGCATGATCCCGATCACGTCTATCACCGCAGCCGAGGCATCCACAGTTACCAGTGGCTTTAGAACCGGCTTGAGATCAGGCAAATTTCCATCATAAGTCAAGGCATCGTATATATTTATGAAACCAGTGATGTTACGGCGGCTGCCTTCGTAAACCGGCAAGCGTGTATAGGGCCATTTTTCAAGCAGCCAAAGCAGCGAGCCCCTGTCGGCATTGAGTTCGGTCATGCAAACCTTTTCGACAGGCGTCATAACACTGCTGAGACGGATTCGAGACATCTCAACCAACCGCCTCACGATCTCGGCCTGCATGGGGGTGAATAGACCTTCCTCGCGGCCGTGGTGAAATATCTCGTGGATGTGCGACTGCTCCACTGCGCTTACGGCCGTTTGAGGCGGGGCGGGCGAACCGGTCAGCCGGTGCAGTGCGGCCGCCAGGACCTTAAGCAGCGACACGAGACCGCAATAAGTGCATACTTTTTGAAAAACATACAACACGGGGGAGCAGATCGGAGTAAGCGAATCGCTGCGGTAATAGAAGATCGTCTTTGGAATCAGTTCGGCGAATACGAACAAAACGGGCGCGGTGATCATGGTGGCTACAAGTTCGGGGCCGTACCCGGCGTTCAGCCGGCCCATCAGCGCGAAAGTAGCCGCGCTGGTGGCCAGGTAGCACGCCAGGTTATTGCCTATCAGCAAAGAGATCAAAAGTGCGGGTCCGTCACGCATGGCCCTCGCCAGAACCAGAGATGAGAACCTTTTCTGTTCGACTCCAAGCCGCAGCCGCAGGCGGCTCAACTGGTAGATGCCTGTCTCCGAACCGGCGAACAACCCGTTCATCGCCACGAACACGATGAAAAACACAGTATAAAGAATCAACTCTGCCATTTTTTCAGAGCGTGTAACAAAACTCCCTTGCATTCAAGCGGCGTACTTTCCACCCAGTTTCGTTGTCGGGCACAAAAACGTCCTCGACGCAGTATTCAGCTACGCCGGCGGAGGTTTCAGCCCCGCCGCCTCGCCGGGCGAAAAACCTCACGCCTTCGATTTCGATGCGACAATTTCTTTTGTTACACACTTTTAATCGGCTCCAGTGTCATAACAATGCTTCGAACACGGTTTCTGCTGACTCGCTCGACGCTGAACTTTATGTTACCTATCGCCGCAATGTCGCCGACTTTGGGAACTCTTCCCAGCAGGGCGGTAATCATTCCGCCTATCGTCGAGAAACGGCTTGCCGCCATGTCCATGCCGAAAGTATCGGCCCATTCGTGAAGGGCGAGATTCCCGGCGAGCCGGTACTTCAGCGGGCCCAGCCGCTCCACCATCGGCCCGCCCGCGGCCGGTTCCACAGGCCCGAAAAGCTCGTCGGCTATGTCTTCGATGCGTATGGACCCGGCTATCCCCCCGTACTCATCAACGACCACCGCCATGTCCGTCCCCGTGGTGCGGAAAAAATCCAGCAGCGACTCGAGACTCTTCTGTTCCGGCACGAACCTCACCGGCTGCACGAGCTTATCGAGCGTCACGGCCGGCTTTAAGAGTATCTGCCTGAGGTGGACCATGCCCACGATATGGTCCACCCTGCCCACGTAAACGGGCAGCTTCGTCACGTTATTCTTCAACATAAGATCGCAGGCCTCTGCGGGGCTGCGCGTAACCGCGCAAGCGACCATGTCAACCCTCGGCCGCATTACGTGGCGGACCTTCAGCAGGGCCAGTTCCATGATCTCAGTCAGCAGGCGGGTCTCGTCATCGGTTATGAGCCGCCGCTTTCGTATCTGCTCGACAAGCGACCTGAACTCATCGGCGGTGATCGGCCTGGGCCCCTTGGCCGATCCCAGCAGGAGCCTGACCGCCGGCTCGGCAAGCATGACCCTGAATACCTTCTGTATGGGCCCGAGAACCCGCAGGCAAACCAACAGCGGCAGGGCGGCCGCCACACTCACAGCGCGGGACCTGCCATAGGCCAGCGACTTAGGCAGTATCTCGCCGAACAGAACCAGCAGAATGAAACCGGCGAAGACCGCAGCAGCAGCAGCAGGCAGGCCCCAACGTCTTTCGATTGTAACCGAAGCGATTCCGGCGGTCGCGAAATAAAGGACATTGGCGATATTGTTACCCAAAAGTAAGCATCCCAGCAGAGGCTGCGGCCTGTCGGAAATCCAGCAGGCCAGCCTTTCGATGGCGTTTTTGGAACGCCTCAAGATCTGCCGCTGCCTGCGGGAAAGATTGAAATAGGCCGTTTCCGCCCCGGAGAAAAAAGCCGAGAAACCAAGTAGTAACAGCAACCCGGCGACCTGACCAAGGAACTTTACGGCGGCAAAGCTATCCGAAACCTGAGCTAGCATAGGGGTTAAATGATACCAGTAACGGAAGGGAAGGAAGAAGAGAATTCAGAATCCAGAATTCAACTCTACTTCGCTGAAGCTTCGTAGAATCTTCGAAATTCAGATTTTAGCTGCCGGACTTTCCGGCAGCGTTATTGTGAACGTGGATCCTTTGCCCGGCTCGGACTTCACGCCGATGTTCCCGCCGTGAGCCTGCACCATCCGCCTGCAGAAGGCCAATCCGAGCCCACGGCCATTGGCCGATTTTGCCGCCGGGTTCCGCCGTTTCGTGGAGAAAAACGGCTCGAATATTTTCTCGATGTCGGCGCCGGAGATTCCATGCCCTGTATCGGAAATATCCACACGGACATGATCCGGAAACCTGCCGGCGGCGACCGTCAGTACACCACCTGACGGGAGCATTGCTTCACGCGCATTGAGGATCAGGTTCATCAAGACCTGCTGTATCTGAGCGGCGGACACGAAAACAGTCATGTCCGCCGGGACCTCCAGCCTTACAGTTATGCGGTCTTTTTCGAAATCCCGGGCGATGCTGTCGAAAACTTCCCGAAGCAGATCGCAAAGGCGAAAATTTTTTTTGTCCCCGCACTGGGCGTTCGCCAGTGACAACACGGCACTGGATATCTCGGCAGCCCGGCGGCAGTTCAGGACGGCCTTGCCCAGAGCCTTTTCAGCCAGATTACGGTCATCGGGGTTTTGCAGGGCGAGTTCCGCATAGCTGCCGACCGTCGTCAAAAGATTGTTGAGTTCGTGAGCGACCATGGAGGCGGCCACACCTATATTCGCAAGCGGCTGGAGCCGATCGACCTGCTCGGCGAGAAACCGCTCACCACGCCTGAGGGTTTCGACGTTTCTCTGCAGTGAGAGGCGTTTTTCAATGATTCTTGTCAACTGCCAACTCCTTTTGTAGAATGCCGGCTGTCCGATGCGCGTCACTGACAGCACCTTTACAAATATTTATATCGGCCCCCGGAAGGGCTTTTCTTGAGAGCGACCGGCGTACACAAAAACAAGGGCGTAACTATGAAATCCCAAGTACCGAAAGTCGGCGACAAACTACCGGCGATTCTGGTAGTCGATGACAACCTGCAGAACCTGGAGCTTCTGCAGGCCTATCTCGAGGATATGCAGTGCCGGACCCTGGCGGCTCACGACGGCCTGCAGGCTTTGGAAATCATAAGCCGGCAGAAGCCCGACCTTATCCTTCTGGACGTTATGATGCCGAAGATGAGCGGATTCGAGGTTTGCAGAAGGATAAAAGGCGATTCGAACACCAAAGACATTCCGGTCATCATGGTTACGGCCCTGAACGAATACGGTGACATAGAACAGGGCATCGACTCCGGCACCGACGATTTTCTGAGCAAACCGGTCAACAAGCTCGAGCTGCTGACCAGGATCAAGACGCTGCTCAAGCTCAAACATCTCAGCGACGAGCTCGAGCGCACGCTCGCTTACCTGAGTGAAATCGAAAAACAGAGCCAGGCCTTAGGTAACGGTTGAGTCCAACCCGATTTCAGCGCCGCCCGGCGGACCCAAGCCGCCACAACTCCACCAGATACGCCACAACGGGCAGGGCGGTCCGGCGATACGCGGCCTAATTCTCAACACCCCCCTTAAAACAGCCGATATTAAGGACGGCCGGATCGTCACACCGTTCGGAGGAGCGGCTTAGGGCTGCGGGCAAGCAGGTGTAGCAAGGATGCGCAGCCGCTTAGCGAAGCAGACTATTTGAAATAACCATGGACCGTATATGAGCAGACTGCTGGAGATTTTGGGCAGGGCGATAACGCAGGATTTAACGGAGCTGCTCTGCGACTTTTCAAGTATAGGCCCGTGCAACTGCGGCGCCGAACACGGCCGTCTGGGCGAATTCCACAAGACAATCCGTCTCGTAAAAGACATAAAACCACAGGCAGCGGCAGATGAAATCAGGCGGTTCCTGCTCGAGAATCCGTCCTGCATATACGGACGTTTGGCGGCCGCGTCGATTTTTCTGGCTACGAATCGGCTGCAGGAGGCCGTGGAACAGCTCCAGGAAATCTACAAACACCGGTGCAGCAACCTCTCCGTCCTCTACAGTCTCGGCCACTGCTGCGAACGCCTCGGCAGGCAAGCTGAAGCTGCCGGTTACTACCAGGACTGCCTCAAGTTCAAAGACTACCTTCTGATGCCCAGACAGCGTCTGGCCGCGATCTACCTGCGAAACTGCCAGGTCGAAAAGGCCGTCGAACAATACGAACTGCTGCGAAACGAATACCCCGGCGACGCGATGCTCCTTCTTACGTTAGGCCACCTGCATATAGCAACGCAAAACGGCCCTGCGGCGACGGGAGCCTTCGATGCGTCAATATTGATGCACCCCGACAACTGCATCACCGGTGACGATGAAATCACCCGCCTCATTCGAAAAGGAGAAATAACCAAGGCTATTCAGACTATCGACCGGTTCCTGAAGACATGGCCGGAAAGTCCGGATCTTTTGGTCAAGCTCGGCGACGCCCTTGCGGCTGACGGCCGCATTCACGAATCCGCGGCACGATATACAGAGGCACTCGAAATCTGCCCCGACCTGCTGGAAGCCTCGATCAAGCTGGCAAGACACCACGAACGGCTGGGCCTGCCCGAAGAGGCAGCGGCCGACTATAACCAAGCCGCCAGGATCAACGACAGGATCGTCGAGTCTTACATGGGACTTGCCGCAGCCGCCAAATTGCAGAACAGCGACACCGAAGCAACAAGAGCTTTGTCTCTGGCAGCCTCCATCGCTCCAAACACCGCGACGTTCTGCGCCCGCACAGCCTGCCTGCATCTGGCTGCCAGACTCGGCGAAACAAACGGGTTTGACGAACCATCGGCCGTCGACAAATTTCTTGCGGTGGTTGTCGAATCCTACCGCCAGCGTGTAGCCGACCGCCCGAATAATCCGCAGCTCTATTACCAGTTCGGCCTTCTTCTGATGGCCATCGACAAGCCCCGCGACGCCGCCGGGGCCTTTGAAGAAGCCCTTTCCATAAACCCGGCTTTCGCTTTGGCCAGGGACAAGCTCTTGGTCTGCCTCTATTGGCTCGGCCGTCATGCCGATGCCATCGCCGGTCTCGACACCTGCCGCCACATAGACCGGAAAGCGATGGACCTCCATTACAGAACGGCGATTCTCTATTGCGACAGGATCGGATTCGCGTCGCGGCTGCTCGAATTGGACAACAGCATCGAGGACAATCTGGCCGGGACAGGACCGGCCTTCAACGTATCCGTCGTGCTGCAGAACCTCGGCCTGCTTGACCCCCAGGCCGCGGTTTGGTACGGGATAAGCGATGCGACACAGCGGATAGTAACGGGAGACAGGCGGTAAACGGAACAGTCCGTTCATCTGCAAGTTGGCCGAAAAGACCGGCATGCCGCAATCCGATCGTCCGAATGTAACATAACATATATTATGCGACGTTATCAATCGGCATCGGAATCGCGCCGTTATCGGGGTCAGACCTTGATTACTGATTAGCACCGGCGCGATTTCAACTCGGCCTCTATCTGCGCCAGCATCTAATCATTAATCAATATCTGAACCCAGGTTATTTGAGCTTTGCCTTCAGCGGCTGCGGCAATGAATCCAGCAAACGCGGATGGGCCTCAACAAGGCGGGATATATCGGCAAGATCCTTGATGCGCTTGCTTTGCCTTCGCTGCGGTTCGCCCCAGGCCTTGATCTTGCCCCGCAGAGTATCTTCCAGCGAGGCCACCCGCATGAGGATCCCGTGGACATCGGCGGCAACCGAACGCGCCGGAAAGCCGCGATAGAATTCCTCCGTGCTCAATTGGAGCCGCAGGGCCGAGCGGCCCTTGAAATTGACGGACCACTGGAACTTTTCGGATTCGAAACCGGCGGCCTCCAAAAGCTCCACCGCCCTTGCGGCCGCCTCAACGGCCACGACAAAATCAACATCCTGCGTGACCATCGGTTCCTGCGCCCAGTGGTTTACCGCTACGCCGCCTATGGCGCACCATGGGATATCCGCCTTCTCAAGGCAGTCCACCAGGGACATGACATCGTTTGTCCCCCCCGAGGTCTGCCAATCATAGAATTGCTTTGCCGTCATAGCCTTATGGAAACAACCTTCAGGGCCGGTCAAAACGCATGCTCACCGGAAGGTCGAAGATCTCTCGATAGACAACAGCCCGGCGCAGCTCGGCTTGATCGAATTCAGCGGCGATGATCTCCTCGGATACTTCAGCCGGTTTTTCCAGCGGCTCCGCGCCCAGGCGCGGCACCGACAACGGCCCGATCGGACCACCGGGCACATTGAGATCGGATTCCCCGGGCCGGGTTGCGGTCATACGCGAGATCGTCCGCCGGGCCGGACCGATGGCAGCGTTCGGCCGTTGCGGCGGCTGTCGCCGCTGCGGCGCCGTGGTCCGAGGATAACCCGTCGGACGCGGCCTTCCCGGTCCTGGCGGCGCACTTTGCCGCTGATCCGGCTGCCGGGATTTAATGAGGCTCGACAGGCCGTACAGGACCGCCACGATTATGATGACCAGAAACTGGGCCCACCCGAAGTCGTCGGTGTCAAAGTTTCGAGCGGCTAGGAACATTCGGTTGCGCGGCGCCGGCTGACACCGCCTCCTATTCCTTCTTTTTCGGCTTGGCTATGGACTGGCGCATGTCTGTGTCGGCCACAACGTTCCTCATCTTGTAGTAGTCCATCACACCGAGGTTGCCCTTCTTGAAGGCTTCCGCCATCGCCAGCGGCACTTTCGCCTCGTTTTCCACAACAAGGGCCCGCATTTCCTGCTCGCGGGCAACTGCCATGGCCCTGCGCTTCTCGGCCTCGGCCTTGGCCCTTCGCATATCCGCCTCGGCCTGGGCGGCCTGAAGCTGAGCGCCGACATTCTCGCCCACGTCCACATCGGCTATGTCGATCGAGAGTATCTCGAACGCGGTTCCGGCATCGAGGCCCTTGGCCAGCACGCTCTTGGAAATCTCGTCGGGGTTCTCCAGCACGCTCTTGTAAGTTATCGCGCTTCCGATAGTCGTGACTATACCCTCGCCGACCCTGGCTATGATCGTTTCCTCTGTGGCGCCGCCGATAAGCCTTTCGATGTTGGCCCGCACCGTCACCCTGGCCTTGGCCTTAAGCTGTATGCCATCCTGGGCGACGGCGTCGACGGTGTCCCTGCCCTTCTTCGGATCGGGGCAGTCGATCACCTTCGGATTAACACTGGTCTGGACGGCATCCAGGATGTCGCGTCCCGCCAAGTCTATGGCGGTCGCAGTCTGCATGGTTAACTCGATATTGGCCCTGTTGGCCGCAACAAGGGCTCGGACCACATTCGGAACCCTGCCGCCGGCTAGATAGTGGCTTTCGAGATCACGAGTGGTGAGAGTAAGCCCCGCCTGCACGCCGGTTATCTTGCTCAGAACTATCGGCGACCGCGGCACCCGCCTCAGCCACATTCCGATAAGCTCCGAGAACTTAACATCCGCCCTTGACAGCTTGGCCTGAAGCCAGAGCCGGAAAAAGGCCAAAAAAATCATCAGTGCCACGAACGCCGCCAGCAACAGCACTATAAAAACCGCTGTTACGACAACCTTGCCCGGATCCCCGGCCGCCATCAAAATTTGTGGTATGCCATACATCGTGTTTCCCCTTCGTTAAGCTGTTTCCACCTCGCGAACTGTAATCTGAGTACCCCACACGCGGATAACCCTGACTTGTTTTCCCCTGTCAACATAACCGCTTTCAGCCACGCATTCAACTTTCCAGCCTGAAAAATCACAAGTGCCCACCGGTCGCAGGGGCGTCAGCACTTTACCCTGCCTGCCGATTAGCTGCTTGAGTCTGTCGGTATCGGGTATGGCGTCGCCCGCCTTGCGTACGGGCGGCGTAAGGGTGGCGGATTTGCCGAATCGAGTTTTGGGGAACATCCTATAGGCCACGACCAGCAGAGACGGGATCATCACCACCGCCACGACGACTCCTATCCACCCAGCGGTCCTGCTGAAGCGGAAGAATATCGCCAGCCCCCCCGCCAAACAGGCAAGCGAGCAAAGAGCTATTAGACCCCCGCTGGGTACGAATACCTCCACGACCATAAGGGCCGCACAAAGAAAATACAGAAAAACCGCCAAAACAAGCCACCAGCTCATTCCGTCGCCCTTACCACAACACGGTTACCGTGTACCTCGGTGATTCGCACCTCGGCGCCTTTCTCGACGAATTCCGCTTCAGCAACGCAGTCCACAACAGTCTCGCCGAATCGCACCCGCCCCGTCGGCCTTAGCGTGGACAAAACCTTTCCGACATCACCCACATTCGGAGCAACGCCGCCCGCCTCGGCCGAAACGGTCAAGCTCGGATGTGCCGGAGGCGGTGAAACGGTCGGCGCCAACACCAGCCCGCTGAGGAACCGGACCTTCGGCAGGTATCTTGTCAGTACGGCCGCCAGAACGGCGAAGCCAACAAAGCCCGCTGCCAGGCCGAGCAGGCCGTTTCCGAAAACCGTCCAGTCCAAATCTGTCTGCGGCCAAGGCAGCCTTTCCGGCGGGTTTCGAACGAGCATGCCGAAAAGTCCTCCCAGAATACAGGCAGTCCCCGCAACGCCGGCGATCCCGAAGCCCGGCAATACCAGAAACTCAACCAGCAGCAGCACTATCCCTATCAGAAAAACGCCCACCTCGATCCAGTTGGCAAGCCCTGTAAGGTACTTGCTGCCGACTATCACGGCAAAGCACAAAACCGCGACCAGCCCCGGAAGGCCGATCCCGGGCGTGCTCAGTTCCAGATAGACACCCAGCAGCGCCAGCATCACGAGCACCCCCATAACCGCGGGCGAATTCAGCCATCGAACCATTTCCTCCGACCACGTCGTGGGAAGGTAAACAGGCTCGCCCGTGAACTCGACGCCGTCTCTCTGCGCCAGAAAATCCAAAGCCCCCTGAATATCATCCACGACCGCCCGGGCCACGCCGTATTCCTCGGCGCCGGAGGCGGTCAACGTCAGAAGCTCATCGTCCCCGACGATCAACTCGGCGTTATCAAGATCATATCTTTCGGATTCGGCGGGAAGCTGCTCCGCCTCAAAAAACTCTTCCCTAAAAGTTTCCAGGTTGCGCACTCTCCAGACCTCGGTTTGTATGCTGACCATGGCCTTGAGCAGAACCGACGGATAACCGTTCGCTTCGGCGGCCCGTTCGAAAGCCGCACGTACGAAACTCTCCTGCTTTTCACGTTCAACGCCCTCCAGCTTTCCCCCGAGCTGAACCGGCGCGCAGTCGCCGATCGTGGTATTCCTCCGCATTATGATATCCTGGCAGGATACGCTTACGAGGGCCCCCGCCGATATGGCCTCAGTGACCACATAGGCTACGGTGTGGGCCTTCTGAGCCGCCTCGTGTATAAGGTACTTCGATATGTCGTCGGCACTGATTACCAACCCCCCGTACGTGCCGATCTCATAAATCAGGTAGTCCGCTCCCGCCTCAACCGCAGCCTCGGTTCTGCGACGGATAGAACTATAAAGCCCTTCGTCGATCAGGCCCTTGCACGGAATAACAGCGGCCGCCACCTCCGCCGGGCCGCCACCTTCGGCGGGCTCCTGCCCGGCGTCGGCCGCCCCACACAGCAAAACCGCGCAGGCAGCAAAAGGAATATACCGCAAAACTGGGCCCATATGGATAATTGTACTGCCGGATCTCCCCTTTTACAACGGCCAACTCCGAGAGCCAAACGGTCTTTTGCCGGACATGGACGTAGTGGATGTACTGGACACAGTAGACAACATGGACGGGTCCACTTCGTCCATTCCGCCCCCGGCGCCAGCCATTCTGAACTCTGAACTCTGACTTCTGGATACCCCCAAGGAAAGCCGGCACACATTGGGGGGCAGGCTTCCAGCCTGCACGGGCGGCCGAAGGCCGCCATTCTGAATTCTGAATTCTGGATTCCGGATTCGCCCCCTCACCCCGCCAGAGCGTTCAGTATCCCCACCCCCCTTTCGATCTTTTCGTCATCGGCAGCGAAGCTTATCCGGAAGTGCGTGCCCCTCTCGCTGAAGACATTGCCCGGTATCACCAGCACGTTGTTAGCGATAGCCTTTTCGACGAATTCCGTTCCACTTCCGCCAGGTGCCTTGACGAACGCATAAAAGGCCCCGGCGGGCCTGACAAGCTCGAACCTGTCCCGCAGTCCTTCGTAAACCATATCCCGCTTCTTGCGGTAGGCGGCCAGGATATCGCCGGTGTCGTAGTCCAGCGCGGCCAAGGCGGCCTTCTGGAAGGGGCTCGGAGCGCAGACAAAAGTATATTGCTGTATTTTGGTCATCTGCTCGATCACGTGGTGAAGCGGCGCGTCCGCCGCCGCGTAACCCAGCCGCCAACCGGACATCGCGTAGGCCTTGCTGAAACCACCCATGACCAGAGTGTTCTCGTAGAAGTCCCCTATGCACGCACAGGCGCCGTCGTAGCTGAACACTTCGTAAACCCGGTCGCTCAATACGAGGATGCCCATTTTCGAAGCTATCCCGGCCAGATGCCTTAATTGTTCGGCCGGGTATACCGCACCGGTCGGATTGCAGGGCGAATTTAATATGATCAGCTTGGTTTTGTCGGTGATTGCGGCGGCGATCCTGTCGACCGGAAGCTGAAAGTCATCGTATGTATCCACAAACACACATCTGGCCTCGAACATGTTGGCCAGATGCTTGTAAATCACGAAATACGGGTCCGGAATTATCACCTCATCGTTTCGGTTCAGCAGGGCCAGGAACGCAAGCACCAACCCGCCGCTGACGCCGCTGGTGATCAACACCGAAGGGTCCTTCCAGCCGTACCGCCGGCGCATGCACGCGGCGATTTTTTCCTTAAGGGCCTCGTCCCCGCTGGTCTGCGAGTACCTGTTGAATCCTTGCCGTATCGCTCGAACGGCCTCCGCCTTGAGCTGCTCGGGAACGTCGAAGTGTGACTGCCCAATGGAAAAATCAACCGGATCGCTGAGGGATGACGCCAGCGCGAAAACCTTCCTTATACCGCTTGCATCGATCGCGGCCGTTCTGTGTGCAAGGAAGTTCTTCAACTTTGATATCGATATTGCGCCGTCAGACCCCCTCCTTCGCCGGCGTCTCGACCTGCGCCTCCGCAGCTTTTACTTCCGCGGCTTTTTCCGCCGCCTTTTCCTTGCGGCCCGAATGGCTCTTGCGGTTTGCCACTTTGGCCAGCTGCAGAACGGAATCCCCATCGTTCCACCGATCCTCCTCCCTAAGTTTGGCGATCCGTTCGGCTCGGGTAAGAACGTTCCGGTGCCTGCTCAGGGCACCCTTTACTTTAAGCGAATGATCGATGGACATTCCGTCTCTCCTGAAAATCAGTCGTCAAATCTCATCCCGTAACAATCATGAAACGGTTTAGGACCGAACGTCTCATAACCGGGCGGAGCCTTGTATTCGGTCCCCAGCTGGATAACCTTCTGCTTAACACGGTAACCCTCGGTCGTAGGATTGTCGGGATTTTCGTATTTATCCCTCGTCACCAGGTAATACCAATCTCCTTGACTCTTGATTTCAGTCGCCAGCCCCGCGCTGGCGAAATAATCTCGAACCGGCTCGAGCTGGGCCCTGACCTTAAAGGTCTGTATCACGATGCGGTTACCCCCGGCATCTTCACTCGCCACCGTGTCAGGCTCACCGGAAACCGCGGATTTTTCGGCGATCGAAACAACCCGGGGGTCTCGGGCAACGGTGTTAACCGCCTTTCCGTCCCCGGTCCGGCCCATACTGGCCTGGCCGAGCCTGAAAACCACCATAACCAGCAGAATGACTCCAAGTATAACCGCTATCGCCAGCTGGTAGGGAACGGACATTTCGAGCCTACCGTCGGCGAACCAAAACATCGACGGTTTTTTCAGCCCTTCCGTCGGCTTGCCCGCCGAACCCGCAGGGCCATTCGCCCTGCGATCCCGCCTTTCCTCCAACCTTTTGAAAGTCACAGGCTTAGGCTTATTCTTGGATATTACCTCGTAAAGAGCCTTTTTCCCGCGAATAGCCGTCATAGTCCTGCCGACCCGCGACAACCGCTTCATTCCGCCCCTCGGCCCGACTCACACCGAATGCACGGCCGAAAGACCGACGTTAGAACCTTGTACAACATTGCAGCGGATGTTTCAATACTAAAGTTCGATTTCCGCCACTATTTTATCGCCGGCAATTTTCTATTGACAAACTCTCTAACCTTCACTATTTAGACCTTTTTCGACTACTTTTTCCTGGCTTAGAGTTGAGGCTTGCAATGCTTCCCGTAAAGAAAACGAGCAAGAGCAGAACACGAACCCGCCGCAGCCACCACCGGCTCAAGGCGGTCAATTATGCGATCTGCCCGCGCTGCGACCATGCCAAGCTGCCGCACGCCGCATGCGGCAACTGCGGCTATCTAAACCCTAAGATAACGTTGAAGCTCGGAGGCAAGACCGGTTAGAGATGCGCATCGCTCTTGACGCCATGGGCGGCGACAACGCGCCCGAGGAGATCATCGCCGGGGCCCTGCAGTCAGCGGACCTGCTCGGCGAGGGTGACGAGTTGGTGCTCGTCGGCAGGAAGGAAGCTATAGAACCGCACCTTGCGGCACTGCAGTCGCAAAAGCCGGCCATCCGCATGGTTGAAGCCGCGGAGGTGATCGGCATGGACGAACCGCCGGTGGAGAGCCTCAGGAGAAAACGCAACAGCTCCATTGCCGTAATGGCCAAGATGGCCGCCGGCGGTGAAGCCGACGCCTTGATCTCGGCCGGCAACACCGGTGCTTGCGTGGCCGCATTCCAGATGAGGATGAGGAACCTTCCGGGCGTGATCAGGCCGGGCATAGCGGTGGTGTTTCCGACCTTTGAGGGACCGGTGACGATATGCGACGTCGGGGCGAACATAGCCTGCAAGCCCGTTAATCTATACCAGTACGGCGTGATGGCAAGGCTATATTCGAGGGACCTGTTGAGAATAGAGAACCCGAGGGTCGGCTTGGTCAACATCGGCTCGGAGGACACCAAAGGCAACGAAACCATCAAGCGCGCCCACGAGCTGATGAAGGCGGACCCATCGGTGAATTTCGTCGGCAACATAGAGGGAAGGGACCTGTTCACGGGAGCCTGCGACGTGGCGATATGCGACGGCTTTGTAGGCAACGTTGCGCTCAAGGTCACCGAGGGCCTAGTCGACGGCCTCTTCAAGGCCGTCAAGAAGGAACTTATCGCTGAAAAGCCTATGCTGGCCGTTAAATTCGAGCCGGTGATTTCGAGAGTCTACGCCAAGTACGACTACAACGAATACGGCGGGGCGCCGCTGCTGGGTGTAAACGGAACAGCTGTCATATGCCACGGGTCGAGCCACAGCAGGACAATCAAGAACGCGATCGCTGCGTGCCGAAGGTATTACAACGAGAGGATCAACGATAAGATCGTAGAGTCCCTGCGGGAAAGGTCCGGCGACGAGCAAACCGAAGCCGGAAGTCCGGAAACGAGCCGGGGCAAGAGTATTTAATGAAGGAACGAAAGACCGATCAGTCCCCCCCCTATCGCGCCGCGATCGCCGGCTCCGGCTCATTCACGCCGGAGGGAATTCTCACAAACGACGACTTGGCGAAGATGGTGGACACTTCGGACGAATGGATCACAACCCGCACCGGAATAAAAGTGCGGCACATAACCGCCGACGACGAAACCACCGCGCTGCTGGCCGCCGAAGCGGGCAGAAAAGCCCTCGAAAGCGCCGGCATCGAGGCGGCCGATCTGGACATGATCATTGTGGCGACAATTACACCCGAGATGGTTTTCCCCTCGACAGCTTCGTTCGTACAGACCAGCCTGGGGGCGAAAAAGGCCTGGGTTTTCGACCTGGCCGCGGCATGCAGCGGATTCGTCTACGGCTTGAGCATCGTTCAGCAGTTTCTGGAGCACGGCCGCTATGGCAATGCCCTGGTTATAGGAGCCGAAACCCTGACAAAAATCACTAACTGGTCGGACAGAACGAGCTGCATTCTTTTCGGCGACGGAGCCGGCGCCGTAGTGTTCGAGGCCCGACCGACCGGTCGTGGAAACCGCGGAGAGGGCATTATCTATAGTACCCTGTTCTCCGACGGCGCCCGGTGGCAGGCGCTGAACTGCCAGGCCCACGGATCGAGGCATCCGGCGGGCAGGGAACTCGACGACCCATCCAAAATATACATGGAAATCAACGGTCGAGAGGTCTACCAGCAGGCGATAAGGCGGATCATCGAGGCCGTAAACGAATGCCTCGAGGTCTGCGATCTGACGATAGATGATATAGCGATGGTGATTTCACACCAGATGAACGCGAGGATCATCGAATCGGCGGCGAGACGGCTTGCACTGCCCCGCGAGAAGGTCTTCCTCAATATCGCCGATTACGGCAACACCTCGGCCGCATCCGTTCCGATCGCCTTTGACGAGTGCTTCAGGAGCGGCAGGGTAAAGCGGGGCGATATAGTGATTTTCGTCGCCTTCGGAGCCGGCCTGAGCTGGGGTGCCAACGTGATTCTGTTATGAACTTGGTATTAAGATGAGAACCGCATTTCTATTCCCGGGACAGGGCGCTCAGTACGTCGGCATGGGCAAAGACGTGGCCAGCGAGTTCGAAACAGCCGGGCGGCTCTACCGGAAGGCTGAAGAAGTGCTGGGATTTGACCTCATGAGCGTCTGCTTCGAAGGGCCCGCCGAAAAGCTTAGCAGCACCGCCTTTTCACAACCGGCGATATTCATCACAAGCGCCGTGTTCCTTGCGGCCGTGCGTCAGCTTTTCGGCGGCAACCCGGCGCCGGAAGCAACCGCAGGTCTGAGCCTCGGCGAATACACCGCCCTCTACGCCGCCGGAATTTTAAGTTTCGAGGACGCATTGGTCCTTTGCGCCGAACGGGGCCGGGCCATGCAGGCCGCCGCTGACAGAAACCCCGGCGCAATGGTCAGCATAATGGGCCTGGAAGCCGCGCAGGTTGAATCACTCTGCGACCGAGCCGTCCAAGGCGAAATCCTTAGACCTGTGAACTTCAACTGTCCGGGCCAGATCGTAGTAAGCGGCACGGCCGCCGCCTGCCGGAGAGCACAGGAACTTGCCGCGGAATACGGGGCCGTCAAGGCCGTTCAATTGCAAGTGGCCGGAGCTTTTCACACGGACATGATGTCTGACGCGGCCGCCCGGCTGAAGGAAGTGATAGCAAACACACCCATCGCCAGCCCCGGCCCTACTAAGGTCATAGCCAACATCGACGCCGAGTTCTATACCTGCCCGGAGGCTATAGCTGACGGCCTGCTAAAGCAGTTGACACAGCCCATACTCTGGCAGAAAAGCATGGAAAAGCTGCTTTCGATCGGCATCGAACGTTTTTACGAAATCGGACCCGGAAGAGTTTTGACCGGTCTTATGAGAAGAATAAACCGCAAGGCCGATATAGTCACTGTAAACGGACTCGCCGCCCTGAAAAACATAGCATAACCTCCAGGTTAAGGGCATATTGATAAGGAGAAACTCATGTCGAAGCCAAGGTTGGCAGTTGTTACAGGGGCCGCAAGGGGTATCGGCCGCGAGGTCGTGCTGGAACTGCTCGGACAGGGCCGTATTGTAGCAGGGCTCGACCTGGACGCCGAAGGCCTGGAAAACCTCCGGCAAGCCGCCGCCGGGCAAGGCGGCACCTGTACCACGCGCTGTCTGGACATCACCGACACACCGAAACTGACCGAGGTCTTAAATGCCCTTGCCGAGGAATACGGCGGCATCGGCATCCTCGTCAATAATGCCGGGATCACCCGCGACGGGCTTATATTGCAAATCAGCGACGACGATTTCGACAAGGTCCTCGCCGTTAACCTGCGGGCGGCCTTCATGGCCACCCGGACGGCGGCAAGGTCCATGGTCCGCAACAAGTTCGGCCGCATCATAAGCATAAGCAGCGTCGCCGGCGTAATGGGCAACGCCGGGCAGACCAACTACGCCGCCAGCAAGGCCGGCCTGATAGGCATGAGCAAATCGGCCGCAAGGGAGCTCGCCAGGAAGAATATAACAGTAAACTGTGTAGCGCCCGGTTTTATCGAGACCGAAATGACCGAAAAGCTGCCGGAGGCGGTCAAGGACGCCGCAAGACAGGTTATACCGGCCAGGAAATTCGGAAATGCCCGCGACGTCGCCCGTGCTGTGGCCTTCTTCGCCGCCGAGGAGTCCGGCTATTTAACCGGCCAGGTGCTCTGTGTGGACGGCGGCATGGCCATGTGAAAAAAGAAAAACTGTTGTTTACAACCGAGGCGGTCTGTAGTATATCCTGCCCGAATAATCCGTTTGAGTATGGTAAATCCTTAATTTCATTAGGGAGGCGCAAAAGTGAGTGAAGACATAGATATCAAGGCGATCGAGAACAAGGTAATCGAGATTATAAGCGAACAGATGGGCAAGGAAAAAGAACAGATAACCCGTGAAACTTCGTTTATCAACGACCTTAACGCCGACTCTTTGGACACCGTTGAACTGGTAATGGAATTCGAGGACGAGTTCGACATGAGCATCCCCGACGAAGAAGCCGAGAAAATCCAGACCGTCGGCGCCGCCGTGGACTACATCGTCAAAACAGCCCGTGCAAAGAGCCAGGGATAGCCGACGAGCCTGATATGACAAGACGCCGAGTTGTAATTACGGGCTTGGGCTGCATCACCGCCTTGGGCCAATCCGCCGACAAACTCTTCTCATCGCTGTGCGAAGGGGCCAGCGGAGTTTCCCACATCGAATCGTTCGACTCACAGGCTTACCCGGTGAGATTCGGCGGAGAGATCAAGAACTTCGATCCGACCCTATACATGGACGTGAGGGAAAGTCGGAGAATGGACCGGTTCACTCAGTTCGCCATGGCCGCTGCGATCCACGCGATCGAAGAAAGCGGGCTGGACCTGTCAGCCGAAGATCCCTACCGCGTCGGCGCTGTCATAGGAACCGGTATAGGCGGTATCAAGGAAATCGAGGAACAGCACATAAAACTCCTGCGCAAGGGTCCGCGGAAGGTTTCCCCGTTTTGCGTGCCAAAACTCATGGGCAACGCCGCCAGCGGCAACATCGCAATCCGATACGGCCTCAAAGGCCCAAATATCTGCGTGGTCAGCGCCTGCGCCTCCGGCAGTCACGCCATAGGCGAGGCCTACTGCAGCATCGTTGCGGGCCGAAGCGACGTGATGATAACCGGCGGCTCCGAGGCCGCGCTTACGCCGATAGGCCTGGCCTCCTTCTGCGCCCTCAAATCCCTAAGCACCAGGAATGACGATCCACCGGCCGCTTCGCGGCCTTTCGACTCGGACAGGGACGGTTTCGTGCTTTCGGAAGGGGCCGGCGTGCTGGTCCTGGAGGAGGCGTCTCATGCTGTAAGACGTGGGGCCCGTATCTACGCCGAGCTGCTCGGCTACAGTGCAACGGACGACGGATGCCACATTACCGCCCCGCTGCCCGACGGGGCCGGAGCAGCCAAGGCGATGGAACTGGCGCTGGCCGACGGTGGAATAGACAAGGAGTCCGTCGGCTACATCAACGCCCACGGCACCGGCACCGAGCTCAACGACATCGCCGAAAGTGCGGCCATAAAGAGCGTTTTCGGCGACATCGCCTACAAGCTTCCGGTCAGTTCCACCAAAAGCAGCCTCGGGCATCTGCTCGGCGCAAGCGGTGCGGTCGAACTTATCGTATGCGTCAAGGTCATCAACGAATCGATCATCCCCCCCACCATCAACCTCGAGACCCCCGACGAGCGTTGTGATCTCAACATGGACTTTGTACCCTTGAAAGCACGTGAAGCCGCCGTGAATGTGGCATTGAGCAATTCCCTCGGCTTCGGCGGCCACAACGCCTGCCTTGTGGCAGGCAAATTTAACAGTTAGCCTTTACCATGAACAGCCCTCTTGCCTTGGCGCTGCTTATCGGCGGTCTGGCGGTCCTATGGGCGGGCGCGGAACTGCTTGTCGCCTCGGCCGTTTCTCTGGCGTTCAAGCTCGGTGTCAGCCCCATGGTCGTCGGTCTTACAATCGTTGCAGTGGGGACATCCGCACCCGAAGCGGCAGCCGGTCTCTCGGCCGCCGTCCGTGGCGCCGCCGACGTGGCCGTAGGCAACGTCTACGGATCCAACATCGCCAACCTCGCCCTGGTCGGCGGGATATCGGCTGTCATACTGCCGATTCAAACCGCCCGAAGCGCCGTCCGGCGGGAGCTGCCGATACTGCTTTTGACAACGACACTTATACCGGCGGCGGTATGGGATTCACACTTGTCGCGCGCCGAGGGATTCTTCTTTTTGGCTGTCTTCACGATATTCCTGCTGGTGGTGATCCATTTCGCCCGAAGGGATGCTAATTCGTGGAGCGATAACGGCAAGCCGCTCGCCAGATACAGGATCGACAGCAGCATCAAAGCCTTCCTCGGGATAACAGCCGGCCTGGTGATACTTGCCCTCGGGGCCGAGTCCGCCGTTCGCGGGGCGATCTTCCTGGGAGGTAGAATCGGTCTCAGCGACGCG